>Ga0082335_1002029_pt1 | contig 39570 bp, 39 predicted proteins | sample Subgrocontami58m_FD_72375 | JGI IMG/M metagenome (GOLD analysis project Ga0082335, IMG submission 72375) | Subsurface groundwater microbial communities from S. Glens Falls, New York, USA - GMW37 contaminated, 5.8 m (SPADES assembly) (version 2) ...
TCTAAACCCATCCCACTTCGCCAAAGCTTCGTGGGATAAAGGAGTGTGCCATGCGTCGTCTGTTCCCTCTGGCTCTCATCGGTTTCCTCATCGCCTGTTCTTCCCAAACCACGGATGTGCCGGTCGATCCCCAAGTCGCGACTGATCCCTCCGAGTTCCCCAGCTTCTCGCTTGCCTGGAGCGAGTATCCGTCATGGTCCGTCTTCGGGGTCGCCTCCGAGATCGGGCTTGTGAACGGTGACAAGGGCAAGGTCGGTCCGATCGAAGAGCGTTGGGGCGTGGACATGGTCCTGCGCGAGGCCGACTATGACACCTGCATCAACCTCTACGGCAACGGTGAGGTCGATGCCGCGGCCCTCACCAACATGGACAGCCTGATTCCGGCCGCTTCGCGTCCCACGGTCGCGATCCTTCCGACCTCCACGTCCTTCGGGGCCGACGCCCTGATCGTGGAAGGTGGAATCAAGAGCGTGGATGATCTCAAGGGTGTGCCTGTGTACGGACTTGCCAAGAGCGTGTCCGAATACGTGTTCGCCCGCAACCTGGTTCTCCAGGGTCGCAATCCCGCGGACTTCACCTTCACGAACATGGATCCGGGTGCGGCTGCCACGGCTCTCCAGCAGAAGCAGCAGATCCGCGCCATCATGGTCTGGAATCCGTTCGTGCTCGAGACCCTGCGTCGCCGCGCGGATGTCCACGTGCTTTTTGACAGCACCACGATCCCCGGCGAGGTGATCGACATGGTGGTCATGGCGCGTGCGAGCCTCCAATATCCGGGCGGTGAGAACTTCGCCCGCGCGGTCATCGATACCTACTATGCCTTCAATCTGGTGATGGCCGACCCTGCCCACCACGATGAGATGCTTGTTGCGCTCGGCTCCAAGTTCAGCAACCTCGGCCTCACGGACATGGAGGTCGTGGTCAAACAGACCCAGTTCTACGCCACCTCGGATCGGGGGCTTGGCGTGTATGAGGGGACCGGGCTTCCCGAGATCATGGGTCGCGTGACCCAGTTCTGTGTGGAGCGCGAGATCGTGCCCTCCTCTCCGACGATCGGGTATGGGCACCAGTGGAGCACGCCCGAGGCAGCGGCCTCCCCCTATGTCTTCGATCCCTCCTACATGCTCGATGTCCAGATGAGCGGGGTCTACACGAAGGATTCCATTCTCGTGCTTATGCCTGACAAGTAGGCGCTGTCGTCTACACGCGGGTTAGAGTAAACCTCTAACCCTTTTCCTTAAGACTTGAACCAATTTTGTGTTCAGGGCTTAAGGGAAAACCGTTCTTTCCAATCGGAGGTCCTCGTGACCACAAAACGTTTTCTTCTTTTCCGATGCCTTACAGGTATCCGTGTGCCCATCAGCCGTAAGGCTACTTGGGCGATCGGCACCTCGAGTATTTTGCTTCTTCTTGTGCTCTACACCTGGCTTTCGATCCATCAGCACAAGATCAATTCTACTGACACAACGATTCCCACATGGATGCAAATGGGAGAGGGAATCTCCAAGGCCTTTGCGGCCCAGCTGCGTACAGGCGACCGATGGATCATTGAAGATGTGCTTGCCACGTTTTCTCGTCTGGGATTTGGTCTTGGTATTGGAGTCTTTATCGCCTTTGCTCTTGGTATGAGTATGGGGGTGTGGCGATGGATGGAAGCCTTTTTCCTCCCAATCCTTTCTCTGTTTGCAAAGATCCCTCCCACGGCCATGATGGCCGTGTTCTTCACCTTGTTTGGAACTGAACTCAAGATGTATGGAGCGATCATTGCCTTTGGGGTGATTCCCACCCTTGCCCAGACGATTTATTTGGGACTTAAGGATATTGCTCCCGAACGCATTGATAAGGCCCGCACCCTTGGGGCCAGCACGACGGAGATCATTTTTTGGATCATGTTTCCCCAGATTCTTCCAAAGCTTCTTGATGCCATCAGGCTCCAGATCGGACCGGCCATGGTGTTTCTCATTGCGGCCGAGGTTCTGGTCGGAGATGTAGGATTTGGCTATCGGATTCGTTTGCAATCTCGGCTTCTCAACATGAATGTTGTGTACCCCTATCTTGCTTATCTTGCCCTGTTTGGATTTGGCATGGACACAGGGATGCAATGGATTCAGCGCAAACTCTGCCCTTGGTACGTAAAAGGAGGTGCCTAGTGAAGCTCATCCTTGGCGTGTCAAACGCATCTTTCCAAGTAGGGGATCAGCATATTTTGCATGGGGTGGATTTCAAGATCGGTCGCGGACAAATTGTGGGAGTACTTGGTGCAAGCGGTTGCGGAAAGACATCTTTACTGAACCTCATCGCTGGCATCACTCGTCCCACATCAGGGATCGTGAGTGTGAACTATGACGGGCAGGAGGAAATCGAAGTGAAAGAACCGGGCCCTGATCGCGGCATCGTGTATCAGGCCTATGGGCTGTATCCGTTTCTCACAAGTCTTGAAAATGTGGCTCTTGGCCCTAAGCTTCACTTGACTACCATTCCACGGCGAATGTGGGGTCGGGTGACAGGGTCTTGGCGACGCATGCGGCGCGAACATCTCAAGCACGCGGAAGAACTTTTGGTACGGTTTGGTCTTGGAGATGCGGTGCGCAAATATCCGCACGAACTTTCTGGAGGTATGCGCCAGCGTGTGGCCATTGCCCAGGCATTGATCATGCATCCGCAGATCCTTCTTTTGGATGAGCCGTTTGGCGCTTTGGATGAAGCTACACGTGAAGACTTGCAGCGCATGTTGCTTGTGCTTTATGAAGAGAATATTCAAGCCGTGGGGCAGGGGAAACCCGCGCCTCACACCATTCTCCTCGTGACTCACGCCATTTCTGAAGCAATTTTTGTGGGAGATCGTGTGATGGGACTTTCTCGTTACTGGAATTGGGAAGAGCAAGGATTTTCCTCATGCCCGGGTGCCACCGTCGTTTACGATAAGGTAGCCCCGGTATTCAAGCCGACAGATTCCGCAGATTTTGAGAAATTTTCCGGACAGAAGAATGAAATTGCACGTTTGGTTTTTGGAGGGAACGTAAACGTCCGTCCGCAAGATCACTGCACCTTTTGGTCGCAAGTCCATGCCAATCATGGCCACGGGGTTACCCGCGACGCATAGGGGACAGCAAGACTGTCCCTTTTTCACCGCCGCTTTAAGGAAACATTCTTGAAGCAGCGATCCAACCCAAGTTCTTTAGTCCCTCCGAAGTCCCGCCGTTGGCGGGACGAAGGAGGATTTTCAAGGAGCCTGTCATGCCAAGCAAACTTCGTACTGCTGTTCTTCGCGGAACCAAAGAAGGTGATAAGACCTACGAGTTTGACGATCATCAGACCCTGCGCGAACCCGTCATATATTTTTTTCAGGAGTCGTATGAAGGGGTCATTCTGTTTATCGTGTTTCGCACACCACCTTGTCGACATTCCAAGTGTACGTTCTGTCCGCTGCCGCAAACCGGCACCTTGCGTCCGGTTTTGTTCTGGCATTATGGCGAACAGATTGAAGCCGTGTTTCGCGACCCAATGGTCAAGGCCAGATTGCACGAGATTCGCAAAGTCATCGTGAGCAATCAAGGTTCGATCTTGGATGAGGAAACCTTTCCCACCTTGGCGCTCATGCATTTTGTGTATTTGTGTCAGCGGGATATTCGCGGATTCATTTGTTTGAGCCTGGAGACGAGGCCCGAGTATGTGGATCGTCTGGAGCTTGATGCGCTTTTCCGCGCCATGTGTGAAGTAGATCATCGCATCAGCATCGAGCTTGCGATCGGTTATGAGGCGCATGATGATCATGTGCGTAATGGGCTTCTCAAGAAGGGACTCGTTTTGAATGGACGCGGGATGCATACGCTTGAGAGCCTTGCTCGCAAGTGCGCCGAGCGACAGTTTCGGCTGAAGTGCTATTTCATGCTCAAGCCGTGGCCGACGTTTACAGATGAAACTGCGGTTGAGGATGTGAAGCAGGGAATTGATTTTCTCGATGCACTTGCAGGTGAGTATGGAGGGAAGATTTCTATGCATCTCAATCCTACCTTTGTGGGAAAGGGAACGGCCTTGGTCGCACTTTTTGAGCGGGGAGAGTTTGTTCCGCCGCGCCTTGTTGATGTGGCACGCGCTGCTCTTCATGCCGAGGGGAAACGGGTTCCGATTTTTCTGGGGCTCAATGATGAGGATATGGCTGTCTCTGGTGGATCTTTCCTTCGCAGGGGAGATGAACCAATAGTGGAACTTCTCGAACAATTCAATCGTACCCAGGACTTTGAGCTTTTGCGCGCTGTCGTCCGTCGCGCCACGTAAACCATCCCAAGATAGAGGATGGTTTTTTCGTAGGAATCTGATTTGATTTGATTTTGGTGTTATGTCCGTTTGCCTGGCTTTGCCGGGGACTTTGGACTTTTTACAGATCATTTTTCTCAAAGGGGCTTCCCGCCCCTTAAACCCTGGCCCAGCTTTCTTTGAAAGGCAAAGAAAGCTGGGAGAAAGAAACCTTTTCCGCCCGCCTGCGCTCGCCAGGCCACCTTTGTCACCGCTCGCCTTGGCTGCGGAACGTCGCTTGCCTCCTGTGGCTGACAGAAAAAAGATAACGGTCAGCCTTGGAGGCTTCGCTCAAACAATCCTCGCCACAACAAGCCAAGCTTGTTGATGGCTTGCTTGTGCCAAGGTGGCTCTGGCGTGCTCGGAGGGCGGCGGAAATGTCATCATGGTGTCAGGTCTGACTTCGTACTTTTTTCAAAAAAGTACGAAGTCAGACACCACAAATGAAATTTGAAAATTTTTTGGATGCGAAAAGGACGCCGGAGATCGTCAGAGTGACGAGCGGCGTCCTTCGTATCAGGTAGGCGAGGGAGGGATCTGGGCGGCAACCTTTCGGTTTTAGCCGCCCATTTCTACTCCCCAGCCGCCTGGGCGTGGTTGGGAGGCGTGGGGTGGTCAGGGGCGGGGGTGAGGCCAAGTGCGGCGCCGAGGGCCGCGAACGGGTTGCCGTCCGTTGCCTCGAGCTTGCGCATCTTGCCTCCCCCGACAGACTTCTTCTTCTTGGGGGCAGGTTCGGGTGATGGCTTGGCCGTGATGGGCGTGGTTTGAGGCAGATTCCTGCGCGTCATCACTGGTGCCTCGGGGCGCACGGTGGGGCGGACGACCTCGATCTTCTCGTCGATGATGCGTGGGGTCGTGGCTCGGGGACCAGAGAGCTGGGGGCGCTCTGGGCGACCACCTTCGCGCGGTGACCGCTCATTGAATTGCGGCCGGCGAGGTTGATCATCCTCTTCCCGTCGGTCTTCATCAGGACGTTCGGACATCCCACCAAACCAGAAATGGGTGAGCACGATCTGCCAGTGGCCGCCTTTCCCAAGGATCGGGGATTCGAGGCTGCGCGACTGGCCCTTGACGAGCCAGCATTGCATGGTGGAGGCAGGCAGATCGGTGTAGCGCGGGTTGACCTTGATCTTTTCCCCGTCGACCGAGAGGTAATAGGCAGCCTTGCCCACCTCATCCCGGGTCTTGGTATGGATGGGGCGCACGCGCCGGCACAAGAGGAACCCCGTGCACAGGATCGTGTCACCGGGCTTCACCTCGGCTTCGGTATGGAGGCACATGTGTCCCCACTCTTCCTTTCCGCGAGCCCAAGAGACTCGGACGTACTTCTTCTCCACTCCGTCTTCGCCCTTGATCAAGCATGGCTCGACCTTGGCATCGTCGGAGACGCGGATGAAAAGTTGTGGGAAGACAGACAAGACGCGTGTCGAGATCTGGAGCACACGATCATGGCGGATCGCTCCAGCCTTGTCTCTTGCCGGCTTTTCATAGTCCTCGTGTCGTAGTTGTCCAGTTGCAAACAGAGTTTCGATCCCTTCGACCGTTGCCGGTCGTGCAAAGGGGTCTTGACTCAGAGTTTTTCTTTTCTCATTGGGTTGAAAACCCATGGCGTTTCTCCTTGTAGTTGTGATGGAGCCTTACGCTCCGAAATGGAAAAGGAACATGACTTGCGGTTTGCAAGACGGCTCAATGTAGCAAAAAAATGACCTTTTGTCAATGCAAGGCTGTTTAAAATCCGCTAATATCAGCTCAAAAAAATGCCATTGACAAAACAACACTTGGCTTTTATTATCCGACGCAGAGTATTTTTTCTTTTTATCCGTTAATTTTTAGGAGGAGCATCGACACCCCGATGCCAAGTGCGTATGCATATTCAATCCATTCTTCTTTTACGTCCTGGTCAGGAAGTCAGCGTATACAATGATCCGTTTGAGTGTGTGAGTCGCTGGTCGACCATCCTCGACAATGGGGAAACCTTGCATTGGTTTGTCGATGCGGAAGATCACGTGCTTACGGTATCCAGCAAAGAAGAAGAGCTCGTTTTTTTCCATCTTGTAGAAGCCGAAATTGAGCCACAAGAAGAACGTATTATTTATGAGGGGGTGGAGTATGAGCACAGTTATGATGATAGTGGATATGTAAAAGATGGATTTGGAGAAACGCTTCTTGATGAAGATGATCACATCACCCTTGCGGATTATGAATCTTCCAAAGGTGACATCTTGAGGATCGTGACAGATGAGGACACGGGCGAGCATATGGTTTTTTTAGGTCAAGTGATTGCCGAGGAAGATGTGAATGAATGGTAGTGACCTTTTGTTCATAAAAAAGTAAAATAGACGGGAAGACCGTCTATTTTTTATTTTGTGTCCTTGCACGAATCACAAAAACGTTGGAAGCCTAAAATAAGCAGCAGCCGTGATTGGCGTTTGGATATTTTTCGTTACGGATGTGTTTTAATTGTGGGGATTATTATTTTGCGTTTATTTGTTCTCCAGGTGATTGACCATGGTTTTTATGAGGCGATTGCAAGCGGTCAGCATGAGATTTTTGAAGAGCTCTATCCAGAACGCGGTACCGTGTATGTGCATGATCTTAAAGACGAAACAACAACAGCTCTTGCCACCAATCAACAACTTACTTTTGTGTATGCTGACCCGCGACTTATAAAAAATCCCGAGGAAACCGCGCAAAAAATCGGAAACATTTTTAATTATTCTGAAGAAGAAATAGATATCTTGCGAGATCGTTTGGATCAACCCAATGACCCTTATGAGCCTATTGAACGAAAAGTTCACGACGAAATTCTTTCCAAAATCAAAGCATTGGATTTGTCAGGAATTGCTTATGTGCGAGAAACATCTCGGTATTATCCCGAGCCTGATTTGGGTGGGCATGTGGTGGGATTTGTGGGGTCAGATGAGGAAGGGAATCTTGCAGGTCGTTACGGAATCGAGGGTTATTTTGAAGATATCTTGGCAGGCACTCCTGGATATTTGCGCTCGGAACGTGATATTGCTGGCCGCATGATTACTCTGGGAGAGCATTCGATTCAAAGCGCGATCGATGGGGCAGATATTGTGCTTACTATTGATCGCACGATCCAATACGTTGCTTGCTCAAAGCTCAAAGAAAAAGTGGAAGCCTTTGGAGCGCAAGGAGGAAGTATAGTGATTTTGGAACCAGAGACGGGTCGTGTCTTGGCCATGTGCGGTGCCCCGGACTATGATCCTAATTTGTATTTTGAAGCAGAGTCCATCCATGATTTTAATAATCCAGCTATTTTTGATGCGTATGAACCTGGATCTATTTTCAAACCTATCACTATGGCCGCAGCGCTTGATGTTGAGGCAGTGACTCCGGCAACGACGTTTGAAGACACGGGATCGGCGATGGTAGAAGGGTGGCCAAAGCCGATTGGAAACGCAGAAGGAAAGGTTTATGGAGTGGTGGACATGACAACCGTACTTGAACAGTCCATCAATACAGGCATGATTTTTTCCATGCGAGAAACCGGACAAGATGTGTTTGTGGATTATGTCAAAAAGTTTGGGTTTGGAGATTTGACCGGAATTGAACTTGAGACAGAATCCGCAGGGGATATTTCTTCTTTGGATCAAGCGTCTGAAGTGTTTGCGGCAACCGCTTCGTTTGGACAGGGTATTTTGGTGACTCCATTACAGATTGCTGCCGCCTATGCCGCGATTGCCAATGGAGGTATTTTGCCCCGACCTTATATTGTCGATGAAATTCGTTATGATGATGGTACCGTGGATATTCACACTTCCTCCGAGGTGCGCCGTGTGATCCAGGAAAAAACCTCGCGTTTACTTGGAGCGATGTTGGTGTCGGTGATTGAACATGGACATGGGGCAAGGGCAGGCGTGTCCGGATATTATATCGCGGGAAAAACTGGCACAGCCCAGGTCGCACGACAAGATAGTATTGGGTATGATCCGGACGCGACCATTGGTTCGTTTGCGGGATTTGGTCCAGTGGATGATCCAAAGTTTGTGATGGTCGTGCGCATTAATCGTCCCCAAGGAGTGCAATGGGCAGAGTCCACGGCCGCTCCGCTTTTTGGCGAAATCGCTGCTTTTTTGTTACAGTATTTTGAAATAGCCCCCACACGGAGCGTGGAGTAGAGGAAGATTCAACTTCACTGTCATTCAAAGGAACGTAAGCGGTGAAGGATTCCTTAAGAATAAAATCATTTCTATGAAAAATATCGTCGTTTCGGGAAAATTTCGAGATACTTCTACTGATGGAGAAAATTGGGAGATGGTCATTGATTTCACAAAGATTAAAACTGGCGCGATAGAGATTAATAGTCTTTTGAATTATCTTCTAAAGGAGGCCAATCATCATATTTCATTATGAAAACGCTCATCCAAAAATATCTTAAGAATCAAGCTAAAAAGATCGTGGCGCGGCAGCAGCCCAAGATCGTCGCGATTACAGGATCGGTTGGGAAAACATCTACACGCAATGCGATTGCCGCACTTTTGGGAACGCATTTTGCCGTGCGTACGAATATCAAAAATTATAATAATGAGTTTGGGGTTCCCCTGACGATTATTGGTGCCACTTCTCCCGGGCGATCGGTTTTTGGGTGGTTGAAGATTATGGTGCATGCATGGAAGTTGGCTTCCAAACGTCAGATTGATTATCCCAATCTGTTGGTACTTGAATACGGAGCAGATAAGCCGGGGGATATCAAATATTTATGCGAAATTGCAAAGCCAGACATTGCTGTGCTCACGGCGATTTCTCCCGTGCATTTGGCAAATTTTGGAACCATGGAAAAACTTATTGAAGAAAAGGGGAGCTTGTTGAGATTTGTCAAAGAGGGAGGAATGATTGTCGTGAATGTAGATGATGCTCCTGTCATGGAACTTGCTGCTCGCGCGCACACTCCGGCAAAAAGTTTTGGAATATCCGCGTCGGCCGATGTTCGCGCAATGGATGTTCATCTCGAAACCAGAGAAGATTTTTCTTTTGAACCTGGCGAAGTTTTTTCTACTCTGACTTTTGATGTAGAAGCGGGAGAAGAAAAAGAAACTGTGATTATGACCAATCGTTTAGGTCGAGGACCGATCGCTTCGGTCTTGGCTGCGGTGGCGGTGGGGCAATCGCTTGGATTACATCTTTCTGAAATGAAACATTTGGTGGAAAAGATTTCTGGTGAACCAGGACGGATGCATCCGATTGCTGGTATCAAAGGAAGTTTGCTTTTGGATGATTCCTATAATGCAGCACCTGCTTCTATGTTGGCTGCGCTTGATGTTTTGAAACAATTTAGAGTTGTGGAGTCTGCGCGGCGGATTGCTGTATTGGGGGGAATGGCCGAGCTTGGACCGCTCACACAGGATGAACATCGCATGCTCGGGCTGCGCGTTGCCGAAGGTGGAGTGGATTTGCTCGTCTGCGTAGGTGAACCTGCACAGGATATTCGTACAGGAGCGATTGAGGCTGGTATGAGTGAGGACCACATTCAATTTTTTCCAAACGCAAAAGAGGCAGGGCGTTGGTTGGATCGAGAGGTGAGAAAGGGAGACATCGTACTTACCAAAGGTTCTCAAAGTACACGGATGGAATGGGTGGTCAAAGATTTGATGGCCGAACCATTGCAAGCTTCACAACTTCTTGTGCGTCAGGATCCCAAATGGTTGGAGACCCTATAGAAAAGTAAAAAGAAAATCGCCCAAGGGGGCGATCGTTAGGAAAGCGTAGGTTCACTGATGAGTCCCCAGAGAGAGGAGGATCGACGAGTGGTCACGCGGCGAAGAAGATCACGACTGATGAGCGGATGAACAGGAATATCCGCGACTTTTTTTGGACGAAGAGGGGGGAAATGCTCAAGCTGTTGTATGCGCACATGCGTGTGATACAAACCCAGTCGTCCTATGGCCCAGAGTTCTCCTGAAAATGTAAGACAAGTGTTCCAAATAGCTGGGACTCCGTGGAGGAAATCGGGGCAGGTGTCTTCATCACTTTGTAGTGTGATTCGATCTGAAATATGGGCGATGACAACACCTTTTCCTTTTTGTTCAAATCGCGTTCCTTCGGGCCAAGGAATAGACAGAGGAAGGAGAGTCGCTTGCAGACTCCTCTCACAAGCGAGAATTTCTTGGACGAGGAGAGGACTTTGCGCGTCGCGCCCGATTGTTGGCAAGTTCTCAAAGAGTTGCAATAGTTTGTATGTTTCGCTCATGTGAGACCTCAATGGAAAGAGCTGAATTAAGATTACGTCACAGTCGGCGCTTGTCAATGCATTTTTCCCATGGTATCTTTTTCCCGCATTTTATTTAGCGAATTCATTAGAAATTAGGAATTGTCCGGCAGAGCCTGATCCCGCCACAGGCGGGAGAAATGAGAAATTTTGGAATGAGTAATTTTTCAGACATGGCCCCATCGTCTAACGGTTAGGACATCAGGTTCTCATCCTGAAAATCCGGGTTCGATTCCCGGTGGGGTCACCATAAAAACCGTTCTGCTTTTGCAGAGCGGTTTTTGTGATCACCGGGAATCGAACGGGAAGGGGTTTGGGGAAACACTTTGTTTCCCCACAGACTGCTGAGGAGGGGTGACAGGAGTGAGACGTAAGTCGAGCGACGATCAGAGGGGAACGCCGTTCCCCTATGAAAAAGTGAGATTCCCGGCCTGCCCACCAAAGTTCTGTCATCACAGAACGAAGGTGGGTGGGGTCACCACAAAAACCGTCTGGAAAATTCCAGGCGGTTTTTGTGATCCAATATGGGTATATAAAACAGTAATGGATTCGATCAATAAACGAAAAAGAGCGTCCACATTGTCGTTGCGAACGCTCTTAGAGTGGCGACTCGTGCTATTCTTCGTCGACGAACCTGGGAGAGCCAGAACCTCCGAATGAGCACATCGCGCATTCACAACGACGACTGTGCTCTCGACCAAGTAAGCCAGTCACGACTCCACTACCACGACGTTGCTCGTCTGGGTAGTCGCCAGTCTTGTTGACGTGACGACCTTCCTGGGTATCCCAGAAATACTCTGGTTTGAAGAAGCAACTGTTGCATTGACACCCTCTTCCGTGAGCCATACTCACCTCCTCACAGTGTAGTTCACGAATGCTTCAGTTTTTGTCAGCAAATGTTTGGGTGTACGTTACTACCGATCGTCGTCGTTTCTGATGATGCGGGTATTCTCGAACAGCAGCCTGGCTTGGTTCGCACGGACGAGACGCCAGTACTCACCGCATAGCCCGCATCCACAGCCAAACAGATGTGTTCTCACGAGCTCCTTTAGAAGCTTTTCTCGTTCCCTGTCAGAAGGATCTGACATTTTTCACCTCCGCATTCAGAAAACCTCATTAGGAACAAAATGACAATAATTATGTCGTCTTGTAGAATCAATGGTGGAAAAGCCCTTATTTTGTAGATATATTGATGATAAAATATTGACAAAATAGTCGTCACATTACAGAATATGTCGTTATGACTAACATCAATTCAACTTTGGCTGAACTTGGACTGACACAAAAAGAGACAGAAACTCTCCTTGCTTTGTACTCATTGAAAAAGACCACGGTAGCCGAGTTAGCTCGCAATAGCGGTGTGCCACGCACGACTATCTATACAGCACTTTCAAAGCTCCAGGAGAAACAGATGGTCATGCGAGTAAAAGTTGGAAAGCGTGAACTCTGGGAGGCGGTGACACCACAGCGACTTCTTGCAATCAAGCGTGAGCAAGTCAACAAACTTCATGATCTCGTTCCTTCCCTTGAACAGCTGGTCGCACTTCCAGAAGTAGCAGAGAAGTCGACTGTCATACAGTACAAAGGCATGCGCGGCTTGCAGCATGTTTACGATATGATTCTCGAACTTACGAAAGGCGAACGGGTATTGGGTTTTGAAGGTGGTCGCTCCTCGGAAAAAAAGACACATCAACTTCCATTAGAGTACTCGCGTGCATGGCAGGCTGAAGTAAAACGCAAAGGTATTATTTTAGAGGTCGCTGTTAGTGAAAAACTCCTCGACCTCATCAAGATGTCCGAGACGGAAATGCGTGAAGCAGCTCTTGGTCGTTTGACGATTACGTATATTCTCCCTGACGAAATTATGAACTTTGATTCTGATATACTTGTATTTAGACATCATGTCGCTATCATTACACCAAAGAATTTATCGGCTGTTGTCATTACTGACTATACGACAAGCATTGCATTCAAGCAGCTCATCGAGACCGCTTGTATGATGGGCAAAAAGGTTGACCTCAATGCTTTTATCAAACAAGTACAGATTAATGTATGAAACTTTTCCTTAGTAAATTTGGCACAACACTCCTATCCAGACAAGCTGGTCGAGAGGCGTTAGCTGCCCATAAGTGGCGATGACAAAATGCATATGAACCGACCTACGACAACCTTATTCATGCTCATGTCCGTTGATGGAAAAATTTCTACCGGTGATACAGATGCACTTGATTTTGATCGAGATCTTGCACAAGTTTTTGGAGTGAAAGAAGGACTCCAACAATACTATGATCTTGAGAAACTCACAGATTTTTGTTCACTGAATACGGGTCGAGTCATGGCAAAGATTGGGATCAATGATCGTGAAAACGAACCTCAAAAAATTCCAGTTGATTTTGTGATTATTGATAATCAACCCCATCTTACAGATAAGGGGATTATCTATCTTTCAAAATGGGTGAAGACACTTTATCTCGTGACAACAAATAAACAGCACCCCGCTTATGTATCCGGATTGGATAATGTGCAGGTGATTGGTTACGAACAAGCTATTGATTTTTCCGATTTATTTCAGAAGCTCAAAACAAAATATCATATTGATCGAATGACGATTCAGTCTGGCGGTACTTTGAATGCTCAACTCATACGAGAAGGTTTGATTGATCATTTATCCATAGTCATTGCTCCTATTATTGTCGGAGGCAAGACAACATCAACTCTGATAGATGGAGAATCCATTCATTCTTTAAGCGATTTGAAGTTACTTAAGCCGCTTGTACTCGTGTCATGCTCAATATTGAAGGATTCCTATATTCATTTACAGTACGAGGTTGTCCACAAAATATAAGTAAATCAACACATAAGAGACTTTCTATCATAGAAAGTCTTTTTTTGTTTTTACAAAAAAACCGCCTGTGAGAAGGCGGTCGAGCAAAGAGGGGATCAAGACTCCAGTTCGTGTGATCGAATAGGGAAAGCGATTAAGGCGATGAAACAGAGACAGACAGAAAGAACGAGAGGATAGATCAAAGAGAATGTCGAAAGCCATCCAGCCAAAAGAAGAAAGGGAATATCAAGAACTCCTTTGATTACGTTGAGATTTGAGAGCGTTGTCGCGCGACTTGTGGATTGGATGCGTTTGTTAACCGCGCGTGAGAAGACCGGATCGCGCAATCCATAGAGAGGCAATCCAATGGCAAACGAGAAGAAAACAATCCATGGATATTGGGAGATCATCGCAAGGGTGATCGATGTCATGATCGCCATAGTACTAGCCGTGACGAGATGCGCTGCGTTGACCCGACGTTCTATCCATCCGGCAAACCAACTGGCGCAAAATTCCAATCCTTGAAAAATGACATAAAAAATTCCGAGCATTTCTGCTCCAAATCCATAGTGTGTGAGAAGAGGTTGGCTCATTCTCCAAGCAATAAACACTGCAATGAAGACCAGAAGTTTATTAAGCGCAACTTTGAGGAGCCATGGTTCGCGGCGAATCGTTCCGATACTTTGCACAAAGATTCCCACTTCCTGTTTTTTCACATCTTGTACATGTGGCGGTTCAGTGAGCTGTAGGAAAATCAAGAAAGCGATGATCGTCATTCCCATGTTGGCAACAATGAGTATTTGGAATTGCGATTCCAATAAATCTTTTGCCACAAAGGCACCAATTGCCGGAAGAAAAATATCTGGGAGAGATCGTGCGGAAAGAAGTTTTCCGTTTCGTGTATTCATTTCCCGTTCTTGTCCCATCTCCTTCAAACTTTCATAGAGTAAAGCTTCTTCTGTTCCGGAGAAACAAGAAAAGGAAGAAGACAGAAAGATAAAAGAGAGAACAAATTGCCAAAATCCATGAGCAAAGAGCGTGAGGAATTGCGAGATGAAAAGCAGAAGCACGCCAAGGAGAATGGTGCGTTTGCGACCAATACGATCTGCCAGATATCCGGACGGCACTTCGGTGACAAGCGACGTCAATGACCAGACAATGCTCAAATAAAACACCTGATCAAGACGTACATCCCGATGCAGGTAAAACATCACGATCACCGCCGAAAGCGTCTTGGCTTCCACAAGCGCGCGGCCCCAAAACAAGAGACGTGGATTATGCGTGATTTTGTTTGTAAAGAACATGGTTCCCATTCCTTTGTGTGAAACCGGACGTTCTTTTTATCGCAGAGAAGCATTTTGGTCAATCCATCCGTCCGTACAAATCCATCCGTAGGACATTATTATTTCCGTGGGGCAGGCAAAAATCCTAAAAAAATAAGTCAAAAAAGCCTTATTTTTTGATGGATAAGGCGATTTGTAAGGTTGACAGATAATAAAATTCATGGTTATAAGAAGTCGTCAGCGTCGCTGACTGCAAACACCCCCACTGCGTTTGTGCGCGTCACACCAAGGAGCCCCCCATGAACCGCATTCTTCCCTTCGTGCTTACCGTCGTCATCGCCATGTCTGTCACCCAGGCGTTCGCCGCCGAGGACACCGCGCCCCAGACGGTTTCCGGTCTCCGTGCCGGTAACATGATCATCTGGGATCCCGCTGACGCCTCATGGTGTGATGAGAATATCAACACCGGCTCCAAGGTTCGCGAGCTTGCGGCCCAAGACGCCGATGTCCTCCGTTCGTTCGCTGCCACCCTCATGGTGGCTCAAGCCGACATGAGCTTCACGCTCACCAACAACGCGCAGTCAGACTGGCTATACACGAACTACGGCGAGGCCCTCGGCAACCTCGTGGACATGAACCTCGAGCTTGCTCGCGAGATCGCCTGGCTTGATGACCTCGTTCTGTCCTTCGATGACTCGGACGAAGTGCTCACCGGCCGCCAGCTGCACCGTGCCCAGCGCCTCTGCACTGATCAGGACGAGCGGCTGAACCGCTGGTCCGGCCTGTGGGCTGACACCATGGCCGCGGCAGCGATCATCACCGAGGCCAGGCAGAATGCCCGGGTTGATGTCCCCCCATGGAGGACCAACCCGTTCATGGCCGACGACATCATGATCGTTCGACACCAGATCGCCAGTCTGACTGACTGTATTGATCTGCCCGAGTGTCTGGATGATTTGGATCGCCGCCTCGGGGGCTGTGTCGACAAGTAGTCGATCGTCTGCCTCCTTCACCGGCCATAAGGTCCCTTCACGTGGGGACCTGTTTTTTTTCAAAATTTCTAACAAAAGTTATTTTTTATTAACTAACAAAATCTATTCGTACAATCCATCCGCACGATTGACACATTGACCTTGTTCCTACGTGATGAGCCATTCGTTCTTTTCATCTACACGGAGGTACCATGGACTTTCCAAGCAAAGTTTATTTCTATCCTTTTTCCCATGAAGTAGAAGAAGAAATTCGCAAGTATGGTAATGCGGTTACCGGTTTGGAGTGGAAGAAAACAAGCTCTTTATTTGCAGTCGACTTTCTCGTCTTTGGATTTTTGCTATGTCTGATCGCATCGGGATTCTTTTTTCAGACAAGTGAATTCAATGCTTTCTTTCTTATTCCTCTGGCAATATCTCTCCTTGGCTTCGCTATCTTAAGTCCTCGTCTTTTTCGCGCGTCTTTGGAAATCTTTGGTGGTGATGTACGTCATCTCGTGCTTCGTACAGATGTAGAACGAGTGCATGATCCTTTGCTCAAGATCGGCCATGAGATCAATCAGTTGAAAGAACTGCTCGAACCGATCGTAAAGGAATGGAATGATTACATGGATTGTCTTCAACAGGGATATGATCGTGATACAGAGATGGAGGCTCTTTGGCCCGTACTTTGTAAGCTCCGTGCTTTGATCAAGGAAATGGTTGAAGAGCTCAATGTGCTTATCAAAATGAGACTCAAGGAGAAGAGCAATCAAGAAATCTTTGTAGATCTTCATGAAGTGATACAACGACTCGAAGCGTTGCAAGTCCAGATCAGCGCGGTCAAAGAGACGCTTAAGGAAATGGATGGACTGAAGGTTCCGCAAGGGGCCGCAGTACACTCGGTGCGCATTGACGAAGCTGTGGCTTCTTTGACTGGTCAGTTGTCCGAAGCAGAGAGAGCTCATGGAACTATCCAATCACTTAGGGCGAGAAACGCTCGTCGACGTTTAGCTCAATAGTAGTTGAGCCAGCCATCTCGTAAGAGGTGGTTTTTTTCTTCTCTTCCCATTGACCTTTTCTTAAAAATCGCCTATGATCACGGCCATTATGACGCAAGAACAAGCACAAATTCGAAACATCGCCATCATCGCTCACGTGGACCACGGAAAGACCACGCTTGTAGATGCGCTTCTCAAACAATCCAATACGTTTCGTAATGCAGACGCGGCCGGAACCACTATCATGGATTCCAACGAACTCGAGCGCGAGCGTGGAATTACGATTTTTTCCAAGAACGCTTCCATTCACTGGAAAGGAGTAAAGATCAATATCGTGGATACTCCTGGACATGCAGACTTTGGCGGCGAAGTGGAACGCATCATGCATCTTGTCGATGGATGTCTTTTGCTTGTGGATGCCAAGGAAGGCCCTATGCCGCAAACACGATTTGTACTGCGCAAAGCGATTGAAGCTGGACACAAGATTATTGTCGTCATCAACAAGATTGATAAAAAGGATGCGCGTCCCGATTGGGTGCTCAATAAAACGTTTGATCTGTTTGTGGAGATTGGCGCCTCGGATGAGCAAACCGATTTTCCCGTGATCTATGCGTCAGCCACGCGCGGTGTTGCAGGGGTAGATGCAGATCTTGCATCTATGAAAGATGTGACGATTTTGTTTGACACCATGGTGGAAAAAATTCCTGCCTCAAGCGGAGATCCTACCGCACCTCTTCAAGTCTCGGTCGTCAATCTCCAATATGATAATTATAAGGGCCGCATTGTGGTGGGACGTGTCGTGAACGGAGTGATCCGTGCAGGTCAATCCATTACACATATCAATCGTGCGGGTATTCAAAAACCTGCAAAGGTTGTAGCCTTGCAGATTTTTGAAGGACTGGATCGTGTGGATAGGGAGGAAGTTTCTGCTGGAGAAATCGTCGCGGTCGCCGGAATCGAGGATATTCAAATCGGTGAGACCATTGCTGATCCCATTTCTCCTGTCGCCTTGCCTGTTACAAAAATTGAAAAGCCTACAGTCAAGATGACTTTTGGCGCTAATACGTCTCCGTTTTCTGGAAAGGAAGGACAGTATTCCACTTCACGTAATCTTAAAGAGCGTCTTGAGCGTGAACTGTTAAATGATGTGGCTTTGCGCATGGAGCCTAGTGAGACTGATAGTCGTTTTGTGGTTTCCGGACGTGGGGAACTTCATTTGGCGATTTTGATTGAGAAGATGCGTCGGGAAGGGTATGAGTTTGAAGTGTCTCGTCCACAAGTTATTTTTCATGAAGAAGATGGGGTAAAGACCGAACCTTTTGAAAATGTATTTATCGAATGTCCTGATTCTTTTGCCGGCATTGTGATTGAGAAGATGGGCAAGCGCCGAGGGGAAATGAAAGATATGCGGTCTGAAGCAGGGACAACTTTTTTAGAATTCGAGATTCCTACTCGTGGACTCATTGGCTATCGCAGCGCTTTTTTGACCGATACCAAAGGGCAGGGGATTTTGAATAGTTTGCTTTTGGGATATCGCTCTTGTGTGGGAGAGATCGAAGCAGGAGCACACGGTTCCTTGGTTTCCATGGAAAATGGGATTGTGGTCGGATACGCGCTTCGCAATCTTCAAGCGCGCGGTGATTTGTTTGTAGAACCTGGGATTGAAGTCTATATTGGCATGGTCGTTGGTCAATATTCACGAACCGAAGATGTGGATGTAAATCCTTGCAAAGAAAAACGTTTATCCAACATGCGCAGTAAAGGAGATGGTGTTGCTGATGCTTTGGAGGCCATTCATCATATGACCCTTGAGGCTTGTCTGGAGTATTTGGGAGATGATGAGCTGTTGGAAGTGACGCCGAAGAACTTGCGTATGCGCAAAACCATTTTGGATCCCATTACCCGCAAACGCGAGTATGCCAGACGAATGGGGTTGTAAAAAAAGAAACAAAAAGAGTGCCGGGGAAACCGGTACTTTTGTTTATGTATCAGTGGATAAACTTAAACTTCCTGCGTGCTATACTATTTCAGTATGAAGGTTATACTCAAGACTCATGTGAAAGATTTGGGGTCGCAAGGAGAGGTGGTTACGGTTTCTGATGGTCATGCGCTTCATCATCTTTTTCCTCACGGGCTCGCGGTTCCGGCTACGAATAAAGCCATTATCGATCTAGAACATCGACGTGTGGTTATTACTCATCGTCAACAAAAAGAAAAAAAGGTTGTGGGAAAACTTCTTGGTCAACTGCAAGGATATCGTCTTACACTTGTGGAACCGGTAAGTTCAAATGGTACACTTTATGGCGCGGTGACCGCTCGCATTATTGCAGAAGCTCTCAAAAAAGCAGGGTATGAAATAGAGGCATCCATGATTGATCTTCCTCATCCCATCAAAACTCCCGGTGAACAATCTGTGCAACTACATTTGCCTCATGGATTTGAGGCTTCGATTCATCTCATTATCAATTCTCAATAATTGAACGGGGCTTTGTCCCCATTTTTTTTATGGAGCATCGTTATATTTTCGTCGTAGGCGGCGTGATGTCTGGTGTGGGAAAAGGGACCGTCACCGCGTCTTTAGGGCGCGTGCTAGAAGCAAAAGGATTTCGCACCACCGCGATCAAAGTGGATCCGTATATCAATGTAGATGCAGGAACCATGAATCCTGTGGAGCATGGAGAGGTTTTTGTTACGATTGATGGAGATGAGACAGATCAGGATATTGGAAACTACGAACGTTTTTTGGAAGAAGATATTTATCGAGATAATTACATGACAACCGGGCGGGTCTATCTTTCCGTGATTGAGCGGGAACGCGCATTAGGATATGGAGGACGTTGTGTAGAGGTCGTGCCTGATGTGCCCAATGAAGTGATTGATCGTATTGAAAAGGCAGCGGCAAAATCAGAAGCTGACTTTGTATTGGTCGAAGTAGGTGGCACGATTGGGGAATATCAAAACATTCTTTTTTTGGAGGCCGCGCGCATGATGCGTCAAAAGATGCCTGATCGCGTGCGCCATATTTTAGTAAGTTATATGCCTGTGCCTCCTTCGATTGGGGAGATGAAGACCAAGCCCACCCAGTATGCAATTCGTTCCATGATGGGAGCGGGGCTTGTCCCTGATTTTGTGGTGGCGCGATCTGAAATGCAAATTGATGAACCTCGTCGCCGCAAACTTTCCTTAACCTGTGGAGTACCAGAGGGGTGTGTGATTGGAGCTCCCAATGTGTCATCCATCTATGAGGTTCCGCTTTTGTTTGAAGAACAGGGTTTTGGAGATATGGTGTTAAAATCCTTCGGTGTTGTTTCAAAGAAAAAGAATGGACTTCGGGATTGGAAAAAGCTTGTGTCTCATATTCGCGAAAGCAAAGAGGAAGTGAAGATTGGAGTCGTAGGAAAATATTTCAGTACAGGAAATTTTGTGTTGTCTGATGTGTATATTTCGGTTTTGGAAGCGATCAAACATGCCGCATGGGCGCGGGGAAAAAAGCCTGTCATTGAATGGATCAATTCCGAGCAGTTTGAACAGGATCCAAAATCTATACGCATATTATCAACATTGGATGGGGTGGTGATTCCGGGCGGGTTCGGTTCTCGTGGGGTGGAGGGAAAAATCAAAACCATTCAGTATTGCCGCGAGCGTAAGATTCCGTATTTTGGACTTTGTTATGGCATGCACTTGGCTGTAGTGGAATATGCACGCCATGTGCTCAAATGGAAAGATGCGCATACAACCGAGATTGATGAAAAGACAACTCATCCTGTCATTCATCTTTTACCAGAACAAGAGCGGCTCATGCTGGAAGGAAAGTATGGAGGAACCATGCGTTTAGGCGCGTATCCTTGCCGGCTCAAAAAAGGAACCGTGGCTGCACAAGCCTATCGTGCCGCACGAGTGGAGGAACGCCATCGCCACCGTTATGAGTTTAATAATGCGTATCGCGAGGCGATTGCGGATGCGGGTTTGGTTTTTTCCGGTATTAATCCTGATCAAAATTTGGTGGAGATTATAGAGCTTCCAGATCACCCGTTCTTTTTGGCGGTGCAGTTTCACCCCGAGTTTCAATCGCGTCCCTTGCATCCCCATCCTTTGTTTTTGCGATTTTTTGATGCGGCTTATGCACATAAAACAGGAAAAAATCAAGGAAAGTCGCTTGACAAGAAGCGTTCAAAACCCCTATAGTACGGCCACAAAATCTAAACGATAGAGATATCTATGGCACATAAAAAAGCGGCCGGTTCGACTAGTTTAGGCCGCGATTCTCATGGAAAACGTCTGGGCGTCAAGCTCGCTGATGGTCAAAAAGCCAAAGCTGGGCAAATCATTGTCCGACAACGCGGCACCAAAATTCATCCAAGCACTAATGTCAAAAAAGGAAAGGATGATACTTTGTATGCGGGTGTGGAAGGCATAGTCAAGTTTTCTCAAAAGAAAGCGCCAAATTTCCACGGCGCGCTCAAAAAGCGAACCTTTGTCCGCATTGATAAGTAAAGCAAAAGATCACCCTTCGATCTATTCGGGGGTGATTTTTTGTTTGTGATGATTAAGTAAAGGACATTGCTTTTTTTATCCATTTTTGCCATTGTAAGGGCAGTCCTTTTCACACAAGGGAGATAGACCCATGTCAAGCAAGAAACCCACAGGAACCCAGCCTGATCAACATCGCGTAGGCGAGCTCCTCGTGCGAGAAAAGATCATCACTCCCCTACAGCTTCGAAAAGCCATAGAGGATCAATCATCTCAAGGAGAGGATCTCTAGGGCATCAATTGACCAAACTCGGATACTTGCAAGAAAATGCCCTGATTGCTTTTCTTTCCAAACAGTATGGGGTACCAAGCATTGATCCCATGTCTGACACAATCGACATCCCTTCCGAGGTATTGAGAAGCGTTTCGCGTGATTTCTGTCTGCGTCATCTGGTGATTCCCATTATGAAAACGGAAGGCAATAGGTTTGTCGTTGCCATGGCTGATCCGGGAAATATCCATGTGATCGATGATCTGCGCTCTTTGGTCCAAGGAGAGATCGACCCCGTGGTCGCAACCGAGGGGCAAATTTGTGAAGCCATTGCAAAGTATTACAGCATGCGCGTGACCTTTGAAGACGTTGCACGAGATTTGGATCTGGAAGAGATCGCTTTGGAAGAGGCGGGTGTGGAGGAAGATATTTCCATTGGGGATTTGACGCGTTTTGCCGAAGAAGAACCTGTTGTTCGTTTGGTCAATGTGGTCTTGCGCGACGCCATGACCAGAGGAGTGAGTGATATTCACTTGGAGCCGTTTGAAAAGCAGTTTCGCATTCGCTATCGGGTGGATGGTATTCTCTATGAGGTTATGAAGCCGCCGTTCAAATTGCGACACGCGATTGTTTCTCGCATCAAGATCATGGCGCGTTTGGATATCACCGAGCGTCGGATTCCACAAGATGGACGTATTGTGTTGCGTCTTGGAAAAGACAAGGTTATGGATTTCCGAGTTTCCACTCTCCCGACGGTTCATGGGGAGCGCGTGGTTCTCCGTCTCCTTGATCGGTCCAATCTGCAGTTAGATATGACCAAGCTTGGATTTGAAGAGCGAGCATTGGTGGATTTCAAAGACGCTCTGCGTCGTCCCCATGGAATGGTTCTTGTCACAGGCCCTACGGGTTCTGGAAAGACCACGACCCTGTATTCCGCGCTCACGGAACTCAACAGAGTAACGACCAATCTCCTTACGGTTGAGGATCCTGTGGAGTACGAACTGTTTGGTATCAGTCAAATCCAGGTGGACGAAAAAGCAGGGCGAGGGTTTCCTCTGGTGATTCGTTCGTTTTTGCGTCAGGATCCGGATATCATCATGGTCGGTGAGATTCGTGATTTTGAGACAGCGGAGATTGCGGTGAAGGCTGCGCTGACAGGACACCTGGTTCTTTCAACCTTGCACACCAATGATGCGCCAAGCGCAGTAGGACGATTGTTGCAGATGGGGATTGAACCTTATCTTATCGCCGCGACGATCAATGCGATTGGTGCTCAAAGGCTTGTGCGCAAGCTTTGCACCGAGTGTCGTGTTCCTGTCGATATCCCCAAAGCCACTCTTGTGGAAGTGGGAATTCCACCCGACGAGATCGGGACGTTTCAAGTGATGCGCGGAGCCGGATGTCAGAGGTGCAACAATACGGGGTATCGTGGGCGCATCGCGGTCTACGAGATCATGATGATCACGGACGAAATTCGTGAGTTTATTCAAAACGGCGCTTCTGCAAATGAGCTCAAGCGTGAGGCGATTCGGCAGGGGATGAAGACCTTGCGCATGAGCGCGTTGACAAAACTCAAGGAAGGAATGACGACCTTGGAAGAGATTTTGCGCAGCACGGCATCTGACTAGGCGAGACAAGAATATAAAAACGGAAGACCCTTATGGAGGGTCTTTTTCTTTTGCGTAAAAGAGGGCCGCTTGCCAAGCAAAGCCTGGCGGACCGACCTGACCCTGACAGTATAACCTTGACTGCAAGGATATTTTTTGACACGGTGGGAGTGCACAACCCCACGCGTTTCCAAGGAGCCCCCCATGGCCGCGATTCAAAAAGACGACGTTTCCTGCGGGATAACCCATCGGCTCTCCAAGATTGTCTGGCAATACAACCTTGAACGGATCGCTGACTTCCTGGATCAGGAAGCGGCTGAAATGAGAAAGACTGCCGAGATTATCCGCAGTCTTTGTGAAGTTCTTTCGTCTGCAGATCCGATGCAAAGAAAAGACATCACGCAAATCCTCTTTGCCCAAGCGCAAGAAGTGGCTGACATCCACAGTCGTATCCGCATAGCTATGCGCGCTGTCCTCAAGACCCGTATCTCCGCTCTTTCCGCTTTCCTGCAATCGCCGAGCGAACCCTAAGAGGTTCGCTTTTTCTTTTAAGGGTTTCTTATGTCCACACCTTACCGAGCTACTTCGTGTTATACTATTTCCATATGACATTGTTTGGAGGAGGACAAATGAAAAGTTTTTTGGGCGTGGATATTGGGGCCAGCAGCATTAAGGTCGTGGAGTTGGGGCTTGAAAAAGGTCGCCCAAAATTATTGACGTATGGATATTCCGAACGTCAGGAAATGGCTGGTGCAGTCTCTCCTTTTGATGATGTGCAAGCGACAGGAAAACTCTTAGCGCGCGTGTGTAAAGAAGCAGGAGTTAAATCAACTCGCGCTATGACAGCCCTTCCAACCTCGGGTGTTTTTTCAACCATTCTCACCCTTCCCCATCGTAAAGAAAAAAGAGACATGCAGGCGCTTGTAGATTTGGAGGCAGCAAAACTCACCCCTATTCCACTTGAACAGATGGTGACCTATTCCACGTATCTTGATGATCTTGGAAAGAAAAATGTTCCAGCACAAAAAAAAGAGGAGACCCCTTCTTCAAAGCCTTCCGTGTCCGAAGAAAAGAAATTAACTCACGTGCTTGTCACAGGAGCGGCCAAGACCTTGGTGCAAAAGTATGTGGAGATTTTTAAAACAGCCAAGCTCGATTTACAGGCGATCGATACCGAGGCGTTCGCACTTGTCCGCGCCCTTATCGGGAAAGATCGCAGTGCCACCATGGTCATTGATATCGGATCCAAGCGCACCAATCTTGTGCTCGTGGAACGTGCTATTCCTTTTTTATCGCGCAGTATCAATATCGGAGGTGACACCATTACAGCACGTTTGCAAGAACAGATGCAGTTTTCCTCAAAAGACGCCGAACGTATGAAACGTGATCTAGGAGGATCAGCAACAAGTGGAGAAAAACTTCCTCCGCTCCTTGAATCGTTCATGCATGCGCTGACAAATGAAATCCGCTATGCCTTGCAGTTGTTTGCCAGCATGGAAATGACCCAGCAAAAAAAGATTGAAAAAATCATTTTAACCGGAGGATCCGCACATCTTCCCGGTGCGGCAGAGTTTTTAGCAAACACATTAAACATCAATGTCTATCGTGGAGATCCTTGGGCACGATTAACTTATCCCGAACCCTTGCGGCCTGTGCTTGATGACATTGGCCCTCGTATGAGTGTTGCGATAGGACTTGCCATGCGTGACCTCGATTCTTAAACATTTTTATGCACACACAAAAAGGTTTTACATTAGTGGAGATTCTTCTCATGGTGGGAGTGATTCTCCTTGTTTCCATCTTAGCCGTGATCGCGGTCAATGCCGCCCGTTCCAAACAACGAGATGCCGTGCGCCTGGGCAATGCGCGCCAGATCCAAACATCTTTGGAAAATTATTTTACTGATCGTAATACGTATCCTGTGGGTGCTACTTTGCCTCTTGGGGATAGTGCTCAAAGCGCTTGTCTTGGCTCAGACGGGTTTGCAGGGAATTGTTCTGGGTCAGATACTGTTTTTTTACGCGTTGTTCCCGGAACCTATCAAAAAGGTTTGAAAGGTTTGGTTTCTTGTGGAGAGCCAATACGAGATGCATTTTGTTATACCCAAGGCGAGGATGGCATGAGTTATTCTATTCAATTTGAGCTAGAAAACGCTGTTTCTATGGCCGGGCTTATCGATGGTATCAATTGTGCGACTCCAAACGGAATTGAAGGTGGTGCATGTGAGTAAAGTCCTGTTTTTAAGCTGATTTCCTGATACAATAAACACCGTATGAACACGGTGTTTATCTTTTTTATAGGTCTTTGTGTAGGGAGTTTTTTGAATGTCGTGATTCTTCGGACTAAAGAAGGCATATCCATAGTTCACGGACGTTCACACTGTCCTTTTTGTCATGCGACCTTAGGCATTCTCGATCTTATTCCGTTTTTCAGTTATCTCTACTTACGGGGAAAATGTCGTTCTTGTCATGCGCGTATCCATCCACAATACCCACTTGTGGAGTTGGCAACCGGAATAGGGTTTGTTCTTATTCATCTGCGTTATGTTTTTGGTTTTTCCTTGCCTGAAACTTTTTCTGCAAATCTCTTTTTTTGGTTTTATCTGCGCGATGTTTTTCTTTTTTGTGTGCTTTTAGTGATAGCGGTTTATGATCTTCGCTATTCATACATTCTAGATCGCTTTACTCTTCCCGCTCTTGTCGTATTGATCCCCTTGCAACTTTTTTTAGGTATGCCCTGGCAAACCTTGGCAGCAGGCGCCTTGGTGTTGGGAAGTTTTTTTGGAGCGCAGTATCTTTTTTCTCACGGAACATGGGTGGGAGGAGGGGATATTCGCCTGGGGGTTTTGATGGGGGTTACGCTGGGATTATTTCAAGGACTGTTCGCTCTATTTTTAGCCTATGTGATAGGCGCTTTGGTTTCCGTCCTATTATTGGTCACTAAAAAAGCAACACGTAAAACACAAATTCCTTTTGGTCCTTTTCTTTCCGGAGCAACGATTCTTATTTTGTGCGCGGGGACATGGATCATAGAGACTTCTTTATGACAAAAACCGAGGCTCTTGAACGTATCAATAAACTCAAAGAACTGATTGAACACCATCGGTATCAGTATCATGTTTTAGATAAGCAGATGATTTCAGATGCAGCGCTTGATTCACTCAAACACGAGCTCTATCAGTTGGAACAGCAATATCCGGAATTTGTAACTTCGGATTCTCCCACCCAGCGTGTGGGAGGGCAGCCACTTAAGGAGTTTGCCAAGGTGCGACATGAAAAGCGTATGTTGTCCATGGAAGATGTGTTTACGCGCGAGGAGTTTGAAGATTGGCATGCACGTATTTCTAAACTTACAGATACACGTTTTCATTTTTTCTGTATGCCCAAGGTAGATGGGCTCGCTGTTTCTTTGGTGTACGAAGATGGCCTTTTGAAAACAGCGGCAACTCGCGGCGATGGAGTTATGGGAGAAGATGTCACTCAAAACATTCGGACGATTTCCGCGATTCCTTTGCGTATAAAAGAAAAAAAAGGACGAGTCGAAGTGCGCGGGGAAATCTGTTTCCCCATAAAGGAATTCGAGGCTTTTAATAAGAAATTGGTGCGGGATGGAGAAAAACCTTTTGCCAATCCTCGCAATGCAGCCGCAGGATCTATCCGACAATTAGATCCAAAAGTGATGGCTTTGAGAAAATTATCTTTTGTCGCTTGGGAACTTGTGAGTGATTTGGGACAAAAAGATATGGAAGAAGCATGGCAGCTTTTGAAGACCCTGGGATTTCGCACAGCTCCGGAATCCAAAGTTCTTACTTCTCTGCAGGCAGCGGAAGATCATTGGCATGCGCTTTTGAAAAAACGCGTGAAGCTTGAGTTTTGGGTGGATGGAATGGTTGTGCGCGTTTCAGAAAGAAAGGTGTATGAGTCTTTGGGAGTGATTGGGAAAACTCCGCGTGGACTTGTGGCATGGAAATTTCCTGCAGAAGAAGCCACGGCCATAGTCAAAGAAGTGGAATGGTTTGTGGGGCGTACAGGAGCGTTGACTCCGGTGGCGGTTTTTGAACCTACATGGATTGGAGGAACAACAGTTCAACATGCAACCCTTCACAATATGGATGAGATCGAACGATTGGATGTGCGAATGGGGGACACCGTGATTCTTTTTAAGGCCGGAGACATTATTCCAAAAGTGAAAGAGGTTTTGAAAGATTTGCGTCCCTTGCACACAAAACGTGTTCAAGCACCAGTGCAATGTCCTGTTTGTGGATCTGATGTGGTGAAGCACGAGGGAGAGGTGGCACGGTATTGTAGAAACAAGCGTTGCTTTGCCCAAGATCGGGAATCTGTTCTTCACGCCGCACGAGCGTTTGAGATTGATGGGCTTGGTCCGCAAATTGTGTCTGCTCTTTTAGAACAACATCTTGTGCATCGTGCCCCAGATCTTTTCACCTTGAAAGCAGAAGATCTTTTGGCTTTGGAAGGGTTTGCTGAAGTTGCTTCTCAAAAACTGGTGAAAGAAATTCAATCGAAAAAAGAAATTCCTCTGTCGCGATTTATTATTGCTCTAGGGATTCGTCATGTGGGAGAGCAGACAGCTTTAGATTTAGCCGCGCACTTTGGCATACTTGCGAAATTGCAAAAGGCGACCTTGGAAGATTTGCAATCCGTTCCCAATATCGGAGAAGTAGTGGCAAAAAGCATTGATGAGTTTTTTGCGAAACCCTATCATCAAGAGTTGATTGCTGATTATCTGGATCAGGGCGTTCATGTCCTTTCAGCAAAATCTGCAAAAGAGCCAGGGCGCTTGGTTGGAAAAACCTTTGTGCTCACAGGGACTCTTTCCTCGCTTAGTCGTGAGCAGGTTAAGGAATATATCCGTGCGCTTGGTGGATCAGTTTCCTCGTCGGTAAGTAAAAAAACCGATTATGTGGTCATAGGGGAAGAGCCTGGAAGTAAGTTTGAAAAAACCAAAGAACTCGGGGTTTCTACATTGTCTGAACCAGCCTTTTTGGCTATGATAGGCAAGTAAATTATGTCTTTTTCTCATTCATCTTCAGAATTATCCGCCACCCCTGCGGAGGCAGTCCCGCCTGTGGCGGATCCCGCCGTAGGCGGGAGGGTCCAGCGCACCTCCGTAATCCTCAACGAAGCCATCTTGGCTTCCTCTTCGAGTGTCCGCGATTCTTTGCCTGAACAACATCGCGCACATTTTGAAACTCTGCGGCAGGAGATCATTGATTTTGCACAAGCTCACGACATCCCGAGAGAATCACTCGCCAAACCCGATGCTCTCCGCGAGGCTGCAAGCAAACTCTCCATTCCAGATCTTCAACGACTTGCAACGCTTCTCGAACGTTTTGAACATCTGCTTGTAAAAAAAGAGCTTTGGAAGAATAAGGAAGCTCTTGAGTATGCAGAGGAGTTTTATCATCTTGAAAAACAATACACTTCTCAAGTCGAACTTCTTGAACAAGTGGGGATTCTCAAAGAAGGGACAATCACAGGTATAGACGGCAACATCTACCCCATCCCCACTCTCGAACAAATTGCCACTCGTCTCTTTGAGCGTCGTGAGGATCTCGAAACAAAACATGACCAAGGCTTTACCAAACTTCTCATTGTTCCCTTTGGTATGAGCCTTGATGTACTTCGAGAAACCTTCAAGCAATTTCTCCTCTCTTACAAAAAAGCTCATCGAACCTTTCGTCTAGACACAAATACACCTCTCTGGACAAGGGAAAAATATCGAGGAGCAGACATGGAGGATTCTCCAAACATTGTCTATCATCCAAAGTCTTTTACACAGGAGGGTCATGGGGGAAAGACAAAGATGGAGATACTAAAAACCCATTACAAATTACCCACGCTCACACAATCATCTTTCCCCGGCTGGACGATTCATCTTCTTCAGCCCTCTGACCCATCGAATCCAGATTCCCTTGGCTTTGTCACCATTCCTCTTGAAGGCAAAGGAACAGTCCAAGGAGATAAAATTCCTCGTCCTTCTCTTGAAGCAGGAAAAACTGCAGAAGAATATCTCTCCATCCTTCAAGCATCTCAATACGATCCAAGCTCTCCTTACTTCCAAGAATCCGGATTTACTCCCGAAGATTGGATTATCGCTTTCATGACGCATCTTCAAGAAACAGGGGAACCATTAGATCGCAATAGAAATAACCTTATAGGAGCTTTTTTTTCATCCTTTACCTTTGTGCCTTGTACGGCTTGGCGCGAAGTTGTTCTGTGTGTATTTTTCGACGAGCTCAATCCTTATGATCGGATGATGAGTATTGGTGCGCGCTTTTCAGTCATCGTTTAATTTCCATTTCTATGCAAATTACAAAAGACATGATTTCCCATGTGGCGGCGCTTGCGCGGTTGCGGTTAAGTCCGGAGGAAGAAGAAAAATATGGTGAGCAATTAAGTTCCCTTCTTGACTATATGGACAGGCTTCAGGAGGTGCCGACAGAAGAAGGGGAGGTCTTGTCTCAAGCAATCGCACAAACGAATGTTTGGCGTGAGGATATTCCCAAAGGTGAGAGTGTCCGCTCGAATATTGTGGAAGCGTTTACCAATCGTGAAGGAGATCTTTTAAAGGTCCAAGCGATTTTTGAAGATCGCGGAAAAGAAGAATAACTTTTATGTCTATACAAACACTCTGCGAGATTTCCGAGGCGCTCGAAACGAAAAAAATTTCAAGTGAGGAACTTGTCACAGAATCTTTACGCGTGATCGAAGAAAAAAATCCAAACCTTCAGGCGTTTGTCGAAGTCTTTGATGATGCACTTGTGCAAGCCAAAGAAATAGATCGTCGTCGCGCTCAAGGAGAAGCCTTACATCCACTTGCTGGGATTCCTATCGCGCTTAAGGACAACATTCTTGTTCAAGGAAAGATTGCTTCGGCTGGTTCGCGGATGTTACAAAATTATCGCGCTCCTTATGACGCAACTGTGACGCATCGTCTTAAAGAAGCCGGTCTTGTCATTGTGGGTCGCACCAATATGGACGAGTTTGCCATGGGATCATCAACTGAAAATTCCCATTATGGTCCGACCAAAAATCCTTGGGATGATACGCGTGTGCCGGGGGGGTCAAGCGGAGGATCAGCTGTTGCCGTGGCCTCTGGTATGGTGCCTTTGGCGCTTGGATCAGACACAGGGGGATCGGTACGTCAGCCTGCATCGCTTTGTGGAATCAGTGGACTTAAGCCAACCTATGGACGTGTTTCACGCCGTGGTCTTATTGCCTTGGCTTCGAGTTTGGATCAGATCAGTCCATGTGCGCGAAGTGTGGAAGATCTCGCATGGCTCATGCAAGTTATTGAAGGTCAAGATCCTTTGGACGCCACAACAACGGTTCTGGAAAGCACGAGTGTCCCATCCTTGATTCCACAAAACGTGAAAGGTTTTCGTTTAGGTGTGCCCAAAGAATATTTTGTCGAAGGAATGGATGGGGAAGTTAAGCAAAAGGTGATGGAGGCGATCACTAAATTAGAACAAGCAGGAGCGGAGATTTTGGAAGTTTCCTTACCCCATACTCCTTATGCTCTTGCCGCGTATTATCTCATTATGCCTGCCGAGGCAAGTTCTAATTTGGGGCGTTATGATGGCCTACGCTATGGATATGCTTCACAAGATCAGACCTTGGTGGGGAGCTATGAGCAATCGCGATCAGAGGGGTTTGGGGCCGAGGCGAAGCGCCGTATTATGCTTGGCACTTTTGCTTTATCGGCCGGGTATTATGATGCGTATTATAAAAAAGCCACTCAGGTGCGAGCAAAGATCACGCAAGATTTTGATAAAGTTTGGGAGCGTGTGGATGCGGTGGTTTGTCCAACGAGCCCTTGTGTGGCTTGGAAACTTGGAGAAAAAATGGAAGATCCGCTTGCTATGTATTTGTCCGACATTTACACCCTTTCTGCCAATCTCGCGACTATTCCTGCTTTGTCTGTGCCTTGTGGATTTGCTCATGATCTTCCAGTGGGATTGCAGTTTATGACCCGTAAGTTTAATGAAGATTTTCTTTATCGATTGGGAATGACGTACCAATCACTGACAGATTGGCATACGCAAATTTCTTAGATTTTTTATATTGGGGTCAGGTCTTGAATCTTGAATCAAAGAGATATCCGTTGATTCAAGATTCAAGACCTGACCCCTTCTCCTCTATGCTTCCTTTTATTTCTCTTGAAACCATTTCTCTTGGCCCCATCACCTTACAGGTATGGGGACTTTTGGTTGCGCTTGGAATCGGAGCGGGTGCATTGGTTTCTGAACGTGTTGCTAAAAGTTACGGTCTTCCTCTTTCGGCTTTTTGGCATCTCGTGTTATGGATCATGATTGGGGCCTTTGTGGGCGCAAGACTTTTTTTTGTCGCTCTCTATGCCCCTACTTATTTTTTCTCCCACCCTTTAGAAATCCTCGTGATCTGGCAAGGAGGATGGTCCATGATGGGGGGATATCTCGGCGCTTTGGCAGCAGGAGTTTGGGTGTTTTACCGAAAACATCTTTCTTTTTTTTCTTGGGCAGACGTCCTTGTCTATGGTCTTCCTTTGGGGATCGGCATCGGTCGTATCGGCTGTTTTTTGATTCATGATCATCCTGGCACGCCCACAAATTTTTTCCTGGGCATTTTGTATGCAGATGGCATCATTCGTCATGATCATGGCCTGTATCTTTCTTTGATTGGTTTTGCGACTTTTTTCCTTTTTTGGATCATGAAAAAATATCCCCGCAGAGTGGGGGATTATCTGCTTGTTTTTTTGGCGATCGAAGGCGCGAGCCGATTCTTTCTTGATTTCTTACGCGCGGCAGATATTCGTTATTTTGGTTTGACCCCAGCGCAATATCTGGGTGTTCTATTTATTGTTCTTGCTGTTTGGCTTCTCGCTCGCCGCTATAAACAACCTCTTGTATGAAACGCATTCCTCGTATTGCCTCTTCCATTCTTCGTGTTTTAGGGTTGGAAGAAAAAGACATGCAGATCTATACAACCCTTCTTCACCTTGGGACAGCATCGCTTCGTCAGATTGCTGAAGAAGCGCAAGTTCCCCGTGCAACCGCTTATGACGGACTCAAACGTCTTCTCTCCTGCAAGTTGGTTAGTTATGTAGACGCCAAGACCCATCGTTATTTTATGGCCGAGGATCCTTCACGTCTGCAAGCACTGGCGACCAAACAAGAAATGATGATTCAAGAAGCTCGAGAAGAGTTGACCGAAGTTATCCCTGATCTCCAAAAAATTTTGTTATGGAGCCGTCGTCGGCCGATCGTGAAATATTACGAAGGAGATGAGGGAGTCAAGGAGATTTTGGAAGATGTGCTTGAGGAGACAACAAAAACTGCGAAGAAAATGTATCGGATTTATTCTTCCTCTACCTTGCGTGATTTAGTCGCGGCGGCATGGCCGGGATTTTTAAAAACCCGCATCAAAAAGGGGATTCATGTGCGGGCAATCTCGATTGGGAGTGGAGGAAGAACTGCAGGACTTGATGAACGCCGTTGGCTTTCGCATGACGAGGGTTCGGCCACGTATATTTTTATTTATGCAGAGAAAACCGCTTATATTTCTTGCGATGATCATGGACGATTGTTTGGTGTTATGATTGAAGACGAGGGGATCGCGCAAACCCAAACCAGAATCTTTGACGCCCTGTGGCCACATGTTGAGAGAGAATAAGTAGGATAGTGGTCAAATCCGGATTCAGGATTTTTTCAATTCTCTAAGGGGCTTCCAGCCCCTTAAACCCTGGCCCAGCTTTCTTTGAAAGGCAAAGAAAGCTGGGAGAAAGAAACCATTTCCGCCCGCCTGCGCTCGTGGACCTTCGCTCCCTTCCCAAACCTGTTATCAGTAATACTTTGGAGTTCAAGAGAGCTTCGGTCCATCCCTCGAAGCCTTGCATCTTACAAAATGCAAGGCGTAGTGGGACCAGGCCACCTTTGTCACCGCAAGCCTTGGCTGCGGAACATCGCTTGCCTCCTGCGGCTGACAGAAAAAAGATAACGGTCAGCCTTGGAGGCTTCGCTCAAACCATCCTCGCCACAACAAGCCTAGCTTGTTGACGGCTTGCTTGTGCCAAGGTGGCTCTGGCGTGCTCGGAGGGCGGAACGAAAAAATCATCATATCAACCTATTGGTACTTATTAGTCCGTAAAACCTGTCCCCCCCCCTCCACAAAAAGAAAAGCGGCACATGGGGTGCCGCGCGGTCCACGAAAAGAACAAGGGTTGGGCAGGCGCTCCCCGCTAAGCAAGGTAATCATCCAAACCGGGTGGAAAGGATGGGTAGCCTCGACTTTGTGCGGGAAGCGCACACGGATGGGTGAGCTTCCTGTGTTGGCGCTCGCAAGGGGCGCATCGGCAACACAGTTTTGGTTGAAGCCCACAGTCCAGTTTGGCAGCTGTGGTTCGCCCCCCTTTTTGAGGGAAGCATAAAGCTACAAACGTGGCGCGTGGTTACGTCACGGAGAGTCTTGGTCGCGACTTTGATCCTAGGTTCACCCCGCGGGGTGTCTTGGAGAAGACGCTTGAGGCACTTGGGGACCCCGGGGGGTCTCGCATTTGCCATCGTGACCGTACTGCAAACGACCGTTTTGACTCTCGTACATCCGTGGCCTTCTCGGCCAAGAAAAACACTAGACTTCTTGCCAAGCCAGCTTCGCACACCGGACTCTCCGGGGCTTCGCCTGCTTGTTTTCCCCGCATATCGGCTTCCCAACGCTTACGCACCGGGGGCTGTTTTCGCGAGAATTATCCTATCTTCGGACAAGAACATCCGTGTTGTCGATGTAGGGCTGCATCCTCTTCCGGGGAGCAGCCTACCTGCCCTCGACAATTATTCAGGATACCTTCTCTACAGACTAGGTCAACGATTTTTACGCAATAAATTGTGGATAACAAAAATCCTAGGCGCATTTACCTAGGATTTCTTCTGTGAATTATTTTGCTCCTATCTGACCTTTCCCTATCCAAGGTTGCAATACTTCAGGCACTTTCACATTCCCATCTTCTTGCTGATTATTTTCAATAATCGCGATCATGATGCGCCCCATGGCAAAGGCAGTTCCATTTAACGCATGTGCAAGCACGTTCTTCCCCTCTCGTCGCACACGGATATTTAATCGTCGTGTCTGAAAATCTGTTGTGTTTGAAGTGGAATGTGTTTCGCGATACAAATTTTGGGAAGGCATCCATGTTTCAATATCATACGTGCGTGCTGATGGTGCACCTGTATCTCCTGCACAAAGTTTCATGACGCGATACGGAAGCCCAAGCCCTTGCATCAATGTTTCTTGCATCCCTAGTAAAAACTCATGTTCTGTATCAGATGCCTCGGGAGTGGTAAAACTGAACATCTCGATTTTATCAAATTGATGCATACGCAAGATGCCGCGCATATCTTTTCCATAACTTCCCGCTTCTCGACGATAGCAAGGAGAAAATGCGGCAAAGCGCAAAGGCAGCTGATCTTCCGCGAGCATTTCGTCCATGAGCATGGGGCCTATAGCCTGCTCGGAGGTGCCAATCAAAACGGTGTCGTCATTTTTAAGGTGATACACTTCTTCTTCTCCTCCATGTTCCAAATACCCCATGGCTCCCATGGCTTTGGTGAAAATCATGTGTGGAGGAAAGACCGGTGTAAATCCTTTTTTGATTAAGGTGCTAAATGTGTATTGCAAAAGCGCAAGCTCAAGCTCAACCATCTCGCCTTTGAGATAGGCAAATCGCGCGCCCGAAACCTTGGCTGCGCGCTCCACATCAATCCATCCATGCTTTTCTCCGATTTCTAAATGATCTTTGGGTATGAAGGAAAATACAGGAGGTGTGCCAAAGGTTCGGACAACCTCATTGCCTTCCTCGCCTACGCCTTCAGGCACGTCCTCACGCAAGATATTGGGATATTGGCGCCATGTTGCTTCAAACTCGGCTTCGATTTTTTGTAACTCGGCCTCCAGGATTTTTCCTTCTTCTTTGATGCGGCGGCCTTCTTCGATCAGTGTCGGGCGATCGTTTGCATCGGTTTTTGGAATACGGCCGGCGATCTCATTGGCCTTGGCTCGCAGACTTTCGACTTTTTCGAGCAGTTCTTTGCGAGAAGAGAACAAGGCAGAAACATTCGCAATATCAAAATCTTTATGCCGTTTGTGGTTGTTTGCAACAACAAGCTCGGGCGCATCAATGAGAAGTTTTGGATCGATCATAATGTAAATATAATGCCCCAAAAAAGAAGCAAGTGCAACAAAGCAACTATCCCCCTTCGTCCCGCCAACGTCGGGACTTAAGATTTGTCCATCCATAACCACACAGAATCGGGACTTCGGAGGGATTTCTCATTTTCATTTTTTAATAGAGGTAAGAAAAAAGAGACCCTGTCGTAGAGTCTCTCGTTATCACTGCTTCTTGCACTTGGCAAAAGCGCTTTGACAGATGATGATTGTCGGTGTGTTTTCCACAATCGTTACTGATCCTGCCACTATACGCTCGGCGTCAAATTGCGCTTCGATCGCATAGAGTCCGGGGACGACTTCAGTCGGGAGTGCATGGGATGCACCACCCATAGAAATCCACACTCCCTTGGCATCCCCGTCTACTCCCACACTTACCTTGATAGGAGTCTCGGGCAAAGGATCAGGATTGATAGGAAGGATGATCGTCTTGACTACCCTAGGCTTTCCCTTGCTTTCGGTCTTGATAATAGGCTCTTCGACCACAGGAGGCGGATCGGGGACCTTGGTTTCAACAACAGGATCGGGGATGGGAGCAGGGTCTTCGATCACCACGATCGGATCAAGAGGAACATCAACGGGTTGTGAGAACAACCACCAAGAAATCCCTCCTGCGATCATGAGCATCACAACCACGCTCACCATGGTTCCGCGCCGAAGCAAAAGAGATTGACCTACTCTCCTCTCCATCACGGTCAAAGATTCCTCTTTTTCATCAAGCCCCAAAAACGTATTGCTTCCGGAGGAAATATCACCCATCTCTTCGGGAGCCACAATGGTCATTCCCGGACGATCGGGATCATTGGGTACAACGGGTTCCTCTACAATCGCGGGAGCGTGATCCCCTGCCTTTTTCTTTTCTTCATAGGCGGTCAAGGGAAGAACATTGGGTGGATCTTCGGGGAGAAACGGCAACACCTCTTCAAGTGCCTGCAAAAATTCTTCTGCTGTGGGAAAACGACCCTCGGGCTTGGCGCGCATGGCGCGGAAGAGCACAGAGTGCAGCGCCTCGGGAATCCCTTCCATGAGCTGAACATCTTGTGCCAAACGAGTACCCACCAAGGGCATTTCCGGCTTCTCTCCACGCAACACTTGCCACAAAATCATCCCGGCCGCGTACAGATCACTGCGCGCATCTGCGGTAACCGACTTGATATATTGCTCGGGCGCCATATAGAGCAAGGTGCCCAGCACATCGCGATCTGAGGTCAAACCCCTTGTCGCGTTTTCGATCTCCGCATGCGCAATCCCAAAGTCTCCGAGCTTGATCACCCCATGGTCAATGAGGAAATTGGCGGGCTTGATGTCGCGATGCACAATCTCGGCCTTGTGGACAGCATCGAGCGCTTTCAAGATCGGACGCAAAATCTCGGTAATGGCAAATCGCGGAGGAAGCGGTCCTCCCACCAGATCCAGATACTCTTCGAGGCTTCCGCCACGGATGAACTCCATGATGATATAGGGAAGATTTATCTCCTCCCCTCCCATGGTTGCATCTCTGATCTTGCCATAATCATATACCGTAACCACATGGGGGTGCTTGAGCGCAGCCATGGTTCGCGCTTCGCGCAAAAATCGGCTGCAAAGCACCGGGCTTCGTGCAATGTTGACTTTGAGAATCTTTACCGCACGAGAGACCCCAAGGGTGTTATCGCGGACAAGCCATACGGATCCCATACCCCCTTCACCAAGCTCACGAATCGGCCGAAACCGACCGCTTGTCTGGGGCTCGAGAAGGTCAATGCCATGCAAGACAGAAGACATTATGTGCCTCCTTTGTCTGCGGGTTTGAAGGCAAAGATAGTGGATGTGGCACCCAAGCCTACGGAAACCACACCAAGCCCCACAGCAAAACCTCCGAAAAGATTGGCGCGGGTACGAAGCGCAGGAACATCCTCATCGGGCACAGGATTTTCCATATCCATGATCTGATGCTTGGTGGTAAGAGCTACAATATAGCAACCGATCGCTGCCGCTCCTGTCGCGCCTGCGGAAATACCCCAAGGTTTGGGGCTCATGTGTGTGCGAGAAATATCGAGGGGCTTGGGGCCCCAGGCGGGCATGGTTTCTCCAGGCTCGATGTAGCGGGTTTCCATGACTGTGCTCTGCGCATCAAAGACTTGAACGATCACGGGTTGCGCGAGTGGACGATCTGCTCCGCGCACACCATTGACGAGAGCCCATCCGCCTTGGGGTGGATACACGGGCTCAAACTCGCCATCGGGAAGAAATCGGGCTTGCGTGTAGAGTTTGGCTAATGGGTGCTCGGGAGAAGGAGCGAAACCTTCGCCAATTTGCCGCGTGGCATCCAATCGTTGGATGGCAAGCAAGGTAGCACCTACGCGCGAACGGTCGGTGGTGAAATACGACAAGGCCATGAGCCAGTGAACATGGATGGCGTCAGCGGGGGTCAAGGGAGCGTTGAGGCACCGCAAGGCGCCAAGCGCGCGATCTCGTGTGGAAAGAAGGGAGGCCTGCTCCATATCTTCAAACGCTTTCTCACCTTCGCGTACCGAGGCGATGATCTCCTCTACAGTTGCGGGGCTTTCGCAGGCGCCATGCGCCTTCTCGGCGCAAAACGCGAGGATCAGCAAGAACAAAATAAAACCAATGAGAACCAGGGGTTGTAACTTGTTGTTCATGTGCGTGTTTCTCCTGCAAGGTTTTGGGAGGAAAGGCGGCAAAAACCGCCAAAAAGAAGAAGTTGATTTGGAAAGAACGGACGTCGCATTGCACCACAAAAAGGCCTTTTTGAAAAGAGGGTTCCCATTTTCCGCTTTCCTAAAAAAATAAAAAGTTTACTATAAACAAGGAGGTTTCCATGCGCTCTTTCACCAAATGGTTCGAAAATCATGGAAGTACGATTTCTTCTCTGGGGGTCGTTCCCATGGTTGTGCCCATACTTTTTCTTCTCTTGGGTGATGTCTTCTCTCGCGGTTATCTGAAACTGCCACCCCTTCTTATTGATTTTCTCTCGCTCACCCAAGATAAAAAATATGAAGAAATGCTCTTCTTCATTTCCACTGTCGGCTTGGCCATGGTCGTTTTCGGCGAAAAAGCGCGCTACAACAAAACGGCAAGGGAGCAAAAACATTTGGACGACAAGGATTGAGCTTCCCTTTCAAAAAGCTCGACGTTTCCTCTCGACCATCACTCTGATGGTCTTTTTCAAATTTCAATCTGTCCACTTGTATCGGATACTGTTAAAATCAAGCACATATGATGTTCCAAGGAAAAACCATTTTTGATGCCTCGTTTGATGTGTATGCGGACAACTACCACCAAGTACGACCGGGATATCCCATGCAAATGTATAATGATATTCGGTCGTCTTGTGGGATCACAAAAGGTTCTCGACTTCTCGAGATTGGTGCTGGTAGTGGAATCGCCACGGCACAGTTGGCTAAGTTTGATTGTGAAATCGTGGGAGTAGAGCCGGGTTCACAGTTGGCTGCCATCGCGCGAAAAGAAACTGAACAATAATATCCGAAGGTTAAAATCGTTGAAGGAACATTCGAAGATTTTCATGATGCTTCTGGTGGTTTTGATGCTGTCCTGGCTTTAACCGCTTTTCATTGGTTGAGCAGTAAAGATAAGTATCAAAAGGTCTTGGACCTTCTCAAATCCGATGGATCCATGGTTCTTGTATGGAATAGTTTTCTTCAGTGTGATGAGCCTGTAAACCGAGCGATCAACAACCTCTATACCGAAATGTTGCCGGATGTTTATCCCCCAAGCGATAGAGATGTGAATGAAGGAGTGCTTGCAAAACTTGCAGGGCGAGAACGCGAGATTCAGGAAGACAACCGTTTTGTACTGTGGTTTTTGAAGCGTTACATGACCGTGTACCGCTATGATGCAAAATCCTATCCAGCGCTTCTCAATACCTATCCGAAGATCATCAAACTTGAGGAATCTCGTCACAAAAAATTCCTTGCAAAGGTCGAGGATGTGGTTGGAATCTACGGCAGTGTCTGCGTTCCGGTACAGACTACTCTCTTGATTTGTCGTCGCAAAGATCATCTTATGCGATCACTTTCATGTGGTTACTCCGAGGGATTTTCCTCATGATCGGTGTTCAGGAAGTTGAACAATTATTTATACAACACGGTGTTGCTATGGAGACAACAAAACTCCCCTTGAGAAGGGGAGTTTTGTAATTCAAGATCAAAGTTGCTATCAGATATAAGTTTTCTGTGTGTCTGCTTCACCGGAGTCAGAAGTCGAGCCCCAGCTTGATCGTTCAGTGCCGTATGGGTTGTAGTCGAGGAGCTCAATCATTGTACCATCTTCGTTTGTGACAACCGATGTGGAACCCAAGTGGTCAGTGTGGATGGTTTCTGTTGTGGCTGTGATGCCATCATAGTCGATAGAAGCCACGAGGCCAGTAGGACCAGAGA
>Ga0082335_1002030_pt1 | contig 39563 bp, 47 predicted proteins | sample Subgrocontami58m_FD_72375 | JGI IMG/M metagenome (GOLD analysis project Ga0082335, IMG submission 72375) | Subsurface groundwater microbial communities from S. Glens Falls, New York, USA - GMW37 contaminated, 5.8 m (SPADES assembly) (version 2) ...
TGAAGTCACAAAAAGCCTCCATTCATCTCCATTTTCAACCTCAGAACTTCAAAATTCCTTGAATTTTGAGAGCTATCAGAAATTCTTGAAGAATTTCTGAAGTTCCAAGAAGGAATTCTGATGGTGCTCAAGAATCAGTCTATGATTCTTGACAAAATGGAGTCTTCTGGCTTTTTCTGATAACAGAAATAGATTTCCTTGTTCCTCGTAAGAACAGGTTAGAGGTTTCCTGTTTTTGATGCTTTTTTTTTTGAAGTTCTTGTATATCTCCTTGCATTACGTTTTGCATTTTACTCTAGAGGTATCATAGAAAGAGGTGTTTCAAGGGTAAGCTTTACAATCTTATATTTCTCTTCTATAAGAGGAAGAGCTTCTGGCATAATCTTCTGGTAGCTGCGGACGAGTTTTCTAGCCACCCATGATTTTGCTTGATCCTCTGAATATTGGTATTCTTCGATGGCTAAATCAAGAAGTGATTCCCAAGCCAGTACATGAGCTATGGCATCTGCTGATGCGAGAATATGCGCTTCTTTAGTTTTTCTGGGAATATTTCTTGATGCTCTATGGCTTATGACGCATTGCTTGATATGCTCGATCTTTTCTTTTGGATACTCCAGCTTGCTCAGAAGATCATGGGCTATTCTTGCGCTGTGGACGTGATGATTTTCATAATAATCAAAATTGATGACCCCGGCATAATCATGGAGAATCGCAGCAATCTCACAAACCTCTTCGTCTGCTCCCAGCTGCTGCGCAAGGAGCTTTGCATATCTCACAACAAGAAGAATATGATTTCTCCAGAGGCCATAGCCAAATTTGTTCTCTGGAGATCTGCAGGCTCTTTCAACTAAAGCAGAGAGATGCGCCAGGATTGATTGATGATAAGATTTCTCATAATGACTTTCAAAGTTGAAGGGAAAGTGAAGTGTTTGTCTCATTTTATTCTAGATAGAGTTAACTGACCATCTCCTCTATTAATTCCCGAGGTATATAGTTTATGTAACCCAAGATATTTGATGACTCGTTTTACTTCAGTGTAGGGAACATTTTCTTCTTCTGCAAATATCTGGAGACTGTCCGATCCTTGGGCATAAGCTACCAAAAGATCATAGAGAAAAGATTTCCCCCAAGTGCCTTCTGGAATTTCAGTTATTCTTGCCTCGAGCGCCTGCTCTCCTGAAAGAATAGAGCCAAGTTTCTCCAATGAGCTTCTCGCTCCCCGGACTGCTTGCGAAATTGCTTCTCTCTGTTCAGCAATTTCTTCAATGAAGGGGTTATCAAAAGGTAGCATTTTGAACATGAGCTCTGCCTAGAAAGAAGACAGAGCATCGATTTGAAAGGAGGTATGATGCGAAGGAAGATAAAAATGAGATTGCTGAGAGTAAGAAGACGCAGGATGAATATAAGGCCTCTGGAGTTCGTAAGAGGTCATTTCCTTATCGAAATATCGTAATGCAAGAGTCTGGATAATTTTTTCTGCAGCTTCTTCTTGCAAGGGGCCGTGCATGGTTTCCAGAAGGAACTGCTTAGGGATCTGAGTTTTAAGATAAAATCTCATAAGATTAAGAAGTTTTGAAGGTATTTTGCAGAAGGCATCTCTTGAGGGGAGATAGAGTATTCCTGAGAAAGGATCGATTTCGTTTAATCTTATATGAACTGCTTCTTCTACACTGAGTCTCATTTTATAGACCAGCTCAACCAGCATCCTGTGCTTGACTCTTCTCGCGTTTCGTATAAGAAAGTCGATTTCTTCTTCCGATGGCTGAAGAGCATCAGTTTTATCTGCAGTGATGATCGTCATTTTTCTTCTCATATCCTTTTTTTTCTTTTTCATGCTTCTTTAAGGAATTTCTTTTATATATGGGTTGTGCAAGCTGCTGAAAAGTGTGAAAAGTGAGAAGTGTGGATTCACTTTTCAGGAGAGAATTCAGAAATTTTTTAGACTTCGAAGAAAGATATCTCTCCTTTTTGGCGATATTTGAGCATACTATGCGTCTTCACTTTTTCAAGGGGGAAGGAAGATATCGCAAAATTAAAGGGACATAAGAATTAGATTTATATATGCTAGAACATATATCTTGAGATGCATGCTATGAAGAAGACCTTGCGAAAAGTTAACGAGTGGAAAGAAGAGATTTTAACACACAAAGAAATTATATTTCTTTCTGTTTTTCTTTTGGTTTTAGCAGTGGTAATCAATTATAACGCCGGAAAATACACCTCGAGGGTTGGCTCGGCAATTGTCAATGATTTTGTCCTCGATAACATCGCTCCTGTTGACCTGACGTTCATCTTTGTCTATGGGTGGATGCTCATAGTCGCGGCCTTATTTGCTTATCCTCTTTTTTTTAAAGTGCATAAAATTCATGAGGTCATCAGCCATTTTAGTTTGTTGATTATTGTAAGGAGCTTTTTCATTACCTTGACGCATTTGAAGACGCCTCTCGATGCTATTGGCGTAAGTTTTCCTGGCGCGCTCAGTCTCTTGGCATTTCAGAATGATCTCTTCTTTTCAGGCCACACCGCTGTCCCTTTTCTTGGCTTTCTTTTATTTAAAGGGGAAAAGATAAGGATGTTTTTCCTTCTTGGGTCTATCATACTTGCGGTGACAGTTCTTTTGATGCATCAGCATTATGCGATTGATGTTTTAAGCGCGTATTTCATTACTTTTGGGACGTACAAGATGGGAAAGATTTTATTTGCCAGCATGGAAAAGAAAAGATGATATTCCTGCGCCATACATGACGAGAAACTTCACTTCACAAAAATAAGCGATAAAGAAGTGAAGTTTCGAGAAGAGGAGTTTCATTGCCTGCGACTATTTTAGCCTGATAAAGAAATTGTCTAAAATTTCGCTACCCTCGCAGCAAGCTACGGGGTATCAAACCCAGATTTTAAAATAAAGCATACTATTCCTTTTGCGTAATCACAAAATCGATGAGCCACCGCGCCTTAAAACCTCAGAAACCTTTGGTTTCTGATGGTCATCAAAAATCTGTGATTTTTGAGAGGCGCTGTTTGTCACAGGCCCTCGATTTTGGGGACTTCAGAACTAAAAGTTCTGACATAAGAAACAGCTTATATTCCTGACATAGCCATTTCCATATAGAAATCTTTAAGAGTCTCCCATCCATGAAAAAGAATGGTACGGCAAGTAATTTCCCAGGACTTAGAAAAAATAATTAAAGATGCCGGCTTGAAGATAAAGGCTCTCCTTCTTCGTGAGTTAAAAAGAGTGCAGTTGCCTCTTCTGGAAGTAGGCGTTTATAACAAGAAATATCAGCAAGAAGGAATCCCTACAGGTGGAAATCATTGGCAAGGCGATTGGGAAGTTGCCCCTTCAAAGGGAATTGCAGAAGAAAAACAAGGACAGATACTTAACCCTGATGATGCCCATTGTGTTCGAGGATACTTGATTTTGACACCAGAAGGAATTTTCCAAATGGAAGAAGAACCATTTTTTGATAATCCTAAAAAGAAGTACACTTCGGATTTACCCTCGTGGAACACGAGAAAAGAAGTCCCTCAGCATTATGTTACGTATGCTCAATATGCTCTTAATGTGATTGAATATCTGAAAGCGCCTAAAGAACAGCAAGCTTCTGCACACTCAGACTTTTGAGTTCTTCTCTTTTGAGTAACAAGAAAGCATTTTATACTTCTTGTTCCTTTTTCTTTTGAGGAAAAATGGGCATTGATGTATTATGGCACGGGCAGACTCTCTTTAAGCAGCCCGAAGCATTTGACCATGCATATCTTCCCGAGAGTTTTGAATATCGGGGAGGGCAATTGCAAGCGCTTGCAGAATGCATTAAGCCCTGTTTTCAGGGTTTAAGGCCTGGGAACTGCAAGATTATCGGAGAAACCGCAACAGGGAAAACTACTTCTATTAAAATGGTTTTTCATGAAGCAGAACAGGAAAGCAAAGACGTTTATTTTGTTCACGTGAATGGCAGTATTTTCTCACACCCCTTCGCAATTTTTTCTCGGATTCACAAAGAAGTTCTCGGATATGAGCCTCCCAGTTCTGGCGTTTCTCTGAAAGACATTTATGAAAAGACTTTCACGCATCTTGAGAAAAAGAAGAAGACGCTGATCGTTGCATTAGATGACGCAGTGTATATTGCTGACTTGAACAAGGTCGTTTATGATCTCCTGCGGGTGTATGAGCTCTTCAGCGTGAAAACAGGAGTTTGGATTGTTGGCACACCTAAGGATACCTTTGCTCTCGACGAGAAATCTGCCTCGGTTTTTGCAGGGCAGCATATTGTTTTTCCGAAATATACCGAAGATGAACTCTTTTCTATTCTTAAGAAAAGGGCTGAGTACGGCTTGTATAAAGGAGTTGTTGCTGACGACGTTTTGCGGAGAATTGCAGGAATTACTTTTCAGAAGGATTTGAGATTTGGAATAGGGCTTTTGAAGCTCGGTGTTTTAGAGGCTGAGAACAAGGAGAAGAAGAAAGTGGGCTTGGAAGAGGCGGAGAGAGCTTTGGCAAAATTCTCTTCATCAGATAAAGGAGAAAAAATGATGGAGAAGGAATTGTTGTATCTGCTGGAAAAAAAGAATTTTAATTCTGGCTCATTGTTTGCTGAGATGAATAAGAAGCATAAGATGGCATATTCCTCTTTTTACCGCCTGATTGAGGAGATGAAGAAGAAAAAGCTGATCGAAGTCGAGGAGAAGCAGGGAGATGAAGGAGGAAGGACAAGGGAGATACGGTTGAAGGAGTTTTTAAGGTAATCAATATTTTTCTTTCAAAATTTCCGAAGCGTATAATCATGCAAGAATTTAGATACTTCATGACCATTAACTTTATATAATTATAAGAGTGAAAAATGCCATGGACAGGGAAAAAAGAGAGCTTAATTCAGGGATCGGATTCACCCTAAACGATGTAATTGAGTATTCTAAAGTGCCTTATAAAGGAGGGTTTGCGATACATCTTGGTAAAATGCAGGAACTTGAGGGCAGATTTGGGTATAATGGGGGAACTGGATGCGATGTTCTTGAGGGTCCTTGCAGTTGTGGTGCATGGCATGCTATGGACTGGAAAAAATGCAGAGAAGCCGTGGCAAAATGGTACGATTCTCTACTCGAAGAACTCGACGAGAATATTGATGAATCTGGCAGGATTTTCGGGACTTTCTCTGAAAAAAGCAGGGTTTCGATGATTCTCCATCAGAAGCAGCCATATGTTGAATTGCAATTTGATCCCGCTTTTAAAGATTCTCGGTTACAACAGATGATTGCAAAAATAACAAAAAGTGCAGATGATCATCATTTTATCATGTCGCAAGGTAAATTAGTTGGGCGTGAACTAATAGATGGCGAACATTCTTACATCTTTGAGCCGGATTATAAAAATAAGAAGAGAGAATTTGGATTTGTTGTCTGATGCTTCTTGAAAACATGAAAGAAATTCTTCAAGAAATTTATAGGGTTTACTTGAAACAATTACTGCATCTTGAAATACCTCATCAAAAGTTAGTTATTTGCTTCTCCGGAATCCCGGGCTCTGGGAAGACTGCCTTAGCAAAGAAAATCGAGGAGCGTTATCTTGGAGTAAGAATCAATAACGATGACCTGAGAAGAGTGATTGCTGAAGTTATGGAAAAATACCGCTTGCTTCGCAATGAGGAGAATAATCAAAAAATGCTTCACGATTCTCTTGCGTATTTTTTCTCTGCATATCTAGGGAAAAATAAACTAATTATTCTTGATAGCAGTATTGACCGAACATGGAAAGAAGAGAAAAAATGGTTTGAAGAATCTGGATACTCTTTTTTTATCATTAGAATGGATATCTCCCTCGAAGAAATCCACAGAAGACTTCAGGAAAGAGAGATGAAGATGCCTGAAAGAAATTTTGAAAGATTGAAGCATTGGAAGAAAGAGTATGCAAAAGCCAAGCGCGAAATAAAAGCTGATTTTACTGTGAAGGACAATTCTCTTGAAGAGGTTCAGAAACTTTTTGAGAAGCTGGATGAGATAATTCGCTAACAATATTTTCTTAATGCCTCGATGATCGCCGGTGAGACATCAATCTTAGCGTATTTATTGGGAATCGTATTAGTTGTTATGAGCTCTGCATACTTCTTGATGCGCTTGTCAGCGCCTTTGACTAGGAGCCCGTGAATGCCGATGCAAACGAGCTTTTTTGCCCCCTGTTTTTTTGCCATTTTCAGAGCGCCTTCTAGCGTACGGCCTGTGCTAATAATATCATCGATAAAAATGATATTTTTTGCATGTTCCATCGGTTTTTCCTTCTGGCTGATTTTTTCTGCGCCAAATCGGGTTTTTTCAAGGATGACTACTTTTTTACCGAGCATATCTGCAATTTTCTGGCTCCATTGCGCGCTTTCTTCATCAGGGCCAACAATAAGAAAATTATCTTTGAAGCGTTTTTTGATATACTGGGCGATGACGGGATTTACAGAGAGATGACTTGCTTTCTTGGAAAGCTGCTGGAGATTTTTAATGCGATGCAGATGGGGATCAAGAATGAAGACTTTATCGAAGATGCTGAAAAGCTCGAGAATATGCTTTGAGGAGAAAGATTCATATTTTGTGAAGTGTTTGTCCTGACGAAGATAGGGGAAGTACGTTGCAACAAGAATAATTTTTTTTGCTTTGTAATCTTTAGCTATGCCTGCTGCAAGAAGAGTTTCTATGATCTTTCTGTCTGGCTCTTTAGAGAGTGAATTGATGATAACAACAGTTTTATTTCTCGGATTTTTCTTGAGTTTGAGATGGAATTCAGAGTCAGGAAAATCTTCAATAAAGATTTCGGTGTAATGGGCTTTTAAAGAAGTGGCCACTTTCTTTGCAATTTCTTTTGTCTCTGGAAAAGCGGCTATTAAGACAGACATGTTATGCAAGCGATTTTTGGTAGCTGTTTTTGAGCATAAAGGCAAAAATAACTGCAAGGAGGACGAAAATAAATCCTATTATTGAAGCATACGTTGTGGTGCTAAAAATTTCCCAGACAGGATCGACATGGAATAGGAGAATGAATCCAAAAACGAGCGCGAGCAGGATAATAAGAACATCTATAGCAATCCAGAATTTATGGTGTGCCATTTTCTCTTTTCTTTGAGAAGAAAAGGAGATTTATAAAAGTATCGATTGGGGTTTTAAAACAGGGCACGAACCTTGGTTTCACTAGGATACTCTTCGTGAAGAATAGCGCTATAAGGGATGAGCGGGGTGAATTAGTACCTAAGCAACTGACTAAGAATATACATTCTTAAAATCGTACCGAGAATTATCAGAAAAAGCCAGAAGACTCCATTTTGTCAAGAATCATAGACTGATTCTTGAGCACCATCAGAATTCCTTCTTGGAACTTCAGAAATTCTTCAAGAATTTCTGATAGCTCTCAAAATTCAAGGAATTTTGAAGTTCTGAGGTTGAAAATGGAGATGAATGGAGGCTTTTTGTGACTTCATCATCAAAGATGATGAGAGCGCTCAGAAATGCTTCTTGCATTTCTGACAGCCTAAAAATTCGCTGTGGAAAAAATCTCCGAACAGACTTCGCCATGTCAAAAACCATTGGTTTTTGAGCACCGTCAGAATTCCAAGGAGGAATTCTGAGGTTTATAGCGGAGTCGGAGATTTTGCAAATTTTTATGATCTGATATCCAAGATCAAACAAACAATCCCCTCTTCGGATGGATTATCAGTTACTTCTTGAGGTTTTTTCAGAGCAGCTTTTTTAGCTTAATCGTCAATGCATAATTTCACCTGTGTAGGTACTGGAATCTCAAAAGACTTAAATAATCCCTTTATCTAGTTGAAAGATGAACGAAAAAAGAACAACAAAATATTTTAATCTTTTTGCCAGGTGAATCTATGAACCAAAAAAAGGTGACAAGAAATTTTGATCTCAGTCAAATGGGGGCAATATGAGCGGAGAAAGAATAAAAGATATTGAATTGATGGCTCAAAAGCTTCGCCGGGAAGTTTTAGAGATGACTACTACTGCCGGATCAGGGCATCCTACTTCGTGTCTCTCATGCGCAGAAATCATGAGCTGCTTGTTTTTTTCACAGTTTGGAGAAGAGGATGAGTTTATTCTTTCTAAGGGACATGCTGCTCCAATCTTATGGGCAGCGTATGCAGAAGCAGGTTTGATTAAAAGAGAAGAATTGCAAAATTTACGGAAAATAGGAAGTCAGCTTGAAGGGCATCCGACTCCTCCTTTAGTTAAAGTAGCGACGGGAAGTCTAGGGCAAGGATTGTCTGCAGGAGTAGGCATGGCCTTGGCAATGAAATTGCAGAAAAGAGAAAATAATGTGTACGTTCTTCTTGGCGACGGAGAGTGTGCTGAGGGGAGTGTCTGGGAAGCTGCAAACAGCGCTGCCTTTTACAGACTAAATAATCTTTGCGCCGTTGTTGATGTGAACCGGCTGGGACAATCGCAAGAAACCATGCACGGGCGCAATGCAGAAGCTTATCGAAGGAAATTTGAGGCATTTGGCTGGGAGGTTGCAGAAGCAGAAGGCCATCATGTGCACGATCTCCTGGATGCTTTTGAAAAATTTAAGAAGAGCGATAGACCTTTTGTGATTCTTGCGCAAACGATCAAGGGAAAAGGAATTTCTTTTCTGGAGAACAAGGAAGGATGGCATGGAAAATCTTTAAGTAAGGAAGAGCTGAAACAGGCATTGGCAGAAATAGGAAATGCGGAAATTGAGTTAAAATCCGAGGTGAATAAGAAACTGACGTATCAGTCTTTTAAAAATAAGATTCATGATTTTTCCTTCACCGAATATCAACCGGGGCAGATGGTTGCCACCCGTGATGCTTTTGGAAAAGCGCTGGTGAATGCTGGACGGAAAAATAAGAATATCATAGCTCTCGACGGCGACGTGGAAAATTCTACAATGCTGGAATATTTTTTCAAAGCATTTCCTGAAAGAAGTTTTGAATGCTTTATTGCAGAGCAGAATATGGTAGGGATGGCTCTAGGATGTTCAACACAAGGATTGGTCCCGGTGGTTGCTACTTTTTCTGCATTTTTGACAAGGGCGCATGACTTCATTCGTATGGCTCTGTATTCAAGGGCGAATATTAAATTTGTTGGTTCTCATGCCGGCGTTTCTATAGGGCAGGACGGGCCTTCCCAAATGGGCTTAGAGGACATAGGTATGTTTTTGTCTATTCCAGAATCTTTGATTTTGTATCCGAGTGACGCTCGTTCTGCTGAATATCTTGTTGGAGAAATGCTGAAGCATCAGGGCATCTCTTATCTTCGCACCACAAGAGAAAAACTTCCTGTTCTCTATACGCATGCAGAGAAATTCCCTATCGGAGGATTTAAGATACTGAAGAAAAGTCAAAAAGATAAGGTCTTGATTATCGGCGCAGGGATTACAGTTCACGAGGCGCTAAAAGCTCACGCAATATCGGAAAAGAAGAATATTGCTGTCAGAATTATTGATTTATATTCGGTGCAGCCCTTGGATGTTCGGGGAATTCTTAAACATGCTCGGGAGTCAAGGCATCGCATTATTGTGGTGGAAGACCATTATCAGGGAGGGATAGGCAGCGTGGTCGCTAACATTCTTGCCGAGAGCGAAGAAAAATTTAATTTTAAGCATCTCTATGTAAAAGAAATTCCTCGATCAGGGAAGCCTGATGAGTTGCTTCAGAAATACGGAATTGATGCGAAGGCAATAGTGAAAGAAGTGGTGAAGATGGCGAAGGGTTAGTATTCGGGGCTTGTCAGATTCTTATTTGCCTATGCACTGCGTGGAAAGAAAATGGACTTTTTCGTTTAGCCCGGCAGGAGCATACTCTCTTTCTAAAATTTCTTACGTCAGAATTGAAAACCACAGACTTTATTCGGTGATAGTATTCTTGGATTGTCGGAAATCTCTGATTTCCGAGTACTTTCAGAAAGCTTTGCTTTCTGAAGTTTCGATTCTGAGCGCTTCAAAATCTATGATTTTGAGAGCTCTCAGAAATCAAAGATTTCTGAAGTCCTAAAAACAAGAGCCTGTCACAAACCACACCTTTTAAGGCGCGGTGGCCCATCGATTTTGTGATAAAAAACCGAATTCTGTAACAACTTAAAAATAGTTAAAAGGAGGCTTTAAATACCCTCTATCACTCGAAAAAGTCCCATGAAGCACACATTAGCAATGATTTTAGCCGGAGGAAAAGGAGAGCGTTTAGCTCCTCTTACTGATGAGCGGGCAAAACCTGCAGTTCCTTTTGGCGGGAAATTTCGCATTATCGATTTTGTTCTGAGTAATATGGTCAATTCAGGAATCCATGAAATAGTTGTTCTTTCGCAGTATGAATCAAGATCCCTTGAAGATCATATTAGAGATGTTTGGACATCTCAATGTGGCCTCGGACAAGCAATTTATACTCTCCCCCCAAGATCAGGAAAAGGAAGAGGTTGGTACCAAGGAACCGCTGACTCCATCTCTCAAAACATAGACAGAATAAGCAAGCATAATGCCGATAGAGTAGCTATTTTTAGCGGAGATCATGTGTATCGAATGGATGTCTCAAAAATGATAGAAGCCCACAATGGAGGAAATGACCTTACTATTGCTGCCCTTAAAACTCCTGTTTCCGAGGATATCTTCGAAATAAAAAACGGCAAGAAGCGATGCAAATTTGGAATTATCCAAATAAATAAGAACAACAATGTTGTAGAGTTCCAAGAAAAACCAGAAAAGCCAAGCGAGATTCCAGGACAACCAGGATACTGCATGGTATCTATGGGAAATTATATCTTCAAAAAAACTTCGCTCCTTGAAGCACTAGAAAAAAAGTTCCATGATTTTGGAAACCACATAATTCCTGAAATGAAAAAAGAAGGAAAAATCATCAAAGTATATCCTTTTGAGGGTTACTGGAGAGATGTTGGAGATATCGACTCATATTTCAGAGCAAACATGGATCTCAATGGACAAAAGCCAAAATTCAATCTTTTCGAAGAAGACTGGCCAGTCAGAACACTCGGAGGCAATTTTCCTCCAACCTATCTTGGTATTTGTAACAGCTTAGTTTCAGAAGGTTGCATTGTTCATGGAACAATTGAAAACTGCATCCTTTCTCCAGGCGTCTCCATTGGAAAAAACAGCCATGTACAAGATGCGATTATCTTTAATAACACAAAAATAGGTAACGATGTAAGAATTAGAAAAGCGGTTATTGATAAATGCAATTATGTTAAATCAGGAGATCAAATTGGTTACAACTCAGAAGAAGATAAGGCGCGTGGATTCCATATTACTTCTTCTGGCATAGTCGTAGTTCCTCGGAGAAAGCTAAAGTAGAAGATATTTATCAGATAAGACTCGGATAAAATCGGTAGCACAGAGGGATAAGAAAAAATAGTATCTTTAAACCTCAGAATTCCACTTATCTGTGGCGAGTGGTTAAGATAGTGGGTGGAACTTCAGAAATGCAAAAAGCATTTCTGACAGCTGTCAAAAATCATGGACCTCAGAAATCAAGGATTTCTGATGGCTTTCAAAATTCTTCAAATTTTGAAGTTTTTGAAGTTCTGACGGCTTCAGAAAGCATTGCTTTCTGATAGTGCTCGGAAATCTCAAGAATTTCCGACATGCTCAAAAACCACTCGAAGAGTGGCATTATCATGCCACCAGTCTTTGAAGGGTGGTTTTTGACAGAACCAAAATGCATTTCTATAGAAATTTCTCCATATAACGCTAGCAGTGTCTGGCGGAGTATAATCATTCGCGGCCACTACGCAATCACCAGTCTCAGCACAGCATGATTGCCATAAGACTCGACTGCAGCCTCTCAGTATCTCCGCAGAGAGTAAAATAGAGGAGCCAGAATCTGACATGATCAGACGATTCTGGTGAGTGGATAAAACAGGTAAACCTCTGCTATGCGAAGATACTGCCTCCTTCGGAAGCTTTTTATAGGACGAGAACGTTAAGAAAAAGAAAGAGGTAAATATGTACGACATTATTACTATCGGAAGCGCAAGTGCTGACGTGTTTGTTCAGGTTGGCGGGGAAATGAGAAAGCATGAGCATCATCAGGATATTTGCTATCACCTTGGAGATAAACTCCTGATCAAAGACCTTCTTTTTACAACCGGCGGCGGCGGGACGAATACTGCAGTTGCCTTTTCCCGGCTTGGATTAAAAACAGGTTTTTTAGGCGTTGTTGGAGATGATCTCAACGGAGATATTATCTTGAGAGAATTAAGTTTAGAGGGTGTTCATTTTCTCGGCAGGAGAAAGAAAGGGAAAACAGGGTACTCTGTAATTCTTTCAGGAGGAAATGACCGAACTATTCTCGTGTACAAGGGCGTAAACAATGACCTCGCTGAACAGGACATTGATTTTCGCTTCATGAAGGCAAAGTGGCTTTACGCAAGCACCATGCTCGGAGAAAGCTTTCAGTCTCTTCAAAAGATTGTTGCTTATGCAGAAAAACAGGACATGCAGATTGCATTTAATCCCAGCTTGTATCTTGCAAAACAGGGAATAAGGGAGTTAGGGCCTCTGCTGAAAAAGGTTGATGCACTTATTCTTAATAAAGAGGAGGCAATTGCACTTGCAAGGGTGAAGAATATCGATTTCGCGCTGAAAAAAATTGCTTCTATTGTTCCAGGAGTTGTTGTCGTTACTGACGGTCCAAGAGCTATCCGAGCTTATGGCGGGGAGAAGATGTACGTGAAGAGGATTAAAAAAACAAAGGTTGTTGATGCAACCGGTGCTGGCGATGCTTTTGCTTCAGGATTTATCTACGGGATGATTCGGGAGAAAGATATTGAAACTGCTTTAGAGTATGGGCACAAAGAGGCTGTTGCAATTATGCAGCATGTTGGCGCGAAAAATAATTTGCTGAGGATGTTGTAAATGAGATACCAAGGAAAGCATGTTGGCGCGAAAAATAATCTATTAAGGAGTTTGTAAGATGCTTGTACAAGGAAGTTTTGTTTTGCAGAAGGCTATGAAGCAGAAGTATGCTGTAGGAGCTTTTAATGTCTTCAATTTAGAGACCGTGCAGGCAGTTATTGATGGTGCGGGAAAACTGAAGAGCCCGGTGATCATGCAAACAAGCGAGTCTGCAATCCAATATGCTGGTCTGAAAATGATTGAAGAAATGATCGCCGTTGCTGCTTCCTCTGCGCATATTCCCGTCGTCATGCATCTGGATCATGGAAGGGATATTCATCTCATCCGGCAGTGCCTCAATCGAGGCTATACCTCAATCATGTTCGATGGCTCTTTGTTCAACCTCAAGAAAAATATGCGCCTTACCAGGAAAGTAGTTGCTCTTGTTCATAAGAGCGGTGCGTCAGTAGAAGCAGAGTTAGGCAGGATTTCAGGAAGTGAAGACAAGGTATTAGGCGCATACGGATACACAAATCCCGAAGAAGCAAAAGAGTTTGTTGAGAAGACAGGAGTAGATGCCCTTGCGATTTCTATAGGAACAAGTCATGGCATGTTCAAAGAGAGAACGAATGCATTGCGTTTCGATCTCCTTCAGAAGATTCGAAAAAATGTAAAGATCCCTTTAGTGCTCCACGGCGCTTCCATAATTGATCCTCAGATAGTAATGAAGGCAAAAAAATATGGATTAAAAATTGAAAAGTATCAAGGAGTTAAGGAAAAGGATTTAAGAAAAGCGATTCGTATGGGGATCAGCAAGATTAATGTTGATACAGATCTCCGTCTTGTTTTTACCGCTGCAATGCGGGAGTTTCTCAAGAAGCATTCCCAGAGCATCAACCCCAGAGAAGCTCTTGCGTATGCAAGGAAAGAGATGCAGAAGAGCGTGGAAAAGCATCTGAAAATTTTTGGAAGTGCTGGGAAAGGATAAATAACTTTGCCAGGATAAACCACTTTTTTCATTAAGTCATAAATTCACAAAAATTCCGACTGGCTGATGTATCTCGATAATGTGGGATTTATGTATTCTAAAAAAGTAATGATAGATTACCTTTCTTCTGCAAGATTTAGCATTAATCGCGAACATTAAATTCACGATTCCAGTATATTGCTTGCTCTAATGTCTCGAATTCCGTAAGAGGTGGATCAGTGTTCTTCCAGTCGAATGTACTTAAGATCTCGCCTTTAGGGCCTCTTAATTCTATTTCGTAGATATTTGGTGAATCTGGATTGACATCTAAATAACTTACATCTCTAAGTTCAGCGCCTTCAAAATTTTCCGGAGGTAGATTAAAAAATTCGCGTGATACCGTAACGGAATGTAATTTACTGTTTTTAAAAATAGTATTCTTAGTACATTTGCCCAAGCCCGAATCTTTTAGAGTAGTTCCTATAAATTTTGCACCATCAAGATCATCGCCCAATGCCGCGTATATGAACGTTAAGCCACTGAAGTCAGCGTTCCTTAGATTTCCACCACCAAAATTTACATTGGGGTAGCCTTTATGTCCTTCAAATCGTGATGAAACCAAAAATTTTACTCTAGTAAAATCAACATTCTCTGCTTTTAGAGCATAGAAGTTTCCACCACACAAGTTAGCTCCTTCAATTCTAGCTCCTGAGATATCAGCCTCCATAAAATCAGTATTTTCAAAATCACCATATCTTAAATCAGCACCTCCAAAATTAGATCCCAAAAATCTTACATTTCTTGCTTGAACATGGGGCATATAAATGCCCGGTGCCCATAAATAAGTAATAAGTGAGTTGTCAAATACTATTGGATTTTTCTCAAGGTCTTGTTTTTTCAAATAAGAAAGCAATTCTTTATATCTTGAGTGTTCACTTAATTTATGCGGAGGAGTATCGCAAGTGTTATCTTCTTTCCATTCATAAGAAATCAATTCGATGGTTGAAAAATCTCTTCTACCCCCTAAAACCTGGTTAATGAATTCATTAGGCCGCAATTTTGCTTTCTTTCTTGCGTTATTTCTTTCTTCAGAACAGAATTTTTCTATATTAAACATGATCTGATCAGAAAATCGTGCTTTTTAAATATTGTTATAGTGTAGTTACTATAAAAGAATAAAAATTAACTAAAAGAAATTTTTCCTTCCCGTCACCTACATCTTTCGAAATCTTTGAATAAGAATTCAAAGTATCAATCTTCAGCCAAATTATTCAAGCCCACTGAATTAGTTTTGCCACAGCTTCTTTGAATACTCCATATTTATCTTTTTCACGCACTTTCAGACGCATTCTTTCTTCTGGAGGTACTTTTCACAAAACGATAATCAAAAGAATTATAAAGCCCTTTCACCTTTCTATAAAAAGAAAGAGGTCTTATGGTAAAAAGTTCAGGATCAAGTGGTGCTCTCCAAATGACAAGGATGATAATCTATGGGGGCGCTATTATCATCATTCTTTTTGTTGTTCTTTTATTCGCTTTTCCATTTTCATCCGAAGAGGAGCAGCTGCCTGAATATCGCGAGAAGGGCTGCGCAGGCATCGGTATGCTCTGGCAGAAGGAGCTATGCTTTGTGAAAGTTGCCGAGATAAAAAGAAATGTAACTCTTTGCACAACGCTGAGCTTTCCCTGGCTGCGCGATGCGTGCTATAGCAGCGTTGCTCTTGCGAAGCAGGACGTGAACATCTGTTCTTCTGCTTCATTCCCTGAAAGATGTTATGAGCAATTTGCAACTGCCCAGGAAGATCTTCTTGTTTGCAATAAAATTCAAGATAAGGCCTTAAAGACTCTCTGCTATTTGAAGATCTCGAGAATCAAAGAGGACGTCGGCTTTTGCGAGAAAACTACTGACCAAAAATCAAGAGATCAGTGTTATGCAGACATTGCTCTTTCACGCCTTGATCCTTTGCTCTGCGCAAAAATACAAGATCAATCACTCAAAGATGATTGCACGACCGGAGTTGCTCTCTTTAGGCAGGACGCTACTCTATGCTCTAATATCCAGAGCCCTTCATTGAGAGGTTACTGTTCTGCAAATATTCAGGTGGAATAAAATTACAAAAGAAATCTATATCGGTGGAGACCATGCAGGCTTTGCGCTAAAAGAAAAAATCAAAGAGTGGCTGCTTCACAAAGGGTACAAAGTACATGATGTTGGCGCTCGTTTTCTTTCTCCAGGAGATGATTATCCAGTCTTCGCAGAAAAGCTGGGAAAAGGCGTTGCAAGAAAAAAAGAAAAGGGCATTCTCTTTTGCGGCTCAGCAGAAGGCGTTTGTATTGCTGCAAATAAAATCAAAGGCGTGAGAGCTGTTGCTGCTTTTGATACAAGAGTTGCGAGATTAAGCAGGGAGCATAACGATGCCAATGTCTTATGCTTAAGCGGATGGCGGCTGAAGGAAAAAGAAGCGAGGAAGATTGTTGATATTTTTCTCAAGACGAAATTTTCAAAGGAAAAAAGGCATCTGAGGAGATTGAAGCAAATCGAGAAGATGGAGAGAGAAAGATGACTGAATATGTTCTTAGTCCAGCAGTTATTGCTTCTGGCAGAGATGAAATGATTGGAAAAGTGAATGCGGTAAAAAAAGAAGTTTCAAGGATTCATATTGATATTATGGACGGAATTTTTGTAAAGCAGGAGAGCAATTGGTTTCCTTTTTCCTTGCCTTCTTTTAAAGGAGAGTATGAAGCACATTTAATGGTAAGCGATCCTGCCTCTTGGCTGAAGAGGAAAGAAGCAGAGCATTTTGACATTCTGGTGATCCACGCTGAAATAGGCTCGCATGATCTCCTCCAGAGTGTTGTTGATGCAATAAAAAAGAAAAAGAAAGAGGTTTTTCTTGCATTAAATCCTGAAACTCCATGGGAAAATTATCTTGATCTTCTTCATAAGATAAACGGAGTTCAGGTCATGTGCGTGCATCCCGGCCAGTACAGTGCCACATTTATCCTGAGAATGCTGGAGAAAGTGAGATCATTGCGGCAGCACTTTCCTTCTCTCTTCATTCAGGTTGACGGCGGTATGAACGAGAAAAACATTCTGCTTGCGAAGAAGGCAGGAGCAAATGGATTTATTGTAGGGGGAAGAATTTTCAAAACCCAGGATCCTTTGAAAGCATTATGGGATCTGGAGAAAGTGGTGGGGAAGTAATCTTTATGAATATCTTTCCCAGGTTTAATCATGGTTCAAGATTTAGCGTTGAGATGGATGTTCTTTGGTTTGATTGGACTGGCAGTTCTCTTAGAAGTAACTGCAGATATTTTCTTTAAAAAATGGGCTCTAGGAAATAGAAACGTGTTGCTGCTTGCAGGACTTATATTTTATTTTATCGGGACGGTATTTTGGGCATTTTCTTTAAAGTACGATCTGCTTTCAAGAGCAGTTTCTATTTTTACCATATTAAATTTAATTGTGGTAGTCTTAGTAGGGGTCTTGGTATTCAACGAGCATCTTTCCCTTATGAACAAAATCGGGATTGGTTTAGGTGTCTTGAGTGTGGTGCTGATGGAGATGTGAAAAGAATCTAGCGTATTTTCTCTTCAAATGTATTCTCTACAAACTTAGCGACGATATCTGCAAGTTCCTCCTCTTTTCCATTGAAATCATGGTCGCAGTTTTTTAGTTGATGGTCTTCCGTAAGCGGGTTGTCTTTCTTCATGAGCTCAAGGGCTTCTGGTACAGGCAAGAGAGTGTATTCTGTTTGGTCACCTATGACTGCTAAGATAGGAATTTTTATTTTTTGATAGAAGGGCAGGGTTTTATTATGGAAAGGGAGAGCTTTTGAAAGTTCGGAATCTTCCTTCAGAAAGTTGTAATACGAGAGAGCGCTTCGAGGCATGATTCCGCTATACGAGAGCCATGTTGATCTGAGAAATTCTTCTTCTTTTCCGGATTTGATCATGCTTTCTGCTTCTTTTATCAATATCCTGAAATTTTTAGAGTAAGCCCTTTCATATCCAAATGAATCCGAAGGCGCCAGGAGCACCACTGCACTTATTTTTTTCTTATGAATTCCATAATTCATGTAATAAACAACTTTTTCAGCTCCTAAACTATGTCCTTGAAGAATTATTTTTTTATATCCCTTCTTAAGAGCGAAGAATATCCAGGCGTCGATATCTTTCACGCAATCTTCAAATTTTTCTATTGCAGCGCCGGCAAGAGGGTATGCCTGAAGAATATACGCGCCGCGATTGTTGGTTAAAAGGAGAGAAATTTTTTTTTGGTATAATTTTTTTGTGATTGCTTCCATGAAATCATTTTCATAGAAATTGCTTGCAGTTCCATGGATAGCTATGAAAAGAGTATCTGTTTTTTGAGGCGGTTCGAGAAGCATTCCGTATAAAGGGATATTATCTTCAGTCTTGATTTTAACAATAGGGTAGCGCATACTCTGAAAAAAGAGTTAAGATTTAAATATCCTCTGTTCCTTGAGAAAGGATGAAAAAGAAGGTCGCCATTAATGGGCTGGGAAGGATAGGGAAACTTTTTCTTATGGCATGCATGGAGCAGGATGTTGACTGGGATCTTTTTATCAATCATACAGGAGATCTTGATTTTATCGTTTATACTCTGAAGTATGATTCAGTGCATCCATCTCCAGCAGAGCACATCTCTCATGACGGAAAGGATTTGATCTTTGGGAAAAGGAAGATTAAAGTATTCAATGAAGCTGATCCTGAAAAGTTGCCTTGGAAGAAAGAGGGCATTGATCTTGTTGTCGAGTGTACAGGACATTTTACAGAGCGGGAAGGAGCTGAAAAGCATTTGAAAGCTGGCGCGAAAAAGGTGCTGATCTCTGCGCCTGCGAAAGGCCACGACGTCACAATTGTTCCTGGAGTGAATGACTCTGCCTTGAAGAAGGAGCATCGCATTGTTTCAGCTGCAAGTTGCACCACGAATTGTGTCGCACCCATGATGAAGATTTTGCATGAAGCTTTTACCATTAAGAGCGGTCATTTTGTCACCACGCACGCTTATACTTCTACACAGAGATTGATTGACGGAGTAGACAAGAAGGACGTGAGAAGAGGAAGAGCTGCAGCCATCGACATTGTTCCCTCTACAACAGGAGCGGCAACTGCGGTGACTGAAGCGATTCCTTCCTTGAAAGGAAAACTTTCCGGATATGCTTTGCGAGTCCCTGTTGTTGACGGCTCATTCTCAAGTGTTTTTTTAAAGATTGAAAAGAAAACAAGCGCAGAAGCCATCAATAAGCTTTTTCAGAAGAAAGCTGCTGAGATGAAGGGCATTTTAGAATATACTGAAGAGCAGATTGTTTCTGCAGACATTATCCATAACTCGCATTCCTGCATCTTCGACGGAAACTTCACTTCAGTGATAGATGATTTGATAAGCGTGGCTGGATGGTATGATAATGAATGGGGGTATTCTTGCAGACTGGTAGATGTTGCAAGAATGATTCTGGAGTAAGATATATAAATAAAGAAATCAAAGAAAGAATATGAAAATTGAGGTGAAGTTTACAACGAAAAGAGCATTTATCTTTTTACTCTGCTCCTTAATTCTTTTAGGAATCAGCGGAGTTATTGCGTATACTATTGGTTTAGGGAGCGTTCCTAATCCTGGCCATCCCTTAAGTAATATTCAAGGATACTTTTCAGGAGACCCGGATCTTCAAGCCAGCTTAGGGAAGTTATGCCAGAGTGATGGGACGAATTGCGTTTCTACTCCTTTTCCAGCAGTTTATCAAAAGGAGCGAAACTGTCCACAAAATACAGATTGCCCAATAGATTGCGATGCAGGTGACAGCGTTGTTGGAGGAGGCTTTCATAGTGGGAGTGCTATTTCTCCTACATGGTATTCTCGTCCACAAAGTGATTTAAGTGGCTGGGAATGCTATATGGGGGCATCGAATAGCAGATGCTATGCAGTTTGTTTAAATATAGTATAAGCTAACTTTTAAAAAGTGATGATCTCTTCTATGATGATCAGGAAATTACGACAGTGTCATTTTGCAAAAAGCAATCTAAACATATATGCATGAGAAGCATATCTCAAGAATGAAGATGATAAATTATTCGGTCAATCTAAAATGAAATTCAAAACTCTTGACGATGTTGATGTTGAAGAGCAGATGGTGCTTTTGAGAGTGGATATTAACGCGCCCGTGGTTAACGGAAGAGTTCTGGATTCTCCTCGCTTCTCTGCTTCAGCTGAAACAATCAAAGAACTCCTGAAAAAGAAGGCGATGGTGGCAATCTTGGCGCATCAAGGGCGGAAAGGAGACAAGGATTTTCTTCCTTTAGATCAGCATGCAGAAATTTTAAGCAAGCATGTAAGGCAAGGAGTAAAGTATGTTGACGATCTCTTTGGAGATCATGCTCTGGAAGCATTAGATGCGTTGAAAAAAGGGCAGGCAATTCTGCTGAAGAATGTCAGAGAATTTGATGACGAAACCAAGCTACAGGAAAGCAGATACCATGGCTGGTGCAAACTCTTCGATCTCTATGTAAACGATGCTTTTTCTGTCTGCCATAGAAAACAGGGAAGTGTTGTAATACCTCCCCAGTATTTGCCTTCTGTCGCCGGAAGGAGTTTAGAAAAGGAATTGAAAGCATTAGATCACTTCGATCTGAGCAAATGGAAAGGAAAAGGAGTCTTTATTTTAGGAGGAGCTAAAGTCGACGATTACCTACCTTTATTCAAATTTCTAGAGCGTAAAAAAAATGTAGTGGTTGCTTCTGGAGTTTTAGGGAATCTTTTCCTTGTTGAGAAAGGATACGGCCTTGGATATGAGAAACAGTGGCTGGAAAAAGAAGGATATGGGAAATTGCTGCCTGAATTAAAAAAATTTAAGAAATATAGCAAGCAAATGCTTCTGCCAGAGGATTTTGTTCTTAAAAATAGAAGAGAGGTTTCCCTTGAAGATGCCCCTTATCAGGAGAAGATTATGGACCTCGGGAAGAAGAGTATTGAGTGCATTTTGCAGGAGTTAGAGAATGCTGATATTATCTTTATGAAAGGCCCCTTAGGATTTGCAGAGATTCCTGAATTTAGTTACGGGACAGTGGAAGTTCTCAAGAGGATCTCACAGTTAACAAAAGAGAAGAAAATTTTCAGCCTCCTTGGAGGAGGGCATCTCTCAACAGCTATTGAAGAGTATAAAATTCCAGACAACTTTTCGTATACGAGCTTGTCAGGAGGTGCGCTGATTGCATATCTCTCAGGAGAAAAGATGCCTGGTCTGGAAGCGCTGGAGAAAGGGACGAGATGTTAATATTTTGAGTTCTTAATCTGAAAAATATCTTCTGAAAATTTAGCACACTGCGCCTTCGGCGCAGGCAAATACCCCGAGAGCGGAATCCGAGCTAACGGGATTCAAGTCGCAGACGAGGCCAGCCCCGACCGAGTCCGCCTCGAACCACGACGCAACACAGTCCTTTACAGGTTCATGATAATAGAAATTATTTCCAGACATGTGATCTTGCTTTTCTGATTTTTTTGTAGGAAAACCCTGTGCATTGAGGGAAAAATCTGCATAACCGCTTTGAGCAGTCCTCTCTAAAGGAGATCTTTTTAACATAATATCTGCACCGATTCTTCTTAGCCGGATTTCTACATCAAGATTGCGATATCCTCTTCCTTTTTTAAAAGCGTTATTGAGCAATGTAAATACTCTCCCCTCATAATCTGAACTGAGATATCTGCTTAAGTCTTTCGTTCTCTCCTCTGAAAGAGATTTTCCTTCTCCTGTAGAGAGGATAAGCTCTCCTCTCGCTGCTCTATGTGCATCTCTCACAAAAGGCATAAAGAGTTCTGCAGGAGGCATCCAAAGTTTATCTTCTTCAAGGGCTTCATGAGAATCTTCAAAGTCGAAATTTTCCCCTTTATACATTTCTCTTTCTGAGATAAATTCGCGTGTTCCTGGGATAAGAATGTATTTGTCAGGGTCAATGTCTTTGCGTTTGAGGTAGAGAGTTTCCATAAGGGAGAGTTCACTCTGAAGTATTTAAATCTTCCATTTTGTCACTTCTTTAAAATTACTTTATTCTTCCATTCAAGAGAGATCAGTTTTATTAACTCTGTTTTCTTTTAAGAAGATGAGGGGCAGAAAGGAGAGTAACATGCATATCATCTTGAATTTCAAAACTTACAAGGAAGCAACAGGGAAGAAAGCAGAAGAGCTGATTCATAACTGTAATAGGAGCAATCCTGCACATTTGATTGCATGCGTGCAGACCACTGACCTCTTCCGGTTATCCATGTTTGCAAAGTTTCCACTTTTCGTTCAGCATATCGACGGCATTGAACCAGGAAGGCATACCGGATTTTTAAGTGCAGAAAGCGCAAAAGCTAATGGCGCCCAGGGCGTTTTGTTGAATCATTCAGAGCATCGTTTGAGGTTGGGTATTCTAAAAAGAACGATTGAACGAGCTAAATCTAACGGATTGAAAACACTGGTATGCACTTCCTCTTTAAATGAAGGAAGGAAAATTCTTGCTCTCGGAGTGGACTATCTGGCATATGAAGACCCCAAATTAATTGCTTCTGGCACTTCGGTTACTGAAAAAGGAAAGTTTGTGCAGAGATTTGTTGATACTCTTAAGAAAGATAATAGGCATGGAACAATTTTCATCTGCGGTGCTGGAATCTCAAAAAAAGAAGACCTTGTGAAAGCAAAGGAGATGGGCTATGGTGGCGTTTTGATTGCGAGTGCTTTTGTGCTCGCTGATGACCCAGAGATATTTTTGCACGAGATGACACATTAAGAAGATTGTTCAATTCTCAGAGCTCTTGATGAAATGCGCTTCTAATCAAAAATTCTTGACAACCCAAGAGGATAGTTTTATTAATTCCTCTCGTCATCTCTTTTTATGCTTCCCTACAAAAAATATCGCTGGATGTATACTTCTGGAAAGAAACTAGTTTTTGGCGGCAAAAACGCTGAACAAAATGAAGAAGTAGCCTCTTGGTTGATCAGGGAGGCAAAGAAGGGCAAGGATTACATCGTCATGCATACTGCCATGCCTGGAAGCCCATTTGCTGTGCTCTTTTCCGATAAGCATGACGAGAAGGATATCATGGAATGCGCTGTTTTTTGCGCTTCCTATTCAAGGGCTTGGAGATCTGGGAAGAAAAATACCTCAGTTGACATCTTCCATTCGTCTCAGATCTTTAAAGATTCCGGGATGAAAGAAGGAACATTGGGTGTTTTCAAGAAAGTGAGAGGCGTAAAAGCAGAGCTGAAGTTATGCCTTGAGGTGCAGGAAGGTAAGTTAAGGGGAGTTCCTTATCAGAAAGAAAAGAAAAGTTTTTTGATATGCCTAAAACCTGGGAGCATCTCTAAGGAAAAAACTGCCGAGGAAATTGCAAGGATTGTTGGATTTAAAAAGCAAGAAGTCCTTGAGGCTTTACCGACAGGAGGTTTTGCAATTGACAATATATGAACTATCTCTCCCGGAAATTAAGAGGAGAAATTGTCGGTCAACTCTAACATGCCTCAAATAACACAAGTATCCATGCAGATTGGGAAGAACGGGCTAAATGAAGGCTTCTTTGAAACTATTAAAAATTCATTCAAGAATTATATGATGGTCAAGGTGGCTGTACTGAAAAGTGCGTCGAGGGAAAAAGAAGAAGTTCAGGAGATGGCGGAGAAGATTATCCAGGAATTAGGGCCTTTCTACGACTATCGGCTGATTGGATTTACCATCGTGGTGAAAAAGTTCAAGAAGAAGGTGAGGTGATGTATGAAGAAAGTAAGATTTATAAGCATTGTTTCTCACCATTTTTTAGGTTTTTACGATGAATACCGCACTATATGAAGTTGATGCCCAGAAGTTGAATGACAAGCTCGCTTCTGAGCTGAAAGAGATCGAGGAGTTTGCAATGCCTCAATGGGCATATTTTGTCAAAACAAGTGTAGCGAGAGCCCGGCCTCCGATGGACTATGATTTCTGGTATCAGAGAGCTGCGAGCGTTCTTCGGCAGGTGTATGTGAAGGGAACTATCGGAGTAAACCGATTAAGGACGAGGTATGGGGGCAGGAAGGATAATGGGATGAGGCCTCCAAGATTTAGGAAAGGCAGTGGGAAGATCCTGCGGATTATTTTACAGCAAGCCGAGAAAGCCGGCTTCCTTGAAAAGGTAAAGGGCGGAAAAGGAAGGAGGTCAGGAAGAAGATTAACTGACAAAGGAAGAGTTTTTTTAGAGGAGACTGCAAAATCTGTGAGATAAAATGGAGAACAATCTCGACTTGAACAGTCATTTTCAGGAGCAATTAAAGATTCAGCAGAACCTGGCATACCTCGAGGGAATTGCGAAGAAGAAGATGACGCGAGAGGCCATAGGGAGATATGGGGCTATAAAATTAACGCATCCTGAAACTGCAATGAAAGCAGCGCTTGTTATTGCTCAAGCTGTTGAACAAGGCATGGAAGAGATCATCGATGATGAGAAATTCAAGCAAATCCTCATAGAGCTGCAGAGAAAAAAATGACAAAACATTATCAGAAGAAAATAAAGCTGGGAACAGCCGCTCGGAGAACCAAATGGGCTCCAATTTGGGCTGTGCTCAAGAAGCATGGAAAAGGAAAGAGAGTGCATCCTTCTTCAATGACGCGAACGAAGAGAAACTGGAGGCAGACGAAGCTTAAATTAAAACCTCGCAGGGTACAGAAGAGGTTCATAGGATAAATTTACCATTATCTATACTACCACATGGCCGATAAAACTGAGAATAAAGTCCTTCTTGAAAGAGAATATATCATTCCTCTAAGGAGAGACTGGCTGAAAGCATCTGAATATAAGAGAGTGCCGAAGAGCATCAAGACAATTCGAAAGTTTATTGCGCGCCATATGAAAATCCCTGAGAGAGATGAAAGCCAGGTTAAAATCAATCGCTGGTTGAATCATGAGCTATGGTTCCGGGGCATCAGGAAGCCGCCTGCGAAAATTAAAGTTAAGGCCAGAAAGTTTGCAGATCATGTTGACGTGGAGCTGGCAGAGATCCCTGAAAAAGTAAAATGGCTTATTGCAAGAGAAGCGAAATTCCTGCAGGTTAAAAAAGAGCCAAAGAAAAAAGAAGCGAAAAAGGACGAGAAGACTACAGAGAAAAGAGAAACTCCTGCTGAAGAGAAAACAGAAGAGAAGAAGGAAAAAATTGAATCTGTCAAGGAAACAGGATTAAAGCACTCCTTGGAACAGTCGCATCAGCATAAGCATGAAACTGCGGTCCATAAAGATAAGACTACTCCAAGAAGAATGGCTTTGCAGAAGTAATTGTATTGTCACTTCTTAAGTTGCACGCGGTTTTATCATCTCTGCATCTCCGGAATTCTTCTTCTTCAAAAATCGAGCAAATCTCGGGCAACCTGTTCATAATCCTTAAAATTATCGAAGAAGAAGTCTGCGCTCTTGAGCTCTTCAACATTTCTTCCTTCATGATTGACAATTGCTGTTTTTACTTCAAGAGGTCTCTTTTTCATGAGACCCCTGAATTTCCCGCCATTTTCAATATCTCTTTTATTATCTCCTACATAAATTGCCCTAGCACATTTGCCGTCATAATGCTCCACATTTTTCACACAAAGAATCATTCCATTTGCACGGTCTCCTTCGGGAAACTCTTCTGAAAAAACCCTTAAATACGGGCGGAAAAATTGAAGTAAATTTGCTGAAGCAAGTAAAGCGCTTCCCGACTTTTCCTGATTTCCCGTTACAAGGCCAAGATATGCCTGCTCTTGAAGGCAGGTGAGCAGTTGCGGAACGCCTCGATAAACTTTTGGTTTTCTTTCTCTAAGCAGAAGAATCAATCTACTCGTCCGCCGGTTTATTGCACGGTCTATGTCCTCTTTCATCACTGCTTTTTCAATACCCTTCTTCTGAAAACATTTCTCCAAGAGATGCTGAGTGTTCTCATAAAGAGTCGAGCCAGCACAGTCATCCAAGGACGTTTCATCCATTTTGATTCCATAAGGCTTGCAGACCTCTTCCGAAGCTCTTACCTGGAGTTCACCTGCATCAGCAAGCGTCTTGTCAAAATCAAAGATAACCAGCGCATTTCTCATGCTTTTGTTCAGAGAACAGCTTTTTATGCATTTCTATACTGCATTGCAAAAAGGAATATGACTAAACACTTTGCTTAAGAAAAATAGTTAGTAGAAATAAAATTTTAAGTGTTAGAGACGAGACGATGCCCCCTGCCTCATGCTCCTTTCAGTCGCATGAGAAAAAATGCTCCACATTTTTTAAAGTTTAGAAATGTAGTTCTTTTATTCTAGGAAGCCAATAATATCCTAGTGATTTTGTTTTTAACATTCTGGATATAAGTTTATCTTTCCCTTCGTAATAAATGCCATCTCCCTCCTCTCCTTTCTCTGCAAACCTCAATTCCCCTGTTTTTGGATTTTTGAGCGCAAATCTTTTTCCAAATAATTTTTCTGTTTTTAATCCTGTTTTTTTGAAAAATTCTGTAGCTCCTGTGAATCCCAAGCCTGTCTTTCCCTTATTCTTTAGATATTTTATCATTTCTTTAATAAGAATACCTCCATATCCCTTTCCTTTTTCAACCGAAAAAATATTACATATCCCTAAAATATTATAATCTTTACCAAGATAATTTATCTTTATTGGCTCCAATCCGCCAAAAGATAGTATTTTATCTTTCTCTTTAACAAAGAAAAAAATTGTTCCAGCAGGATAATCTTTACTAAAATCTTTTTTTATCCCTTTTCCACCTTCTCTTACCCTAATTTTATTCATTAAAATTTTTTCTGCCCTTGTTAGTCGATTTACGGACTTAATGATTGTTTTCACCATCTTTATTATAAATAAAAACTAATCTTATTAAACTTATCGTAATAGCAAGGGGGCATCGTCTCTAAAAGTTAGTGCTTTCAGCATTATTTATAATAAACAACTAAAATTTTACTCTTCGCCAGCCCTACGACTTCGTCTTCGGGACATTGCATTCTGGCTCGGTTTTTTCTACGAAAAAACTCTACTAACAGCGATTAAAACTCCGCTCACTTGCAGTTCGCTACGCCCTTCGGTTTTGCGGGTTGCCTCAAAACCTACGGGGAAATAAATCCTTCGGATTTACTTCTCTTAATCGCATACGTTTTGGTAAACCTATCTTTTAGAAAAAATTGTCCTCAACGCAACACTCTGATGGTCTTTTGCTATGAACACAGAAGAATCATCTTCCTCGCTTCCAGAATTCCCACCATCTTCTCACTCTCTCCATCTTTTGCTCTGCCTTTTGAATCTGCTCTTCGCCCTTATTTCGTACTTTCTCAACTGCCTCGTCACCCCTTTCCTTTACTTTCTCTATTTTCTCAAGAACTTTTCCCCGAGTCTTATTCAGTTTCTCTTCAGCATCTGCTACCTTTCTCTGCATCTTCATCATCGCTCCTTCCCGATGCTCTTCAATATCTTTTCTATGAATTGTCCTTGTCCTGCTCCATCCTGTAATATCCCAGCTTCCCGAATGCTTTCCTTCATTCAATACTAAAGTGCCTTTCCAGACGACAATGTTGGTATATTGCTTGTAGTTAAGTGCAATCGTGCCAACGCTCGAATTTCCGATTCCCTCTTTTTCAACGCGCTCAAGAGAAGCGTCAATGGGAAAAACATGGAAGCTAATTGACGTATCTGTGATTTCTTTCAAATGAAGCTTGAACCTGCTTTTCTCATCGCCGTGCCCAATCTCAAGCCTCCCTGCAGATCTCGTCGCATTCGTTCCATTCCTCTCAAAAACATGGCTCACCCACAATGCTCTCACAGGATCCCCCTTTTCCCCAGAAAGAGCAAACCCTTCAAACTGGGTAACCCTCGATTTTTCTCGATCAAAATCTTTTTTTGCTTTAGTTTTATTCAGAGTAGCGTTCACAAGAGCATCAGTCTCATTATCTAGAATTGCCACTTCATCAGCATCAATCTCATCATCAACATCGTCTAATTTCCCCTCTTTGGCTATTTTGTCTTCAACATTAGCAAGAGCCAAAACAGCAAATAATCCGAGAATAAGCAAACTGCAGATCAGTAATCCATAAAACCTTTTCATGTTTATTTTAAGAACCCCTCCTATTTAAATCCTGCTAAATATCTCGCGCTTGCAGGGTCCTTCTTCCATTTGCCTTTGCCCGTTCAGCAGCCTGCTTCAAGAGGTCCTCAACTTTCTTATTCAAAGCAGGCGCAACTTCTGCCGCAACATTCAATTCTTTTACAGCCTCTTTGATTTTGCTCTTGACTATAAGGTCTACCATAAACCTCTAAAAAACAAGAGCTATTTAAATCTTCGGTGTATACCTTTAAAATATAATAACTCGCTTTATTACTTATATACTATAATATAATTATTTTTAAATAGTAACTTTCTTTCGAAAAGATATGAACTTGCAAAAAAAAATTACATATGCAACTCTCTTTGGGGTGACTGCTTTGAGTGGTTGCGATTACGCTGTACAAGCAGAAGGGGCAAAAAATCAACCCACACCAGAATATTTCGCGCGAGTGCCAAGCTTTGAAGGAATAGTGATAACCTCAGGCGACTTTGACGGAGACAGCGACCTAGATATCATTGTTACTACCCGAACGAATGATACGGGGTACCTTTATCTCTTCAAGAATGACGGGAAGGGAAACTTCTCCCAAAAAACTCCAGAAAAGGAGTCAGAGTAAGTTCTTGCGTATAAACTATAGCCCTTTAAAATTTTAAGAGGAAAATTTAACTTGTTCTTTATGAACACACTCACACCCTCTTGTTCTCGTCTTTCTCAGGCTTCATAAACGGAAAAAGAATCACATCTCGTATCGAGGGAGAATTGGTAAGAAGCATCACCATCCTATCAATTCCTATCCCTAGTCCACCTGTAGGAGGCATTCCTACCTCTAAAGCTTCAACAAAATCCTTATCATAAGGATGCGCTTCTGCATCACCCTTATCTAATTCCTGTGCCTGCTTCTCAAATAACTCCTTCTGTTTCAAAGGATCATTCAGCTCAGAATACGCATTCCCGACTTCCCAGCAGTTAATATACGGCTCAAATCTCTCAACTAACTTGGTCTTCCCTCGAGAGTCGCGTTTTTCCTTGCACAAAGGAGTAGTCTCCTCGGGATGGTCTATAACAAATGTAGGCTGAATTAAATCCTTCTCGCAGAAATGCTCAAAAAGCGAAGCAATAACCATGCCCCTGCTCTCAGATTTCAATTTGACTCTCTCCTTTTTTGCTAGTTGGAGTAATTCTTTATCAGGCATTTTGTCAACATCAATCTTTTTCTCCTTCAAAAGATCAAGCATGGAAACTCTTCTCCAAGGCTTTCCTAAATCAATCTTAGTCCCCTGATATTCAATCACCATGGTTCCAAGAACTTTTTTTGCTACTTCTTTCCAGATTTCTTCACAAAGTTTCATCATCTCATTATAGTCAGCATAAGCTTGATACAGTTCAATCATGGTAAATTCAGGATTATGCGTCTTATCAATGCCTTCATTCCTGAAATCTTTTCCAATCTCATAGACTTTCTCAAACCCTCCCACAATCAATCTTTTCAAATAGAGCTCGTCAGAAATTCTTAGATAGAGGGGAATATCCAAGGCATGCAAATGCGTCTCAAAAGGCCGTGCATTTGCCCCCCCATATAATGGTTGGAGGACAGGCGTATCTGTCTCTAAAAAACCTCTGGAGTTAAGAAATTCTCGAATCGAATGAATAATTTTCGCCCGAGTTTCAAAAACTTTTTTTACCCCTGGATTCATCACCAAATCAAGATACCTCTTCCTATACCTCTCTTCCTTATCTTGCAATCCATGCCACTTCTCTGGCAAGGGAAGGAGACTTTTACTCAACAAAACAACCTCCTGGGCAACAACACTCAGTTCACCTCTCTTCGTCCTCGCAACAATTCCAGTCACTCCAATGAAATCTCCCGAGTCAATATATTTCTTAAAAAAATCCATAGCAGTCACAGGCGTATCTCCTTCTCGAAGAATAATCTGCATCGTTCCAGAACCGTCCCTCAACGTAGAAAATGAAAGCTTTCCCATCTCTCTAATCGTCATAACTCTGCCAGCCACGGCGACAACATCGCCGGTCGCAGAATCATTGCCGAGCCCTTTATATTTCTCCTGCAAAAAAGCACTGTCCTTTTTCTCATAAAAATAAGGATAGGGATTAATTCCTTTTTTCCTCAAATCTGCAATTTTCTTCAACCTTTCCTTGAGAATTTCATCTTGGCGAGCCATAGTACTGCATAAAGCGATACTTTATAAATATTCATCTCACCGTCACAATCTTTAAAAATCCCCTCTCCTCTAAAAGAGGATTGGGTGGATTGATTTTGGTTAGTGCCCGGATCTTGATTTCTGAGTAAATTTCACTATCACTCATGCAACCCTATAGATTAAGGTACTGGTCTGCTACAGCATTAGAAAATCTTTTTACCTGCCCTAGAAAATTCTATTTTGAAAAAATGCTGAAAAAAAGAGTCACGTCTCCCCACCTCGCAAAGGGCACTTTTGTGCATAGAAAAATCAGCCAGTTTCGCCTCAAGCAGAATAAAACTGCAGAAGCTTGGGCAAACACCTGCGCAAATCACTGGATCCGCTATCCTGGAGCTGCAGGAAAAATTCGCGGCGATACTATTCTTTGGAGCTCAGATGAAGAAAAATACATTCTCAAAAATGACATTCATGAAATTTGCGAGACTCATTATCATCGCTTGAAAGAAGAGAATCCTATTCTCTTCCCCACCCAGAATAAAAAAAGAACAACTGCCTATCCTTTCAAATTTGTCTTTAATGGCCGAGGGTTTAGAGGAGAAATTGACGAGATTCATCCTGGCTGGAATCTGCGGGACTATAAAACCGGATCATGGTGGTATCTTGAGAGGAAGCTGGAATTTGCGCTCCAGCCAACTTATTACACATTAGCATTTTGTGTCCTCGCAAACAAAGAAGAGAAAATGAGAGAAGTCCTTGGAATATCAGAGCAAGACGCAGTTTCTTGGGGAGGGAATCCTGATTTTATTGACGAGAGAGTGAAATTTCACTATTTTATGCTAGAAAAAGCAAGAGAAAAGCAGGGAGCTGAATGGGTAAAAGTGGATCGTGATCCTGTTATTCCTGTCAAAAGAAATAACTTCCAGTACAAAGAGCTCTGCATGATGGTCGACCTGGCAAACGTCATTACAAACTGGATCGAGGAGCAGCAGATTTACATCCCTTTCCGGGGCAAACATTGCGATTGGTGCTTCTATCGGGAGGAGTGCGCGAAGATGACTGAAGAGTCTGATGTGGGAAGAAGGCAAATGATGCTTTTTGATTACATCAATCAGATGAAAATGCTCGACCCTCAGCATCATGAAGAAGAAATAATACAGCTTCAATTTGATTTTAAAAAGAAATTCATCAACCTTGAACATGAGATCGAAGCGCATCATGACTGAAGATCATGATAAGCTGCGAAAAGAATCCTCGATCGTTAGATGCTCATAGTCCTATAGCCCTAGAATAACAAATCTAAATCCGCACAATCCTAAAATCCTTGAATCCCTGATATTTTTCTTCATGCACCTCAACATTCTTTATCTGTGCATGCTGGGGGCCCCTCCTGCAGATCTCAGTCATAGCGTTCACAGTGTCAACATCTCCCTCGAGAAAAACTTCTACTCTTCCATCCTCAAGGTTACGGACAAACCCTTTCGCTCCTAAGCGGTCAGCATTTTGCTTAATAAAGTCCCTGAAGAAAATGCCCTGAATCACTCCTGAAATTAAAATCCTCGCCGTCTTTTTCATATTCTCTTTTTCATTCAAAACTTCAAACTTTAGGTGTTTTTATAGTTTGCTATCCTTCAAGATTTGGCTGAAAAGTCATAGGCTTGCGCCGTATCTCGCATTTTCAAACACCTTCTTTTTTACCGATAGCACTTTTCAGAAAAATCCTTTCCTTCAAAAAACAGGTAACATATATATTCCATTGACAGATCCTTTTTAAATGATTTTCTCTTTTTTTAGTAATGCAGGAAGAAAAAGAAGGTCTGCCCGATAATAGCAATCTTACAAAAAGACACGTCTCGTCAGAAGGAGAAAAGGTGCTTTACCATGAATACTCTATCGGGAATCACGGAAAGCTTACGCTTGTTGATTATATGGGTGGAGACCCAACCGTAGAGCGGGCTGCGACTCTCGGCCATGGGAGAGCAATCTTCCCTGAAAAACCAGAACAGCAGGATTTTATCAACCATCTTTTTGCAAAAGGAATTTATGATCCCTTCAAATCAGTTCAGCTCAAATTCCTCATCACCTCTCCGATTGCAACAGCGTTGCATATTGTCTATGAAAAGACTGCCAGCGTTAATGAATATTCTGGGAGATATTCAGAGATGCTTGACACTTCTTACACTCCCTCATTGAAGGCTCTTGTCCAGCGTCTTGGTACGCTGGACGCGTCTGAACGAGCGAAAAAAATAACTGAAATTTTTGTTGAGGGCAGAAAGCAATCTTATGAACACTATCGAGGGCTAGTTGAAATCGGTATGGCTCGTGAGCTTGCGCGCATGGGCCTCGGCACTGATAATGATACTCGTTATGTCTGGAAAATTGATCTTTTTTCTTTGGCAAATTTTGTGAAAAGAAATCAAAAACTTTTGGGATACGATGATCCTGCTCTAGATTATATTGAGCAAATCGCTGCTCTTGCCTCTCATGTTGCACCAGATTCATGGAGAGCGCTTATACTCGAGCCAATGAACCCTCTCCGCCTCACCTCTCCAAGCGACGATAAAATTGTGGACCCTTCTCTTAGCCCTGCCTCTTGGCAGCCTCAAAAAACACGGCGCGCAATAGCTCCTGGACTCGAAGGTATTCTTTTTCAGGTTAAAACATTTCTGGATTATGGAGAATTTCAGGTTATAGACTATATGGGTGATGAAAACGCGCCTGCAGAAGCTGCGCGCACAAGTTACGGGAGCGGAACAAAGAAACTCCAGGATAATAAAAACCTCATAAGGTCGCTCATACGTGATTTTCATACTTCTCCCATCGAGATGACAGAGCTTTCTTTTGAAGCCAAGTCCCCGGTGTTTACAGATCCTCGCCAGGCAGGGAGGCATAGGATGCTGGATGATCATGGATTTATGGGGTATACGGTTATTGGGAATCAGTTCTACTTTCCCCCGGAAACAGAATTCAGGTATCAAGATAAGCTGAATCGGCAAGGCCGAGGGAAAGAGATGGACCTTGAAGAGAAAGAACAAGCAGCAGACCATCTCCGGGAAACTCTGGAAGCAGAACAGTTAAGGGCAAAAAAACTTCGTAATCTAGGAGCTCCAGAAGACCTTGTAAGAATGAGTAAGGGCGTTGGTTTTTATACCAAGCGATGGAGAACAGGAGACTCCCATAACTTAAATCACTTTCTTCGTCTAAGGTTAGATGCTCATGCGCAAAAAGAAGTTCGTGATCTCGCCCAGTGTATTGATGAGGCGCATGCAGCTCATGTTCCTGCCATTAACGAAGCGCTAAAGATGTATATTATAAACAGTGTTATGCTCAGTGAAAAAGAAATACCTCTTTTAAGAAGGATGCTGAGATCAAATCCTGACCTCAAAGACCTCAATTTCTATAAAGGGACAGGATTTCTTATTCTCTTAGACAAGGAAGATCCTGGGAAAGGATATCAGCTCAGCAGGGAAGGTCTGTCCTTTAAAGCAAAACTTAAAAAGATTCTTGGAGAATGAGCAGAGGAAAATTTATCAGCTTCGAGGGCATTGATAATTCTGGGAAGGGTACACAAATAAAATTTCTTGAAACTTATTTAATGGGGGAAAAAATACCTTGCGTTATTGTTCGAGAACCTGGAGGAACAGCCTTGGGAGAAACACTCAGAAGAATAATCAAATATCCAAAACAAGTCTACAGACTCTTCAACCAGGAGTATGTCAAAGAAAAAGATTTTGTCCAAATTCAAGAAGATCAGCAGAGAACACCTGAAGCAGAATTGCTTCTCTTTCTCACTCCAAGGGCAGAAGTCATGCGTCATGTGGTCCTCCCCGGTCTTGAGCAGGGAGTCAGCGTCATTGCAGATCGTCTTGGAGACAGCACACGAGCCTATCAGGGTGGAGGCAGGTTTCACAGTTTCCCGCCGATTATTCAGCTCATTAACCAACTGAATGACTTTGTCCTCAAGGGAAACTGGCCAGACAAAACGTTCTTCCTTGACATTTCCTACGAAGTCATGCTTCAGCGATCGCAGGGAGCAAAACTTGACTATATGGAGAAATTAGGAAAAGAATTCTTCGAAAGAACCAGAAGAGAATACCAGCGCATCGCACTTGAAAATCCTAAAAGAGTAATTTCCATTGATGGAACACTTTCTCCAGAGAGCATTTTTAAGCAGGGAATTCTTCCTCACATCAATAAGCTCTACGGATTACTATGAACAACGAAATTTATTTTTGCGGCTCTATTCATGGGGGAAGAGACGACGCTGCTGTCTACGCCAGGCTCATCAAGCATCTCAGGAAGTACGGGACAGTTTTAACAGAGCATGTTGGTGACGAGGACCTTCTTGAGGAGGAAAAAAATCTTTCTACAGCAGAAGTGCATGATCGCGACGTCAGTTGGCTAAGAAAAGCAAAAACTATTGTTGCAGAAGTAACTCAAACAAGCACAGGGGTTGGCTATGAAATAGGCAGGTCAGTAGAAAGAAATGAATGGGTTTCGCCTGAACAGCGCCAGCATATTCTCTGCCTCTATCGGCTCGATGCAGGAAAAAAATTGTCTCCCATGATTGAAGGAGGCTCTGGTATTGTTATGAAAAAATACAATGCCTTAGAAGAAGCATTTCATCATATTGACGATTTCTTCCATAAGATAAAAGAGCAATGATTTCCTGTTAAAAAATGCCACTCTACACAGGATGCGTTGATCAAGGTTTCAAATATAGAAAGAGCGGCCTTGTTCGTGTTCTCACGATGAGCAGATTAAGCGATGAATCAGGAAAAAATCCTCGTGACGATCTCTGGAAGGGAATATCGAGAGGAGGAAAATTTGAATTTCCATTTGATCTCTGGAATCCTCAAGTTGCGCCGTTAGGGCGAGATGTTGCATCCTGGTATCAATCAAAAATAGATTGGGAAGAATTTTCCAGGCGATATCATGCCTCTCTTTACGAATCAGAAAAATATCCTTTTTTATACAAGCTGGTTGAAGACGCGATGAGTCAAGATCAGAAGTGCCCTGAGTCTGGCCTCGTCATACAATGCGTATGTAATCTTCCCCCAGGAAGGAAAACCTGCCATCGCTTTCTTTTAGCAGAAGAATTGCAGAACTTAGCTTTTCAGGAATTCGCATATCATCTTGAGATCGTGCACCTCTAAACCCCTCTCCTATCCAATTCATTCTGCACTAAAGTCACCACCTGCGACGCAAAATACTCAGTTGGCCCAACAGAAACCGGCGTTGCAATCTTCTTCAGCCGTTTCAATTCTTTATGAGGCAATCCCTGATGATCGCCAAGAATAAAAACACAATCTTTGGGAATATCAGCCTTGCGGATATCTTCTCCTCGGTCATCTAACACAAATAATTTCTTCCCTTCTGCTTGCAGCTCCTCCAAAACCTGCCAAAATCCTTTCTTTTCAATAAAATATCCAGGATACACCTCATGTTTGATGCCATGCTTATATTTGAAAAGCATTCTCTTGATCAGCCCTATAAGATCTTTTTTGCTGATATCAATTCCTTCTTTTCCAGCCTGCTTTCCTGTTTCAGGAATCACTCTTCCTGGAATCATCTCAAGATGCTTGGGCGGATCAGGAGGCCCGTAGAAAATAAGATGCAATTTCACATCATTCCTGATCTTATTCGAGATGAAAAAGGAGTTGATAATGACGTGGCAGACAATATCCATCCTTCCTGCCTTCATCAAATCATCAAAATTTCCAGACGTTCGCGCATGCTGTGAAAAATAAATAAACTCACGCATAAGATCCTCTCCCATTATAAAAAAAGGTAACAAAAAGTTTTAATTCTCTCATAGTGCATTCCTCTATTAAACAAAGGTAAATCCGAATTTAAACTCACGCATGTTATCTGCTCCTTCCATATGCCCATGAAATAAAAAAATTTAATGCTCTCATCTTCGTTTTTTCTCTTTAATGAAAAAAGCATAGTGCAAATTTAAACTCTATCATGCACAGCCAACGGGAGAATGGCTTAAAAGGGTTTGGTATGCCTTCTGAAATGCCCTCTGGGCGTGAATCGTAGCCTCGTTTAGGCGCTCTTCGGAGAAGAGCGGTAAATCATATTAAGAGCAAAAAATCTTCCAAAAAAACTTCAAGCAAGGATAGGTTTAAAAGTTGTTTCCCTCTTCTCCTCCCATGAGCGGTGATGTAAGTTTATGGCTTTTAAGCTATTTTCCCTGGCTTTCTTCATTTGTCTCGCTTCTTGCATTTTTAGCGCCAATCATCGGCGGAGGCGAGTTAGGAGTAATAGCAGTTGCTTTCTTATTTGCCCATAACGCATCTGCTTTCTGGACCATTGTCTTTTTCAGCTTTTTAGGGATGATAACCATCGACTCGCTGTGGTTTTGCATCTCAAGGTCAAAGTTTTTTAGCAGAATTAAAAAGTGGGAGAAAATATCTGTACAGTATAGCCGCCTCGAACAGAATATCGAGAGATTAAGCCGTGGAAAAGATATTCTAATAATATCACTGGCAAAATTAATGGTCGGCACGAGGATACTGATGGTTCTTTATATCGGAGGAAGAAAAATAAGTTTTTGGAGATTTTTTCTCTACAATGCATTTCCTACAGGCGTCTGGGCAGTCATGCTTGTGTTGATAGGAGTAGGTGCTGCTAAAGGGTTTAATTCAATTATCACAATATTCAGGAGTATACAACTGGCGATAACCCTTTTAATTATCTTTTTTATAGGGATTTATACGATGCAAAAATGGATGAGTCAAAAGTTAATGAAAAAGCCAGAAGTGTAAATCTGAAGGCAAAGAGCAGAAAGGAGTTCTTTCTTATCCATGGATATACCGGAAGCCCGACTGATTTTAACGGGCTCGGAGAATATCTCTATAAAAGATTTAACGCGAATGTCAAGATCATCAGATTAAAAGGGCATGGAACAACAATAGATGAGCTCGATCATCTTGAGTACAAGGATTTTTTAGAGCAGGTTGATTCTGAACTGAAGAAAGATTTGAAAAAAGGCAGGGAGGTTGTCATAGGGGGAGTTAGTTTTGGCGCACAGTTGGCATTGGATCTTGCCGCAAGATATCCTGTGAAAGGGGTTTTTACAGTATCGGTTCCCTACAAATTAAAATTTCCGTTTAATATCCCTCTTCTAGGAGTATTGGGAATTTTCAAAAAGAAATGGAAAAAGAGACTGGAAGCTACAGAAATAAGACTAAGAGAACATGCGTATCATTACAAAGAAATGCATGCAAAGGGGCTTAAACTGGTTAAAGTAGGGATCAATGAATCGGGAAAAAATTTGGAGAGAATTACTGCACCCATCCTGACCATACACTCTAAAAGAGAGCCCATTGCCCATTATAGCGGCGTAGAATATATTGAGCGAAGAGTAAAGTCTGCAGTCAAAAGAAGTTTTATTTTTGAAAGGCCAAATCATAATCTATTTTATTCTGACGATAGCGAGGAGATAAAACAGCTCATTGGTGATTTCTCCGAAGAGAATAGAATATTTGAGCCAGGTAAAAAGGAGAAGATAGCAGCAATTGTGCCAAGTTATAATGAAGCCAAAAGAATCGGCAATGTCCTGAACGTGCTTGCAAGAACAAAAATGTTGGATGAGATCATCGTAGTTGACGACGGGTCTAGGGATAATACCGAAGAGATAGTGAAGAAATTCCGAAAGGTGAAGTACATAAAAAATAAGGAAAATAGGGGAAAAGGATATTCGATGGATATCGGAGTAAAAAACACAAAAGCAGGAGTAATCTTCTTCTGTGATGCTGACGTGGCAGGATTGACATCTGAGATAATAGAAGACACGATCAGGCCTGTTCTGAATCAAGAAGTAGATATGTTTATCGCTGTACGGGGGAATATCATGCAGAAAACCGTGCAGTTGTTTGCGATAAATTCTGGTGAGAGGGCATTGAGAAGACAAGTCTGGGAGCATTTGCCAAAATTTTACAAGCATCGGTTTAGAATAGAAGCTGGCTTGAATCACTATGTGAAGAAGTACGGGAGAGGTTTCGGATACAGGACGTTCTCTCATGCTCAGCCGATTAAAGAGATAAAATATGGGTTTTTGAAAGGAACAGGATTAAGATGGTGGATGAATTTTGATGTCTTCATGGCTTATGTGAGCTGTCTGTTTATGAGACATCACCTAAAAAAGCGCGATTGACGAAGAGAGAAGAGATGCGATCTGCTTTTGTTGAAGAGAACTTTTAGATTCAGTTATCAAAAAAACAAGAGCTACCACACCTTAAAAGGTGTGGTTTGTGACAGGCTCTTGTTTTTAGGATGCTCAGAATTGAAAACACCAAAATACTACCACAGACTAAAGTTTGTGGTTTTCAATTTTGACATAAACAAACTCCGGTCTCGCAATAATCTCTTTTTCATCAGATTTTCGCATGATCGCAATAAATCGATCCAAATGAAAAACCGCAAATATCTCCTTGGAGGGCAGAGATTCTAAAATATCCGATTTCATTAACGGCTTGCCTGTAAAAATGAGCTGCACCGATTTCTCCTTAATCTGGATCGCAGGCATAATGGCCGAGACAATTTCTCCTGGAATCAGCATTTTTCTCAGTTTGCTCTCATCTCCCGTATTCAATGCTTCAAGAGCTTCATCCAATTGATAAAGCGTAAAACTTTCGCTTTCATTAAAAATTCCTGCTTTTGCCCTTCTCAGCTCAAGCATATGCGCTCCTCCGATTTTCCTCCCAAGATCGTCAATCAGCTTTCTAATATACGTCCCTGCTTCTACCTCACTCAAGAAAAGAACATCTTTTCCTTCCCTTTCCAAAATTTCAAACCTTTTCACTTCTCTTTCTCGCTCCACTCTTTTTACTCTGCTTTTTACCGGAGGCTTCTGCATAATTTTCCCGATAAATCTTCGCATCTCATTTTTCAACTTTTCTTCAGAGACATCCTCATGCAGCCTCATAATGCCAGTATACGTTTTATCTTTCTTCATGAAAAATCCTGTAAGCCTGCAGGCACGATTGAGCGCCACAGGCAAAACTCCAGTTACCATAGGATCTAAAGTCCCAAAATGGCTTGTTTTCTTTACTCCAAGAGACTTCAGTTTTTTCCGGACAAAATCAGAGGTGTAAAAGCTCGTCGGCCCTGACGGCTTGTCAATATTAAGAATAGAGAACTCCAAAAGTTCTTTCAAGCTTCTTGTTTTTTGAATAGTATCAAGTTCAGTGTCCATACTTTAAAGAAATCTCCTGCTTTAAAAAGCATTTGATTGCCGGATATCTGTTCACCTCTCTGAAGTTGCATTCAATCATATCTTTGAGGCAACTTCTTTATTCATGCCCTCTGAGGAAATATCGCCGGCTTTGCGTGGATATTAGTCTTTCTTCTGTGATCGAAATACACGCAAGACATTCTCTACTGAGCCAAGATAGAGAATGACTTTCTGTTTTACCTTTCCTCTTTTATCAAGTTTGCCTTCAACAAGATAATAGTAGGTATGGCCTTTGATCTTTTTATTGCGGATATACATCATAAATGA
>Ga0082335_1002031_pt1 | contig 39546 bp, 41 predicted proteins | sample Subgrocontami58m_FD_72375 | JGI IMG/M metagenome (GOLD analysis project Ga0082335, IMG submission 72375) | Subsurface groundwater microbial communities from S. Glens Falls, New York, USA - GMW37 contaminated, 5.8 m (SPADES assembly) (version 2) ...
GAGCTTATTGGTTGGGGTGGGGGTGATGAATTTTTCCCCGGCGCCCAACTCTGCGCCCGGGTACAGAGAGCGGATAGTGAAATCCAACTGGAGATTATACTAAGTGCAGAGCGTTCATTAACACAAATTCCTGACCCCGGCGCCCATTTTCAAACAGGCGTGGAGGATTACCTTTCGTCTGACATAACAACCGTTAAGAAGAAAGTGCGGCTTAACGGTTTACCTCGCAGGGCAGTGGATGTAGTCGGCCAGGTGAAGGTAGTAATGTTTAGCGCCCCCGATATTGACCTGGTGGACGGCGCTCCTTCGTTGCGCCGCCGTTACCTTGACATAACGCTCTGCCAGATAAATAACCGCTATTTACGGAGTCTCCAGCGATACCAGAAAGTTGTATTGCAACGTAACCATTTGTTGCGCCGAATAGGCGAGGGGAAGGCAAAAATCCACGAGCTAGACTTCTGGGATAGGGAACTGGTAGAGTATGGAGGTTATATCGTATTGCAGCGCTATGAGTTGCTTGAAACTCTGAACCCTCTGGCCAGGGAAATCCACTGTAATCTGACATCCGGATGCGAAGAACTGAGTATAACGTATTTGCCCAGTGTGAGCGGGGAGTGGCCAGAAGCCACTGATAGAGATATGATGTTGAGCCAGAGTTTCCAAAGGAATCTCGCGGCCAAACGGGACAGGGAGATAGCTCAGGGTATAAGCCTGGTCGGGCCGCACCGTGATGACCTGCAATTCATAGCTAATCGGGTAGATTTGGGGGTTTATGGCTCACGGGGGCAGCAAAGGGCTGTTGTACAGTCCTTGAAATTGGCTGAAGCCAGCTTAATTGTGGATAAAACCGGGGAAGCTCCTATTTTGATCCTGGATGATGTACTTTCGGAACTGGATGGCCACCGTCAGCTACAGTTGCTACAGGCGGTCGAACTCTATCCTCAGGTTTTTATCACGACTACCGGGGCCGACCTCATCTCAAAGGATTTTCTTGCTCGTTCGGTAAGGTTTCGGGTCAGGCAGGGGGTTGTTTCCCCCCTGGAGGGATAGATGTGAAAGGGTCTGGTAAGCTGCATATGGAATCCAGGGTAGCCGTGGTTGGCGGAGGCCCGGCAGGTAGCTTATTTGCCATTTTTCTCGCTCGTTATTCTTCGGAGGTTGGAATATCCCTGGACGTTGATATATTTGAACCCAAGTCTTTTGCTGCGCCTGGTCCAAAGGGTTGCAACCGCTGTGCTGGCATCCTTTCTTCTTCTCTGGTGCAAAACTTGAAAGGATTAGGTCTTGAAATCCCGGAGTCTGTTATCCGGAATAAAATTACCGCCTATAGTTTACATAGCCCCTTCGGAATTATCAGCGTAGAGAACCCCAATCCCCTTACCCCTATATATAGCGTTTATCGGGGTGGTGGGCCGCTCCGGTTTCCCCTTGGGGTCGAGGTGAGCCTGGACCATTTCCTACTGGAGCGAGCTAAGGCGAATGGGGCGAAAATATTAACCCAAAGAGTAGCGGAAATACGTGGACTGCCTCAGCCTGCGGTAGTCAGTAATGGTGATATAATTAACTATGATCTGGTAGTGCTGGCCACCGGTGTTAATGCTCCAAATATCGGTATCGTCGGGCTAAACTACATTCCGCCCCGCCTGAGGCGTATGGCCCAGGATGAACTTTTTGCCGAGAAAGATGATGTATTAGAGGCATTTGGAGATAGGGTGCGTATATGCCTATTTCCTAAAACGGATCTGGTTTTTGGGAGTCTTACTCCCAAAGGCAATTTTATCAACGTTTCCCTGTTGGGTAAACGGGAAGCGCCACCCAGTATGGATAACTTTCTGGCCAGTGAAATAGTACGGAAATTGTTACCGTTCCCATACCAGAGAGGCTGCGGCTGCCGGCCGCTTATTGCTATTGGCGCCTCCCGGAACCCGGCAGATGACGGATTTGTTGCTATTGGCGATGCCTGTATTACCCGTCTGTATAAGGATGGTATTGGCTCCGCATTTTTAACTGCCAGGGAGGCTGCTAGAACAGCTATATATCATGGGATTACACGTTTAGATTTTCAAAAAAACTATTTGCGATTCTGCCAGGCGATGGAAAAAGACAACAGTTGGGGGAAAGTCCTGTTCCAGTTGCATGAGCAAGTACAAGGCTCGAGGACTTTCTTTCTGGCGCAGGCGCGGTTGGTAGAGAAAGAAAAGGGAAAACCGCAGAAACAGCCATTCACCAGGATTATCTGGGGTTTGTTCACCGGTAGCTACTCTTATGGGTACATTCTAAAGCTGGCGATGTTACCAAATACATTAATAAAACTTTTAGGCGCAATATTCAGCGAAACCGGAGGATCTCATCGTAGTGAAGCAAAATAAGGATATTAAAATATTGATATTGGGTGGAGGGTTTGGGGGAATATATACACTTTTACATTTACGAAAAGCTCTCAAGAAGCAAAAAAATATCTATGTAACACTGGTGAACCGGGAGAATTTTTTCCTGTTCACCCCCTTTCTCCACGAGGTGGCGACCGGCGGCATCGAGACCCGCCATATTGCTTATCCTATTCGCCAGATAAATAACTGGCAGAATTTCCGTTTTATCCATGGAGAGGTTACTTCTATCGAGCTCGAACAACGGAAGGTTTTCCTGGGAGAGCAATCGCTGGATTATGATTACCTTATCCTGGCGCTGGGTAATGTCTCTGATATCCTGCCCAAGCCCCCGTTCGATGGAAACGTGTTTACTTTAAAAACCCTCAGCGATGGCATGTTTTTACGTAACCATATCATCCAAATGTTCGAGACTGCCGATGCTGAGCTGGATATGGAACGAAGAAATAGTCTCTTGTCGTTTGTGGTCGTGGGGGGTGGCTCGACTGGGGTCCAGTTGGTAACAGAGATGCGGGATTTTATTCACCGTTTTTTGTTAAAAAGCTACCCACGCGTACAGCGTGACCGCGTGCATATCCGATTAATTCAGGATAAAAACTACATTCTCGAAGGAATGGACGAGCAACTGGGAATATATGCTCTGGAATGTCTTCATCGCAAGGGGATAGATGTCCGATTGAATACCCGTGTTGAAAGCCTGACATCTGAGGGATTGCAGCTTGGAGGGCAAGGCGAGATTTCATCCTGCACTGTTATTTGGGCAACCGGAGGAAGGGTTAATCCTCTTATTGCCGACCTGCCTGTCAGCAAGGATAAGCTAAATAGAATAGCTGTTAATGAATATCTTGAGGTACCCGGTTTCAATGGTGTTTATGCCCTGGGTGACATAATCCATTTTAAAGACAACCGGTGGGAATATGGATTACCCCCGAGAGCGCATATAGCTGTGAGGCAAGCCAGGACTGTTGCAGCTAACATCGTAGCCGGTATTTTTAGCAAGGAAAAGAAACCCTACCGCTATATACATATGGGTGAAACAGTCTCTCTGGGCTCCCATACGGCTGCGATTAATATCTTTGGCGTTCGAATTTATGGCGTTATCGCCCGGTTTATCTGGTTAAACGGTTATTTGTCACTGCTGATGGGGTGGTTTAACCGGCTCCGTGTGCTGACTGATTGGTTCCTGGCTTTAATTTTTGGGCGGGATATAACCATGCTGGATATAGATAATAGAGAGAAGGAGTAGTGCTATAGGAACGGTACTTCAGGAACTTGACAGTCGCAGGCGGTTAGTTATAGCATTGGGACATCATCGGACAATGAGTATTTAAGAGGTGAAGGATGAGTGTAATCACAGAAGGTGTAACAGAATTTGAAGTCATAGTAAATAATATGGCCAAAACCCGGCAGCGCCTGGAGGCCCGTTCAGCCAATAAAAGCGATATTTACTTCTGGCAGGCGCTAGAGGATTATTACAACAGCGCATTGCAGGCTGCCCGGGAAGGCAAGCCGCTTATCCTTTCTGGGATGTTCCCCCCTCATGAGTTATTTACAGCTATGGACATCCCGTATTACGTAGCCGAAAACCATGCCATTATGACGGGTCAGTCAAGCTCCGAAGTAACTATCTCACTTATGGAAAAAGGCGAAAGCTATGGCATGTCCGCCGATGTCTGTTCGCCTCACCGGGTAGCTATAGGCGTAGCCCGTTCAGGGATGGCCCCCCGGCCAACTATGGTGGTAAGCACCTCCACAACCTGTGACCAGACCTTGAAACTCTACGAACTTCTGGCAGATTTCTATTCCGTTCCCAGTTATATGGTAGATAGCACATTCCGGCTGGATAAAGCCAGCATCGATTATGGAAAAAAAGATATCCAGGAGCTTATCGGTTTTTTGGAAGTCCAAACAGGCAAGAAACTGGATATGGATAAGCTCAAAGAGGTGCTCAGGTTATCGCGGGAGTCTTATGATTACTGGGAAAAGATATGCGATTTGCGCAAGGCAGTGCCCTGCCCTGCCGGGGGACGCTCGGGGATAAAAGACTTAACCGTGATACAGATTGCCTGTGGGACAGAGTTGGGTGTTAAATACTTCCAGGCCCGCTACCAGGAGCTGAAAGAAAAGGTTGATAAGGGTGAAGGAGCTATATCCCCTGAGAAGCACCGCGTCGCCTGGCTCTATGTGCTGCCCCTTTTCGACCTAAAGATAGCTGACTGGCTGGAGGAGGAGTTCGGGGCGGTGATTGCAGTGGACTCTTTCGGTTATGCCACAACAGGAATCGAGCTAAATCCCGACGACCCGCTGGAGTTTCTGGTCAAGAAACCTCTTAAGCGAGGATTTGTATGCAAGGGCTATGCTGCCAACGATGATTCCCGCTTTGTTGATGAGCTAGCCCGTATTACCGAAGAATACCATGCCGATGTGGCCATTCTGCTATCTCACTGGAGCTGCCAGCAATACTGCGGCGTTATCCGGTTGCTAAGGGATGCTATCGGCGGCAAATTAGGGCTGCCCTTCTTTATTCTAAACGGTGACCTCATGGACCCGCGGGTAGCCTCCAGCGAGCAGATGAAAGCGGGACTAACGGAGTTCTTCACCTCCATGGTAGACGCAAAGAAGTAGAGGCACGGCATGCCGTGCCTCTACAGAGCAATGGATGGTAGGTGGAGAGATGCCCACCCCACCGCCGGAATTGCACATACCTTGCAGTCTGATTGTCAATCATCCAACCTCTGTTGTATAATGTAGATACAAATGTAGTCACATTAGGGGGTCAGGATGACAGAGATAGGAATCCGGGAATTGAAACAAAGGACGAGCGAAATCCTTCGTCACGTGAGAGAAGAGAGAGAGTCCGTAGCCATTACCTATAGGGGGCGTGTGGTAGCCCGATTGGTTCCGGTCAATAAGGTGGGAAAGAAGTCTCAGGACGCTCAAGTGTGGACCGATATGGACGAACTGGCAGCTGAAATCGGGGATCGATGGCCGGTGGGTGTGACCGCCGTGGAGGCGGTGCGAGAGCAACGCCGTGATGTCTAAGGTGTATGTGGTAGATGCCAGCGTCTGGGTAAGCCGTTTTGTCCCTGGCGATGAGTATCACTTACTGAGTCGAAGCTGGTTGGCTACCATGTTAACCCGGGGTGATAATGTCGCATCTCCTGCATTGCTTTTACCAGAGCTGGCAGGTGCGATAGCCCGGCGCACAGGGTTCGTTGACCTGGCAACCAGAGCGGTCGAGTTAATCCAGGAGCATCTCACTGTACGTCTCATTCCTATAGATGCGCTACTTGCAGAAGAAGGTGCCAGACTGGCAGGAAAGTTACGTCTCCGGGGGGCCGATGCTGTGTACGTCGCTGTGGCGAACCAACTAGGCATCCCGCTGATTACCTGGGACCATGAACAACTGACAAAAGGGGGGAGGGTGGCGACGGTTCTCACACCCGGGCAAGCGCTCAAAGGTCAACGTTTTTCTGGTAATTAAGCATGCATCACTTTTTGCTGCCATTAATATTTTGTGCTCTTTAGAGGGCACGCATGTTGTACCCCTGTAGACAGTATCAAAGTTGATGAAAGGACCGTAAAAATGGCTGATGATAAAAAAATAACTCCACATGATCAACAAGATAAGAAACAAAGGTGGAAAGGGAAAAATAAAGGTGGGACTCCCGGGGTTATCTACGGCCTGGCTTTCATCGGCGCGGCTATCTATTACATTCAGCATGCTACCACATTCTGGGGTGGGGTGCTTGGTTTTCTAAAAGCCATTGTTTGGCCTGCTCTATTGATATATAAGGCGCTCGAGTTCTTGAAAATGTAGGGTGGGTGGTAGAGACACGGCATGCCGTGTCTCTACCACTACTGTACATAATAATATTGAAATTGGTGGGTTATAACACTGCCATCCCTTTCACTAATATACGGAGCGTTAACCCCCCCTTAATTTGCCTTTGACTCTAGTCTCAAATAAGGATTAGAATTCGTCCATGTCACAGCTTATTTTCGGTCCGGCCGGGATACCTAACAGCACTCCGGAGCCCAGGACTACATTGGGGGGCATTGAGCGCGTCCGGCAACTGGGCCTGGACTGCATGGAGGTGCAGTTTGTCCAGGGGGTGAAGATGGGAGAGGCTTCCGCCCGTCTGGTGAGGGACGTAGCCCAAAAGAATCAGGTGCGACTCAGCGTACATGCCCCTTATTTCGTTAATCTGAATGCCCATGAGCCGGAAAAATTAACTGCCAGCGAGGGGCGCATTCTACAGGCGGCTCGCATCGGATATCTCTGTGGGGCCGAGACTGTGAATGTGCATGTGGCTTTTTATCTGGGAGACCCCCCGGATGTTGTTTATGGACGAGTTAAGGCAGTTCTGGAAAGGGTAGTGCAACACCTTAAGCGTGAGAAAATATCTATTATCATTCGCCCCGAGGTTATGGGCAAAGGAAGCCAGTTCGGCACCGTGGAAGAGATACTAAACCTCAGCGCCGAAATCGAGGGGGTATTGCCGACGATAGATTTCTCCCACTGGCATGCCCGCACCGGCCAGAATAACTCCTACGCTGAGTTTATGGGCGTTCTTAAACAGATAGAGACAAAACTGGGCAGGCGCGGGATCGAGAATATGCACATGCATATATCGGGAATTAAGTATAGTAAAGCGGGGGAGTTGGCCCACCTCAGATTTGATGATTCAGATTTTCACTACCAGGAACTCTTGCGAGCGCTTAAGGATATGGGAGTCGGCGGCATGGCTATCTGTGAAAGTCCCCTTGAGTATATGGAGGAGGATGCCCTTACGCTTCAGGAGACCTATAGGAAGCTATAACGGAAACCCCCTGGCCCCCTTTACGTAAATCCCGATGAATCGGGACAATGTATCGGGGCGGGAGATTTCGTACTTTATACACGTAATGTCACTCAACTTAGTGAATGACCGTTATCTGAGAGACGTGACTCTTTTCCGGGAAGTGACTATGTCCAATGAAATATTTACACCCTCGGGCATCCCTTTAAAGCCAGTTTATTCAGCTAAAGATATTGCTGACCTGAACCCTGGGACTGATATAGGCAATCCCGGTGAGTTTCCATTTGTCCGGGGCATCTATCCCACTATGTACCGGCAGCAGCCCTGGGCCATATTAGAAAATACCGGCTTCGACCTGGCGGGTGATACAAAAAAGCGCACTCAGATGTATATTAAGGCCGGCGCCGAGCACTATTTTAATCGGGGTTCGGTACACCTGGTGTTTGACCTGCCCACCCTTTATGGCTACGATAGCGACTATCCCGGAATCAGCTATGAGGTGGGCAAAAATGGGGTGCATATTAGCTCGCTCCAGGACATGGAGGAGTTATTCGCCGATTACGACCTGGAAAAGACCCATGTCAGCTTTGTCCCCTACGGCGTCTCGCCTATAATCTTTGCCATGTATCTCGCTCTTGCTGAGAAGCGAGGGGTATCCTGGGATAAGTTATCCGGCGCTGTGGATAACTGCCCTCTGCTTGGCCCTTTAGGCGAGAACTGCGTCATCTTCCCCTGGGAACCTACCCTGCGCCTGGTGGTGGATACTATCAAGTTTGGCATCAAGAATGTCCCCCGCTTCAATCTTCTGGTTATCCCCGTCTATTCTGTAAGGGAGAGAGGTGGGAATGCCATCCATGAGCTGGCTATCGGCCTGGCTGTTGGCCGATTGGTGATGGAGAAGATAGTTAAAGCAGGGGTAAAACCCGCGGACCTATCGTCTCGTTTCCTTTTTTTCCTCAGCATAGATAACCATTTATTTGAAGAGGTCGCCAAGCTGAGGGCGTTGCGCAAACTTTGGGCGCAAATCATGAAAAATCAGTTTGACATAACAGACCCGCGTGTCACAGCTATCAGGCTGTACGTCATGCCTGGAGGCTCGACTTTACAAGCCCAGCAGCCGCTCAATAATATTGTTCGTTGCGCCCTTCACGGATTGGTGGGCGCTCTGGGCGGCGTCCAGGTTATGGGCATGCCTGCCTACGATGAAGCTATCGGTATCCCCACCGAGGCATCGGGCCGCCTGGCGGTGCACACCCAGCGCATTATTATGCACGAGACCGGTGTAACCGATGTAGCCGACCCTCTGGGAGGCTCGTATTACATCGAGTGGCTTACCCACAGGGTGGAAGTAGAAGTCCAGCAATACCTGGATAAGATTGATAAGATGGGTGGATATGTGGCCGCACTGGAAAATGGGTACCTGCTATCTGAAATAGATACCGCTGCCTTCCGCCAGCAGGAGCAACTTCAGAAGGGTGAGAAACAGGTAGTGGGAGTAAACATCCTCCATGAGGAGCCCGTGCAGGGAGAGGTGTTTCGCTATGACGCCACTACCGCCAGCCGCGCCTTAGAGCGGCTTAAAGCGCTCAAACAGCAGCGTGACAACCAAAAGGTTGCTCAAGCGCTTGAATCATTGAAGACAGTCGCAGCCGGGCAGGGTGAGGTGATGCCTGCCATCCTGGATGCGGTCAGGGCTTATGCTACGGTGGGGGAGGTGGCCGGCGCTTTGCGTCAGGTGTTTGGCGAAACGAAAGGATTGGGGATGTGAGAATGAGAAGTGGGATGCGAGAGTCAAGGGGCAAGGGATTGAGTCTATTGTCATGCTGGAGCGGAGCGAAGCATCTCAGGGAAGGGGGGGCCGGTAAATTGGGATGGCTGCTCACAAGAAGCAAAATAGAACTGTGGGGACGGAACCCCCCTACTCCCCTTTACGTAAAGGGGGCAGTTCCAACTTGTCGGAGCGGGGGTTTTCGACTTAGAGCATGGTCCTCTTAGCTATCAGTATAATGGTTATCTGGGGTAAGCAATGAGACTATTTGATAAATATCCGGTTTATGGTGAGGGATTGGAATGAAGCAATCTGAAGAAAATAGAATCCGCGTTCTCCTCGCCAAACCCGGTCTGGACATCCACGACCGGGGCGCTCGTATTATTACGCGGAGCTTACGGGATGCGGGTATAGAGGTAATCTATATCGGTGTCAGTCCCCACCCCCGCACGCCGGAGCATATTGTTGCCTCGGCTATCCAGGAGGATGTGGATGTGCTGGGGCTGAGCTTTCACTCTCCGACTTATATGGAAATCGTCGCCAGGATAATGGAGCTTCTGAAGGAGAATGGCAGACGGGATTTGCCGGTGGTGGTGGGGGGAGTGATACCACCTAATGATGTAGCTGCTTTGAAGGATCTGGGGGTGGCTGGGGTATTCGGGCCGGGATCCCCCATTGAGGATATTGTAGAGTTTATCCGGGGATGCGGTTTACGGTCCAGAGTTTAGTATTTATTGGAGCTTTCGTTGAAACATGAGGAAAATCCCCCTGTTTCCCCCTTTAGCGAAAGGGGGAAAAATAGTCTCTCCCTTAGAAAAAGGGAGATTAAGAGGGATTTGAGAACTCCCAATTTATTGTTAAGTAACGCTTGCCAAAGGTGGCAGATTGACTTATAATATCAAGCGCCTTAGCCATTTATTTAACAAGTAGTCTGAAGATAGTCGAGGAGGCCGCTTTATAGAACCCATATTTTATTATCATACCGTAGGACGAGTACCCTTTTAGCTTGAAGGAATCTTCTGGCGAAGCCCCGATATTTCGGGGCTTTGTTCGTTTACCGCGAAGGTGGTTAGTGAAGAAATTAATTTATTTGACTGGACAAATGGGCCGGATGTATGATAGCTTCGTTATCTTAGTTCAACTGGAAGAGGTCGCTATCTAGGTTAAGGAATACCCCATCCGGATGCATCGGGACCGCTAAGTATGAAAATAGCGTATAAAACCTCTCGCCCCATCGGGGGAGAGATTTAGAGAGAGGGGGATTTTGGGTAAAAGTCAATTTTCGTCACCCTCTCCGAAAGTGTTTCACCTTTACGGAGTCTCGATGAGTCCCACCCAGTTGGGACATCATCGGACACCTTAGTCCTCTCCCATCAAGGGAGAGGAAGTAATTAAGCTTTTCAGGAGGTTAAGTTAGTGGTCAAAATTGATAAGAAGAAGTGTTCGTGGTGTGGATGGTGCGTCAATTTCTGCCCCAGGGGGGCGCTTAAAAGTCTGTATCGTATCGAGGTTGACCCCGATAGGTGCACCGATTGTTATGACGGAATGCACCACTTCGATGAAAACAAGCCTTTGGCCAGTCGGCACCAGGTCATGGACCGGACGCAAAGCTCATGGCGGCGCATGTGTATAGAGAATTGCCCCTGCGACGCTATTTCCCCTCAAAGCTAAGAAGGTGTAAGGAGAAAGGGTATATTGATGGAAATCAAATGTTGGGACTGGACATCCAAAATTCCCCCCTGTCAAGCTGCCTGCCCGGCGGGAACGGATGTGACAGGATATGTTATAGCTACGGCCCAGGGAAGATATCAGGACGCCTACCAGGCGTTGAAGGACACATTGCCTCTACCGGCGATATGCGCCTATATATGCCATCACCCCTGCGAGAGCAAGTGCGTCAGGGGTCGGGTGGATGAGCCTATATCCATAAAGGCTGTAAAGCGGTTTGTCACGGACTATGCAGCCAGTCAGCCTCAGAAGGGGGCGGGCCGGGTGAGGAAGTCGGACGGCAAGAAACAGAAAGTGGCGATTATCGGGTCTGGCCCTGCTGGCCTTGCCGCTGCGCAGAATCTTGCTCTTAGGGGGCATGACGTAACTGTGTTCGAAGCTCTCCCGGTGACTGGTGGGATGCTGGCTGTGGGGATACCTGAGTTTGTGTTGCCTCGAAAGGTGCTGAACTCCGAGATTGACGCTATCGAATCTCTCGGCATCAAAATCAAAACAAATACCCGTATCGGCAAGGATATTGGCTTTGACGAGCTGCGGCAGCAGTATAAGGCGATCTTCATCGCTACCGGAAAACAAAATAGCGCACGGTTGAACCTCCCCGGTATGGACGCTCAGGGGGTTGTCCCTGCATTATCGTTTCTGAGTGATGCCAATCTGGGCAAACTCAAGAAGTTACAGGGTAAGGTAGCCATCATCGGCGGCGGCAACGTGGCGATGGATGCTGCCAGAACCGCTGTGAGACTGGGCGCCAGTGAGGTCTTTTGCGCCTGTCTGGAAAAAGAAGACCAGATGCTGGCCTTCGAGTGGGAGGTGGAGCGGGCGGCGGCGGAGGGTGTGAAACTCTTCTGCGGCAGGGCGCCCCAGCAGGTTGTTACCAGCAATGGCAAGGTGAGTGGCCTGCAATTCGCCGATGTGGAATCTATCAAGATAGACTCGGCGGGCAGATTCAATCCGGTGGTCTGCAAGGGCACCGAGTGCACTATGGAGGCTGATACCTTAATTGTAGCCATCGGTCAGTCATCCGACCTGTCATTCCTCCAGGGGGTGAAGGGTCTGGAGTTCAACCAGAGGGGTGGTCTCGTGATTGAAACTGATAGCTTATCCACCGGTATGCCCGGTGTCTTCGCCGGCGGCGACATAACGGCGCCGACTGGAACGGCTGTCGAGGCTATAGCAGCAGGCAAAAAGGCTGCCCGGTCCATTGACAGGTTCCTCCGCGGCGATACGAATGGCAAAGGTAAGCTGGAGGTGTTGGTGGAAGTCAGTGACGACCAGCTACCGAAGTTCGTCGAGCGGCGGAAACGCCAGGACATGCCTGTGATGGATGTCAGTAAGAGAAAGAAGATTTTCGATGTGGTCGAGTTGGGATTATCGGAAAAGATAGCTGTCCAGGAAGCCAGCAGATGTCTTAATTGCCCCATGTGCGGCAATTGCATCTTCGACCGGAGCCAGATGTGCTTCAAGACAGCTTCCCGCTTGCTGTAGGCAGATATTAATTAGATTAAGGAAGGCCACGAATGAAACAAGCTAAGTATGATGTGGTAGTTATTGGCGCTGGTCTTGGGGGATTAACCGCCGGCGCTTTACTGGTGACGGCCGGGTTCAAGGTGCTGGTTGCCGAGAAGGTATCCTTTATCGGCGGCAGGTGCGGTAATGTGGAATATAAAGGGTTCCACCTGCCTACCGGCGCTATCTGGCTCTCCGACGAGGTCCATGGAGAATTATGCCGTGAGGTGGGGGCGCAATTAGACTTACGTATCATAGACCCACCATATTACTTCCGCATTGGCGGCAAGGATTACCCAGCGCCTATCGCTGGCATCTTCAGGACGATGTTCGGAAAGGCCAGCAAGGACGAGGGCGAAATCGTACGCGTTATGAAGGCGTTCAAGCGGGGCATTGCCTGGCAGGAACCCTCCATGAACCTCAGCGTGTATGATTGGTTGATGCAATACGCGGACAATCAGACTATGGCAGGAATCATAAGGGCTTTCGTAGCCATGGACACCGGCCTGAACCATTTTGAACTGCCTGCTGGAGAGTTCTTCAAGTTTGTTAAAGAAACCTCCTTTGTGAAGAAGGGCGGCTTATGTGCCTATGGTGGGGGCAGCCTGACCGCGGCCCTGGCCAAGGTAATCAAAGATAAGGGTGGAGACATCTGGCTTCGCTGTGCCGCAAAGGAAATAATAGTGCGGGACGGTGTGGCGGTTGGCGTTAGGCTGAGAAGGGACGATATTGAGGACATAGAAGTATCGTGTTCCGCCATAGCCTGCAACGCCGGCCCCAAGACAGCGGTGGAAGCGGTTGGGAGGCAACATTTCGATTCGGGTTATCTTAAGGACATAGATAACATCAAAGGCGCCCCCCAGATGATCATATATGTGGAAAGCGATGAATCACTCACCGGCGGCAAGACCATGTTCATGTGGCCTGAAGCCCGCCGGGTGTTCTGCTGTCTGGACTATACAGGTATCTGTCCGGAGGTAACGCCGCCGGGGAAATTTCTACTGGAGGCGTGCAGCTACCTTACTCATTCGGAGGGGCCGTACGACATGAAGTCGGAGGTTGAGCTTTCGATGATGGACCTGAGAGAAAACATTGAGGATTTCGATAAGCGGGCCAGGGTATTAAAGGTGCTCTGCTACCATAACCAGTACGGCTTGATGCGGGTATGGGCTGGCCAGCCGTTCGAGTTTAAAACCCCGATAGAGAACCTTTATTTGTCCTGCGATAGCGCAGCGCCTCACGGGTGGTGGGGCTCTTCGGCTGCGGTGAAGAGCGGACGGTTGACGGCTGAGGAAATAACCCGGCGGTTCAAGCCATCGGGGGCAAAGGTGTAGCTATTCATAACCGTAGGGGCGATCCCCTGTGGCCGCCTTGAAAGATCGAGAAAACAATACCCCCACGATTAATCGTGGGGGTATTGTTTTCGGGCCAGTAATTTGGTATATGTAGGCTGGAGCTGAAATTTAGAACTTCATACATAGCCCTCGTATAGAAACGTTTTTTTGCTATTTGGCAGCAGTTCCGTTGTTCCGTCCTTTTTTAGCTCCCATCCTCGAAAGGCTAGTTCTCCACCTTTCTGCGTTATCAAAATGACAAGTAGGTCTGTACGTTGACTCGCGTGCCCATATCCCTCGTAATATTGATTAAACTCGTTTATTACGTCTTTAGGCTTTCTTATCGACCTGACAGGTACCTTCCGAATAAAGACTCCACATTGCTGTGTCGTAGCAACTGTAATTTTTGTAAAGTCATTAAAATACGCTTCCCACTGGTTGTCATTCCCAGGACTATCGCTGAATTCTTGCTCCAATGTGAGCATCAAATCAGTTCTATTTTCCCCTTCAAGAAACCAACACAAATCCCACAGGTAATTATGTTTCTCGTATGGGGGATGGTTAAATGCGCTTTTATTAAGCCGATTACAATACACTCGGCACCCATAATATTCCGCCCCCAACTTACCGAAAAATTCGAAATTCCACTGTCTTAAAGATGGAGGTTTGAGTGTTAGTCTTCTTAGCTGGTTTTCGCCTTTCCCCGCCCGAGTTGAATCTTCGAGAGCAGCGATATATTTCGGTAGTGTATCATTTTGAATTTTCATTATTGTAGGAAGCTCAAAGTAGGAGATGTTGACACGAAATAACCTTCCCAACTATAATGGTAAATCTAAGGAGAAGTTACGTGACTGTCTGTTTAGCTGTCTTATGCAAAAATAGTAAGGCTATCGTGTTAGCAGCTGACCGCATGTTAACAGCTGGAGACACCGAATATGAACAGGACGTTCGTAAAGTACATGAAGTTACTGAATGTTGTGCTGTCATGACAGCGGGGTCGGCTCTACAGCAAGTAGATTTGATTCGAAACGCCCAAGGTAATCTTCATAACCACAAGCACCCAAGCGTTATAGATGTTGCCACCGAACTGCGCGAACAGTTCGTCCAAATCCGTCGAGACCAGGCATCGCAACTTCATTTACAGCCACTTGGCCTAGATTTCAAGGCATTCTTAAGTCTGCAAGATAAACTCTCAGAAAACTTAATCCTACGCCTTACTAGGAATATTGAACAAGAGCAGCTGAAGTTACAACTCGTGGTAGCTGGGTATGACATTACTGGTGCGCATATCTATTACATCGGTGACCCAGGCGTATTATACTGTTATGATGCTGTTGGTTTCTGTGCGATTGGTTCAGGAGAACACCATGCTGAGTTAACCTTTATTAGGTCAGCGTATTCCCCGAACCTTCCACTGAACCGGGCAGTATTCTTAGCTTATCAGGCCAAGAGAGATGCCGAGATGGCACCTGGAGTAGGCGCTAAATATACAGATATAGGGGTAATTGACGAAGATGGGCTACGGTTCCTTGAAGACGAAGCGTTGGACAAACTTAGGTCAGCTTATGACAGACTTATGGGGCGCCATCGCGATGGTCATGGAGACACAGACGCTCAGGTTGATGCACTAACGTTGTTCCCCATAGAAAAAGTAACTAAGGTTACAGAAGGAGGGGATGATGGCTCTAACAAACATACAACCCAGAAAATTACCAAGCATAAAAACTAAGAAGGACATTCTAGACGTTAAGACTGAGATTGCAGTGGCTCAATATGATTTTGGTATTGTACCAAAACGCCGTATACCTAAGCCGGATGAGAGTAAAATTAACGAATCCACTTAACATGTATCTCTGTTGTCAATCCACCAATGCCACAATTTCTCCTATTGTCCACATGTGGTCACTGATTCCTGCTGCCATCGCTGGAGTCGTGGGATAAGGTTTGCTCAGGCTTTTGTGAGTCCGGGCAAAGTTGTAGTGCATGAAATAAAGAGCTAGAGCATATTCGTGATTCTCTAGTTTTTTGGAGAAGGCATTAGTTAACCTGGTAAACCGTCTCATGCTCATTCGCATAGTTAAATTCTGTCTCTCTATGTAGCTGGTGGAGATGTAGGCCGGGTCGGGATTGCCCTGTATTGGGTGTTCCTCAGCCGCTAAGCACTCAGCCTGGCTATAGCGGACTTCCCCTTCTGGAGATGCGCCGTAGACCTTCACCAGCATAGCATAATCTACTTCGCTTCCGAAAGCCCCTTCTACCGCTTCCAGATACATTTTGTGGCCATCTGTTGTTAGTTGCACCCGATTGGCAAGCCTCTGTCTGAGACCGTCAATGAATTCAAAAGCATGGCCAGCGTCTCTTTGACCTACTAGCCAGCAAGGAACAAGCTTTGTATCGGCATCTATCGCTGTGAATGTCCAGACATCGCCTACGCCTAATTCGCCCCTTTTGGAAGCCGGTATATTCTTCTCTTTGGAATAAACGAAAGACCAGATTTCATCAACCTGAATACGCCCAAGTTTCAGGTTTTGCATGGTTTCATCCTGGTAGATTACGCACGCTTCGCCAACTTCTCTGAGTAATTTCACTACTGTATTGATTGCGGTGCTGGTTATGCGGGCTGTGCTTCGGATTGAATTACCTTCACATAGAACTCTTATTATTTGTGCTTGGCGTTCAATACTCAGTTTATTCATAGCTATTAACCTCTTTTAAACTGATAATATTATACCATTACGCTCAAGCATTGTCAATAGTATTAGGGGTAATATCGCGAGCATAATGCAAGTATCAGTTGATATATTTATCGAAATACATGTTACCATATGCAAGTATCAGTTGACAAATACTTGCATATACCATATTATAGTCATAACTAAATTGCGGAGGTTACAATGAAAAAGGGGGATGCATTAGTTCAAGGTGAGTTGATTCAAGATTTTTCCGAGCGCGGTTCTAAAGGTGGAGTTGCAAGAGCAAAAAAACTAACACCCGAAAAACGTCGCGAAATAGCCCGAAGTGCAGTAAATACCCGGTGGGCTAGACGGAAAGCTCTTAGCCCAGATTCTCAAAAGGATGTAGCTAATTTGCCCCTCGCGAAGTATAAGGGCGTCTTACGCCTTATGGATAGAGAAATTCCCTGCTACGTCTTGGATGATGAACAGAGAGTAATAGGACGAGTCGCGACCACCGAGATGCTCACCGGAATCAAGGGGCAAGGTGATTTTGAAAGTTACATACGGAGCCGTAATCTACAAGAGTTTATTCACGCCAAAGATATATCTGAGAGGATGGTATCGTTTCGTCTACCAGAAGTAGACCAACTACGCGTTGAGGTAAAAGGTTTACCCCATGATGTCTTATTAGATGTATGCAGGGGTTTTATGAAGGCATTAGAAGCTAGCGATAGACCGAATTCTGGTGTCAAACTCACAAATCGCCAACGCGAAATATCTATGCAAGCTGGCTTATTTTTAGCTGCCTGTTCCGATATTGGTCTTATAGCTCTTATTGATGAAGCTACAGGTTTCCAATATGACCGCGCTCGCGATGCTCTGGAAGTTAAACTGAAAGCCTACCTGGAAGATGAAATGAGAAAATGGGAAAGGACGTTTCCAGATGAACTGTGGCTAGAATTCGGGAGGTTAACTGGTTGGAGTAAAAGTGTGACGCAGAGACCGAAGTATTGGGGGCATCTTGTTAATGAGCTAGTTTACGAATACATGGACTCCGATGTGGCTCAATGGTTGAGGGACAATGCACCAAAACCAAGACACGGACAGAACTATCACCAATGGCTATCAAGTCAATTTGGCCTGAAAAAGCTAGTAGAACACATCTGGAAGTTAGTTGGGATTGCGAAGACATGTGAAAATATGGTCGAATTGAAAGACAAAATGGCCATAATACATGGTCGAACGCCTGTACAATACCGATTCTATCTTGCGGCACCTCAAGTCACAAAGTCTACTTAGACCATCGGGCTATAGCGGCTTTCTGTGCTATCTCTTTTCGCCGTTCAGGTGTTAGGCTCTCTTTCCTAGCCTTACCACCTTTGAGACCACCTTTACGCCCTAATGCCTTAGCATCGAAGTTTTTCTTTTTGGGTGGCTTTTCCGGTGGTTTAGTTTCGATTTGCCCTGTAGCCTCTTGAACCACTCTGAAAGCGGTAATGGCGAAGTCGGATTCTTTTTTCTTACGTTTTACCATGCTTTTAGTTTAAAGAGTCGCTCAAGCATAGTCAAGACCTAAAGTATTCAAACTGATACACTACCTATATTTCCTGAATATTGTACCTGCGGATACTTTCGCCAAACCAACCTCCAATCAATCATAATTCTCATTACTAAGCCTAGTAATAAGTACCTTCTCAGCTTTTTCTCTACCGATAAACATCTTTACGATGACCAACTTTCACAATCCAGATTGTAAATTCCTTATCCTGGACTGAATATACAATGCGGTACTGCCCCTGACGAACGCGATACCTTTCTTGACCGGTTAATTTTTCGCAGCCTGAAGGCCGGGGCTGTGTGGCTAGCGACTCGATACGATGGAGAATTGTCCTTAAATCTTTTTTGGGTATTGGTTTAAAATCTTTTTCAACCGAATCTCTGAAATAGATTTTATATTCGGCCATCTTTCTTTAGCCTTTTAATCATTTCGGCATAGCTAATTAGAGGTTCTTTCATCCTTTCTTCAAATGCTGCAATATCTTCGGCATCTTCGGCAAGACACTCCCTCACGGCATCATTTACAAGCTCCGATACTGACCGGGAAACGGTAATTGCTTTTAAGCGGAGCGCCTTATGCAAATCAGGGTCTAAATAAATAGTGGTCCGTTTGGTTTGAGTGGTCATAATGACACCTCCAGATATTATATAACATTTTAGCGTTAAAACATCAAAATGCCTAGTACACTCGAGGGGCACAGATTTGGGGGCAAACGGGTTATTTTTACAAGTACAAAATAAAATACCCCCACGATTTCTCGTGGGGGTATTTTCATTTCCGGGATTGCTTTACCTCGCCGAGCCGCCCCCGTCCATTCCCACCACCTGTCCGGTCATATAATCAGATGCCTTTGAAGCCAGAAACACAGCCATAATAGCTATCTCTCGTGTCTGCCCCAGGCGGCGCATGGGTATGTCCTTGAGGTAGCGTCCCAGCACTTTTGGATCGTAACCGCCAGTGAGTCGGGACATTAAATCGGATTCCAGGGGGCCGGGAGCCAGGGCATTAACGTAGATATTGTAACGCGCCCATTCCAGCGACAGGCAGCGGCTGAAATAGGCTACCGCCGCTTTGCTTACCCCATAGGCAATCAAATAAGGCGTAGGTTTCACACCCAGTCCCGAGGCAATGTTTATTATCTTCCCCTGACGTTTTTCTATCATATACTGGCCGACTTCCCTGGAGCACATGAATACGGAATTCACATTAAGGCTCATCACGGCTTGCCATTCCTTAAGGCTGAGAGGGGTAGGGTCCGGGTCGTAGCCCGCTGGGGTCTTCAGGTCTGGTAGAGGCAGAATTGGTTTGGCTACCTCTACGCCGGCATTGTTAACCAGTATATCTATTTTGCCAAACTCAGCCATAGCCTTCTTGGCCATGACCTTCACCTGGTCTTCGTTGGTGACATCGGTAGGGATGATTACACACTGCCGTCCCAGCTTGCGAACCTCGTTGGCTGTGTCCTCCAGATCTGACACCGTACGGGATACGGCGGCTATATCTGCGCCAGCTTCAGCGAAAGTGAGTGCGAGGGCTTTTCCCAACCCGCGGCCGGCCCCGGTGATAATGGCTGTCTTTCCCTCCAGGCTTAATTCCTTGAACATTAATATCTCCTTTGAAAATGCAATTATAACAGCATTTGCCTCCTGAGGGAGGCAAACAATGGCAATGATAATTAGTTCAGGCATGGTTGTCAATGGTAGGTTGGAATTGACCTAACCCCTCCGAAAGTGTTGCGCCTTTGCAAGGGTTCACCTTTGCGGAGTCTCGATGTGTCCCGACGGGCCGGGATATCATCGGACAACCCCCTTCCCGACACGGGAAGGGAAAGGGTAGAGACACGGCATGCCGTGTCTCTACGTTGCAACATCAACCCTCAATTTGGGAAGGGGTAGGTTTGAGTATTACCTTTCGGCACTTGTTTCATGATATAATTCCTGTGAAAAAGAATTTAGAAATTTTGAGGTTTAATCAATGTGGGACAAGCTGGATTCAATGGAGAAACGCTACAATGAAATAACTATGCTCCTGGCTCAGCCGGAGGTAGCGACAGACAGGTTGCGTGTGGAGTCCCTGGCCAGGGAACGGGCTTCCCTTGAGACAGTCGTAGCCAAATACCAGGGCTATAAATCAACCAGTAAAATTTTACAGGAAACGCAGGCAATGCTCGATGACGGCCTGGATGCTGAAATGCTATCCATGGTGAAGGAGGAGATCGAGCGTCTCAAGGGCCGTCAGGAGCGGCTACAGCAGGAAATCCGCATGGCGCTATTACCTAAAGATGTCAATGACGACCGCGATGTCATCATAGAAATCAGGGCGGGGACAGGCGGTGATGAGGCTGGCATCTTTGCCGCTGACCTGTTCAGGATGTATAACCGCTACGCCCAGATTAAGAGATGGAGCGTAGAGATCATCGACTCCAGCCCCAGCGAGCGGGGAGGTTTTAAAGAGGTTATCTTTGAGATCAAAGGTAAGAGCGTTTTCAAACGTTTGAAATATGAAAGGGGTGTGCATCGGGTGCAGCGGGTGCCGCTTACTGAGGCATCGGGCCGCCTTCATACTTCTACCGCCACCGTGGCTGTGTTGCCAGCGGTGGATGAGGTAGATATGGATATCAAGGAAGATGACCTCAGGATTGAGTTTTACCACGCAAAGGGCGCCGGCGGGCAGAATGTCAACAAGGTGGCGACTGCTGTCCGGGTCCATCACATCCCGACCGGTATAACTGCACAATGTCAGGATGAGCGCTCCCAGCTTAGCAACCGCAAGAATGCTATGGCCGTATTGCGTGCCCGTGTACTGGAACATGAGGAGCAAAAGAAGCAGGCGGAAATGACCAAGGAGCGGCGTTCACAGGTGGGGAGTGGGGAACGGGCTGAAAAAATTCGCACCTATAATTTCCCTCAGGACAGAATCTCGGACCATCGTATAGGTTTGAACTTTCATAATCTGCCCGGGATGATGGATGGGGAACTGGATGAGCTAATCGAAGCCCTTATCGCTTCGGAGCAGACGAAGCTTCTGGAGATTGCAACTGTATGAACGTTGACCGGGCATGGAAAGACGCTTCGGCGAAGCTAGCTGCCGGGGGTGTCGAAGATGGCCTTCTGGAGGGGGAGCTTTTGCTTCGCCAAACCCTGGAAATGGAGCGGAGCGAGTTCTATTCCGGGTTAGGTGGGGAACTCACTACGTCTGAACTTAACAGACTCAAAGAACTTCTGGCGCAACGACTAACCCGTAAGCCGAGCGCCTACATCCGGCACGTGAAGGAGTTCTACGGGCTGGAATTCTATGTGGACGAGCGGGTGCTGATACCGCGTCCGGAGACCGAGCTTCTGGTGGAAAAAGCGCTGGAGATGGCGCGAGAGTACGCCACCCTGAGCCTGTCGAAGGGCGGCGTTACCCAACCTCTATTAATAGCTGACATTGGTACTGGCAGCGGTGCGATAGCTGTCGCACTGGCCGTTAATTTACCCCGGTCCAGGATATTTGCTATTGATATTTCAAGTGAAGCCCTGGAAGTCGCAGTGATAAACTGCCGGAGACATGGTGTTGCCGACAGAGTACAGTTGTTATCCGGAGACCTGTTAACCCCATTGCTCCAACCAGTTGACATAATAATAGCCAATTTACCCTATATACCCGATGCGGAGCTAGATAATTTAGCCCTTGAGGTAAGCCGGTACGAACCCAGGCTGGCATTGTCAGGTGGCCCGGACGGACTGGAATATATCCGCGGATTTATTGACCAGGGACCTGCTAAGTTGAAGCCGGGGGGGGCGCTTTTACTGGAGGTGGGGATGGGACAGGCTGAAGTAGTATCCGGAATGGTTCACGGATATTTCCCCGATGTTACCGTGTCTTCCGATCTGGCCGGCATACCGAGGGTGGTGGTAGGGAAGGGGTAATTGTCTCAAACAGGCCGTTTTAGTAACGAATCTCTCAGATATAATCTCTTTCTACCTCTTGACAGATACGATAACCCCGCATATAATTACTCCAGCCGTGCAATACAGGGGTGATACAAAATTTAATGTGGCCCAACTCCTCAGGGAATCTGTGGGGGCCACGCGGAATTACCAGATTCAACCAGAGGTTGAAATCAGGCAAGGGGAAAGAGTTACCTTTAAGGGGCAGCTTGAGTTAATACGGACGGATAAAGGAATCCTGGCCAGGGCTAACCTGAAATCTTCAATCCCTGAAACCTGTAGCCGATGCCTCGCTTCTTTCAGCTACCCGTTATCGGTAGAGTTTCAGGAGGAATTCTACCCGACTATAGAGGTAAACCTGGGCTTAAAACTTCCACCACCAGAGGATTCCAGCGCTTTTACGATTGATGAGAATCATATTTTGGATTTCGGGGAGGCAGTCCGCCAGTACTCTGAGATGGCGCTTTCATTAAAACCTCTGTGTCAGTCTGAATGCGCTGGTTTGTGTCCACAATGCGGAAAAAATCTGAATGAAGGGCCATGTAAATGTGACACTTCAACAATTGATCCGAGATGGCTGGCGCTCAGGGATTTGCAAATAACAAACTAAACGTGCAGGTATATTAGAGTAGCATTTGTATGTGCTCTGTTAATTAAGGAAGGATATATAATGGCACCACTACCTAAAAAAAGATGTCCCAAGGCACACCAGGGGAACCGGCGGAGTCACATAGCCATAAAAGCCCCGGCACTGGTTCTGTGCTCTCAATGCCATAGCCCTAAACTGTCTCACCATGTATGTCCTACATGCGGCACCTATGCCGGCCGGGAAGTTATAAAGATTAAGGCAGAGAAGAAATAGAAAGCAATAGAGTGTATTTTCTAATCAGTGTCACTTACAGGAAGGCCTTTTGATTAGAACTTCTATTTGTGACCTCTTTGGTATCGAATATCCTATTATCCAGGGAGGGATGGCCTGGCTGGGAACAGCCGAGCTAGCCGCTGCCGTGTCCGAGGCTGGTGGCCTCGGAACTATCGGCGCTGGTAGCTGCCCCGTCTCCTGGGTAAAGGAGCAAATTTATCTTACGAGGGAGCGAACAAACAAACCCTTTTGTGTTAATATACTTCTTATGTCCCCTTATGCCAGGGAAGTTATAGAATTAGTTATAAAAGAAAAGGTACCCGTGGTGGCCACTGGCGCCGGCAACCCGGGTATTTTTGTGCCCGGATTCAAAGAGGCCGGAATTAAAGTGATGCCGGTGGTCTCCAGTGTGCCACTCGCCCGGCGGCTGGAGCGGTCCGGAGTGGATGCGATTGTTGCTGAAGGGATGGAATCCGGGGGACATATCGGAGAGACAACAACTTTAGCCCTTTTACCCCAGGTGATAAACGCTGTTCATATCCCGGTGATAGCTGCGGGCGGGTTTGCTAATGGAGCAGGTCTGGTTGCTGCGCTGGCTATGGGAGCGCAGGGAATTCAAATGGGGACTCGCTTTATTTGCAGTGACGAATGTATAGCCCACCCTAAATTCAAGCAAAAAATCGTAGATTCGGGCGACCGGGCTACAACGGTAACCGGAGGCCCGACCGGACACCCTATCCGTTGCCTGGAGAACAAACTTACCCGCCAGTTTCATGCACTGGAAAAAGCCGGGGCTACTGTAGAGGAATTACAAGCTTTGGGCACAGGGAAATTCTACCAGGGGGTTATCGAAGGGGATGTTGAGGAAGGTTCATTGATGGCCGGCCAGATAGCTGGTTTCGTAAAGGATGTTAAACCATGCCGCCAAATATTGCAGGAAATAATGGCCGAAGCTGAAGCAATAGTTGAACGGTTGGCGGTATTGCCCAAGAAGGAGGCCCGTGTATAAAAGCAAAATTAAGGTGCATAAGTCCAAAAACACGCCAAAGGTTGCCATCGTTTTTCCAGGACAGGGCAGTCAGCGAGTGGGAATGGGCTTGGACCTATATAAGACATCACCGGCGGCCCGTGCAGTTTTCGAAGCTGCCGATGATACGCTTGGTTTTTCTTTATCATCGCTCTGTTTTGAAGGTCCCGATAATGAGTTACGGCGGACAATAAACACTCAGCCAGCTATTCTGGTTGTGAGTATAGCTGCCTTAAAATATGCCCAGGAGCGGGGTTTGCTCGAAGGACAATTTAAACCCGCTTTTGTCGCCGGGCATAGTTTAGGCGAATATAGCTCCCTGGTTGCAGCAGGTGTATTAAGCTTGCCTGATGCTGTTCGTTTGGTCAGAGAACGGGGCCGTCTGATGGAAGAGGCCGGACAGAAATGTCCCGGAGGTATGGTGGCTCTTCTGGGATTGAACGAAGGCACAGCAGAGGAAATTTGTCAGGTAACTGGAACCGAGATAGCGAATATTAACTGTTCCGGACAGATTGTTATCAGTGGCTCAAAAAATGCCATTTCCAATGCCATAGACGTAGCCAGAGCCAAAGGAGCACGCCGGGCAATCTCTCTGGATGTTAGCGGCGCTTTCCATTCGTCTCTAATGCAGTGGGCGCGGCGCGGACTTAAAAGGGTTATTGATGTCCTCCATTTCCATAACCCCAGGATCCCTATAATAGCCAATACCACGGCTAAGCCCCTCATCCGTGCCAATGCCGTCAGGGCCGAACTGCAAAATCAGCTTTGCCGGTGCGTTCACTGGCAAAAATCCGTAGAATTTATGCGTGACGAGGGGGTCAGCACCTTCGTGGAGCTAGGACCGGGGGACGTGCTCACCGGCCTTATCCAGCGTATCTGCCCCGATGCAAAGGCATTCAAGCTGAATGATATAATCGCCCTTGAGGGAGCTCGCTCCTGACCTCAGACCTTACCTCAAAAGTTGCTGTCATAACAGGCAGTTCCCGCGGAATTGGCCGGGCGGTAGCATTAAAGCTAGCGGAGCAAGGGGCATCCGTTGTGGTAAACGGGTCTAAAGACCCGGCTTTAGTGCAGTCGCTGGCTGAAGAAATCCAGGCTAAAGGCGGCCAGGCCCTCGGAGTAATCGCCGATATATGCCAGGCTCAGGGGTGCTCTCAGCTAATCCAGTCCACTCTATCCAAATTCGGCAGGCTCGATATCATGGTCAATAATGCCGGCATCGTCCGGGACCAACTTTTAGTCCGGATGAGTGACGATGAATGGGACCAGGTCATAAACACCAATCTCCGGGGCGCTTTCCTCTGTACCCGTGCCGCTATCCGGCCAATGTTGAAGCAACGCTGGGGACGGATTATTAACATCGCCAGTATCGCCGGAATCGTAGGGAATTCGGGACAGGCAAACTACGCCGCTGCCAAAGCGGGGCTGATTGCCTTTACCAAGAGTCTGGCCCGAGAGGTAGCCTCCCGTGGTATTACGGCGAATTCCATAGCCCCTGGATTTATCAAAACTGATATGACTCAACGGCTCAGCGCCCCTGCGCAGGAAGAGATTATCAAACAGATTCCTCTGGGTTTCGTCGGTTCCCCCGAAGATGTCGCCGAAGCCGTTGCTTTCCTGGCCTCCGAAAAGGCCCGCTACATCACCGGCCAGGTGCTGGTGGTGGACGGCGGGTTGACTATGGCAGCGTGATTTTCTCCTATCAGCGAACCCCTTTCATTTTATAAAGTATATTGCTATCATAGAGGGCATCGGAAGATTGCCCTCTTTTTCATTCAATAGTTACCATCAGGAGGTTAAAATGGGATTAGAGATGTTCTCGCTTAAGGACAGGGTAGCTATAGTTACCGGAGCGGGGCGGGGTATCGGCCAGGCTACGGCTTTGGGCCTCTCCCAGGCGGGAGCTAAAATAGTTGTAGCTGCCCGCACCGAATCGGAGATAGAGGAGACAGCCTCACAGATCCGCGCCCAGGGAGGCCAGGCGATGGCTGTATCCACCGACGTGGTAAACGAGGCATCCATAAATAACCTGGTTAAAATGACCCTGGAAAAGTTTGGGCAGATAGATATACTGGTCAACAATGCGGGCGGGGTGATGGAACCGGGGGGCGCTCTCACAGGCTTTACTATGACTACCAGCGGCGAGGCATGGGATAGCGTGCTGCGCAAAAACCTCAAGAGCGCTTTCCTGTGCAGCAAAGCGGTGGCCAAAAATATGATAGAGCGGCGCCGTGGCAGCATAATCAATATTGGTTCTATGTCCGGGTTACATGCCGACCCGCCCATGACCGCCTACGGTATCGCTAAAGCGGGGGTTATACACCTGACTAAAAACCTGTCCAAAGAATTGGGCAGCTATCAGATACGGGTGAACTGCATCTGTCCCGGGCTTATGGGTACACCGAGGGTAAAAAACCGCGTTAAGATGATAGAGGAGAAAGACCCCGGTTTTATGCAGAAGGCCATAACTCTGGGCAGGTTGGGCGCCATCAGTGACCTGGTCGGGGCCATGATATTCTTTGCCTCCGATGCCTCGTCCTACGTTACCGGAGAAATACTCGGTATAAACGGCGGCTTTTCGGGATATACCCCACCCCAGGGGCCGGGGAATTGGTAATAATCTGTCATGTCTATTGTAAAAGACACATCGACGGATGAAAATTACTAGCTCTGTCATTCTGAGGAGCGAAGCTACGAAGAATCTCTCGCCGCAGCGACCTGCTCAGTTGCAGCGAGGGACTAGAGATTCTTCACTGCGTTCAGAATGACAAAGAAGTGCTTATTTTCGGGGTAATAAAACTATAGAGGTGCAGCATGCTGCGCCCGTACTTCAGCGTGCTGAATCCGTGCGCATTTTACTTGAGTGGAGGTATAGCATGAGCTTGAGCCTGGAAATAGCCAATAAAATGATCGCAGCAAGCATCCGCAAAGCCCAGGAGCTGGGCATCCGAGTCAGCACTACTGTTGTAGATGAAGCCGGGAATCTGGTTGCCTTTGCCAGAATGGATGGCGCTTCATGGGTGACGATAAAGATTTCTCAGGGGAAAGCCTACACCGCCGCCGGTTTCCGGACCCCTACCGCTATGCTGGCTGAACGGCGAAAAACTGAGGTCTACTGGGCAGATATTGTCAGTGCCCATGAGGGGAAGATGGTGCTGGCTGGGGGAGGGCTTCCGGTGAAGGTCGGAGGCCACTTTGCCGGCGCAGTCGGTGTGAGCGGCGGAAAGGCAGAGCAGGACGTGGAGTGCGCAACGGCGGGGGTGGAGGCGGCGGCTTAATATTTTAAGACGGCCATCCTTATTAAAAAAAACTTTAATAGTGGAGGCTGTTATTAAAACTTTGCGCCAAAACCTTTAATAACGCTTTTTGTAGGGTCGGGTTTCAAACCCGACCGCCTGTTGTTCGGATTTTCACTGTCCATCTTCCATTGGGATGGATTGTATATAATATATTCCCCGATTTGGCTATATTCTATTTCACCCTGGATTATATGTTCATAGTAGCTGCGTTGCCATATGGGTGTGCCTTGAGACTGTCTATCTTCATTTATCTTCCGTGCCGAATAGGTTTTAAATGCACGGACTATTTCAGATAATGGTTGCCGCCCCGTAGGGTCGGGTTTTGAACCCGACCGCCCGGCCTGTCCCGATGTATCGGTATTCACATCGTGAATAAATATTATCCCGTGAACATGATTGGGCATAACTACGAATACATCATTCGTAACTTCAGGGTAATGAAGTGGGATGTCTTTCCAGCATGATTGCACAATTTCTCCGTATGGATTTAAATTCATTAAATTATTCTCGATATTACCGAAAAGACATTGTCTGTCATGGGTACAAATGGTCACGAAATAGGCGCCCGGTTGGGAGTAGTCGTAGCCAGGTAGCCTTATGTAGCGGCGCTGAGGGTAAAGTTCTTCCATTAGTTTATCATTCATTGAGCTATATTATAAGCAGGTTAATCCACGGAAATCTACGGCATAAACATGAGTCAAAAAAGGTTAAGGGCGGTCGGGTTCGAAACCCGACCCTACACAATGGTCTCTACATTACCAAATCTCACATCACTATCGTTGCCCGTGTTACCTTGCCTTGGGCGGATAACTCGAAAGCGGTATTGATTTCCTCCAGCTTGAAGGGCTGAGACAGGATATTGCCGAAGGGGTATTTATCCTTGTTGCGGCGCAGGAAGCCCAGCGCACTGGCGAGCGCCCACGGCTCGTAGGTGCAGACGCCGACAATCGTGCGGTTGCCCAGTATCACTGCCGAGGGGTCTATCTCTACGGTCTGCCCGCCTCTGATGTTGCCTATCCACAGGTATTGTCCTCCCATCCGCACCATGCCTATTCCCTCGCGGGCTACCACCGGGATGCCGGTAAGCTCGGCGACTACGTCGGCCCCCCGGCCTCTGGTGAGCTTTCTCACTGCGCTGATCCGGTCCCTCGGAGTCGGGTTCTGGTTAATATCTATAATATGGTCGGCGCCGAAGACTTTGGCCAGTTTGATACGGTCGGGGTGCTGCTCGATTACAATAATTGACCCCGCCCCCATCTCGCGGGCTACGGCTATGGCATTGATACCCAGCCCTCCCGCTCCCTGGATGACCACCGTGTCTCCCACGTTAACCCTGGCCTGGTGGAAACCATAGAGCACCTGGGACAGGGCGCAGTTGGCGGGCGCTGCCATGTCATCGGAAAGCTCGTCGGGTACTTTGTATATATACTGGTTAGGTTGGACATAGTAGTATTCGGCGAAAGCGCCTATGAAGTGAGGTGGTGGAGTCGAGGTCTGTCCCAGCCGGGCCATGGTGTTCGGGCAGGCCTGGAGCTGGCCGTGAAGGCAGGCGTAGCAGCGGCCACAGGGGAAGAAATATAGATAGGTAACCCGGTCGCCGACCTTCAGGGGTTCGCCGGCGGAATCGGTGGTGACGCCTGCGCCAAGCTCATGCACTGTGCCCACCATCTCGTGGCCTATAATGCGGGGCTGGTCGGCGCCGCCCCAGGGAAACTCGCCCTTCCAGACATGGACATCGGAGCCGCAGATATTGGCGCGGTTGACTTTAACCAGGATCGATCCCGGTCCTACGGGTGTCAGGGGGTACTCGACAATCTCCATGGGTATGCCTTTTTTAACGAAGACGGCGGCTTTGCCTTTCATTGATTTATCCTTTCAGCCCCGAAATGGGGGTATGTTCGTTAGATTGGTATCATTATAGGAGAGGGAAGGAGTGATTTCAATACACCACACATTGTCATTCTGTCCGAGCGGGTATCGGACTCCGATGTTTCACTCGGAGAGTGAGCGAAGCGACGAAGAATCTCTCGCCGCAGCGACGTACCCCGTATCAGCGAGGAACAAGAGATTCTTCACTGCGTTCAGAATGACAGTCAGTGTAACCTTATTTTGGCAATAACCATGTAAAGAGGGCAAACAGGTATTTACCTCATAAAATTGCCCGTTAAAGAGAAGGTGCTATAATAAGCCCAAGAAACGAACTCCCAGGGAGGCGGCTTATGGAAAACGAAGAAATCATTGCTCAGAAGAAGCAACAGTGGACTGAGAAACACCGCATTAATCAGTTGCCTAAAGCCAAAAGCGAGATAGGCTGTGATATAGAGCCTCTCTACACACCGGAGGATGTCCGCCCGGATAGCTATCTGGATAACATCGGTTTCCCCGGCGAGTATCCTTTTACGCGGGGGTTCTATCCCACGATGTACCGCACTAACCTGTGGCAGATGCGCCCCTATTCCGGCTTCGGGACAGCGGAAGCCACTAACAAACGCTGGAAGTACCTTCTAGCCCACGGCAGCAGCGGGATTATCTGGGCTTTCGACCTGCCGACTCACCTGGGGATGGACTCGGATGCCCCGGATGCCCGGCGCGAGGTTGGCCGCGTAGGCGTGGCTATAGATACGCTCAGGGACGTGGAGATTCTTTTCGATGGCATCCCTTTGGAGAAGGCGGCCACTACCCTTCAGCTTATCTCCCTGGCGCCGGTGATGCTGGCCATGTATATTGCGGTGGCCGAAAAGCATGGTGTGCCCCTTGCCAAACTTTATGGCAATATCCCCAATGACCCTCTTATTGAATTTGTAAGCCGGGGCACTTGGATTTTCCCGCCCGGGCCAGCCGTCCGCTTTGCTGTCGATGCGATGGAGTATTGTATCCAAAATCTGCCCAAGTTCAGCCCGATGGCCGTACGTGGGGGCGTGCTCCGGGAGGGTGGGGCAGACATGGTGCAGGAGATTGCTTATTCCTTCGCTGTAGCTTTTGCCTATATGGATGCATTGATTAAACGGGGCCATAGCCCGGATGAAGTGGCCTCCAGGGTTACTTATTACTTTGGAGTGGGGATAGAGTTCCTGGAGGAGGCGGCCTGCTTCCGGGGCGCCCGGCGGCTATGGGCGAAAATGATGAAGGAGAGATACGGGGTCAAAAGCGCATCGGGCCAGGCCCTGAAGTTCAGCGGCTCGGTTTATGCCAGCAGTTTCCGTGCACGGGAGCCTGAGATAAACCTGACACGGGGGGCTTTCGGGCTTCTGGGACTTGTGTTCGGGGGCACTCAAGGGGCTTTTCTGCCAGCCCTGGACGAGTCCTTCGCCTTACCTACGGAAAAGACGGCCCGCCTGGCCCTGCGCACGATGCAGGTCTGCGCCTATGAGACCGGCGTCACCAAGACGATTGACCCACTGGCAGGCTCGTATTATATAGAGGCTCTCACCGACAAGGCGGAGGCGCAGATAGCGAAATTGCTGGACGAGGTTGAAAAAACGGGCGGCGTCGTCCACTGGATAGAGAAGGGTTACCTCCAGAGGAAATGCACGGATAATGCCTACCGCCTGGTCAAGGAGGAGGAGTCAGGCGAGAAGGTGGTAGTGGCGGTCAATAAGTTCACGGGTGAGGAGGAGGGGCGTCCGTTTGAAATCCATAAAGCCGACCCGGAGGCGGTGCGCCGCCAGATTGAACGGTTGAACCAGGTCAGGGCGGAACGGGATGGGGAAGAAGTGAAAAAGTGCCTGGAGGATTTACGCCGGGCGGCTAAAGGCCCGGAGAACCTGATGCCCTATCTGGTTTCCGCCGTCAAAGCCTATGCCAGCGTGGGTGAGATTATTGAAACGCTGAAACAGGAATTCGGCCTCTTCCGGGAGCCGGCGGGGGCGTTTTAGCAAGCCAACGGATAGCTCGTCATTGACTAAAGCGTGCTATGAATGAGCGATTTTGCGCTAACTAAGTAAGATTGTTTGACTTGTTTTGATCGCTATCATTGTAAGGAGAAAACGATGTCTAAACAACCCGATGAATGGGACGAAAACGATCTGATTCAGTTGGTAAAAAACGGGGTAGACGAAAATATCGAGCTTGAATACAAAGGGGCTGATTCCCTGCAAAAGGCGGAACCACGTAAAGTGGAGATTGGTAAGGACGTCTCGGCTTTTGCGAATAGCGCTGGCGGAACAATAGTGTATGGCATTAAAGAGAGCAGCGGCCCTCCACCACGAATACCGGAAAATGTTGAAGGGATAGACCCTTCACAGATATCAAAAGAATGGTTAGATCAAGTTATTTCTTCTCGGGTATCTCCCCGTATAGATGGACTCCGGATAAGTCCAATTTGGTTGAAAGTTCGTGATCCAGGGAAAGTTGCGTATGTAATACATGTGCCGCAAGGAACAACTGCTCATCAAGCTAGTGATGGAAGGTATTATAAGCGGCATAACTTCACTGCTGAGTTCATGAATCATTACGAGATTATGGACGTAATGAATCGCGTGAAGCATCCACGCGTTATAGCAGAAGTCAACGTATATCAAAGAAGTCCTGCGACAGGCTATGACAAAGAAAACAAGGTTGAAGCCCTTTTAAGTATCAAACTCGAAAATGTGGGTAACCGAGTAGCGGATAGGGTTTACATCGATAGCCTTATTCCTCGAAAGTTTCTTACTCGTTATCAAGTTCCTCCTTCGGCCGGGGGACAAACGGTTGACAAAAATGGAGCCCAGTTCTTAAAGCTTGCATATTACTATCGGCAACCTGATGGATTGCTTCCTCTTTTCCCAGGCGTTGAACACGAAATGCTCAATGGTAATTATATGTACCTTCGTATCGCGATGTCTGATTCTGACTTCAATTCAGGTATGGCCCAAAACGCACTCATCTCTTGTACTGTTTACGCAGACAATGCAAAACCCGAAACTTGTGAGATTTCAGTTGCAACATTGCTTTCTCCAAAAGTATAAAGACTAAATTAGGTTTATTTTGCGACATAACCTATATATATACACCCCCTACCACCAATTCATCCCCGGGATTGGTCTCGTCAAAAAAATGACAGTGCAGCGGTGGCTCGCCTTTTGAGATAGTTTCTTAGTTATACAACCTTTTCCAACAGGATAGAGCGGATATAGGTCATCACCTCATGGCCGGTTTGGTTGAAAGTTGTCTCTTTTATCCTGATGACTGCCCGTTTGGGGTCTTTGCTCGTGGGGCGGACATCCATAATTTCGCTATGAACGGTGATGGTATCGCCGGGCTTTACCGGAGCAGTGAATTTCACTGCCTCCAGACCAAGCGCCGCAATCCTTTTTACTCTGTCGTTATCTATTACTTCAGCAATCCCGCTACGGTTGGCCAGGCCGATTGCACAGGCCAGCACACATGCCCCGGCCAATATGCGCTCCCCGAAGGGAGTTTGCTGCATGTATTCCCTATCGGAATGGATTCGGTCGGTAGTCCAGGTCAGGTTGGTGAGCATGGTGAAATCGCCTTCGCTGATAGTCCTACCGGCGCTGATGAATTTCTTTCCTGCGGGGATGAGATTCTCCAAACTGGTCATTTCTTGTCAACCAACTTCTCAAATTGTTGAGGGTGTGGGGGAAGGTTGCTACCTCTCCCCCAACATAAAGTAAGAAAATTTACTTAAAAGTTACCTGTCCCTTATCGTCATATTTAGCCGGTGAAACTAACCAGTTGGTAACGGGACGCCAGGTTTGTCCTGCGTAGTCCATCTTCAAGATTCGGAAAGTGGCTGACCCCTGGCGGCGGTTAGGCCCGAAGGTCTGAGGCACTCTTAACCCGTGAGGGTCATAGTCCTTTATAGTATCCAGGGCGTCCTTGACTGCCTTGCCATTTAGTTTATCGTAACCGCCCTTGTCTAAAGCCCGGCGAACGGCCTCGCCTAATATAAAATCCGCCGTCCACATCAGATTTGTTACCGTGCCGAAATAAGGCCGTTTAAGGGTGGGGTCGGGGGCTAAATAGCGACTCAATACGTCTGTCATGAATTTGACACCAGGATTATCCTGCTCATCAGGATAAGGGGCTTCATTAATACCGTAGATACCGTCCATCTCTTTGATATGGCCTGGGACCTGCTCCCAATGAGCTACCTGTAAACCAGCTATCCAGGTGAAATTATTCAGAAGGCCAAGTTTCACGGCATCACGCAGAACCACATCAGCCCCAGCGGGACCTGCTAACTGAAATATCACGAAGTCGGCTTTGGAATCTTTTAGCCTGAGGATATTAGGAGTTGTATCCAGAGGTATCATTGGGATAAACTCCCATGGCCCGACATCAACGCCTATTTCTTTAGCATAGGCTTCACTGGCGGCTATATGGCCGCGTCCGATGGGGGCATCGTTGCCTACTTGGGCAACCCGCGGCTTGCGGGAGGGGTCTTTCCAGTTATCTTTTATCCATTTAAGGATAGTTGTGAACATCTGGGTATAGGAAGGTGAAGCTGTGTAATGCCATTGAGTTGGGTCTAATAGCTTATCAGTGGTGGAGTTGCCTACGATAGGGATCTGGTCACGGGTTCCAAGGGGCTGAATAGCTTCGCCGGATATTGTAGTCATGGGACGGAAGACGACTACGCCGGCATCTTTCATTTTCTTATAAGCAGCTACAGCCCGGTCCACATTACCCGAATAGTCCTCCCATAGCACATCAATACTTGCACTTCCGAATAGTCCCGTCTCATTCATATAGCGATATGACGCTAAATATTGAGGCGGGCCATTCTTACCTACGGCAAAGGCTATCGGGCCGGTAATATCCATTAGATAGCCGACTTTGATTACTTTCTCTTTTGCCGGCACCTTGGGGGTACAAGCACTCAATACAGGGAGCGCTATAAGCGTCAGAGCCACGACGAACATCATAACTATGAACGTTTTTCTTGATTTCATCTGGCACTCCTTTTTATTTGCCTGAAACTGTTTACCTACGCCGCTTTAACCTTGTCCGAATTATCCCTGGTTAACCACCCCCTTTCTTCGCATTTTGCTGGTGGTCCGAAATGTAATTACACCGCTACTATCGTTGGACAATGAATAGTTGTATATCACATCTAAAAACAGGGCTTGAGTAACAAAGTTTCATTATATGTCCATTCAGCCGTATCAAGTTAGAGAGCATGTCCACCATTCCCTCGAAAATTGCCAAATTCCCTGCGTAGTTGCCCGATTTATCGGGCCAAACCTGCCTGATGAATCAGGCAACTACACTCACCATCAACGGCAATTTTCATCCTTCGTGGTGCCCTGTGCAACCGGGCATGGGGGATTCCCTCTAGCATACTGTTTCTGAACTTATTAAATACGGTGTCTGGTCTCTACTGTCTCAGTTTGGCTTGTAGCGGCGGATTATATCTTCGGTGGTAAGACGTCCGCTCTTAACGGCGGCAGAGGATCCCCACCACCCGGAAGGCGCCGAGCTATCTCCGGTGAGATATAGCCCCAGAACAGGCGAATGTATGGGCAGCGAGTAACCCGCCCACGTTCGCATCAGCCCCCAGGGGCCGTGGTACCAGTTAATCCTCATCAGGGTGGCTTTCCTGTCAAAATCGGGTATGTTATCCCTCAGGTCCTGCAACCCGAGCCCCACCTCTTTCTGGTAATCATAGGGGGGAGTGGAGTTGCCCACGAAGGCTGCTGCCTCGATGAGGTATTTGCCTTTGGGGGACATCTCGGGGCAGAAATCGGTATATTGCATGATACAAAAAATGCGGCGCCCTTCCGGCAAGCAGATCATGGATTTATCTTCCATGAGGGGCTTATCGCTGGTAATGAAATAGATGACCTGTGGCGACCCCTTAAGTCCGGCAACATCCTTTAGACAGCCGGAATCGAAATTCTCTTTGCTGGCTAGCTCAACGGCCACTTCAGGGTGGGCATTGCACACCACCGCCTGGGCGTTGACCTCTATCTCCTCGTTGTCTTTCCGTATCACTACCCCTGTAGCTACTCCATCTTTAGTTTTTATCTGCAAAGCCCGGCACCTTGTCCAGACATCGCCTCCCAGACGCTTGATAGCCCTGACGAGTTTGTCGGTAACATAGCCGCCACCATACGGTGCAAAGCCCATTTGCTTCACAAACGATGTCTCTTTGATAAAACGGAAAAACTCCCCCGCTGGCAGTTCAAAATGGTTTAAAGCGGTGTCCATCTCCACAAAAATTTGGAATACCCCCAGGAGAGCGGGGTTGTCGGTGTATAGCTTGAGCCAATCATACAGGCTGATGGAGCGGGATGGCTCAGACCAGGTGACAGCTTTTTTGAAGGCGCTATACATCCGCCTGGCCTCATTATCATCCGTGGCCGCCCGGGCAATCATCGAGTTGAAAAGGCCGGCAACTGGAGCAGAGTAGTCCTTACCTCCGATGCGAAAATAATATTGAACCTGGGGTATACGCACCTCAAAATCCTCCCCCACCTCCCGGCATACCGAACCATGTATCTCCTCGGAGACCCACGCCGTTCCGGTAGGCAGCTTATAGCCCTGATGGCTAATGGTGGCACAACGCCCTCCGGTGAAAGGTAGCTTCTCGGCCACCAGAACTTTGTAACCCGCTTTGGACAGCAGCGCTGCGGTAGTCAGGCCCCCTAATCCACTACCTATGATGGCTACATCGTATTTAAGCTGCTTCATGGTTTCACCTCCAGGGCGTCCATAGGGCAGGTTTCAACACAGTCCAGACATTCATTGCATATGTTTTTGTCTAGTTTAATGACCCCGAACCCACCCAGGGCCTCTACCGGACAAAAGGTAGCGCAAATGCCGCAGCCCACGCATTTCTGTTCGTTTACTTCCACAACCGACATATCGGCCTCCACTTCCGGAAGGACTAAATTATGACAAGGAAACGGTATGGATCTACAACCTTGTCACATGAAATATGGGTGGTATTGTATAACAAAACGGCGGGACGTGCAAATAAAAAAACAAGTAGAACTACCCCGACCCGTACATTCCGCGACAGGTCGGGCCAGGCCGGAACCAAAAAATGGGATTAACTCAAAATTTTCCAGGCTACCTCTCTTAATTTAATTTTTAGTTTTACATTGTGTTTTTGATTTTTAAGCTTTGAGCTTTGATTTAGGATTAAAATATTTTGCCGTTATTCGTACAATAATAATTTATTCTACTATGTATATACCCCCACCACTACCGTATCCCCCGGATTGGTCTCGTCGAAGAAAATAATGGCGCAACGGCGACCAACCACCATCTCGGCGGAAGCAACATTCCGCGCTACGGCCACCTCGTTCAGCCAGACGGAAAGGCTGCCGGCTATTTGTACAGTAGCTTTATAAGTTCCCGAATCGAAACCCTTAATGATACCACGTTTAATATCCATACAACTCCTCAAATCCTAAATATCAAAATACTAATACTAACTCATTTAACACTACAAGCCTCTCAAGAGGCGCATCACGTCATTGCGAGCGAAGCGAAGCAATCTCATGACTTTCAGGTGAAACCCTCTATTTAGGAGCAAAGATTGCTTTGTCGCTACGCTCCTCGCAATGACGAATTATGCAGCATTATTTAATGCGTTTGTATTAACCACCAAAATTTCTTGTTGTCATTTGGTTCTTAGAAAATTTGAATTTGTTTAGGATATAGAAATTAGAATTTAGAGTTTCCGTTTTAGGTTCCCCCCAGCTTGAGCCTGTGCTGGTAACGAGGAATACGCCCCCCTATAGAGTAGCTCAAACCAAGGCCCAAGACCCTCCGTTTAGCCTGACTCAAGCCTGCCCTGGAATCAGTAATATCAATCACATCGTAAAGCTCCTGACCGCAGTTAGCCGGCACAATCAACTCGCCGCCAACCGACATTATCTCAAGGTGTCTCAGTTCGCGGGCTATACGACTTTGAGCTTTGGCCGTTGTATCCAGGTTCAGGTCATGCACCTGGTGCAGCCGGTCATAGACCCGGTCTAGCCCTGCCCATGAAAAGCCCTCGCTAACTACACCATTGCCGTAGACCTGCACACGGTTTACGCAACTCAACTGGTTATAACGGCTACTGAGAATAGAGTGAGAGGAACCATAGCTATAGGCGCTGGCATCCGAGCTTTGAGGGTTAATAGAATAGCCCGTGCTGCCTCGGAAGAAAAGCACATCGGGAACCATTGCCAGTAGGCGGCTGACTGCCTGAGCGCCGCTCTCCTGAGGATTTATCGTAAACGAAGGGTACAGGTTGGTGAGGGTGCTGCTGTACGAAAGAGCGGAGTACTCCAGCCCGGCCCTGGCCTGAACGAAAGACAGAAGCTGAAAGATGTTTTTACTCCCCGCAGTCCAGCTAAATTGCCGCCGCGCCCGCCACTTTTCCAGCAGCCCCCAACCATCGCTGGTATGAAGGATAAAGATAGTTTGGCCGTTCTTTGAGACATGCTCCCAGCCATCTATCCAGTAGGTAGGGCCAACGGAATACTCCTGTCCATTTGATGTTATATATCCCGGGCTTATCTGAAGCTCCGAACCTGGTTGTAGGGCGGCATAGGCTCCTGAGCCGGGACTATTATAGCGGCCGTCATCATTGCGCAGCTCTACTCGTGCCTGTCCGGAGAAGGGATCTGACTCTGCTTCCAGGGCTAAAAGATCAGCCGTAAGCTCCACCGAGGCCGGAGTGAGGGAAGCCCGCCACACGCCGGAAGAACAGGAAAGCCATGCATAGTTGCCATGATAGGCTATAGACAGGCCGTAAGTAGAGGACATATCGAAGGGGACTGGCTCGCGCCACAGATTGGAAACAAATTCAGCGGTGGGTAGGGAGTATGACCAGAATGGCCGGCTATATGCTTCGCTGCCAGTGTATTTTTCCACGAAAAACAGTCGGAAGACGTCAGGGTAGGCTACCGATGGGCACCGGAATTCAACACTGGAATTGGGGCTTGCGCCGGTTAGCTCCATAAAGGAAGACCAGTCGCCAGCGCCATAGGAATAGCCATCCCCGTAGATACAGCTCCACACCTTGTAGCTACTCGATGAGTCCTGCCCGCAAAGGGCGAGATTCCAGTCCCCGGTATAGGTGCAGCCCAAACCCGTAATCACCGAGAGGCTGTTCGTCCATGAGGCAGGCGTTCCCCAGCTTCCGCCAGTCCGCTTTACAGCGTAGATTGTGCCGCCTACCGAATAGAACAGGGCTACTGCGCCGCTGCTATTGAAATCTGCTGCCAGCCAACCCACTGCTCCGGGGGCAGTCAGGATAGATGCCGGGCTGCCGAAGCTGGCGCCGCAATTATTGCTTTCGGCGTATTTTATAGTTTGGTTATCAGTATCTACAAAAAAGAGCAGGACATTACCCTCCCTGGCTGGCAAGGGCGATTCCTGAACTGCCTGATACCTGAACAAAGCTGGACCACTGACTGAAGTCGCTGCCCGGTCCGGGGCTGGCAATCCGCTGGATATATAGCCAGAATGGGCTGGAGTTGCTTACCCTGGCCCGAACCAGAGAACCATCCCCGGAAAGCGTGGCCGCGTGATAGTAATCGGGTTCGCTCCCGGTATAAAGACGGCTCCAGTTTAATCGGGTGACACCGCCTATCCGCCCAGCTACCAGTAACTTTACATAAGGTTGAGATGAGGCGCTTTTCTGGGCAGCCAGAAGGGTGCTGGAAAGGGTTCTCACGCTACGGCCCCCAGTCTGTGGACTGAGAAGGTTTGGGTTCGTAAGGGCGGTAAAGTTGGCGCACCCGCAACGCTGCATTGCGACCTTGGGCTGCTAAGCCACTGTGGAAAGCCGCCAGACGTTCCCTTCCCCACGCGAGGTAGTTTTCGCTTACCGCACCTCCACCCACATTGACGCGATTAGTAGCAAAACTGGCCCATTCAATAGCTGCATAGGCTTCAGCGCCTATCGCCACCAGGTCTTCTAAGGGCGGCTGCAATGTGGAGGTTGTAGCATCCAGCGTATGCAGCTTCCCGTAATAGATATTTACATTCTCGACCCCCGGTGGCGCTTTATCAATCAGCAAACTCAGGGTGCTACCCCACAGGCTATAAGGAACGTAGATAGAGGGATAATTGCCTACCGGATACTCCACAGCCTCGATAACGACCATATTGGATAGTGTACTTATAGAGATATCCCGGCTGCCGGCGGTTGTGGTCAGGGTAGCTTTGACCTGAAGAGGCGACACCTGACTTATGTCCCGCAGGGCGTGGTCGATGTGCCGGTCTATTTCATTGTCGCTCCATCGGTAGCTGGCAGAATCTTCGTCTTTAAGGTCCCGGCGTATACGGGTCCGCATGTCACTTAAGTTCATCAATCACCTCAGAAATCCCCCTATATCTCCCTTACAAATGACGCCGCCAAGTTTGAGGTTGCCGTATTCCTGTAGTTGCCTGATTCATCAGGCTCCTAATACACCATATTAGTGGTATCGAGACAGCCCGATAAATCGGGCAACTACCTTATCAACCGAGGCTGTAATCCGCCGACAGATTGAAAGAAGTTCCCGAAAAGGCGGTTACTTTCAGAAAAATCATAGCTCCCCGTGCCTCTATTACCAGGGAGTGCTGCCCTGTAACGGTGAATTGACGGGAGGCCCCACCAAACCACTTTGATTGGCGCGGGTTCCAGAACAGTACCTGTACAGTCAGGCTTGTCAGCCCCGTCCCGGTAATGGATATGTCAAAACGGCATTGTTCATATCCAGCGCAGTTCACCGCCC
>Ga0082335_1002032_pt1 | contig 39512 bp, 35 predicted proteins | sample Subgrocontami58m_FD_72375 | JGI IMG/M metagenome (GOLD analysis project Ga0082335, IMG submission 72375) | Subsurface groundwater microbial communities from S. Glens Falls, New York, USA - GMW37 contaminated, 5.8 m (SPADES assembly) (version 2) ...
TTCGCACCAATGAGTTTCCGGCCTCTTTCCCGGATTGCCGACGACAAAATAACAAACTATGTGCCCTATGGCAAGTTACTGCCTGATTCAGGCCCACCAGCGGCGGGCTGGGTTGCTCCTATGAAAATCTGGCCATCTATCTCTATCTTGACCCCCAGGGCCTCCTGGGCATACCCATGGAGGTGGCAACCACGATCGTGCTGGTTTTCGTCCTTTTCGGGCAGACGATCAGCAACGTGGGCGTGAGCAGGTTATTCAACGATATGGCCTTTTCCCTGATGGGGAAATACCGGGGCGGACCGGCGAAGGTGGCTGTGTTTGCCTCTTCCCTGTTTGGCATGATCTCCGGCAGCGCCGTTGCCAATGTGGCGACCATCGGGGTTTTTACCATTCCCCTGATGAAAAAGGCCGGCTATAAGCCTTATTTTGCCGGAGCGGTGGAGGCTGTTTCGGGGACGGGCGGCCAGATCATGCCGCCCATCATGGGGGCGGCCGCCTTTCTCATGGCGACGTTCCTGAACACTTCCTATACCAAAGTTGCCTTAAGCGCGCTGATTCCCGCCACACTCTATTATCTCGCCGTTTTTATCCAGGTGGACCTGCGGGCGGCCAAGGAAGGTTTGCAGGGGCTGCCGCCCGCGGAAATTCCCTCCTTCCGCAGGGTTTTGCAGGATAACTGGCTTTTTTCCATCCCCTTCCTGGTCCTTATCTATACCCTCTTCATTGCCTGGATGCCCGAAGAGAAGGCCGGACTGATCAGCATTCTGTCGGCGATCGTGCTTGGCTTTCTGATGATCAAAAGAACGCACATGAGCCTGAAAAGGGTCGTACTCATTTTCCGGGACTGCGGCCGCAGCCTGCTGGAGATCGGCGTCACCAGCGCCGGCGCCGGTTTGATCATCGGCATCCTGACCATTACGGGACTCGCCTTTTCCTTTTCTTCTCTGCTCATCGGGCTGGCAAAAGGCAATGTTTTCCTGCTGCTCGTCCTGTCGGCGATCGTCTCGAGCATCCTGGGGATGGGCATGACTGTGACGGCGGCCTATCTGTTGACCGTCATGATCGGTGCGCCTGCCCTTATCGAAATGGGCATCTCGCCGCTTTTGGCCCATTTTTTCATCTTCTATTTTGCCGTGCTTTCCTTTCTGACGCCGCCCGTGTGCCTGGCCGCCTATGCCGCCGCCTCCCTGGCGGGCGCCAGCATGACCAAGACAGCCTTTCAGGCCATGAAACTCGGGATTGCCGCCTATATCGTGCCCTTCATCTTTGCCTATAAGCCGGCGCTCCTGTTGCAGGGGGGAATCCCGGAGGTCCTGGAAGCTGTGATCATGGCCATCATCGGCATCAGTCTCGTGGCAGTGGGAATCGAAGCTTTCCTGTTCCGTCCGCTCGTCTGGTGGAAAAGGATCATTCTGATCGTGGGGGGAGTCATCATCATGATCCCCGGGCTTATCTTCGACCTGGTGGGCCTTTGCCTGGCTGCCCCCATCATTATTCTGGAATGGAGGGCAAGAAAACTGCCCGGGCTTCCACCGCAGCTTCAAAAAGATTTAACCGGGGCCACAAAGTAGAGCAAGAGGAGCTGTGAGGTGGACACAAATCAGGAAGAAGACAAGCTGGCGGGGACGGCCGATCTCATCAAGATCAATGCGGAACTGCGCTCCGAGATCCATGAGCGGAGGGAGGCGGAGAAGGCTTTGCGGGAAGCGCTGGCGAGGCTGGAGGCGCTTGTCGATAACCTCCAGCAGGGGGTGGTGTTTGAAGATCAAACCCGCCGCATCTGCAGCGCCAACCGGAAATTCTGCGACCTCTTCGGTATTCCCTCGCCTGAGGCGATCGTTGGGGCCGATTGCGCCGCTCTGGCCGAGCAGGCGAAGGCCTATTTTTCGGACCCGGAAGACTTTGTCGGGACCATCGCGCGGCGGCTGGCCGAACAGAGGATTGTCCTGGCGGAGGAGCTGACCTTAACGGACGGGCGCATCTTCGAGCGCGATTATATCCCCGTGGCGACCGACCAGGTGCCCCAAGGCAACTATTGGATCTATCGTGACATCACCAAGCGCAAGCGTCGGGAAGAACGGCTGCGGGGGGTAAACGCCGGCCTCCTGAAGATGGGCTATGACCATGGCGCGAATTTACATACCCTGACGACCCTGTGCGGTGAGCTTCTCGAGGCGGATTGTGCACTCTACAACCGACTGGATGGAAACTTGCTGTGTGTGCGGGGGCAATGGCAGGCTCCAGCCGACCTGAAAAACGAAGATGCACCCTTGGGGCACATATGTTTTGATGTGATAAAGCGTGACAAGTACCAGCCGCTGGTTATCCGCCACCTCCAAAATACCGGCTACGCCAGGTCGGACCCTAATGTAGCCGCCTATGGTCTCAGTACCTACGTCGGGCATCCGGTGCGTTTCGGCGAAACAATCCGAGGTTCGCTTTGTGCGGTATATACGCGTGACTATGAACCCGGCAGCGATGCCCTGGATATTATCGGCATCATCGCCGCCGCTATCGCCCAGGAAGAAGAGCGGGCCTCAGCCGCCGCAGCGCTGCGGCAGAGCGGGGAGTTCATCTGGAGCGTCCTGGACAATGTGGACGAGGGTTTTCTGGTCATGGACCGGGACTACCGGGTTGTGACGGCCAATGACGCCTTCTGCCGGTGGGTCGATAGGCCCTTCGACCAGGTCATCGGCGGTACCTGTTACGAGCTTATCCACAAGAAATCGCGACCTTGCCATGAGGACGGACAAGTCTGCGTCGTAAAAAGTGTGTTCGAATCAGGCAAGCCCTCTAGGGTTGAGTACCGGCGTGAAAATGTCCATGGCGCTACGATGTATGCCGAGCACAAGGCCTTCCCCCTGAGGGACGCCTCCGGGAACATCTCCTTGGTAATTGAAACAATTCATGATGTTACGGCGCGCCACCTCCTCGAAACGGAACGGCTCAAGACCCAGAAACTCGAGGCCGTCGGGACATTGGCCGGAGGCATCGCCCACGATTTCAACAACCTTCTGCAGGGCCTGTTTGGGTACCTATCCATGGCCAAGGTCGGCCTGGGCCGGAACGAGAAGGCGCTGGCCATGCTCGAACAAGCGGAAAAGGCCCTCACCATGTCGGTCAACCTCACTACCCAGCTGCTGACCTTCGCTAAAGGCGGCCGGCCGGTGAAGAAGCGGATCTCCCTGCGGCCGGTGCTCGAAAACGCCACGAAGTTCGCCTTGAGCGGCTCGCGTTCCGATTATCACCTGAGGATTGCCGAAAATCTCCGGTCCGTGGAAGCCGACGAAGGGCAGATCGGGCAGGTGATCCAGAACATCGTCTTGAACGCCAGCGAAGCGATGCCGGGCGGTGGTACGGTGGTTATCTCGGCAGAAAACACGGACATTCCCAGCGGGAGCAATCCCCTTGTGCCGGAGGGAGGAAGGTTTGTCCGGATTGCGATAGAGGATAGGGGCATCGGGATCGCTGCGAAATATCTGCCAAAAATTTTCGATCCTTATTTTACGACCAAGCAGAAGGGAAGCGGCCTGGGGCTGGCCACATCCTACTCGATCATCAGAAGTCACGGCGGTATGATCGATGTGGAGTCTAAAGCGGATCAGGGCAGCACTTTTTTCATCTGCCTGCCGGCCTGTACCCCGGAAGAAGAAAGACCTCAGGCTCCGGCAATGGAGGTCGGACGACCACTCCAGATTCTGGTCATGGATGATGAGGAGATGATCCGGGCAGTGGTGACGGAGATGTTGGCGGCGCTTGGCCATAGGGTGGAGGCCGCGAGGGACGGAGAAGAGGCGATCGCCATTTTTTTGCAGGCCCGGGAAGAAGGGAGGCCCTTTGACGCCCTTATTCTCGATCTGACGGTGAAAGGAGGCATGGGGGGAGAGGAGACCCTCAAGAAACTGCGGGAGATAGACCCAGCCGTGGTAGCGATTGTTTCCAGCGGCTACGCGGACAATCCCGTGGTGGCCGACTACCGGTCTTACGGCTTTATGGCATCCTTGCGCAAACCTTACGAGATAGGCGCCCTGAACGATTGCCTGAAGGTACTGCTGAGGCAATGACGGGGGTTATCACGGAATTAACAGGGGGGGATGAAAATGTTTTTTAAACATGGTAGCTTCAGGGGGTTTTTAGATTTTTATATCGTCCTTTTCTTTCTCCATGCTTTGCTGCTGGGAGCGATAGTTGGCAAAGCCAGCGGGGCTTCCGAGGAGGAAAGGTCTTCTCAGCTGATGGAGAAAGCCAGGTCAGAGGGGAAAGTGGTTCTCTATTCCATCCAGACCATAACCGATAGTGCCAGAGTGATAAAAAAATTCGAGGAGAAATATCCTTTTCTCAAGGTCGAATTGTATCGGGCCACCTCGCCGAATTTACAAAACAAGATTATCACGGAAGCCAAGGCCAGGAAATATATACCCGATGTTATCGAGATACCGGGCTTCAACGCCGCCCTTCTCAAGAAGGAACGCCTGTATGCCAGCTATGTTTCACCGGAGAATCGGGCTTACCCCGAGGGATTCAAAGATCCTGATGGAAATTGGACCAGCACGTATATCCTGCCCTATCTTATGGGCTATAACACAAAACTACTCACCCGCAAGGACATACCCGATACTTATGAAGGCTTTCTGCATCCCCGTTGGAAGGGCAAGAAGATCGGCTTTGATACCATCGGGGTGGAATGGTTCGCCAACATGCTGAAAATCATGGGTGAGGAAAAGGGTATGGATTTTTTCAAAAAGCTGGCTGCTCAGCGCTTGAGCTTACGGGCGGGTCATGCGCTCATAACCGATTTGGTCATTGCCGGCGAATTCCCCGTCGGCACCGTCTATCCGCAGCAAGTGGATGATAGGAGGAAGAAAGGCGCGCCGATAGATTGGGTAGCCGTGGCGCCGGTTATCGCCAAACTGAGCGCGATCGGCCTGGCCGCCCATGCCAATCACCCTAATGCCGCTAAGTTATACATCGACTTTACCCTGTCCAAAGAGGGGCAGATGGTCACGGTGAGTAACGGCAGGATGCCTGCCAGACCCGATATGGACGCCGATATTTTCCGGGCTTTCCAGGGAGTAAAGATCCATCCCAGTGATATTGCTTTAGCGGATAAATTTAGCGCCTACAGCAGGCAATTTGCGGAAGTGCTGAAATAGAACGAATTTTGTTGACTTTTCCGAAATATCTTTTATGAATATGCCTGGAATCTCACCAGCGGGCGGCGAAGGAGAGGGTGCCTTTAACGACATTGCCGACCGCTGGTTCAAGCTGCCGAGCAAAGGAGGATCTGCCATGAAAGACTGTCGTGCCGCCGTCATCACCGCCCATAACCAACCCTTGGAAATACTGAGAGTCCCGATTCCCGACCTGGAGCCGGGCGCGCTGCTTGTGCGGATAGCCGCCTCGACGCTCTGCGGTACGGATGTGCACCGCTGGCATGGACCACTGCCCGGAGGAGGCCACCTGCCCGTCATCATCGGCCATGAACCCTGCGGATACGTGGAAGCCATCAACGGCGAACGCACCGATATTATGGGCAACCCGGTCAAACCCGGTGACCGGATTGTCTGGAGCTACGTGGCCTGCGGCAGCTGCTACTATTGCAGCGTGGCGGTCCAGCCCTGCATCTGCCCGGGACGGGCCTCCTGGGGCCACCAGCGCAGCGACCAGTTCCCCTACCTTTTGGGCAGTGTCGCCGAGTACATGTACGTGCCGCCTCCTTGCTTGATCATCAAGGTGCCCGAGGAGGTCTCTTCCGCTTCGGCAGCGGCGGCGGCCTGCGCCTATCGGACGGTAATGCATGGCTTTGACAGGCTGGGGGCCCTCAAATCGAACGAAACTGTGGTCATCCAGGGCAGCGGCCCCCTGGGTAACTTTGCCACGGCTGTGGCCCGGGACCATGGCGCCAAGAAAGTGCTGGTGATCGGAGCGCCGGCCGCGCGCCTGGAGGTAGCCAAGCGCATGGGCGCGGATGCTGTGTTGAACCTGGAAGAGGTCACCGATGCCAAGGATCGCCGCAACTGGGTGCGGGATTATACCGATGGCCGCGGTGCGGACGTGGTGATTCAGGTGGCAAATAACATGGCGGTTCCCGAGGGTCTCGCCATGCTGCGCGGCGGCGGCCGGTATCTGCATATCGGTGCGGGCGGTAAGGCCAACATCGCCGTGGAAAGCCTGCCGCAGGAGATGATCTTCTACACTGTCCGGTCCGGGGAACCGCGCCACTGGCTGCAGGCGATCGACTTCCTGGCATCGCGTAAAAACACCTTCCCCTTCGAGGAGATGATCACCGCAAGCTACCCCCTGGAGCAGGTAAACGAGGCTTTGCAGGCGATGGCCAGCTTCCAGGTGGTGAAACCGGTTATCAGGTTCGAGTAGGGATGGCGTAAAAGGTAAAGAAGGACCTTGCTTCGGGCAAGATCAATCTTGCGTCCATACATAGGAGCCATTCTGGGTCCTTCTTACCTTGCCCAGCTTTTCTGCATCCCGGATTATTTCGCCGATTTTAGACTCGGACAGGCCAAACTTTTCTTTCAGTGAGGTGATGGAAATCTCCTCTTGTTTTTGCTCGGCGACTTCCACCACCATCTTTTGCTGGCCGGGTATGCCTACTTGCCGGATATATTTTCTTAAGGGCGCTCTTTTCGGCTTCAAGTCCTGAGAAATTTCCGGAACGGAGGATGCTGCCGCAATTGATAGCTGTGGTATCTCGGGAGATTCCGGTCTTTTTATTTCTGTTGGTCCTGAGGACTCTTTCCTTTGCAGCAGTGAGATGGTTTTAGGGATTGTCTTTGTTTTCCGTGACATGGGCATCTTTGTTTCTCCAAAACTTTCGACCAGTAGCTCCTGGATTTTGTTAAAATTCGCTTCAATGAAGGATTCAGAACCCTTCAACTCAATTTCTTTCGTCAGCTTATTAAATTTTATGCTGGCCACAAAATACTCCTTTGCCTATTTTATATTGTGATAATTGAGGATCTTAGCAAGATAATCCTGATTTTTCACTTGGGTGACGGCATATATCATAAAATCATGGTAAGAACAATTCAAAAACAGCTATCCTACCACTGACCGGCCATGGCCAGGAGGACCGCACCGACGGCCTGCCGGTGCTCTAACATCAACAGCCGGGCGACATGCTGGGGTCCGAAAAGCAGTTCACCTAAGCCCTTTTCATCCACTTCGAGACGCACCGCCAGAACCCGCGGCCCATGAAGGCGCAGCAGCGCTTCTACCTTTCGGTAAAAGCGTTCTGCCCCGTCATTTGCCAGGAGCAGGAGCCGGGAAACTCTTCTCCCCCGGGGTGTGCCGCTCTGGCGGTCCGCCATCTCCAAACCCCGCTCCTCTGCGGCCAGGATGCGTTCCGCCTTCTCCAGGCTGCGCACCACCTGCCCGGCGCTATAGGCGCTCCGTAGGGCTTCAGCCAATTCTCCGGTCATCCGGACCACCGGTATCTTGAGCTCGCTTCCCTGCCATAGCAGTAGGGTGTGCGTGGTCAGGTTGCTCAGCAATTGCGGCGCGCGCGGATCACCTTCAATTGATTTCGGCAGTCGCAGGGGCGTGCCGGACTGGGTAGGTACTGTCATGAATTGTCGTCTGCCAAGGGCCGCCGCCGCGCCGCAGCTTTTTTGTCCAGGGGGGGCGCGAGGCGCGCGGCGAGCCAAATCGTGTGGTATCCTCCCTTGCAGGGGCCTAGTGCCCGGACAGGTTTCTCCTCGGCCGCAAATCCCGCCCCGCGCAGCCGTTGGGTGAAAGCCGGGTCGGGACTTGCCGACCAGAGGGCGTAAAGGCCCGCGGGCCGCAATGCCCTAAAGGCGGCCTTCAGCCCGGCTGGTGTGTAGAGCCAGTTATTGCCCTTACTGGTCAGGGCCCGGGGGCCGTTATCTACGTCGAGCAGGATGGCATCGTAGTATCCCTGTTCTGCCCGGAGAAGCTGCGCGATATCGATTTCCCGAACAGTGACCCGGTCGTCATGCAGGGGATGGCCGGCCAGGGCGCCCAGCAGCCCCTGGTTCCAGGCCACCACCGCCGGCACCAGTTCGGCTACCACCACCCTGGCCGCGTTGCCGAGCCGGTTCAGCGCTGCCGCCAGGGTGTAGCCCATGCCAAGCCCTCCGATCAGGACCCGGGGACAGGGGCGGGAGGCGATTCTTGTGCAGGCGAGTTCGGCCATGGCTTCCTCCGATCCATGGACACGGCTGTTCATGAGTTCGGAACTGTCCACCCTGATCGAGAACTCTTCACCCCGCTTGTATAGGCGCAGCTCCGTATTCTGTCCGGGTACGGGCACGCTGTCGAGAAGCTGCCAGGGAATCATGGATGCCTCGCGGGGATGATGATCGTCATTGCTTCATTTCCGGAGGGACAAGGCACCATTCTAGGGAGTAGCTGATGGTTTCTCCCCATCTGTCAGTACCTGGCCATTGGCGAATTTCTTGTCGATCCGGTGATAACCGAATTTGATGGCCTCGCCCATGTCGAAGCCAAAGCCCTTTGCTCGGGAGACGTGTCGCGCCCGGGCCGCCAAATCCTCACGGCTCATCTTTAATTGGCGGGGCAGGGCGATCAGAATTTCGTTCCCCACGCCACGGACGGTCAGCAGGTATAAATCGTCAAAGACGTCCCGGTAAGTGCGGACCATGGAATCATGTAAGGAATTGGAACTGCTGCTCCAGATGTTCCCCAGTACGACCCCCCGGGGAGTCAAGGCTTTGCGTACCGCGAGGAGGAATTCACGGGTGGCCAGATGGTAGGGGATGCTGTCCGCGCCAAAGGCATCGAGGAAGATCAGATCATAAATCCCCGGATGGTCGGCGATGAACTTGCGGCCGTCCATGACATGGGCGCGGAGCTTGTCATTTTCGGAAAACTCAAAATACCGTCGGGCCACTTTGACCACGTCCGGATCGATGTCCACGGCATCGATCACGGCCCGCGGGTAATGCCTGTGAAGAAATTTCGGGATGGTGCCCCCCCCGAGTCCCACGATCAGGATGCGGCGCGGCTCATCGCAAAGCGCCAAACCGGACAGCATCGCTTTGGTGTATGGCAGCTCCAGATGATCGGGATCACCAGGCTTGGCTACGCTTTGCATTGCCCCGCCCCTTTCGAAGTAGAGCGTGCGAAATCCACGGTCATCTTCCGTTACCACGATATGATTGTATGGTGAAGGCTGTTCATAGAGCGTCTTCTCATCAGCCTGGAGGGGGCTGAAATTGGCAAGCAACAGGAGATAGGCCACCCAGAGAACCGAGATGCGAAGCACCGCCTGTCCCGACCGGAGCGAACCCTGGCGGCCTGACCCCATAATCCGGCGTGCAGCGCCGGATGAACGCGGGCCGACTTTAATTCTCATGGTATATCCCCCTGATTGACTGTTAATGCTTATTTATACAATAATCTTCAGATATCTGCAATGATAACAAAATAAATTACTTATCCCGTTTACCGGGGTTAGGTTATCGCGGTTTTGGCACTTCTATCCTGGCCTTAGACCTACCTGCTTCCACCTGGTGACCCGCAGTCTTGACATGCCTTTGCTCTTTTGTTATACCAGTTCCCACGAAGACGGGTTACCGTCAAAAGGGGGGGAAATGAAAAATAGCACGGGTAAATTAATTTTCACTATCGTACTGGCATGTGTGTTGGCTGTCCCGCTGTCCCTGGGGGCGCAGCAGAAAGCAGGGCCACGCAAGGACCTTTCGTTCGGAACATCAAGCACGGGATCAACCTTCTACATCATCACCGTGGGCATGGCCAATCTCATCACGAAACAAATGGGCGTCAACGTGACGGCGGAGCCGGTCGGCGGATCAGACGCCAATGTCTATGCCGTGAAGGGAAAGAAGATCGATCTGGCCATGTTGAATACCCACGCGGTGGCGGCTGCCTATGCCGGCGCGGAACAGTTCAGCAAGGCCGGCAAGGTACCGCTGCGGGTGCTGATTCAGGGGCAGGAAAGCCTTCGCTATATCATCGCCAGGAAATCCTCGGGAATCGAGACGGCCGCCGATTTCAAGGGTAAGAAGGTGATAGGCAAGCGGCGCGCAGCCGTGGACGTCGAGATGGTGACAAATGGGCTTTTGAAGGCTTATAACCTGCCCAAGGAGAGCGTGAAGATACTGGAAGCGGTCGAAACCAATGAGGTTCTGGATGCGATCAAAATTGGGGCCGTCGACGCTGTGGTTGTGCAGGCGGGTGTGCGCGCGAGCAACCTCATGGATTTGGCCAACTCGACGGACGTGATTTTCCTGAGCGTTCCCGATGACAAACTCCAGGTCATGTTGAAGGAATTGGGTCCTGCCTTTCATAAGGGCACGGTGCCGGCGGGCACGTATAAAGGACAGGCCGAGGCGGTTCACGTCCCGGCCCTGTTTGTCTCCGTCTGCGTGCTGGCAGACTTCTCCGAGGATCTGGCCTACGCGATCACAAAAACCCTGATGGAGAACCAGCCTGCTCTCAAGGCCGTCCACGCCGTGGGTGCCCAGTGGACCCTGAAGAGCACGCTGAGCCCCCCTGCCGCCCCCTACCACCCCGGCGCCATCAAGTACTTCAAGGAGAAAAAGGTATGGAATGCCAATCTGGAAAAGGTCCAGCAGGAACTTTTGAAAGCGGGCGGGAATTAGTGACGTCTGTTGTGACCGGGGATGAGTCTTTAGTTACGGGACTTCATCCTCATCACGACGCGACGAGAGAGGCGCCAAATGAGAAACATTAATCAGAAAGTGCAATGCGATGTCCTGGTGGTGGGCGGCGGCTTGGCCGGTTGTCTGGCGGCCCTGGAGGCCAAAGAAGCCCTGGGGGAACAGGGGAAGGTGGCGATCGCGGAAAAGGGATTTCTGAGCAGGTGCGGCCAGAGCCCCTTTGCGGCCGGCATTTGGACGTTCTTCGATCCTGCCCAGGACAATATGGACCTCTGGCTGGAGGAGATCATCGAATCGGGCGAATACCTGAACGACCAGCCGTGGTGCCGGCAGCTATACGAACTGGGACATGTCGTGGCCCTGAAGCTGGACCGCTGGGCAACGGAGCTGGGAAAAGAGGTTTTTTTAAAGGACGAAAAAGGGAAGATGCTCCGGCGCAAATCAAGGGGGCACAATCATACCCAGCACGTGGTGATCAACTCGCTTGCCATGATGGACGTCTTGCGCAAGAAGCTGGTCCAGAGCGGGGTCCAGATCTATGACCGCATGATGGTGACCGATCTCTTTCAGGATAAAGACGGCATCACGGGTGCGCTGGCCTTCAACCACCGGGAAGGGAAGACCTTTCTCTTCGTGGCCCCGGCGATCGTCCTGGCGGCGTCGGGGTCGAGTTTCAAGAGCTCCTATATGGCCGTCCGCCCCTTGACGGGCGATCTTCAGGCCGCCGCCTTCGACGAGGGAGTGGTGCTGACCAATATGGAGCAGTTCTATTCCAACACGGTGGCCCGTGACTTCGACATCCACGGCCTGAACCTCTATGTGGGGGTCGGGGGCCGGTTCATCAACGGGCTGGGTAAGGAATTCATGTGGGACTACCACCCGGTTCTGGGGAACCGTGCCCCGCTCCAGCATCTCGCCGTTGCTTTTTCTCACGAAGTAGCCGAGGGGCGGGGACCGATCTCCCTCGACATCACCACGGCCTCCCGGGAAGATCAGGACCTCTGCCGGAAGATCCTCCCCGAGAGTTTCCGGATCTGGGATAGGGCCAAGGTCAGCCCGTTTGAATCCGCCGTACCCTGGATGCCCGTCCTGCGCGGCACCTCCGCCGCCGGCGGCGGCATCAAGATCGATCTTGACTGTGCGACCAACCTCAGGGGCCTTTATGCAGGCGGAGACATTTGCTGGATCAACGCCCATGGGACGTACTCCTTTGGCGGGATAAACATCGGTTACACCTCCGTTTCCGGCTACGTGGCCGGGCAAAAGGCGGCCCAATTCCGGAAATCCCTGGGAACAACGGCCAAACGGGAGGCTTCCAAAGCAGAGCTTGACGAGCGGCTCTACCGGAGGTTCGCTCCCCTGACCCGCTCCCAGGGACAGACGCCGGAAGAGGCGGTCTATCTCCTTCAGCAGTGCCTCTTCCCCTACGACATCGCCTATCTGAAACATGCCGTGAAGTTGACGGAGGCTCTGGCGAAGGTCGAGGCGCTCGAAGAGGAAGTGGTCCCGACGCTTGTGGCCCGGTCTACCCATGACCTGGTCAAGGCGATCGAGGTGGAGAATATGGTCAAGCTGGGTAACCTCATGCTGAAGGCATCCCTGGTGCGTGAGGAGAGCCGCGGCTTCCATTTCCGTAAGGAATTTCCCTATACGGACAACGAGAATTGGCTGAAGCTGGTTTTGCTCCGGAAAGGTTCCGCCGGCGAGGTAATTGTCACGACAGAAGCAGTCGAGACGCCCTATGTGAAGCCGAAGGAGGCAAAAAGTCTGCCTCCGGGCGTGAAGAGGACCAGCTGATGCGCCCCCTGGTCCGGCCCCGGCGGGAAAAGAGGGTGCCCAAATTCGGGGCAGCATTGCCAATGCCAAAGACCTGCCAAAGTAAGGAGGGAAAACGTGATCCAGTACATTGATTATGACAAGTGCAGCCACTGCGGCCGCTGTGTTCAGATCTGCCCCATGGATGTTTTCCAGGCCCTGGGAAGCCTGGTTTACATAGCCCATCAGAAGGACTGCATGACCTGCTACCTCTGCGAGGAGGAATGCTGCTCAGAGGCCATCTATGTCGATCCCTACCGCGGCTACAAGGCGGTCCACTCGATTTACTAAGCTTGCCTTCCCCTTAGTCCTTGAATTCCTCTTCCCGGAAGACGCCCAGGGCGGCGTTTCCTTTTCGTCTCTGCGGTGATGTTGGCGGGTTGGCGGAGAGACGGCCAGCCCTCAGAGGGGCCGGGGCTCGTCATTGGCCAGGGCCGCGGCTGCGTCGGCGTCCATGTCAACGATCAGGTCAATGCCGGCCTGGGCAAAGCGCAGGGCCGCGGCCCGGGCGCGCCCATCCCGTTCCTGGTCGAGGGACCACTGGGCCTGTTCGAGGAGCAAAGCCAGGGCCAGCGCGCGCCCGGCGGTCATGGCAAAGCGCCGGGCCCCTGCTTCGCGCAGGCGCACCTGGTCCCTTGTCTCCATAAGCCAGTGCTCGGCATGGGCTACGGCGGCCAGAACGATGCGCCCCGTCTGGCTGAGTTGCGCATCCCGGGCACCTTCCACGCCCTCCTGGACCTTGGCCTTCAGGGCCGCCCAACCGGCCCCACGTTCCAGGGCGCGCAGCGTATCGAGGGCCAGCACATTCGTCGTCCCTTCCCAGATGGTAATCACCTGCGCATCGCGCAATAACGCGGGCAGACCCGTGTCTTCGCAATAGCCCGCGCCGCCAAAGGCCTCGATGATTTCGCTTGCTACGGCGACACCCTGACGTCCCGTCATCAGTTTGGCGACCGAGGTGAGGAGACGCAGCAGCTCACGTTCCTCGTCGGTGCTTTCGCCTGTCTCATCGCGGCCGATGAGTTCAGCGAGATAGAAGCTTAAATGGAAGGCCCCTTCCATCTCCGCCTGCAAACCCGCCAGGACGTCGGCAAAGAGCGGCTTCTGCGCCAGCGGCAGGCCGAAGACAATGCGTTTGCCTGCATAGTCGCGGGCCAGGGCGAGGCCGCGCCGCATAATGGAGGTGGCGGTCACGGCATTCCAGGTGCGCGTCACATGCAGCATCGGCACGACGTTTTTCACGCCCTCCGTCGTGCCCATCACCAGCTCAACGGGTGTGCCTTCTAGCATCAATTCCGCTGTGGGGACTTTGCGCGTCCCGAGCTTGTCCTTGAAACGATTGACCCGAATGTTGCGGAGGCGTCCCTGTGCATCGTGCGTCTCGATGTAGAACAACGCCAGTCCTTTGCCGCCCGGGCCGTTGCCTTCCGGTCGCGCCAGGGCAAAGGCCATCTGCGAGGCCGTGGCCGAGGTGAACCACTTGCGCCCGTACAAACGCCATTGACCAGCTTCGTCCTGTCGCGCCGTCGTCTGGGCTCTGCCCACATCGGAGCCGCCCGCGAGCTCCGTAAACCATTGACCGCTTGTCCAGAACTGCTTCGGATCGCGGCTCGTAAGGTGCGGGAAGGCCCGGTCCAGCAACTTCTGGTTGCGCGCGTGGAGCAGGGTGCGTGCCGCGCCATCGGTCATGGCGAGGGCGCAGGTGTAAACATCCGTGGAGGGATGGAAGAGATAGGCGAGAGCGAATTGATAGGGGCGCGAGAAGCGTCCGTACCGCCTCTCATAAGCGGTGGCGACGATGCCTTGCTCCGCGGCGATTTGTTCGGCCCGCCTCCAGAGGGGGGTGATTTCAATATGGTCGATCCGTTCGCCCCAGGCATCCCATTGCATGAGAAGCGGTTCACTGAGCCGGTCGGCAAGCTGCAATTGGTAGAGCTCGCCGCCCGCCAATTCGCCCAGTGTGGCCAGGGACGGCTCGATGTCACGGTATGTTTCGGCGGGCAGGATACGCCGCAGGTAGGACCTGAGCACGCGGTCCTCGTGATATTGGTTTCCCAGGGCAGGCGGGGGTTGATGGAATGATTCCGGCATGATGCGATCCTTATTAAATATTGTCCTGTTGTCAAGTCAGTCTTCCACCCGAAGAATCATCTCCCGCAGGCAAGCGACCTTTTTTTGCAGATCCGGCGCTTCCAGGATTTCCGTCACGGCGCAGATGAGGCGGGCGCCATGGCGGGCCACCTCGCCGATGTTGTGTTCCTTGATGCCCCCGATCGCCACAAAAGGCAGGGGGCAGTTCTTGACCACATAATCCAGATATGCAAGTCCCACGGGTGCGCCGACGTCTTTCTTGGTGAAGGTTGTAAAGAGCGGACCGACGCCGATGTAGTCCGCACCCTTGGCCACGGCCTCCTCAGCCTGCCGCGGCGCATGGGTCGAAAGGCCGATGATGAACTCCCCTCCCACCAGTTCCCTTACCTTTTCCAGGGGCAGGTCATCCTGACCGATGTGGACGCCGTCGGCCTGCACGGCGAGGGCCAGGGCCACATCGTCGTTGACGATGAAGACCACGTCCGCCTCGGCGGTTATTTCCCGGATTTCCAGGCATTCCCGATACTTTTGGCGGGACGGTTTGTCCTTCTCCCGGTATTGGATGATCTTGATGTCCGCCGCGACCATTTCTCTTGCCACTTCAACGTTGGTCCTGCCGCGGGAGAACTCTTCCCCTGTGATGCAGTAAAGACCGCTTGTGGGGATTTTTTTCTTGCCGGCCATGGCCCTATCCTCCCTTCTTCAAGTCTCTTCCGCCACCATCTGCCAGTCCTTGAAGATGGGCTGATACCCCATCTTTAAGAGATCTTCTTTCATCTCCTGCACTGTCCGGTGATCGGATATTTCAAACTGCCCCACGCCTTCCTGGCCGCTGAGCCGTCCCCCCACCTCCGTGGATGACCCGGCGGACATCTTTGTAACGCCCAGGGGCAGGATGTGATCCCGCAGTGCGGCGCATTCCCGCGTGGAGACGGTAAACCCGGCCCGGGGCAGGAACATCCTGCTTGCCAGCAGGATCTGGACGAAGTTTTTATCCGAAACGATCCCCTGTGGTTGGAAGTTCCCCAGGTGGGGGCGAAAGCGGGGGAAAGAAAGGCCGATTTCCACATCCCAGTAAGTGTTCTGGAGGTAATCGGCATGGATTCCGGCAAAGAAGGCCTCCTTCCGCCAGTCTGCCAGACCCAGGAGCGGGCCGATGGTTACGGTGCGCATACCCGCCTGACACCCCCGTTCCGGGGCGTCGAGCCGGTAGGGGTAATTCTTCTTCGGCCCTGCCAGGTGGATCGCATCGTAGACGTTCTCGTCATATACCTCCTGGTAGATGGTGAGTCCGTCCACGCCGGCATGGATGAGGTCCCGGTACTCCTCCCGGTCCAGAGGATAGATTTCCAGGGCGATGGAAGAGAAGTATCTCTTGAGCACGGTGAGGCAGCTCTTGATGTAGGCCGGGGGGCTCTCTTTCCTTGATTCACCCGTGAGGATGAGGATATGCCGCATGTCCCGACTGGCGATCTCTTTTGCTTCCGCCGCCAATTCCGCCTCGGTCAGCTTTTTGCGCGCAAAGGTGTTCTTCACGTTAAAGCCGCAGTAGGTGCACTGATTATCACAGTAATCGGAGAGGTACAGGGGCGTGAACAGGAAGATAACTTTACCGAAATTTTGCACCGTAAGACGGTGGGCCTTCCGGGCCATGGTTTCGAGGAGGGTTTCCGCCGCCGGCGCCAGGAGTGTCAAAAAATCCTTTTCCCTCAGTCTGTCTTTGGCCAGGGCGGCCCGGACATCGTCCTCCCTAACTCCGGCAAAGAAGCCCGGGAAATCAAAATTCTTATAGCGTGCGTAGATATCGTAAAAACTCATGAACTACCTTTATGCTCCTTCAGCGTAAAAAACCCGTCAAGGGCGAGGAGGCCTCGGCAAGTTGGTTCGTTTGCGCCAGCCCTGACAGGTAGGCCATCCGCCCGGCCTGCACGGCAAAGTCGAAGGCCCTGGCCATGGCCAGGGGGTCTCCCGCCGTGGCGATGGCGGTGTTGACGAGCACGGCGGCGGCCCCCATCTCCATGGCCTCGGCCGCCTGAGAAGGCCGGCCGATACCGGCATCCACGATGATGGGAAGATCGATCTCCTCGATCAGAATCCGGATCATTTCCCTGGTTTTCAAACCCTGGTTGCTGCCGATGGGGGCCCCCAGGGGCATCACGGCGGCGGCGCCCACCTCCTTGAGTTTCTTGGCCACCATCAGGTCGGGATTCATATAGGGCAGGACCACGAACCCCTCCTGGGCGAGAATCTCCGTGGCCTTGAGCGTCTCGTAATTGTCGGGCAGCAGATAGCGGTGGTCGGAGATGACCTCGATTTTGACCCAGTTCCCAGCCCCGGCGGCCCTGGCGACGCGGGCGATGCGCACCGCCTCCTGGGCGTTTCTGGCCCCGGAGGTGTTGGGCATCAGGACGCACCCCGGGGGGACGTGCTGCAGGACGTTTTCTTCCTCCGAGGCAAAGTCTATCCTGCGCAGGGCGACCGTCACGACCTGGACGCCTGACTGCCGGATGACCTCCCCCATGAAGGTGTGGCTGGAGAACTTGCCTGTTCCCAGAAAGAGCCTGCTTGTCAGCTTGACCCCGCCGATTTCCAGATGATCATTCATTAGTTTTCCCCCCCGCCTACAAAGCTTAATATTTCCACCTGGTCATGCTCCTGGAGCAAAACCTTTGACCAGGAATCTCGTCCGATGATCTCTTGATTGACCTCGACCACGATCCTCTCGGGCTGCCAGTTCTTGGCCCGGACGAGTTCGGCGATGGTCAGGGAAGCCGCGAGATTCTCCTCGCTTCCGTTTAATGTTATCCGCACTGCCTGTTTACCTCTAAGTTATGATTTATCCACTGCAAAAAAAAGCTTCCCCCGACAGGTCATCGAGGGAAGCTGAGCTTATCTGCCGGGACATAATTTCCTTTTTCCAAGACCCCCTGTTATGATAAAAGTTCATCCCAGTTCATGGTAAAGAACGTGTGGTGGAGCGAATGGTCGTCTTGTACCAGGTGATAGGTGAGGTCGCGGAAAAGGTTTTGGGCAATTTCGTAAACCGGCCCCGGAGGCACGACTTCATCCTGGGCCCCGTGATAGAGGAGCGTTGGCACGTCCAAAACCGTTTGTCCGCACATTTCCGGCGGCATATGGTTCAGGGCGGGCGCCAGAAGAATTAGACGTCGCATCTTTTGCGCCATTCCGCAGGCAAAGACGGCGGCCATCAACCCTCCGTAACTGGAGCCGACCAGGAGCAAATCTTCCCTGCCGGCCAGCAGGGTGGTCAATTTGGCCATCCGTGCCGCGAAGGGACCGAAGAAATCTTCCACGAGCATGCCGGGGTAGTGTTCCTTGAAAAATGCCCCTTTGGCACCCTGGCTGGAACTATCCAGGCCGTGGATGAAGACCCGCGTCGGTATCGTTGTCCTTTCCATAAGCTTCTTTACTTTGTGCCTCTTACGCTTTTTCAACCCTCTGGTGTTGATTGTTTACCACCTTTGCCGGTGTTTATCAAGGCTAGGGTCAAAAAACCGGCAACATTCCCTTAGCTGTCCTTTCGCCAGGCCAGCCGCAACTCCAGCCGGCGCGAGCAAGAGGTGAAAAGGAAACAGATACTGAAGTAGACGAGGGCGATGAAAATAAATATCTCTGTCGGATAGGCCATGGTCCGGTTGTTGATCTGTGTCCCGATGTGTGTCAATTCTGCAACCCCGACAATAAAGGCCAGCGAGGTATCCTTGATGAGGGAGACAAACTGGTTCACAAAGGAAGGGATCATGTTCCTCAATCCCTGAGGAAGCACAATATAAAGCAGGGCTTGCCAGGGCTGCAAACCGGTGGAAAGAGCCGCTTCGGTCTGCCCTTTGGGGATGCCTTCTATCCCGGCGCGGACAATCTGGGACATGTAAGCCGAGGTGAAGAGGGTTAACCCGAAGATCACGGTATGGTTTTCCGGGACCGTCTTCCCCAGTAGGGCCGGCAGCAGGAAATACATCCAGAAAATGACCATGAGCAGCGGCATGCCCCGCAGGGTGTTGATGAAAATGTTCGTTGGCCAGCGGATGAGTCGTGATTTGGAGAGGCTCAACAGTCCCAGCACCAGGCCGCCGCAGAAGGAGAGGAGGCAGGAGACCAGGGCCAGATAGAGGGTCAAGCCGAGACCGCCCAGAGGACCGTTGGGGAAACGGCCGATCATGAAATAGGTGAAATTGTCAGCGATCACCTGGAAATTGAGAAAATTATCCATATGTTACACCCGGTGCGGGTTCAGGACCCCTTTGTCGTAGCAATGCATCAGCGACGTGATGGTAAGCGATAAAGCCAGGTAAACCAAGGTCGCGGCGGTGAAGGCCTCAAACCCTTTGAAGGTGTAACTCTCGACCTGCCGGGCCTGATAGGTCAGCTCGGCCACGCCGATCGTCATGGCCAGGGAGGAATTTTTCGCCAGGTTCAGGAACTGGTTAACGAGCGGCGGAACAGTTATCCGGACGGCCTGCGGCAGGATGATGTACTGCATGCTCCGGAGGTACGAAAAACCGGCGCTCCGGGCCGCCTCCATCTGCTCCTTCGGTATGGACAGGACCCCGGAGCGGATGTCCTCGGCGATAAAGGCCGAGGTGTAAATGGTGAGGGCAACCAGCGCCGCGGTAAATTCGAAGTTCCCAGCGGTCAGCCAATCGTTGAGAACCCGGGGAAGGATCTTGTAGGAACCGAAATACCAGAAGAATATCTGCACCAAAAGCGGGGTGTTGCGGAAGAATTCCAGGTAAGCATGGGCCAGCCAGCGTAGGGGGCGGCAGCGGCTCATCCGCAGGACCGCAATCAGCAGCCCCAGCACAAAGGACAGAGCTATCCCCAGGATTGACAATTGCAGGGTAACCTTAAACCCCGCCACCAGCCAGGCGAAGTATTTCCCGGTGGTGACAATCGACCAGTCGAAGTGATAGGAAAACATGGGCGCTCCCGGGTCCCGATAAGCTTACTAAAAGGAAGGGGCGGCTGGCTGCGCCCCTGGCGTTGACTTGCTTATTTATCCGCAGCGATCTTGAAATGGCGCGGCAATTGAAAAGCGGTTTTTGGGCCGAACCATTTGTCGAATATCTTTTTTGCCTGGCCTGATTTTTCCATCTCCAGGATGGTCTTGTTGACAAAGTCTACAAAAGCCTTGTCTCCCTTGCGCATGCCAAGGCCGTAAGGCTCATCGGATATCTGCAGGTTCGGAATTTCAAACTGCTCCCGGTTTGGGGCTTTGGAGAGTATCCCGGCCAGGATTGCTTCATCTGTCGTTACGGCCGCCACCTTTCCCTGTTGCAGCGCCAGGAAAGCTTGCGGATAGTCGTCAAAGGAAAGGATGGTGGCTGTCGGCACAGCTTTTTTGGCGTTCTGCTCGGAGGTGGACCCCTTGGCCGTCCCTATTTTCTTGCCCTCCAGGTCCTTCAGGCTCTTTAATGTACCCTTCTTTACCAAGAACTTCTGGCCCGTAAAAAAATAGGTATGACTGAAGTCGATCTGTTTTGCCCGTTCCGTATTCTTGGTCATGGTGGCGGCGATGATGTCTATGTTCCCTTCCTGAAGCTGCGGCATGCGACTGGCGGAGGTGACGGCCTTAAGCTCCACCTTGCTGCCGAGCTTTTCGGCGATGGCCTTTACAAAATCAATATCGTAGCCCACGATCTCGCGGGTCTTCTCATCCACATAGCCGAAAGGAGGGAGCGAGTCCTTAACCCCGGCCACGAGAATACCCTTTTTTTTCACTGCCGCCAAAGTGTCGGCCGGTGGCGCAGCGCAAGCGGCATTGGCGATGATTACCACCAGTCCCGTTGCCAATAAAAACACCATTATTCTTTTCATCATCCTTCTCCTCCTCGTGTTTAATGCATTGGTGACAAAAGCTGCTGCAAAAACTGTTTGGTCCGGTCGTGCTGCGGGTCTATGAAAAAGCTTTCCGGTTGCGCTTCTTCAAGGATTGTCCCCTGATCGATAAAGACGATGCGGTGCGAGACCTCGCGGGCAAAACCCATCTCATGGGTCACCACCACCATAGTCATGCCGCTCTGGGCAAGGTCTTTCATGACCAACAGCACTTCGCCGATCATCTCCGGATCAAGCGCCGAAGTCGGCTCGTCAAAGAGCATGATTTTCGGCTTCATCGCCAGTGCCCTGGCGATCGCCACCCGTTGCTGCTGACCTCCGGAAAGCTGTGCCGGGTAAGCGTCGCGTTTCTCCTCCAGCCCTACCCTGGCCAGAAGCTGTCTGGCCTGCTCTTCCGCCTCCTTTTTCGGCGTTTTGCGGATTTTCATCGGGGCCAGGGTGATGTTGCCGACCACGGAGAGGTGAGGATAGAGATTGAACTGTTGAAAGACAAAACCCACCTCGGCCCGCAACTTGTTGATGTCTATACTTTTGTCCGAGAGGTGCAGGCCATCTACGATGAGTTCTCCCGCATCGATCGGTTCCAGTTGGTTGATGGTCCTGAGCAAGGTTGACTTGCCCGAACCGGAGGGCCCACAGACCACCACCACTTCTCCTGGAGACACGTGGAGGTTGATATTATTCAGCACATGGAGCGTCTTAAACCACTTATGCACCCCCTGAAATTTAATCATCACGATGTTCCTGTCTTGACAATGAAGTGCTACCGGTCACAATTTGGCCACAAGGGAAAAGAAGGGAGCAACAGTTAGCATCTAACTACTTAATATTAAAAGCTGTAAATATAATTTCCCCTTTTTGAATTGCTTTCACTCTGCCAGTATGTTAATAATTTTTCAAGCGAAGATTTCACGGATCTGTTCGTAACAAAATCCAGCTAATTAAGTTTTTTCTCCACAATTCCTTATCCTTGGAAAGGGCGGATTGACTATGTCGGCGATTGCTCCGCTGCGAGCCTTGAGACCACAGAAAGAGTATGTAAAAGCGGTGGCGTCCCTTCCCTATGACGTGGTCAGCTGGGAAGAGGCGCGGCAGATCGCCGCGGGCAATAGCCTGAGCTATCTGCATGTGGAGAAGTCGGAGATCGACCTGCCGGCCGACTTTCCCCCCCATGACCCGGCCATCTACGAAAAGGCCAGAGAAAACCTCGATAGACTGGTGCAGCAGGAAGTCCTGTTTCAGGAAAAACAAGCCTGTTTCTATGTCTATGCCCAGGGGATGAACGGCTTTTGGCAGTATGGCATTGTGGGTGGAATGAGCGTTGCCGAGTATGAAGCGGGCCGGATAAAGAAACATGAGTTGACCAGGGCGGACAAGGAACTGGACCGCATCCGCCATGTGGACAGGGTAAATGCCCATACAGGCCCGGTTTTCGCAACCTATCGGGCCCGGCCGGCCCTGGACCGCTTGGTCGAGGGGGTGGTGGCATCCCCGCCGGAGTATGATTTTGTCACCGAGGACGGCATCGCCCATCGAGTTTGGATAATCGCGGAGGAAAGGACCATCGACGCCCTTATCGGGGAGTTTGCCTCTGTGGACAGTCTTTATATTGCCGACGGGCACCACCGGGCCGCGGCGGCGGCCGCGGTAGCCCGGATGCGGCGGGAAAAGCATCCCCGCCGCCCAAATGCGCCCTATGAGAACATCATGGCCGTACTTTTTCCCCATAACCAGCTGAAGATTATGGATTATAACCGGGTCGTGAGAGATTTGAACGGATTGACCGCTACGGGGTTTTTGGAACGCTGCAGCCGGAACTTTAGGGTGAGCCCTGATTTTGCCGAAAGGTCCCCCCGGGCGGTTCATGAATTCGGCCTCTATTTAGGCGGCCGCTGGTATAAGCTGGCAGCCAAGGCGGATGCCTATGATGCAGCCGATCCCATTGGCCGGCTTGACGTCTCCCTGCTGCAGGAGAGGCTCCTGGGACCGGTGCTGGCGATCGATGATCCCCGGACCGATAAGCGGATCGAATTCGTGGGCGGCATTCGGGGCATGGAGGAACTGGAGAAGCTGGTGGATTCCGGCGCTTTTGCCCTGGCCTTCGCCCTCTATCCGGTGACGATTGAGCAACTGATGGAAGTGGCCGACGCGCAGCTGATCATGCCTCCCAAATCCACCTGGTTTGAGCCGAAATTGCGCAGCGGCATCTTCACCCATCGCTTGTCTGAGGGACCTGAAGGGGATGATGCTTGCGGATGAAACCCTAGACGACATTGCCGGCGGGCGGTTCCAGGTCCTGCAAAAGGAAGCGGGATACCGGTTTTCCCTGGACGCCCTGCTGCTAGCCCATTTTGTGCGCTTGGGCCCGGCCGAGGCGGTTCTGGAATTGGGGGCGGGCAGCGGGGTGGTGGCGCTGCTCCTGGCCGGTCGCGGACAGGGTGCGGCGATCACGGGCCTCGACATCCAGGCGGAAATGGTGGAGATGGCCCGCCGGAGTGTCGCCATCAACGGCCTCACGGCAAGCATCACGATGCGGGAAGGCGATGTGCGGGAGATTAAAAATCTCTTTCCCGCTCGTTCCTTCGACGTGGTGGTGGCCAATCCGCCCTACCGGAAGGTAAACTCCGGGCGGATCAACCCCCTCAGGGAAAAAGCCCTGGCCAGGCACGAGATTCTTGGTACGGCGGCCGACTTTTTGCAGGCAGCCGCCTATGTCTTGAAGCCCGTGGGCCGGGCCTTTTTTATCTATCCGGCCACCAGAATGGCGGAACTGATCTGCTCCATGAGGAAGACCCGCCTGGAGCCCAAGCGCCTGCGGATGGTCCATTCCCAGGCCTCCGGACCGGGGAAATTCGTTCTCCTGGAAGGCCTCCGGGAAGGAGGCGAAGAACTGGAGGTAATGCCGCCCCTCTATATCTACACGGCAAAAGGCGGTTATACGGAAGAGATGACCGGCCTCTTCAGGGAGCTTTCTTCTCCCGGAGCCGGCGGAAGGTGAGCTCTTTGATCATCACCCGGCGGATGATTTCCTTTAGTTCCGCATCGGCGAGCGAGGCCAGGCAGGTTTCGACCATTTTTTTGTCCCGTTCTTTCAGGTGGATGGTCGGCAGGGGCAAGGCGCTTTCTTTCCCGACACCGGCAGGGGAGGGAAAGGGGCCGATGGAAAAGCGGATGTCTTTCAGGTCGGTGCCGGCCATTAACTCATTGACCTTCCCGATTATCTCTGCTTTGAGGAAGTGCAGCTGCTGCATCCACACGGAGCTGGAAACCTTGACGAAGAGGGTGTCCCGTTTTATGATGTCGGGCCGGGATTGGGCGGCAATCTGTGGACCCACGGCTTTTTCCCATATCTCGAGGAGCCGGCGGTCCTCCTGCCGGAAGGGGACATGCCTCTTCTTGAGCGCCCGGGAAAGGATCACCTCGATTTTTTGCAGCTCGCTGGGCGGTCTTTTACGCATGGCTTTTTTTCTCACAATTGCCCGACTGGGTCAAGGATGGAAAAAATGACGGAGAAAAACAAAACGATACCCGTGGTCTCCATTGTCGGCAAATCGAATACGGGCAAGACCACCCTGATCGAAAGGATCATCCCGGAACTGAACCGCCGCGGGTACCGCGTGGCGACGATCAAGCATCACGGCCATGGCTTCGAGGCGGACGAGGAGGGAAAGGACACGTGGCGTCATAAGCAGGCCGGGGCCCGGATGACGGTCTTTTCCTCACCCCGTCGGGTGGCGGTGGTGGAGGATGTGGAAAGAGACCAGGGGATTGAAGAATTGCTCGCCCAGTATGTCCATGACGTGGATCTCGTGCTCACCGAGGGATTTAAAAAGAACACCCTCCCCAAGATCGAGGTCTTCCGGGCGGACCGCAAAGAGGATCTCCTCTCCCGGGACGATGCCAAGCTGCTGGCCGTCGTGGGTGACAAGCCTCCGGATCTGAATATCCCCTGGTTTGACCGGGAGGACGTGCGGGGCATCGTGGATATGATTGAAACCCGGTTCCTGCGCTGAGGCGCCTTTTCATGGCGCCCGCCGGGCGAGCCAGCGGAAGTTCCCCGGGGATTCTCCTCCGTAGATCTCGACCGCGCCCTCGATGGTGTTGCCGGTGACCCGGCCGTTGAACCAGAGCACCACTTTTTCCTTATCCCGGTCATCGCGGCAAGTAAAACTCAATTGCCCGCCCGAGAGCCGGGCCTCGGTGATCGGCCTTTCCCGCCCTTCCAGGCTCAGCACCCCGCTGATCTCCTGGAATGTTTGGGCCAGACGGAGGCGATAGCTTCGCTCGGCGTTGGCCGTGGCCAGGACTCCGTGCCAGGTGCCGGAAACATCTGCCGGCATCACCCAGAGGTAAAAAGGTGCGTCACGCTTATAAATCCTGTCAGGATATTCATAAGTTACGTTGTACAGGCGGCCCATCTGATCGGGTTTCCAGTCGCTCATGTTAAAGTCATGCGCCAGGACCCGGGTGCCTGGTTTGAGTTCGCGAAACAACTTGGGGCGGAGCCGCAGGTTCAATTCCGGCGTCAAATAAAGAGTCACGACGGTCGCTTTAGTCAGATCGGTCGCAAAGAGATCCCCCCTGACATATGTAACGCGCCCGGTTACCCCGGCCTTGCGGGACCGCGCCGCGCCCTGCTTAAGGAGTGAGGGATCGACGTCCACACCGACACCCCGCGCGCCGAAGAGCTGTGCGGCGAGGGTGACGATGCGGCCATCCCCGCAGCCCAGGTCGTAAACAACGTCATCCTTGTCGACCCCGGCCATCTTGAGCATCGCGATGATGACCGGCTCCGGGGTAGGGACAAATTCCACGTCCGTATCCTGCTGTTTTGTGCATCCGGAAATCCCCAAGACAACCAGGCTCATGAACCAAATCAGGCCACGCATGCGATAGCAAATCCCCATTATTTTCCTCCCCAAGTACAGGCACTTTAATTTTGATGAATTCGTAAAAAGTCGAATTCATCACGTTTTAGGTGTTATGTGTTAAGTGTTACGCTTTTGGAATATCGCGTCTATTAAGATACTTAAAACATAAAACTTAAAACGTAACACGTCTCGTAAAATGCCTTTTTCTACTTTTTACGAGACCGTCAATTTTCGGAGTTTAAATATTTGACAACACAATGTAAAGAAGAAAACCGTGGAACCGGTGTCCGGACTTGACTGGCTCTTGACAATAGTATAGTTAAGACCTCGCAGTATCGTTATCAGCCCGCCACATCTAATGAGATAGTGCAGCAACATCAGGAGGTTATCTTTATGAAGGCGAAAGTGATATGTCTGCGTCCTAAAATCGATCTGGACCGGGCCAAGGTCGAGCTTCCCGAATCCTTGGCAATCGAATTTTTTCCCCAGTATGAGGAAGATAAGGTATTTAAAGCCCTGGAAGATGCCGATTTCCTCCTGGCTTCGTCTCATTTCCCGCCCATTGCGGCCCCGCTGATTTCCCGGGCTAAATCCTTAAAGTTGATCCAACTGTGCGGCGCCGGCTATGAAACGGTGGATCTGGCAGCGGCGAGCCGGGCCGGGATTCCCGTGGCGCGCTGTGCGGACCAGAATTCTCAGGCCGTGGCGCAACTGGCTTTTACGCACATGACCATCTTAAACAGGGGGATATTGGAGGCGGACGGCGAAATAAAGAAAGGGCGTTATCAAGAAGTGCGCGCGAAATTGCGGAAGCAAGGCACCTACGAGATGGAAGGGCTGTGTTTGGGGATCCTCGGGATGGGTCCCATTGGCAAAGAAATGGCCCGCATTGGCGCTTTTTTCGGGGCGAAGTTGCTTTATTACGACATCGTCCGCTTATCCGCGGCCAAGGAAAAGGAAATGAACCTGACCTTTGTTGAATTTCCCGAGCTCCTCAGGGCGGCCGATATCTTAACTCTCCATCTTCCCGTGAATGCCCAGACGAAGAAGATCATCGGCCGCCAGGAAATTGCCTTGATGAAAGACTCGGCGATCCTGGTTAATACGGCCCGGGGAGCTCTCCTGGATGATGAGGCCTTGGTCGAGGCACTGAAAGCAAACCGCCTGAAAGGAGCCGCCCTGGATGCCTTTGATCCGGAACCGCTGCCCCCGGATCACCCCTTCCTGACTCTGGAGGCGGAAGTGCAGAAGAAGCTGCTCCTCACCCCCCATCTGGGCGGCACGACCAGGCAGGCCCAAAGCCGGATGTACCAGGAGGCGGTCAACAATATCCTGACAGTGACCAAGGGTGAAACTCCCCAGCATGTGGTCAACTGGGAGCAACTGGGCCGCACCTGAGAGAATAACATGAAGGTTTTGCATACCTCGGACTGGCATCTCGGCCGGGCCCTTTATGGGCGGAAGCGGTACGAGGAGTTCACGGCGTTTTTGCGCTGGCTGGCCGGTCTTATCGAGGACGAGGGCATTGAGGTGTTGCTCCTGGCGGGGGATGTGTTTGACAACAGCGCCCCCAGCCACCAGGCCCAGGAACTTTACTACCGCTTTCTCTGCAGGGTGGCCGCCTCGGCCAACCGCCAGATCGTGGTCACGGCGGGAAATCATGATTCGCCCTCTTTTTTAAATGCGCCCCGGGAACTCCTTAAATTCATGAATGTTCACGTCCTGGGCCAGGCCGCGGACGATCCCGCCACGGAGGTGGTCGTCCTCACCGGTCCGGATGCCGAACCACGGCTGATCGTATGCGCCATTCCCTATCTCCGGGACCGCGACATCCGCACCTCCGAGGCGGGCGAGAGCGTCGAGGACAAGGAACGCAAGATTGTCGAGGGAATCCGGTCTCATTACCGCCAGGTCTGCGCCGCGGCCGAAGAGAAGCGCGCCCTCTTGCGCAAGCCCGTGCCGATCGTGGCCATGGGGCATCTTTTTGCGGCGGGTGGCCGCACCACGGAAGGCGACGGCGTGCGCGAACTCTATATCGGTTCCCTGGCCAAGGTCGGCACGGACGTATTTCCCGCCTCTATCGACTACCTGGCCCTGGGGCATCTCCATATCCCGCAAAGGGTCGCCGGTGCGGAATGCATCCGCTATGCCGGTTCTCCCCTAGCCATTGGTTTCGGTGAGGCGGACCAGGAAAAGAGTGTGACCCTGGTGGAGTTTTCCGGCCAGGCGCCCCTGATCACGCAGATACCCGTACCCAGGTTTCAGGAGTTGCAGACCCTGCGGGGGGATTGGCCGGCCCTGGCCCGGGGGATCGACGTGCTGAAGGCCAAGGGGAGCAAGGCCTGGCTGGAGATCGTCTATGAGGGAGACGAGGTCGCCGGCCGCCTGCGTGAACGGCTTGATGAGGCCATCACCGGGACGGACCTGGAGATCCTCCGTGTGAAAAACAACCAGGTTTTGGAACGGGCTTTGCGCCCCCTGCAGGAAGAGGAAAGGCTCGACGATCTGGATGTGCTCGATGTCTTTCAGCGGTGCCTGGCTGCCCATGAAGTTCCGGAGGAGCAACGCAGGACGCTGCTGCTGGCCTATCAGGAGGTAACCGCCTCCCTGGATGAGGCAGACCCTCAAGCCAAATAGTGTCCATCCGGAAACTCCGGATGAGACACTATTGGTTTCCAATTTGGAAACGAGGGATTTTGCGTCCTGGCTAGGAAATCAAGGGGTTGCGCGGAGGCGTACACAGCGTACGCCGCACAAGCAAGCCCGCAGATTGACACCGCCAGGGCGGAAAAGAACCGTTTCCGGATGGAAGCTAAATAGAGGAGGGCGTGCATCCGCTCTATGCTGAAACCCTATGACCAGGAGCTTGCCAAGGTGGCCTTTGTCTTTGCCCACGGGGGAACTAAAGAAGACAAGGGAAACCGTACCTATGCCGTGGCCGCCGCCATTCTGGACCCGGACGGCCCGGCCCGGACCTTTGCCTCGCTCGTCAGCTATCCCTTCCTGACGGCCCGGGAAAGATATCATTCCCATATCTCCCGGGAAGAATTACTCCAGGCACCTGAGGCGCCGGCCGTTTATGCCCGGCTCCAGGCCTTCCTCAAAGATTGTCCCGTTGTTTTGACACTGCCCTTTGGCGATCATTATGCAGACATAATAAAATTATGCGGTGCCAAACGCATCGTCGATCTCCGTTTTGCCGCGGAATTCTTTCTCCCCCAGGTCGATTCCTTTTCCGCCAAACGTCTGTGGGAGCATCTCCAGCAGCAGGAACGGGACCGGATTCATTTTACGGCCCCCGAGGTTGTGGATTTGTCCATGGCCCTGGTGGAACATATCTGCGGCAAAGAACTCAACGATGCGGACTTCCCCCGGGCGGCGGCCCTCCGTTATTATCTGGACAAGAGCCACACCCTCTTCGGCAGGACATTCCTCCATATCTCCCGGGCCTACCATAAATATTTCGGCACGCTCCTCCATCCCCGTCATGGCCCGGCGACAGCGGATTGGAAAGGATTTCTGGGAGTTCTGCGCTATAAGCCGCCGGCGGGAAAAAAGAGCGAGCCTTTCCGGAAGATAGATCCGGAAGGTCTCGAAGCGATTTATCAGGGCCTTTCTCAATCCGTCAAGGGGTTCACCTTCCGAGCGGCCCAGGTGGAATATGCCCGACAGGTCGCCCGGACGATCAACGATGGCGCCGTGCTCACCATTGAGGCGGGCACCGGCACGGGCAAGACGCTGGGCTACCTCGTTCCGGTAATGGAATATCTCTACCGCAACAAGGAGGCCCGGGTCGCCATCTCCACTTATACCAAGAGCCTCCAAGACCAGATACTTCAGCGGGAGATCGCCTTTCTCCAGGAGGCAAGCAAGGCTTATCGGGACATACCCGTGGCCCTGCTGAAGGGGAAAGCCAACTACCTCTGCGCCGAAAAGCTGGATAACGCCTTCGATGAATCCTGGCAGGGGGCGCCCCTCCTGGCTTGGCTCTATCTTGTCAATTTAACCTACCATTTCCGGGAAGCCGACGGTGACCAGGTGGGCCAGACCATCAGCCGTTATCTGAACGACGGCCCTTTCTTCCACCGGGTCCAGCGGGAGGCCTCGGCCAGGAGCGGCTGCGACGCCAGGCATAGCCGCTGTCCCGCTCAGGTCATGACGGCCGCAGCCCGCACGGCCCGCCTGATCGTCACGAACCATCACAAGCTGTCCCTGTTAAATCGCGACCCCCTGCTGGCAGAGCTCTTCAAAATTTTCATTATCGACGAAGCCAACCACTTCGAACAAGCGGCCCGGGCGGCCTTCGGCGAGGAAGTCAATTCCCGGGACGCTTCGGAAACCCTGGAATACCTGGGAGAGACCCTGGGAAGGGTCTTGAGCCGGGCCACGGGCGATCTCGAAGAAAATATCCGGCAGGCTCTGGCCGCTCTTGTTACTCTGCGGGAAGAGATGGCCCAACTTACCGAGCTTTTGCAGCGGGTTAATTCCCAAAGAAGACAGGCTGCCGGCCATCAGGAGCTGCCCGCTAGCATTTCCGCCTTTGGGGAAGGCAACATGGAAACACACCTCGCGGCGCTCCGGGAGGCGATCGGGCGGATCGGCGAAAACCTGGCCTGGTTGCAGGAGGCGGATCTCTGCCGGATGTTGAAGATCCAGGCCCGGACCAGGGAACGGCTGAAAAATGTGCGGGACAGCTTGTTGGAGCAGGGGGCGTCTCTCGGAGTTATTGCCGATTCCCTCGCCACCCGTAACAAGACCGTCACCTATGACCTCTTTGTAAAACATTGGACCCTCGCGGCCCATCATGTGGACGTGGCCGACATTATCCGGGAGAATTTTTATCGGGACACCCGGGGCCTGGTGTATACCTCGGCCACAATTTGCCGGGAAGGAGACTACGAGGTCTTCAAACAGATCGTGGGTCTGGAACGCCCCTTCGCCCTCGACATGGAGGCCACGCAATTCCGGGACTTCCGGTATGCCTCCCTGCCTTCTCCCTTTGTGGGCGATGCCGCCGAAATTATGGTCTGCCCCGAGGCGGTCTCGGGCGATTATGCCAACAAGTCGGCCTGGCTGAGGTATGTGATGCGGACCTTGCCCGGGCTGATCCGGAAGAACCGGGGACGCACCCTCGTTCTCTTTGCCAGTTATCAGGACCTGGAGGCCGTGGCCCAGCGTATCGGCGACGATCTTGCCGAGGCCCGTTTTCCTCTGCTGATCCAGCGCAGCGGGTATCCCACGGGAGACCTCTGCGACGAGTTTCGCGCCCTCAAGGAAAGTGTCCTCTTCGGGGTGGACACCTTCTGGTACGGCGTTGATTTTAAGGGCGACACGCTGACCCAGGTCGTCATCACCCGGATTCCCTATCCTAACCCTGCCGAGCCTCTGCAAATGGCCCGGCGCCGAACCATGACGCCAGCGGACTACTGGAATCGCTATCTTTATGATACCTATATCAAGATGAAGCAGGGGATCGGCCGCCTCATCCGCTGTGAAACCGACCGGGGCAAGGTGGTCATCCTCGATTCCCGCTACTTGTCCTTTGCTGCCAGGCAGAAGACTGCTCCCGAGGAAGGAAAAACTGCCCTGCGGGGCTCGCAGGAGTGACGAGACATGAAGATACGCAGCCTACGGTTCAAGAACCTGAATTCCCTCGCCGGCGAATGGCAGGTTGATTTCACCCACCCGGACTACGGGGACGGGATTTTTGCCATTACCGGGCCCACGGGTGCGGGCAAGACGACCATCCTCGATGCCCTCTGCCTCGGGCTTTACGGACGGACGCCCCGCCTGGACCGGGTGACGAAGAGCAGCAACGAGATCATGTCCCGCCAGACAGGAGAATGCTTTGCCGAGGTGACCTTCGAGAGTGAAAAGGGCCGTTATCGCTGCCACTGGAGCCAGCACCGCGCCCGGAAGCGGCCGGAGGGCGAGCTGCAGCCGGCCAGGCACGAAATAGTCGCTGCCGATTCCGGGGCCGTTCTGGAGTCGCGGGCCACTCAGGTGGGCGTCTTTATCGAAGAGGTGACGGGGATGGACTTCGAACGCTTCACCCGCTCGATGCTCCTGGCCCAGGGGGGATTCGCCACCTTTCTCCAGGCTTCTCCCGATGACCGTTCGCCCATCCTGGAACAGATCACGGGCACGGAGATCTATAGCCGGATCTCCATGAAGGTTCATGAACGCCGCGCGGCGGAGCGCGAAAAGCTGGCCCTCCTGCAGGCGGAATTGAGCGGCCTGCAGGTTTTAAGTGAAGAGGAAGAAAGCAACATGCAGGCCGCCAGGCAGGAAAAGCAGGCCCGGGAAACCGCCTTGGCCGGCCAAGCGGAGGAGATGCGCCAGGCCCTGGCGTGGCTGGAGAGGATGGGGGCGCTGGCCGGTGAATTGGCCGACCTGGAGAAGCAGAAACTGGTTCTGGAGAGGCGCCGGCAGGAGTTTGGTCCGGAATTGCAGAAACTGGAAAGAGCGCGCCAGGCCCTCGGTCTGGAAGGCGATTACCGCGGGGTGGCTGCCTTGCGGGGCGAGCAGGTGCGGGAGAAGGCGGAACTCGCCGCCGCCGTGGCCGCGCTTCCGGAAAAGGAGCAGCTCTGCGCCGCGGCCCAGGAGGCAAGAGAGGCAGCCGAGACAAGGCTCCGGGAGGCGCGCGCTGCCCAGACGGCCCAAGGAGAGGTCCTGAAAAAAGTGCGCGAACTCGACGCCCTGGGAGAGGAAAAAAAGAAGCAGCAAGTTGCGAAGGCGCGGGAGATCAAGGAGGCCGAGGAGCAGGGTAGGGGCTACCAAGACAGGCTCGCCCTTCTGGAAAAAACGCGGCAAAGGGCGCAGCAGGAATTAGAGGCCATCCGGGATTACCTGGTCCGCCAGGCTGCCGATGCCGCCCTGCCGGGAAAACTGGCAGCCATTGCCGGGTCTTTTGAACTGCTGCATGACCTGGAAGTCAAGCAGGGCAAGCTCCGGGAAGAGTTGGCAGGGGCCGGGGAGAAGAAAGAGACCGCCGGCGCGGCCTGCCAGAAGCTGGAAGCTGATGCGGATCAGGCCAGCCAGAAATTTGCGCAGGCCAAAGAGGAACTGCAACACCTTGCCGTGGAGATACAGGCCCTCCTCAAGGGACGGGAAATCAACCACTGGCGGGAGGAAGCCGAAGCCCTGAAAGAACGGGCGCGCCTGCTCCTGCAGACAGGCGAAACCATCGACCGGCTGGCGGAGACGGCCCGGACCCTGGATGATTTAGCCCGCCATATCGAAATCTTGAAAGCCCGTCAGGAGCAGCAGGCCGAGGAGATAAAAGCAGACCGGGATAAAAAAACGCTCCTGGAAAGAGATGTAGCCGGTCTGGAAAAGGAAGTGTCGCTCCTGGCCCGCATCCGCCAACTGGAGGAAGAAAGGCAACGCCTCGAAGACGGCCGGCCCTGCCCGCTCTGCGGCGCTACGGACCATCCTTACGCCCGGGGCAATATCCCCATCCTGGACAGTGCCGAAGCAGCTTTGCAGAAGACCAAAAGGGAACTGCAAGAGCTCGCGGAAAAGCTGGGCCGGAAGGAAGCGCAGTTGGTGAAAACAGGCGCGGAAATCACGCACGGGGAGAAGGAGCGGCAAGAGAAAGGGGCGGGGCAGGAGCGGGACGAAAAGCAATGCGCCGCATCCCTGCAGCTACTCCGTATCGAGGCGGACCCCACGGCACGGCCGGGACTGGTGCAAGCGGAATATGCGGCTGTGCAGCTCAAGATTGCCGCTGCCTCCGAAGTGATCGCCAGCCTGGAAGCAAAGAGCAAAGAGGAGAAATTGCGGCAAAAAGACCTGGAAAGGCAGCGGGTAAAGTTTGACGAAGCAGGCAAGGCTTTGCAGGACGCCCGGTATCGGTTGGCGACGGCTGCGGGAGAGCAGGAGCGCCTCGGCCAAGAGTGCAACCAGCTCGGCGAAGAGATAAAAAAGTTTCAGGCTGCCGCGGGGCGGGAGGTGGAGCCCTTCGGCATCCCGGAACTTCCCCTGACCAGCCTGGCCACTGTCCTGCAGGACCTCACCCGGCGCAAGGAACTATGGCAGGCCAAGGAGGAGGAAAAAAGCATTCAAGAGAAGAAGATCGCGGCCTGGCAAGGTGAACTCGAAAAGAACCGGGCCCTGGCCCTGAACCTGGAAAAAGAGCTGACCGCCCGAGGCCGGGAGCAGGAGCAGCTGCAGGAGGAGTATGCCGCCCTGCGGGCCGCGCGGGAGAAACTCTTCGGGGATCAAGCTCCTGATCAGGCGGAAAAACAGCTGGTCCAGGCCCTGGAGCAGGCGGAAAAGGCCCTGGAAAAGGCGCGGTCCGACTATGGGCAAAGGGAAAAGGAGAGCAGCGCCCTGAAAGAAAGAATTGCCGACAGCCAGGGAAAAACGGCCAAACGGGCCGAGGAGCTGCTTCAGGCGGAGAGGGACCTGGCCGGGTGCATCGCGCAGGCCGGATTCCTCGATGAGGCGGACTATCTGGCTGCGCGGCTCGGGACTGAGGACCAGGAACGCCTCACCCGGGAAGAGCGGTCCCTGAACAGGGACATGGCGGAGCAGGAGGTACGCTGGCAAGACAGGACAGCCGCGCTGGCCGCGGAACGGGAAAAGCATCTGACCGGGCAGCCTCCCGAGACGCTTCAGCAAGCCCTCGGCGAATGCGACGGGCAGCTGAAGCAGCTGCGGATGGACATCGGCGGCACCATCAGGATTTTGGAGGAAAACGAAAAACTGAAAGCGCGGCAGGGGGAACGGAGGCAGGATCTCGACCGTCAGAAACAGGAATGCGTGCGCTGGGATGATCTGCACCAGCTCATCGGCTCGGCGGACGGCAAGAAATTCCGCAACTTTGCCCAGGGGCTCACCTTCGAGATGATGACGATTTATGCCAACCGCCAGCTGCGGAAGATGACGGACCGCTATCTCCTGGTGCGCGATGCTTCTCAGCCCTTGGAACTGAACGTCATCGACAATTACCAGGCCGGGGAAGTCCGATCCACGAAGAATCTCTCGGGAGGGGAAAGCTTTTTGGTGAGTCTTGCCCTGGCCCTCGGCCTTTCCCACATGGCCAGCCGGAATGTGCGCGTCGATTCCCTTTTTCTCGATGAAGGATTCGGCACCCTGGACGCGGAGGCCCTGGAGATGGCCATCGAGACGCTGGCGGGACTCAGGCAGGACGGCAAGCTGATCGGCGTCATCTCCCATGTCACGGCGCTCAGGGAGCGGATCAGCACCCAGATCCAGGTGACCCCCGAGACAGGCGGCCGCAGCACCATCACCGGCCCCGGCTGCCGCAGAATCTGAACGCGCCCGGCTGAAACAAGGTTCCCTCTAATCTTCTTGACTAAGGCAACTTAAAAGGATTATTAATTATTCCAAAGATTTCACCCAACGCGAATTAGTGCGTATTAAGGAGACCTTTCAATGGCTTCTGAAAATGGTCAGGTCATCAGCATAATAAGGGAGTTTCTCACAAGATTGGCCCAAGAGGGGATCCATGTGGAATCAGCATACCTTTTCGGTTCCTATGCCAAAGGCCATGAAGACCGTTGGAGCGATATTGATGTGGCCGTTATCTCACCTGATCTCACCAATGACCGTTTGGAAGAGCGGATTAGGCTGATGAAACTGTCTTCCGACATTGACACCCGCATCGAGCCTGTTCCTTTCCGCCCCGATACCTTCGTTGATGAAGACCCTCTCGCCTGGGAAATCAAAAGATCGGGAATCGACGTAATGAAAGCCGACATACCGACAAAACGCTCAGCTTGGCGAACCAAAAAGCTTCAAACCGGTTAACGCGAAATGACAACCCTTTATCCTGAGACTGCGAAGTAGGACTGAAGTAAGTGTAAAATGTCATTCAACATGGGTATAGCATTTAAATTTTGTTTTATATGTCGTACGCCTATTCTGATAATAAGTATATTTTACAGATTTGTGTTCAACAAAATTCTTTGACATTATTGATAAAGTTGCTTACAAATTATGTAAGCTTTCACAAATCAGCACCGCATGCCCACAAAAAATAGGTTACGTATATTAAACGTTGCCGCCGCGCTGCGCGCGACGGCAACGGCGGAGCTAAGCTATCGCTTGATCAATTTGTTGCCGCTGTGCCGAAAATAAAGTATGAATATGAAACAGTGCTCCGCGCTAATAGTCGCCTGCTTGCTGATTCGCGCGGCGGCAACAAATCGCTCAAGCGGATTCCGCATAACCCGCTGCGCGAACTTGCAGTTCGCTCTGTTCATTCTACGGAATCCGCTTAGCTCCGCCGTTATCGCGTCGAGGAAAGCTCGACATATCTTACGGGGTGAAAGTCCTCGTCGGGTAAGGGTTAGCCACCCACCCGTATCGAGTCTTGCGCCTGTGGCGGAGCCGACAAGGATGTTGGCGAACAAAATGGGTGAAGCGTAGACAGAGAATCCCGTAGGCCGCAGGGGAGATCACGCTCCCTGAAGTGCTGGTACAGCTTCGAGATAAGCTTTTCGCGGATGCCGATGGTTTTAACGATCGCCGAAGGCAATACAAGAACATCCATAAGTGGCTTGGATGGGAAGGTCCGCCGGATCCATCAGGCCGTGGCATGGGGGAAGAGATATGTCGTAGAACTCGAGAGGTCTCATGAGCTCCCGGCGGGCCGCCGGCAACCTGGATACGTAGTAGTCGCGTGCGACGAGGCGTCATAGAAGAAAATCCATGGAACCCGGTGGCAGGGACGGTATGGAATGCACCGCCTGACCGGGTAGGAGAACCGAACCTTGGAAAATAGAGGAGGTGACCGATGGCCCATGGGGAGTCTTATCAAGCATAGTACTCAGAGCGTGGAAAAGCCACGTACAGGGGGAAGGACTTGACGAAAGTACGTAGCCTGCAAAGGAAACTTGTGCCGGACACTGTAGGATCGGATAAACACAAGCCAACCTCACTGCAGGGAATAGCAATGAAGGCGAAAGCCGACAGGGTTTCGTCTTTCGCGAAAGCGAGTACAACCGAGGAACCGGATGAGGGAAAACTTCACGTCTGGGACTGTGCGGGGGGTGCCGGGTAACCGGCGTTCCTACCGCGGAGCAAGCAATGAGATAACATGAACGAACTATTTAACGAATCTGAACAACTTGTCTATGACATCTGCAAAAGATCATTCTTGTGTCTTTGGAGCTATCCAAATCCTCTTGGAAAAGACGGAAAAGAACTCTGTGATACGCTTGTGGTATGCAAGCCCGATATCATAATATTTAGCGTCAAAGACATCGGACTTACGGACAGTGGCGACGTATCCATCGATTGGAAGCGCTGGAGGAAGCGAGCAATTGACGCTTCAGCAAAGCAGATATATGGCGCTGAAAGATGGCTTGACGGGGCTTCGCACGTTATCCGTAGTGATGGTAGTGCGGGCATAGAACTGCCTCATCGTGAAGTGAGACGGGTCCATCGTGTCGCCATTGCGCTGGGAGACCAAGGCAAGGCCTCTATCAGATTCGGCGATTTCGGGAAAGGGTTCGTTCATGTTTTTGATAAAACTTCTCTGGAAACAATAATGGGGGAATTGGACACAATAGAGGATTTTGTTGCGTACCTATCTGCGAAAGAAGCGCTATATCTTTCTGGAAGAACGACGTTATTCCAAGGCGGCGAGGAGGACCTTCTGGCTCTGTACCTGTATAACGGATGCCAATTCCCAGAGAAATATGATCTGCACATTATCGACGACAACCTCTGGGATGGATTCAAAGACAACGATCACTATAAGGCAAGAAAGGCGGCTGATTCCATAAGCTATGTATGGGACCGGCTTGTCGAGAGTCTGAGCAGCGATATACTGCATGGTAACCTAGAATTTGGTCCAGAACTGAACGACTCTGAAATAGCAGTTTGCACAATGGCTCGTGAAAGTAGATTTGGTAGGCGGATTCTAGGGAAGTCATTTATGGAGTTCTATGATCTTTCGCGTCAGAAAGAAGTGAGGTCCAGGATGGCTCTTGGATACTCAGGCGTGATATATGTTTTTTTGGCCATGCCGCATGGCGAAGATAGAAAGTACCGGATCGCTGAGCTCTCTGGCCGATGCCTTGTTGCGAGAGGACTCCATAAGGAGCGCAGCACTGTCGTGGGGTTGGCGACAGAAAGATATGAAGAAGGTAAGGGTTTTTCATTCGATCTGGTGCACATGCACATGCCCCAATGGACTGATGATATGCAAAAACAAATGGACTATCTCCAAAAGGAATTTGGCTACTTTGCAAAACCAAGGCTCACGAAAGTTCATGAAGACGAGTACCCGCAAGTAATGAAAGAGAATTGAGATTTCTAACAAAATCAATACAGCCAATCGCTGCGCGCCGGCTGATTTTTTCGTTAGCGATTCGAATATAGAACCCTTTCAAGTAGTTGAAACCGAGGACAACGAAATGGACGATCAACCCAAATTTGACGCGGATGGCAACCTTGCAGCGCGTTTGACGTCACTGGCGAATGGAATGTCGAGAGTAATGACCGAGGACTTCGAGGTTCTTCTTAAAAACATGCCGGAACAGGTGTCAACGACGGCGCTGAATCAAATCATCAACTTTGCCTCGGACCAGGTCGGCATTTGGGAGGCGGAATATTCGTTCTCTTCCGCTATTTCCCCGAACACTGTGGCAAGAGCCGAATCGGAACGTTGGGCGCAGTTGTGGGGGACTTGGTCGGATGTCCTCTTGAAACTTGCCCCCGACGTAGCGGACCAGATTCATCGCAGACATCGACTGATCGTTGCCAAGCATAGCGTTGAGAAAAGCCTTCAGTATACCAGCAAGAAGCCCCTGCAAAGAATGGTCGCGGGAGCAATGTCTAGGATTGCCATCGGATTAGGTAAATTGGGTATAGTGTCTATTCCAGAACGGCTTTACGCTTTTTCTATGTACCCGAAAGGCTCCGTGGGCCGGTGCAAGGTATAGGAATCGATGAAGTTACTGCCGCTCGCTAACCAGAGGCTGCACGAGTACCGCTTGCAGGCTCGCGGACTATGAGCCGCAACATTAGCATGAAAGAATAGGAGAACGCCTTTGTTCGAGGACAAGCGCTTCGATAAGTATCAGTTTCATGATATCCCCTTGGACCGGGATATCTTCATGATGGACGAAAAGTTCATTGAACAATTTGAGAAATCGCTTCTGAACTTGTTTGATGGCGGAGAGTATGAAAGCGTCGGATACATCACTCATATTGCAGCAAGAAGCACCAGTAAGACTGCCTTGGAGTTGTCGTGGTATGCAAATGTTCAGACTCGGTCCCATGAAATCGCGATATCACTGCCGTATGACCAGTTCGTCGTATGCGTCGGTTATCGTAATTACGACATTAGGCCGCACATATTCGTTAGAAGTTCCTGGCTAGAGGATCTTTTTGTTCGGTCATATTCAATCTTTGCCCTCATAGATGCCATCGGGGTAAAACAAGCTTTAGAAATAGGCAGTATAAGCCGCTCGAAGCTGTTGGAATTAAGAAGCAAGATCGATTCATTGGCTAGGCAACACCAAGACGTTTCATTTATTTCATTTGCTGACAGCCTCCTTCTGAAGAGCAATTGGCAGGTTAGCTATTCCACGGACGATAGTCCAAACACGTACAGGCCTGAGCTGTTCATCCGCATCGTAGGTGATATTCAGTCCATTTATTCTCAAACGCTAGGATTAGATGTCTATGCAGTGCTGACTCAGGGTAGCAATGTTTACTATGACGACTCTCTTCTCCACATTTCCGACTCTAAGAATCACATCTCACTGAATAGCTTGGGCATACCGTTCACTCAACTCAAGGATATTGAGTGTGCCGCGCGTACCGCAATTGAAGCCCAGATACACCCCCCGTCAGAGCTATATATGGATGACAGCTATTACCACTCCCTTCGCTTCGACTATTCCTTCGATAAACATATGAATCCTTCGAACAATTACAGGTCGAAGACGATGGGCTATTGCAGCCAGTATTACTACTCTACGGTAAGCGGTTATTAAACCGCCTCTGGTTTACGCGGGTTTGACCAACGCCTTGTCGATGTATTGTGGCAGCAGCGCCCGGTACTCTTCTTCAGTGCTGGCGTGGGGAAGGCGCTCAAAAAGATAACGTAAGTACCAGTAGGGCTCCAGCCCATTAGCTTTGGCTGTTTCAATTAGACTGTAAAGCGTGGCACTGGCCTTCGCCCCTTCCGGGTTGCCGGAAAATAACCAATTCTTTCGACCCACCACGAATGGCCGGATTGCATTTTCGGCCAGGT
>Ga0082335_1002033_pt1 | contig 39512 bp, 37 predicted proteins | sample Subgrocontami58m_FD_72375 | JGI IMG/M metagenome (GOLD analysis project Ga0082335, IMG submission 72375) | Subsurface groundwater microbial communities from S. Glens Falls, New York, USA - GMW37 contaminated, 5.8 m (SPADES assembly) (version 2) ...
TGCGCGCAAGGCGTCCAGGGCGTCATCGGTCTGACTGGCAGCACGGGTGTACAAGGGCTCATCGGCTTGACCGGCAGCACAGGACTCCAGGGCGCCACCGGCGCCCAGGGCGTGCAGGGTACCATCGGTCTGACTGGCAGCACGGGTGTACAGGGCGCTACCGGTCTGACTGGTGCCACGGGCGCGCAAGGCGTACAGGGCGCTACCGGTCTGACTGGTACCACGGGCGCGCAAGGCGTACAGGGCGTCATCGGTCTGACTGGCAGCACGGGTGTACAAGGGCTCATCGGCTTGACCGGCAGCACAGGACTCCAGGGCGCTACCGGCGCTACGGGTCCGACGGGCATCATTGACTATTCTGATTTTTACGCGTTGATGCCCCCCGACAACAGTGCAACTATTGCAGTCGGCGCGCCAATACCGTTCCCACAAAACGGAGCTACGTCAGGTGTCATCGTTCGTGGTACGGGAGGGACAAGTTCATCTTCATTTGTGCTCCCTGCCATTGGTACTTACCAGGTGATGTTTCAAGTGAGCGTGAACGAACCGGGGCAACTGATTTTGGGCCTTGATTCCGGAAGTGGGGGTGTTGAACTGGCAGATTCGGTTGTTGGGCGTGCAGCTAGCACCACTCAGATCATAGGAATGTCTCTTGTGACTACGTCAGTCGTCAATTCAGAACTCTCTGTTCGTAATCCTACAGGTAATTCCACTGCACTGACCATTACACCGATCGCCGGCGGAACCCGTGCTGTTTCGGCGCACATTGTTATTACGCGAATCCGTTAGTCAAGGAGGATGTTGTGAACAAGAACCAGATCAAGGGGAAGGCTAAAGAGGTCAAGGGCAAGGCAAGGGAAACGATGGGACGTGTTAAGGGCGATAACGCTGAGAGGGCGAAGGGGAAACTTGAGCAGTTCGCCGGCACTGTGCAGAAGACGTTTGGTAATGCCGAGAAGAAGCTCAGTGACGCCAAACAGAAGGTTAGAAAGTAGGCAAGAAGACTATGGGCTCGTTGCTGTGGCTAATTGCCATCGCCTTGGTTGTCCTTTGGTTGCTGGGCGCGTTTGTGTTGAACGTTGGTGGGCTAGTTAATCTCCTGCTCATCGTCGTGCTGGTATTGGTCGTCGTCAATCTCATCCGTATGATGGGCGGGCGCCATGAGCGCAGCTAGCCGAGCCAAAAGGCGGCAACTCCTCGCCGCCCAATTTGATCGAGGGTCCTGGCACCACCCAAGCGTGGAGGAGAAGCCCTGTGCAAGCTAGTTCTGAATCCTCGGGGTCAGCTGCCCGTATCGAGGACCTTACTAGCCGGCCGCACCGAAATCGGCCGCTTCACTGGGGAGCTTTTGCAGCCTCGTTTGTCTCCCTGCTTCTTCTTGCTTTAGGCGACTGGCAGACTCCAGCTCGCATCTGGGTCTTGCTTGATGTTGGGTTGGGGATTGCCTTCGCCTTCGAATTCTTAACACGCAGCGGATTCAACCGGGACCGCATCCGATACACGCTTACGCACTTCTTCGACTTTGTCGCTATAGTCCCAGCGCTGGCACTCGTACAGTTCGAGGTCCCATTCGTGGCCATCTACGTTTGGTTCATCCTCGTCGCCCGTGCGGTGCGTGCGGTGGACCGCATCCTTGGCGATGGGTTCGTTCAACGCACGGTCGGCGTAGTAGTGGAAGGCATCGAGGAGGAGATCACGGACCGCGTGCTCTTACGCATCCTTGACCGCATCCAGACGGCGCTGGATCGGAGTCATTTAACGCACGCGATAGCAGAGGCGCTGGCCCGCAACAAGGGCTCAGTATTGCAGCGTATCAAGGCCGCTCATCCCCACGAGGGCGTTGGGGCGGGATTGGCGCATATTGCGGGATTGGACGCTGTCTTAGAGCGTGCTGAAGAGAGGACGTATAACGCTATTATCGAGGTGATCAACAGCCCTGAGTTAGATCGCGCATGCCAGGATGTAATAGCCTCCTCAATTAGCAAAATGAAGGAGGGTATTGCAGTCAAGACGTGGCGGCAGCACTTTCGTATCGAACAAGAGCAGTCGCCCTCGCTTTTGCAAAAGCCATGAGTGTCATGCGGTGATGAAAAAGAAGGGGAGAATTACCATGCCTGGCAGCAATCACCCCCGTGGCGAACAGCTAACGACTGCCGTGGGCATACCCGTCACCGATAACCAGAACTCCCTGACGGCTGGACTACGAGGGCCGGTACTCATCGAGGACTTCCACCTCATCGAGAAGAACCAACACTTCAACCGCGAGCGGATTCCGGAGCGAGTCGTCCACGCCAAAGGGGCCGGCGCTTACGGGTTCCTGCGTGTCACTGCAGACGTGACCAAGTGGACGAAGGCGAAGCTGTTTTCGCAGGTCGGCAAAACGACCGAGGCGTTCGTCCGTTTCTCCCAGGTGGCTGGCGAGAAGGGCTCCGCGGATGCCGCGCGGGACCCACGCGGGTTCGCGGTCAAGCTGTACACGGAGGATGGCAACTACGACATCGTCGGCAACAACACTCCGATCTTCTTCATCCGTGACGGCCTAAAGTTTCCAGACTTCATCCATACGCAGAAGCGTGATCCTCAGACTAACACCAAGGACCCCAACGCCATGTGGGACTTCTGGTCTCTCTCGCCGGAGAGCCTGCACCAGGTGACCATTCTCTTTTCAGACCGTGGCACGCCCAGGACATTCCGGCACATGGACGGCTTCAGCAGCCATACCTTCAGTTGGGTCAACGCTCGCGGAGAACGAGTTTGGGTCAAGTACCATTTCAAGACCAGACAGGGCATCCAAAACTTCACTGGCGAAGAGGCGGTCCGCATGGCCGGGGAAGACCCGGACCACGCTACCCGCGACCTGTTCCAGGCCATTGAGCAAGGGGATTCCCCCGCCTGGCGGGTGAGCGTCCAGATCATGACAGAGGCCGAAGCCAAGAGCTATGACATCAACCCGTTCGATCTGACCAAGGTCTGGCCCCATGGCGACTACCCCCTCATTGAGCTCGGGGAGCTAGTGCTCAACCGCAACGTGCAGAACTATTTCGCAGAGGTGGAGCAGGCGGCGTTCTCCCCAGCCAACGTCGTCCCTGGCATCGGCTTCTCCCCTGACAAGATGCTGCAGGCCCGCCTCTTTTCCTACCACGATGCACATTTGTACCGTCTCGGCACAAACTACCAGTTGCTTCCGGTCAACCGCCCGCATGCCGCTCAGGTCCGGAATTACCAACGAGACGGGGCTATGCGGTTCGATGATAACTACGGGCCGCGCGTAAACTACGAGCCGAACAGCTCCGGCGGCCCGGCAGACGATCCCGGCTCCAAAGAGACCGCATATAGCGAAGCGCTCAGTGGCCTCGCGGCGCGGTACGACAAGGACTACGAGGGCAACGACGACTACACCCAGCCAGGCAACCTCTTCCGCCTGATGACGCCCGACCAGAGGTCGCGCCTCATCCACAACATAGTGGAGCACATGAAGCCAGTGAAGCGGGAGATTCAAGTGCGCCAGGTTAGACTTTTCTACCGCGCCGACCCCGCATATGGCGAGGGGGTAGCGAAGGCGCTGGGCATAGACATCGTGGAAATGGCCAAGGCTGCCTCGCCGCCGGTTCGATAGAGAAGGAGAGTCATGAAGCGACTAGTCATTACCATCACCGTGGCCATCGGCGCCTTGATCTTCATCCTGGGAGGGCTGTTCCTGGTGGCTTACTACAAGGGCTTGGGCGCTGGCGCCCAACCAGTAGCTGTACCTGATGCAGCCCCATACGTCCCGCCCACTGCCACTGCTCTGGTCTTGCTCTCGCCTACGTCCCCACCGCCAGGCTCGCCCGTGCCACTGCAAACACCCGCTCCCCGCGGCGCGAATACGCCCACTCCCGCGCCTGTTGGTTTTGGCCTGATCATCGAAGCGAGCAGACCGGCCGAAAGTAGCGTGTTTCTCAGCGCCTCGGTCAAGGTTTACCTACGTGCGGAGCTTTCCAATCTGGGTGACTTCGCTGCTCACAACGTCAACGTGACCGCACGGGCCCGCGTCGCTAAGGACTACGTGGCCATCGACGGTAAGCAAGCTATGGTGGTCAGCATGGGTACGGTCGCCGCCCGGTCGACCGTACCTAAAGACCTCACGTTTACCCTGGGTATGAGCCTTTCCCAAGGTCAGACCGCGCAGAGCCAGGGGATATACTTCGAGATCGTCGTCACTTCAACAGAAGGCAACTCTTATATTCCACTGATGCTCTGCAACCAGTTCACATGCTCTCCGGCCTAAGTCTCGCCCTAGCTGGAATGGAGGGACGTCATGCTGCTTACCCTGGCTATCATCTTCGGGATTATCGGGCTCATCGCTCTCCTGCTCGGTGCCCGCGGTGTCGCTTCCATTACCTTTGGCGTTGCCAAGGTATTGTTCGCCATCTTCCTTATCATCGCCGTCGTCCTGCTGATCGCACATGTCTTGCGATAGCGGAGTCCACCTTGCCGCCGTTATCCTGATCGCCCATTTGTCGAGATAAGGAGGTACGCCATGATTAAGGTTCTGATCGTCATCGTCGTCGTGCTCGCTCTCGTTCTTATAGTCGCAAAAGTGCTGTAAGCGACCTCTACCACGTGTTGGAGTTCGAGCTGTAGCTGGCCCGTTCAGAAGAAAGGAAACAAGAGAGATGAAACCGCACAGCAAGCGGACCGCTCGCAGAGTGGTGAATGAGCCTCAAATAACCGACGGCGACAAAGAGATAACCGACGGCGCCAAAGAGATGGCAAAAGGCGCCAAGGGCATAGCAGGAGGAATAGCCAAGGGCCTCTCCACCGGGATGGTTAAGACCCTGATCGTCGTCGTCATTGTGCTCGCTCTCGTTCTTGTAGTCGCAAAAGTGCTGTAAGCGGCCTAGCTGCCCCGTATTAGAGTTCGAGCTATAGCTGGCAGCGTTCAGCAGAAAGGAAACAAAAGAGATGGCACCGGACAGCAAAGGAACAGAGGCGAAGGAGACCGCCAAAGAGGCCGGGGACATGGTCGAAGGCATAGCCAAGGACATCTCCAGGGAGGCCAAGCAGATGTATTCGGACGTCTCAAAGGCGGGAACAGGGGCGAAGAAGACTGCCAAAGACGCTAAGGAAATGGTCGAAGGCATAGTCAAGGACATCTCCAGGGAGGCTAAGCAAGTGTATTCGGATCACTCAAAGGCAAGAACAGAGGCAAAGAAGACCGCCGAAGAGGCCAAGGCCAAGGCCGCAGAAATAGCCAAGGATATCTCCAGGGAGGCCAAGCAGATGTATTCGGACGTCTCAAAGGCAGGAACAGAGGCGAAGAAGACTGCCAAAGAGGCCGAGGACATGGTCGAAGGAATAGCCAAGGATATCTCCAGGGAGGCCAAGCAGGTATACTCGGATGTCTCAAAGAGAATCAAGGCCAGCAAGGATAAGGGCTCAGGAACAGAGGCGAAGAAGACTGCCAAAGAGGCCGAGGGGATGGTCGAAGGCATAGCCCAGGACATCTACAGGGGGACCAAGCAGGCGTACTCGGATTTTTCAAAGAGAATGAAGGCCAGCAAGGACAAAGAGTAGCACTGATCTGCTCAAGAGTAACGTGTCTCCCTTGACACTCATGATCACTAGAACAATGGAAGCAGCATGACAACGAAACGACAAACGCGCAAGCGGCACTTCAGCAGGTATAGCCAGGTTGTCATGGTCGTAGCCAAGCACAGGCTTGCCAAGTCAATGCAGACTCTTGGCATAGGACACCTTTTGCCTTTTCGTTGGGCCTCCTGGTTCCCGCCGCGCAATCCTTGGCGCAAAGATATATACACCGAGCCAGAGCATGTGCGGATGGCCATAGAGGAGTTAGGGACCACTTTCGTAAAGATAGGCCAAATCCTGTCGACGCGCGTTGACCTGCTGCCGGCGGAATTTATTGTGGAGCTAGCGAAGCTTCAGGACTCGCTGAAGCCGGTTTCCGTTGAGGTGATCAAAGAGAGGATTCGCTCTGAGCTAGGTCGACCGGTTGAGGATCTGTTCGCCGCGTTCGACGAGAATCCGATAGGCGTTGCATCTATCGGCCAGGCTCATGCCGCCACGTTGCATGATGGCACCGAAGTGGTCGTGAAGACGCGGAAGCCTGAAGTGGCTGAGCAGGTAGAGACAGACCTGGAAATTCTCCATGATTTGGCGGTTGCCGCAACGCGACGCCAGGTTGGGCCGCAACAGTACAACCTGATCGCCATTGTCGATGAGATAGCTGAAGCCCTTACCTTAGAGATGGACTATGACCGGGAAGGCCACAGCGCCGAGCACTTCGCCAAGTTCTTCATGGGAGACCCGACCGTACACATTCCAAAGGTGTTCTGGGAGTACTCAACCTCTCGGGTACTCACCATAGAGCGTATCAGGGGCATCACCATCCGGGACACACAGGCTCTGGAAAAAGCGGAGGTTGACCGTAAAGAGTTGGCGGTGCGCTGCGTCGACATCTGGCTGAAGATGCTTTTTGAGGGTGTTGCGTTCCATGCAGACCCCCATCCGGGGAATCTGTTCTTGGAACCGGACGGCCGCCTCGCCTTGATCGATTTCGGCATGGTAGGCCTGGTGGACGATGAGATGCGGGAGCACTTAGCCCTCGCCCTCAAGGGGATTCTGGAAGGAGATGCGGACCTCCTTGTGGACTCGCTGGTCGAGTTGGGTGCGGTGCCCAGCCGCACCTATGACGGTTCTCGTGAGAAGCTGCGGAGCGACCTGAAACACTTCCTGAATCTGTACCCAAATCTCACCGTAGCGGAGCTGGCGGTTGGAGTTAAGCTGGAGGAGCTGTTCACCGTGATTCGCAACAACCATATCCAGCTCCCATCCAATACGTTTATTCTCCTGAAAACGGTGATTATGGCCGAGAGCTTGGGGGCAGGATTGAACCCCGATTTCGTAGTCATGCCAGTGCTTGAGCCTCACATCAAACGGCTCATACAAAGGAAGTATTCGCTCTCTACCATCGCTAACCGGCTGCCGGGAGTAGCAGGGGAGTTAGCGGTTTTGGGGCTGCAACTACCACGCCGGTTGACCAGGCTGCTCAAGGCATTTGAGATAGGCGAGATCAACGTCCGCACCCAAATCACGGGCTTGGAGCAGCCCGTCAACCGACTAGACAGACTGGTCAACAGGATGCTGTTGGGTTTTCTAGCAGGGTCCGTAATCCTTGCGCTAGCCATCCTAGCCGCGGTTTACCGTCCAGGCCTCTGAAACACCGAGGAGAGTTTGCAACGTAATAAGGAAGTTTAGCAAGAAGTTGATATCGAAGGGGGGCACAGGTTCGGCATCGTGACTCGCCGACCACCGAGCTCTTCAGGAAGGATGGCAAAGCACGCCTCAGCGTTGAGCAGCACAATTCCCTCAATCGAATCGCGTCAACAGGCAACACGAGTGATGACAAAAGGCGATCACCACCCAGGCGAGCGAAAGTAGGAGGTTAAGAGATGCCTAGACAACGACGGACCAACCAGAGGCCCACCGGTGACCTGCTGATAGAGCTGGCGGCCCACCTCAGAGAGCGCCGCATCGCTCTCAGAGAGGAGTGGGTTGAGCGGATTGTGCAGGCTGAGCTTCTGAAGGTGATGGACAAGGCAGAGATCGTCAACGAAGTAACGGGCATTTACGACAACACCGTAAACGTGCTGGAGTCGGGCTCCATCGATTCTCTGCAAGCCTACGCGACGAACTTGTCGGGGCGGGTCATTCCACGGGGCGTGGAGACCAGCGACGTGTTGGGCATCGTCCTGCTGCTCCGGGATATCCTGGCGCGGGCGCTGTTCACCCGTTATCAGAATGACGCCCCTCTGCTGAGACGAGTACTGGATGCCTACGAGCCGGCGGCCAACCGCGTCTGTAATGTGGTGGCCGCTACCTACGTGGGAGAGCGCGTACGCACCATCCGCGAGCAGCAGGAGGCCATCCGCGAGCTCTCCACTCCCGTGCTGCAAATCCGGGAGCGGATGCTTCTGCTCCCCATCGTGGGGGTGATTGACTCCCAGCGCGCACGCCAGCTGACTGAACAACTGCTGCGCGGCATACGCAACAACCGCGCCCGCGTGGCGGTCATGGACGTTACCGGGGTCCCCTCCCTGGACTCCAAGGTCGCCAACCATCTGGTGCAAACCGTGGAGGCGTGCCGGCTCATGGGCGCCGACGTCATTGTCACCGGCTTGTCGGCGGAGATCGCCCAGACCCTGGTGACCATTGGCGTGGACTTGACCAAGCTCAATGCCGTTGGAGACCTGCAAGGCGGCCTGGAGGAGGCCGAGCAGATGTTAGGGTTCAAGGTAATCCAGACACCGGAAACCACGGCCTAAACTCTAAAAGGGTGAGGATGAGCCATGGCAGTCGCCGTTCTGAAACAGAAGTCTTATCTGATCGCCACGTTGCATCAGGGTATCACCGACGCCGAGTTCTCTCAGCTACGGCTAGACTTGCTGAATAGGATTGGCGAGGTGGCAAGCACCGGGGTCATCCTGGATGTGAGCGCGCTGGATGTGTTGGACTCCTTTGCGACGCGTACCCTGCGCGATGTCGCTCTGGCGACGAGGTTGCGAGGGGCAGAGACGGTCATCGTGGGCATACAGCCGGAGGTTGCCTTCGCCATGGTGCAGCTGGGGTTAAGCCTCAGATTCGAGGAGGTGACTACCACCCTAGACTTGGAGGAGGGCCTTGCTTGGCTAGACGCCCATGTTAAGAGAGCGCGCAGCCATGGCCGATAAAGCCAGGGTGCGAATCCGCTCAGAAGCGGACATCGTTGCCGCGCGGCAGCGCGGGCGCGCCATGGCGGCGGAGCTGGGCTTCTCGCTCGTTAATCAGACGTTCATCGCCACCGCCATATCAGAGCTAGCGCGCAACATCGTCGTGTATGCCAAGACTGGGGAGATCGTCCTGAGCAGTGTCCAAGAGGGTGACAAGAGAGGCATCGTGGTGGTGGCTCGAGACAGAGGGCCCGGTATCCCTGACATCCAGCTAGCTATGCGGGATGGCTATTCCTCCTCCGGCAGCCTCGGACTGGGGTTGTCAGGAACAAAGCGGCTGATGGATGAGTTTGAGATCGTGTCGAAGGTGGGCAAGGGCACGACGGTGACCGTGAAGAAGTGGGTACGGTGAAATGGGCTCGGAGCAAGCGGATCCCCTGGACCTGGTGGATTGGGGCGTCTCGAGCCGGGCGCTTCCGGGGCAAGACCAGTCTGGGGACACGCACCTTGTGCAGTCGAATCCGACGGGAACCTTGCTGGCCGTCGTGGATGGGTTAGGACATGGCGATGAGGCCGCGGCTGCCGCCAGGCTTGCCGTGACGACGTTGGGAAGGCACGGCCAAGAACCGCTCACCTCGTTGCTTCACCTCTGCCACGAGCAGCTTAAGAGTACGCGGGGCGTGGTGATGAGCCTGGCGAGGTTCAGCGCGCAGCAAAGTACGATGACATGGCTAGGCGTGGGCAACGTGGACGGCGTCCTATTGCGCGCAAACCAGAAGGTGCGCTTGCCAAGGGTAGCTCTCGTCATGCGAGGTGGGGTAGTGGGGTACAAACTGCCCCCGCTCCGCGAGTCGGTCCTCCCCGTCGCCGAGGGCGACACCCTGATTTTCTGGACTGACGGAGTCCGCCCACACTTTATCGAGGCGGTCATGCTTGGTAACCCGCCGCGACAGATGGCTGAGCGGATTCTTGATGTGTATGGCAAGGAGACCGACGACGCGCTGGTGTTGGTCGCCCGCTACCTAGGAGGCCCGCCAGATGACCAATCCCCAGCCTAAATTTGTGGGACCCGGAATGGTAACACGGAGCGGTAACACATGGAGACAGTGAACAAACCACGTTTCCGTTCGAGGCTGACCGCTCATACCAGACGAGTGTTCCTCGCTGGGTTGATTCTGTTGGTGCCCGTAGCCCTTGCCTATCTGGCGCTGCGCTTCGTGTTCGACACCGTGGATGGGATCCTACAGCCTGGAATCGAGAAACTTCTTGCTCTATTCAATTTTGACATACACATCCCAGGCTTGGGAGTTCTCCTCTTCGTAGTCATCATCTACACCTTGGGACTTTTGGGGACCAATGTTCTGGGAAGGCGCTATATCCGGCTGATGCAGGCTGGCTTCCTGAAGATACCCTTGTTCAGAATTATCTACGCGCCGGCCAAACTCCTTCTGGAGTCCTTTTCTGGGAGCGGGACGTCTGGCTTCAAGCGAGCGGTGCTCATTGAGTATCCGAGGGCCACGCTGTGGGCCGTCGGCTTTCTCACTGCCATAACTACTGACGAACAAGGTCAACAATTCGCGCTCGTATACATACCCACTGCTCCAACGCCTCAGTCTGGCTGGGTGGCTATGGTTCCTGCTCAGGATGTCTATGACTGTGACCTTACGGTGCAACAGGCGCTAAATTTAGTGCTGTCAGGAGGAATACTGACTCCAGCACTGATCAAGAAGAAGCCGCTTGTGCTCTGACACCCGAGTTTCCCTGCGAAGTCTTGATCGCTTAGCGCGCGGTCGTACCGACCGCCGTCGCCACTGGAAGGGAGGCACCGATGAACACGATCACGACGAAAGACGGCACGCAGATTTATTACAAGGACTGGGGCAGCGGACAGCCCGTTGTCTTCAGCCATGGCTGGCCGCTGAGCGCGGACGCCTGGGAAGACCAGATGGTATTCCTGGCCTCCAACGGCTATCGCTGCATTGCCCATGACCGCCGCGGCCATGGCCGATCGGGCCAGCCTTGGAATGGCAACGAAATGGACACCTACGCTGACGACCTCGCGGCGCTCGTGGGAAAGCTCGGCCTGAAGAACGCGGTCCATGTCGGGCACTCCACGGGCGGCGGCGAAGTCGCCCGCTATATCGGCCGCCACGGCACCAAACGTGTCGCCAAGGCCGTGCTGATCGGCGCGGTGCCGCCTCTGATGCTGAAGACGGCCACTAATCCCGACGGGTTGCCGATCGACACGTTCGATCAAATCCGCGCCGGCGTGCTCGCCGACCGCTCGCAATTCTTCAAGGATCTCAGCGTGCCCTTCTACGGCGCTAACAGACCAAACTCTCAGGTCTCGCAAGGGCTGCGGGATTCGTTCTGGCTGCAAGGGATGCTGGCTGGATTCAAAGCCGTCATCGATTGCATTGAGGCCTTTTCCGAGACGGACTTCACTGACGATCTCAAGAAGTTCAACGTCCCGACGCTCATCATGCACGGCGACGACGATCAGATCGTGCCGATCGGCGCCTCGGCCATGCTCTCATCCAAAATCGTCAAAGGGGCCACGCTGAAAGTCTATCCGGGCTTGCCGCACGGCCTGTGCTCTACTCATAAGGACCAGATCAATGCCGATCTGCTCGCATTCCTACAGTCCTGACGACGATTTAGCACTGCGCCCGATGTTCCAACCCAATCAGCACCGAGCGGGTGGACTTGGAGGTGATATGTGTGGAAGCGTCCGCGCCTAACAAGCCGGTACAGCCGCTCTGGCCTACGCCCCGCGTGGCTGACCGCCGAACTTATGGCATCAGCCACGATCAGCTGTAGGGAGGCCGCTATGAGCTAGAGAGACACAAGCGATTCCCCGGGCCGCTGAGCGCCAGCGTTAGGCGCCTGCGCGGTTATACGACGAGTTGTAGTCGTCCCAGGCAGAGGACACGCAAGATGGGCGAGAACCACAACTATACGCCTTTCGTCAAAGCCGGCATCGTGCTTGGCGTGGGTCTCGGCGGCTTCGTCGACGGGATCGTCCTGCACCAGATTCTCCAGTGGCATCACGTGCTGACAAGCGCGGGCTTTCCGCCGACCAGTGTCCGCAATCTGGAAGTGAACACACTCGCAGATGGCCTGTTTCACGCCACCACTTGGGTGATCACGGTGATAGGGCTGGCCCTGCTATGGCGAGCCAAAAGACAGGGTGAACACTCGCCAACGAAGATACTGGTCGGTTCCATTGCTGTGGGTTGGGGTTTGTTCAACCTGGTTGAGGGGATCATTGGCCACCAAATTCTTGGCATCCACCATGTGCGATCAGGGCCGAATCAGCTTTTCTGGGATCTCTCGTTCCTCGCCTTTGGGGCTGGCTTGGTGGTCATCGGCTGGATATCGGTGCGCGGCGGACATCGGGAAATGGCAACAGAGTAGCATGCGGACGGGGCAGGTCGTGGGGCCTCCCGCTAGGCAGCTATGCCCTGGGCTACCGGACGCAGGTGGAGATGTTACTAGCCTCACAGAGGGACCCAGGAACCAAAAAGGAGGTGGTCAGAGAAAGCATTCCGTGGCAGACGCCAGAGGCACAGTGGGGCCCTCTCTTATTTTGGCCTCTCCCCTGTCCAGGTAACCGGGTCTACCTCAGGGCGAGCCCGAAAAGGGGGTTGCTGTTCGTGGCTAGTGTTCCAGCGGCCCTAGGATAGCCAGGCTGAGTACCGCGCCCGGCTAGGCGAGCGTAGCCAGAGATTCTACCACCCTGGCAGGGGGTCAGAACCAGTGCCAAATTGGAAACCCGGATTCAAATGGGCGAGGACCGTCAACGCGGCATTCACCGAACGCCGAGAGAAGCTGGCGTTCGCGGTAGCGCAGACGTGGATTGCTCGGGCCACCCCTATTCGCATAGGTGTCGGCGTCTTGCGCAACATGGGTGCCCACGATGCAACTCAGATGGCGGCCGGCATCAGCTATTACCTTCTGCTGTCGCTGTTCCCGTTGCTACTCGGTTTGGGCGCCATCCTTGGTCTCGCTGCAGGATCGGCCGGGCACCAGCAACAACTGGTCCAGTTTGTCACCGGCTATTTGCCCGGCTCCCAGGATTTCATCCTGCGCAGCGTTGACGGAGTGGTGCGGTTCCGTGGCGCCCTTGGCATCCTGTCTATCCTGGGCCTGCTGTGGACTGCAAGAGCGCTGTTCGGAGCAATCACCGGCGTTGTCGAGAGGGCCTTCGGCATCCGCAAGAACTCTCCGTTCTTGAAGGGCATCCTGCTGCAACTCCTGATGGAGGCAGGTGTCTTTGTACTGTTCGTCTTCTCGGCCATCGCCTCCAGTCTGCTCCTGCTCGCTACAGAAGTTGAACTGGGCGACCGCACCATTGCCAAGATTCTCGGCGGGCATCTGGTGGCTTATCTCCTTGCGGCGCCAGCCGTCTTGATAACCCTCCTGATTTTCGCTACGCTCTACAAGCTTGTTCCTAGCACCCCCACCCGCTGGCGGGAAGTGCTGCCTGCCGCCGTCATTGCCACCGTACTGTTCGATACCGCCAAATACCTCTTCCTGTGGTACCTGAGGCACCTCGCGTCGTACGACCAGATTTATGGCACGCTCGCCTCGGTTGTCGTGCTCATGGTCTGGACGTACGTATCGGCGATAGTGCTCATTATTGGAGCCGAGGTCGCCGCGGAACACGCTCGCCTCCGGCTCAAGACAGAGGCAACGACGGGCGTGGGGTAGCGGTATTCACCAGCGCCGCCATAGGTCGGGCCATGACTCGCCGTTCACTTTAGGTACTGGGCGGGGTTGGACGAAAACTTGGTGCGGCACGCCAGGCTGCAGAAGAAGTACCACTTCCCGTCATGGAAGCTGCGTGTTCCCTTGGCGGGGTCTACTTCTGGCGCCCCGCCAGGAACGTTGCGAACGGGGCGGTCAACGACCTCGGTATTCAGCTCCCGGCCACAGACCGGGTCTTTCACTACCGCCACGGCGACCCTCCTCTATTCTCACTGTCTAGAAGCCATACTCTCGGGCCACTACTTTGAGATGGTCCATGGTGGTGCCGAAGCGTAGCCTCATGCCATGCATCTGACGCGTATAGAACTGCAGGTCGCTCTCCTTCATGAATCCCACGCCGGCATTTAGCTCGTGGGAGTTGTAGGTGATTTCAAAACCGGCGCGGCCGCAAAACGCCTTCGCCACCGCCACCTCTTTGGCGGCGGGCAAGCCCTGGGACAGTCGGCTCACTGCCTCCAGGGCTGCCAGCTTCGCGCCATCGGAAAGTATCGCCATGTTGGCCGCGTGGTGCTGCACCGCCTGGAAGGAGCCGACGGGGCGCCCGAACTGCACGCGCTGCTTCACATACTCCACGGTTATCTCCAGCACCTTCTCCCCCATGCCAGCCATCTGCATGCAGAGCAGTGCCGTGGCCGCCTCCAGCACCCGCCGCACTGCTGACCACCCCTGGTTGAGCTGGCCGATGAGGTTGCTCTCCGGGACCTCGACCCCCCGGAATTGGACCTCCACCTGCTTGTCCCCACCCGTGGTAATGAGGGGCGTGATGGTAATGCCCGGACTGGACCGCGGCACGAGGAAGAGGCTTATGCCCTCCTGCTGCGGCGAGGTGCGCGCCACGCACACCAAATAGTCGGCCACGTGCCCGTACTCCACGAAGAGCTTGGTCCCCTGCAGCACATAGCCGCCGTCGCGGCGCTCGGCCTGCAAGTGGATCGCGTCAGGCTCGTAGCGGCCCTCCTCCTCCAGGAGGGCCAGGGAAAGAAGCACCTGGCCCTGTCCGACCTTGGGTAGGAGGTCGCGCTTCTGAGCTTCGCTGGCGGCGTAGAGGAGGGTGAGCCCTCCCAACACGACCGTGGCGAAGAAAGGCCCGATGTAAACGCCCCGCCCCATCTCCTCCAGGACCACGCCCAGGTCCAAGAGGCTGCCACCGGTGCCTCCATACGCCTCGCTGATGGCCACGTTCGTGAGGCCCAGCTCTCCCAGCCGTTTCCAGAGCTCCCGCGAGTACCCCTCTTCGCTGGCCTCCACTTCCCGTAGAGTGGTGGAGGGGAACTCTTTCTCCAGCAACTCGCGGGTGAGCTGCTTAAGCATCTGTTGGGTCTCCGACAGAGCAAGGTCCACGAGCACCTCCTCTTGGCGTCGTTAAGGGTGAAGGGCGACTAGCGCGGCAACCCCAGGCCACGCTGGGCAATGATATTGCGCTGGATCTCGTTGCTGCCCGCCGTAAAGCGATATTGCGGACTGGCGCGCAGCCCCACCTCGAAACGCCCCTGGAAGGGCACCCACTTGGAGCCTGGCTGGAGTTGCCCAAACGGCCCCATGATCTCGAGGCCTGTCGCCAGGAGCCGCTCGCGCAACTCTGAGCTCCACACCTTGATCATGGAACCCTCTACATTGGGTACCGCCCCTTTATCGATGACCCAGGCGTTCCGAAGGGAGAACAGCCGCAAGATCCCCAGATCGACTGTAAGCTCGGCGAGCTTGTTTCGGATAATGGGGTCCTCGGCCAAAGCGAGCCCGTTATGTTTGGTCTCTTTGCAGAACTTCACCAAGTCCTCAAGGATACGCCGCAGCGGACTGAGGGGAGCAACAGCCGCGCGCTCGAAGTCCAGGGCAGCGGACATGGTGTACCAGCCCCGATTCTCCTCGCCTACCAGGTTGCGGCGGGGTACCCGGACATCGTCGAAGAAGACCTCGTTGGTGCGACCGTCGCCCATGGTCCACAGGGGCCGCACGGTTATTCCCGGCAGGTTGAGGGGGACGATGATCATGGAAACGCCGCGGTGCTTCGGCGCGTTGGGATCGGTGCGAGCCGCTAGCCAGATGTGCGTGGACATGTGCGCGCCCGAGGTGAACATCTTCTGGCCGCGGATAATGTAGTCGTCGCCGTCTTTGATGGCCTGGGTCTGGAGGGAGGCGAGGTCGGAGCCGGCGTTAGGCTCGGTGTACCCAATGGCAAACTCAATCTCCCCCTCGAAGATGCCACGGAGGTACTGTTTCTTCTGCTCCTCCGTGCCGGCACGCCAGATCATTGGCGCCACTGAGGTCAGGGTGAGCCCGGCGCCGGGCAGGTCCTGATAGCTCAGCTCTTCGGCGAGGAAGTACTGGAATATGTGGGGCGCTCCCCTGCCCCCGTACTCTGGCGGCCAGTTGACGCCCAGCAGGCCGGCCTTGTAGAGCAGCTGCTTGAATTCCCGCGCCGCCGCCTGGTAGTCGTCCCCTCCCCCGCTTTCGGGCCCTCCGCGCAGGCGCTTGAGCAGCGCGGCGGGAACCCGCTCGCGGATAAAGGTGCGTACCTCCTGGACGAACTCCTCTTGCTCAGGCGTGAAAGCGAAATCCATCACCAGCTCCTTGTCTGAGAGGCTCTCCGTTCATCCAGTCAGCGGTACCGACCAGGGACAGTCTTCCAGGGGCACGGGCTTTCGGGCTCTGCTCATAGGACGCGCTCGACCATCCCTCCGCCCCCTTCGACGTCGGCAGAGGGGAAAGCTCTCTGCACTCCCTCTATTGCCGTCAGGGTGCTCTTTTTGTGCAGGGCCCAGCGGTACCACAGGTTCCAGGGGTCGTCCAGCCGCTTGGTGAGATGGCCCTGGGTGATGGGGGTGCCGTGAGGGCCTATTTCTTGGGCGTTGGCCCCGGCCGGTTGGGGTTGGTGCGGTAGTCCCCAAACTTAGAGTCGCGGTCCGAGAGCGCCGCTTTGAGGCCCCTTTCGCGCGCGATTTTCCCAAAGTCCCCTCTGGGCTCCCACCACCGGGTGGCGCTGATAAGGTCGGAGGTCGTATCCAGGCCTGCGCGCATGCCCATGATCTCGAACTGGCGGTTGATGGAGCGCTTGGTCATCATGATGAGGTCCGTGGGGATCATGGCGACGCGCCGGGCCAGGGCCTCCGTCTCCGCCTCCAGCTTGTCGTCCGGCACCACCCTGGTAGCCCAGCCCACGCGGTAGGCCTCCCTACCATCCATGGAATCGCCTGTGAGCATGAACTCCTTGGCCTTGGTAAGGCCCATGATCCAGGCCTGCCACTGGACATTGCCTATGGATACGTTGCGGACGACGGGGTAGCCGATCTGGGCGCTTTCGGCCACCACTCGGATATCGCAGAAGGAGGCAAGCTCCGTGCCCCCGGCGAGGCAGTAGCCGTGGACCTGAGCGATCACCGGCTTCAGCAAGTCCCAGATCACCCAATAGGTAGCGGTGAGGTCGCGCACGTACTGACCGGAGACATTGTCCAGGTCCGGGTGGACATACACCGGGGGCGTGTTCATGGAGTGCTCTCCGGCTGGCATGGGGGTCATGTCATAGCCGGCGCTGAAGGTCCGCCCCGCACCCTTCAGAATGATGACGCGGATATCGCCGTCGGCCTCGGCACGCTTCATGGCGCGCTTTATCTCCAGCCGCAGGTCGTAGCGCAGCGCGTTCATCTTCTCCGGACGGTTGAGGATGATCCGCGCGATCGGTGGGTCCTTTACGTAGAGGAGGAACTGGTCTTTTTCCGTAAGGGGCTGGTGGGGCATGAGTCCATAGTCAGGCATGGCAGCACCCTCCAGAGGCGGAAAAATAACTCATCGTTCGGCGACCACGGGAACTGTCGGCAGGCCGATTCTGTCAGAGCATGTCTTGGCTGTCAAGTCGCTGACATCCTGCCAGAGGGAGTGCAGAGGGGAGCACCCCTCTGCGGCGCCGCCACCCTAGCCCGCCCCGCGACGCTGGACCAGCGTCTCCAGGTCGTGCTTGGCCGACAGCAGGCCTTCCCAGGGGTCACCCAGCTCCCCGACCCGCTCCGCAACCGTGAGCATCGTGAAGTCGGTCGGGTAGATGCTGTCCAGTTCCTCCCAGCGGAGGGGCGTGGAGACGGTGGCGTCAGGCGTGGCCCTTAAGGAATAGGGGGCGGGAAAGGTCTTGCCGCGGGTGTTCTGGTTGAAGTCGAGGAAGACCTTGCCTGTGCGCTTGGCCGATGCCCACTCGGTTGTCATATCCGCGGGGCAAGACGAGAGCAGGAATTGGGAGACGGTCTTGGCTACGGAGCGCACCGCGTCGAAGTCTAGCTTGCGCTGGAGAGGGACACAGATGTGCAGGCCGGTGCGGCCAGAGGTCTTGATGAAGGCGGACAGCGACAGGTCGGTCAGGATATCCCGGAGCCGCTGGGCGACCTCGCAGGTCTTGGCGAACCCCTTCCGGTTCAGCTCGGGCTCGGCGCCCTTGGGCTCCTTGCCGGAGTAAATATAGGGGTCAAGGTCGAAGAGGATGAAGTCGGGGTAGTTCAAGATGGAACGCTCAATCGCCTCCTGGGAGCCGGTGAACTCGGTGGTTCTGTCCGTGGCTTCCGGTCTGGGATCGACCCGCGAGAACCAGGTGTGGAGCTCCAGGCCAGCCAGCTGTCCCAACCAGAGGAGTGTCGCCAGGTTGTTGCAGAGGATGTACTCCTGGTCGCCCTCGTTGTGGTGCGAGAACAGGCGCACCGTCTCCGCGAACTCTGGCAGGGGATGCTCCTGGTGCTTTTGGAAAAAGTGCGCTCCCGCCGCCCCGTTGGGGTAGCGGATCAGTGTGAGCGGTCTGTCCCGCAGGAACCTTAGCAGGTGGGGCGACATCCTGGTCAGGTAGATTAGGTAATCGCGTTTGGTCAGCGCCGGGTGGCCGTCGTGCGCTGGCCAAAGCTCTTTATTCAGGTTGGTGACGGGGAGCCTGTTACTCTGGACATGCAGGAGGCCCTTGGCGCCCGTCGCCTGTAGCTGCTCCACCACCGCGTCCAGGGCAGCCCCCTGGGCCGCGGGCAGGCCCGGGCTCGACCCCGGCGACGAGGGCATGGTCACATCCAGCACGGTGGCCTCTGTCGCGGGCTTGTCCTCGCGCAGGCGCACAAACACGGGCGCGCGTAGGCTGCCATCGCTGGTGCGCTGGGCGAACTTTACCTCCGCCACCAGCTCCGGACGCGCCCAGATAGCCGGAGCGTTCAGGGCGGGCTCTTCCGTGAACGGGCAGGTTTCGGCGCGCAGGGCATCCAGCCTGGCACGCAGGTCAGCCAGGGCACTAGCGTCGAAGCCGCTGCCGACATGGCTGACGTAGACCAAGCGGCCGCGCTCGTCGTAGGAGCCGAGCAGCAGAGCACCGAAGGTGCCGGCTCGGGCGCCGCTCCCCCTGGTGTAGCCGCCGATCACGAAGTCGGCGGTGGCCACGGCCTTTATCTTGAGCCACTGCTGAGAGCGCCCGCCCGCCTCATAGCGGCTGTCGCGCCGCTTGGCCACTACGCCCTCCAAGCCCTGCGCGAGCGCCGCTTTGTAGGTGGCCTCACCCAAACCCAGGAAGTGCTCCAGGAGCCGGACTCGCTCCGACGACACCAGGGCCGTGCGGAGCAATGCCTGGCGCTGCCCCAGAGGGGTCCCGGTAAGGTCATACCCGTCGAGGTGGAGCAGGTCGAAGGCGTAATAGATTACGGGCACCTGTTCCTCAGCGCTGCGGATGTCGGGCTGGCGGCTGAGGTTCAGGCGCTGCTGCAGCAGCTCAAAGGATGGCTTGCCATCCTGGTCTAGGGCGATGATCTCGCCATCGAGCCCCAGCTCCCACGCGGGTTGCCGGGCGAGTTCAGCGGCGAGGGCTGGGTACTGCGCGGTGATGTCGGAGCCGCGACGGCCCAGGAGCTTGGCGGAGCCGCCCGCGACAAGAGCGAGGGCGCGGATGCCATCGAGCTTGGGCTCGAACAGCCAGCCTGGGTGGTCGAAGGGCTGCGGGGTGGCGGAGGCGAGCATGGGCGCCAGGGAGGCGGGGAGACGTCCCGCTTTGGCCCCGGCGGCGCCCGCCGGTGTGGCGACTGGCGCGTGGGCGAGCGTCTCTGGCAGACGGCCCGCCTTGAGGTCCCCGATGGTGAGCCCGGATATGACCGAGCGGTCTTCGGCCAGGATGTCGCGGCTGCCGTCGCTAGAGCGGTCTTTATGCTTGATGAGGAGCCATTCGTTCTCTCCCCGCTTGGTCTTCACCAGCGCCCACGAGCCCTTGAGCTTGTGGCCCCGGATGGTTATGGAGAGCTTCCCAGCGGCCAAGCCTTGGCGCACCCGCTCCTGGGCCTCGGCACGGTCATGGAAGGAGAGCCTGCCGTCCTCGTCGGGGGAGTAGGTGCCATGGTCCCACACGATCACCTGCCCCGCGCCGTACTCGCCCTTGCGTATGACGCCCTCAAAGGACGCGTAGTCCAAGGGGTGGTCTTCCACCATGACAGCTAGGCGCTTTTCCTTGGGGTCCAGCGCCGGCCCCTTGGGGATGGGCCAGGACTTCAGCACGCCGTCTAGCTCCAGACGGAAATCGTAGTGCAGCCTGGTGGCGGCGTGTTTCTGTATGACGAATATCAGCGGTCCCGCGGCCCCTTCCCCGGCGCGCGGAGGGGGCTCGGGAGAGCGATCAAAGTCGCGTTTGCGCGCGTAACGGTCCAGCACGGAAGCCCCACGGGCAATAAGCGCAGCGCTAAGGCCTCGCGTCCTTCTCAGCCCCTAGCCACCGGTCTCCTCAACGGCCCGGCGCGCGGTGGGGCAGACGGTGGAACGCGCGCAGGAGGAAGGGGTCCGGACGTCCGCCCTCGCCCTTCGCGACCAGCTCCTCCTGAGGGCCCTCGCGGTACCAGCGACGGAGGAGTCCCGCCGTGATCTCGGGCAGCACGTCGATCACGTTCACATCGAATCCGATCTCCGAGCCGGCCTGGTCGGCGGGCAGGCGGGAGCGGCGGGGGAGGATGTGCATGTGCCAGCGGTAATACCCGCGGGCCTTCTCCATCTCGCGGAAGGGGGCCATGTGGACCACCAGGTTAAAGTTAGTTACGCCTAGGTAGAAGAACAGGGCTGGGAAGACCCCCAGGGCGGCCCGTACCAAGCCCTTCCGTTCGGACTCGGTGGTCTGGAGGATATGAGCGATCTCTGCCCTGGGAAACACCAGGACCTCGTGGGGACAGCTGGGCGCGAAGGAGGCGGCGATAAGGACATCGTTGTCGTAGATCACCCGCACGCCTTCGCGCTGCTCCTCTTCCGCGTACAGGTCGAAGGGATTGGCGCCGGAGCGCTCAGCCAGCTCCTGGCAGCGCCGCAATTCCTGGCCTTGTTTGGGGTCCAGGAGGTTGGTGACGCTCTTGCGCTGGGAGTGGGGGTGTTGCTGGGACGCGCCCGCGAAGGGGCCCCAATTGGTGAAGTCCATGAAGGCGACGGCCTCCGGGTCCGGGGCGCAACGCAGGGCCAGATCGTAGGAGGACTGGATCATCTGCTCCATGTCTTCGAAGTAAAGCTCCGAAAGCAATAGCTTGTGCTCGCCAAAAGGAGGATAGATGGTGACCCAGTCATACTTCTCCCAGGGGAACTTGTTGGGCACTGAAACTGCCCCGCAAGCATGCTCTATGCGTTCCCCGGGCGTCCTGTCTTGGTACTGGCAGAAATCGCAGTTTTCGACCCGCCGGATGTCGATGGCGGTGGAGATCCCGAGCGTTCGCCGCGCCCTCTCCTCGGAGATCTTGGCCATCGTCCCTGACAGGGGGTCTACCCGGGTGAGATAGCGCACCCGTCGTACCTGGCCATCCACGGTGAAGGGCATCGTCGTACCGACAAACTCTCGCAGCAGCGCTTCCCTGATGAGCGGCATCGTCTCCTCTAAATGCGCCTATACGCCCAGTTTACCATATGCCGTGACCACCTGTTCTCATACTACATGTTGCGTCCGGTCTGCCGAGCTACCATATATGTTGTGTTCTAGCCAGGCTCCCGCAATCTCCGAGCGTAGGCAAGGCCGAGGGGGGCATCACCTCGCCAGGAGCTTCTGATAGAGGTCGAGGTAGGCCCGGGCGGAACGGTCCCAGGAGAAGTTGGCCGCCATGGCATTTCTTATCAACTGCGCCCAGTCCTCCTTCCGACGGAAGACTGAGAGGGCCTGGTCCACGGCCTGGAGGAGTGCCGCGGGCTCGTAAGGGCCGAAGAGGAATCCGGTCCCCCTCCCTGTCTGACGATCGAACTCCTGCACGGTGTCCCTGAGACCTCCGGTAGCCCTGACGATGGGGATGGTGCCGTACTTCAGGCTATAGAGCTGGTTCAGGCCCCCTGGCTCGTAGCGGGAGGGCATGAGGAACAGGTCGGCCCCCGCTTCGATGCGGTGGGCCAGGGCCTCATCGAAGGCGATCTGCACGCCCGCCTGGCCCGGGTAACGGGCCGGCACCTGCTGGAAAAACTCCTCGTACCGCTTGTCCCCCGTCCCCAGGACAACCAGCTGGACATCCCGGCGGAACAGCTCGTCTAGGGCCTGCTCCAAAAGGTCGCAGCCCTTTTGAGCGGCCAGGCGCGAGACTATTCCTAGGAGCGGGACCGCGGGCCTCGCGGAAAGGCCGAAGCGCCGCTGCAGGTCAGCCTTACAGGCCGCCTTTCCCGCGGAATCCTGAGGGCTGTAGGCCGCAGCGATGAAGGGATCGGTCTGGGGGTCCCAGACCTCGTAGTCAGCGCCGTTGAGGATGCCGGATAGGTCGGCAGCCCGCTCCTGGAAGACTCCCTCCAGGCCGAAGCCCTGCTCGGGGGTCCTGATCTCCTGGGCGTAGGTGGGGCTCACCGTCGTGATGGCATCGGCGAAGACGAGCCCACCTTTGAGTAAGTTGATCTTGCCGTAAAACTCCAGATAGCGGGGGACGAAGAGGCCCCCGTCTAGGTTCAAAAGCGGCCAGTCCACCTGCGGGAAGAGGCCCTGGTAACCGAGGTTGTGGACGGTGAGCACGGTCTTCACGGAGGAAAGCTCCGGGTAAGCGTGCGGCTGGGCCTTCAGGAAGGCGGTGGCCAGAGCCGCCTGCCAGTCGTGGCTGTGGAGGACCTGGGGGGGATGGAGCTTCAAGACCTCCAACACCGCCCTGCTGAAGAAGACGAAGCGCTCGGCGTTGTCAGGGTAATCGCCCTCCCGGGTGCCGTAGGGATACTCGCGGTCGAAGTACCGATCGGCCCGGATGAAGTAGACGGGTATGGCGGCCCCTGTCCGCGTCTTGAACAGGGCCCCTTCCTCCCTCCGGTCCGCCACGGGGACCGTGAAGCGGATCCCTGTGTCCTCCAGCGGCAAGCCGCTCTGCAGCACGGAGCGGTAGGCCGGCATGATGAGGGAGACCTGCAAGCCGAGCCGTTCCAGGGCCTTCGGAAGAGCGCCCAGGACATCGCCTAGGCCGCCGGTCTTGGCGAAGGGGGCGATCTCCGGCGAGGCCATGGCCACCTTGAGACCGGGGAGCTGGGGAGGCTCTACGACCTCCGGCTGGCGCCCGCGGCGCGTTGTCGCGGCCGCGCGCGTCCCCGCTGGCGGTCCTGGTCGCCGGCGCCCCCTGGCATTCGTCGGCATGGTTCTCCTCTCCCTGCTCGTCTTACGCCCGAGCGGGCGCTACCGCCCTTCCCGCTCCAGCTTCAGCCCGATCACAGCCAGCGGCGGGAGGGTCAAGCTGACCGAGCAGGCCCTGCCCCGCCAGGGTGTCGTCTCGGCCCAGACCCCACCGGCGTTCCCCGCGTTGCTCCCACCGTACAAGGCTGCGTCGCTGTTCAGCAACTCGCGGTAGAACCCAGTCTCCGGGACGCCGACCCGATACCCGTGGCGGGGGACGGGCGTGAAGTTGCAAACGAAGAGGAGGAACTGGGCGGGGTCCTTTGCTCTCCTCAGAAAGGAGATGACGCTGCTCTCCCAGTCGGAGAAGTCAATCCACTCGAAGCCACCCGCGTAGCAGTCCATTTCGTAGAGGGAGGATTCGGAGGCGTATAGGCGGTTGAGGTCTTCGACCAGCTTTTGGAGGCTCCGATGGGGCTGGTCCAGCGCCAGATGCCAGTCCAGGCTCTCATCATGGCTCCATTCACGCCAGGGGCCGAACTCGTCCCCCATGAAGAGCAGCTTCTTCCCAGGCAGGGCATACATGTAGGCCAAAAGGAGTCTCAGGTTGGCGAACTTCTGCCAGGCATCTCCGGGCATCTTGGCTAGGAGTGAGCCCTTCCCGTGCACCACCTCGTCGTGCGAGAGGGGGAGGAGAAAGTTTTCGGTGAACGCATAGAGCGGCCGGAAGGTCAGCTTGGAATGGTGGTGCTTTCGAAAGACGGGGTCCAGGGCCATGTACTCCAGCGTGTCGTGCATCCAGCCCATGTCCCACTTCAGGCCGAAGCCCAGGCCCCCCACGTAGGCAGGCCGGGACACCATGGGCCAGGCGGTGGAGTCCTCGGCGATCGTCTGCACATCCGGGTGGCTCTTGTAGACCTGCTCGTTGAAGCGGCGGAGAAAGGCAATCGCCTCTAGGTTCTCACGTCCCCCGTAGGTGTTGGGGAGCCACTCCCCCTCTTTCCGCGAGTAGTCCAGGTAAAGCATGGAGGCGACGGCATCTACCCGCAGACCGTCGGCGTGATACTTCTCCAGCCAGAAAAGAGCGTTGCTGACGAGGAAATTGCTGACCTCGCTCCGGCCGTAGTTGAAGATGGAGCTGTTCCAGTCGGGGTGCAGCCCCTTACGGGGATCGGCGTGCTCGTAGAGCTGGGTCCCGTCAAAGAAGGCGAGCCCGTGCTCGTCGCTGGGGAAGTTGGAGGGCACCCAATCCAGGATGACGCCGATGCCGTGCTGGTGAAGGTGGTCAACTAGATACATGAAATCGCGCGGCTCCCCGTAGCGGCTGGTGGGGCTGAAGTACCCCGTGACCTGGTAGCCCCAGGAGCCGTAAAAGGGGTGCTCCATGACCGGGAGGAACTCCACATGGGTGAACCCCATCCGCTTGATATAGGCGGAAAGCCTGGGGGCCAGCTCTCTATAGGTAAGGAACCGGTGCCCCTCTTCGGGGACCCGCATCCAGGAACCGAGATGGACTTCATAGATGGCAAGGGGGGCATCCAGGGCGTTCCTCCGCGCCCGCTCCGCCATCCAGCGGTCGTCCTTCCAGGGATAGTTGTCTAGCTCGCGCACCAGGGAGGCGCGTCCGGGCGGGGGCTCGCAGGAGAAGGCGTAGGGGTCCACTTTGGTCACCTGGTAACCGTTCAGGCTGGATTTGACCTCGAACTGGTACCGCACCCCCTCGCCGAGCCCGGGGATGAACAGCTCCCATATGCCGGTGCTTCCGCGCCCGCGCATGGGGTGTCGCCGCCCGTCCCAGCGGTTGAAGTCGCCGATGACGCTCACCCTTTTGGCATTGGGGGCCCAGACGGCAAAGTGGACCCCGCCGGTGCCGTTGACATCGCGCAAATGGGCCCCTAGCTTCTCGTAGCTTCGGTAGTGGGTCCCTTCGGCGAACAGGTGGAGGTCGAAGTCGGTCAGCAGGGGCGGAAAATTGTAGGGGTCGCTGATCTCCCGGGTGCTGCCTTGCTTATCAGACAGCCTCAGGCGGTAAGGAAAGAGCTCCTTCCGGCGGGGGAATACCGCCGCGAAAAAGCCCTCAGGGTGGACCTTCTCCATGGGGTAAGCGGTCTCGGGATCGGTCGCCGCGATCACCCACGCCTCCGCCGCCTCCGGCAGAAAGGCGCGCACGCCTATGGCGCTGGCGCCCTGGACCTCGATGGGATGCATCCCCAAGATGTGAAAAGGATCGGAGTGCTCGGCTTTGATAAGCGAGAGCACCTCTTCCCTGGAGACGGCCGTCCCCCACAGGTTCGATTTTCGAGACCCCATGGCCCAAGAGCTCCTGCGCCGTTGCGCCCAGCGTTCTGCGCGTGCGTCCCACAGTATGACTTCCGTACCCTGCCGCTTCAAGCCGAGACTAGCGCCGCACCATTTTGTGCGGCAGGAAACAGTGGGGGCTGGGCCGGCAGTGTCCTCCGTAGATTCGTGTTAGTATGAGCCACGGGCCCCGGGAGGGACACGATGGCCGCCGATGTAATGGACGAAGTGCTGGCCCTGATTATGGCGGGGGGAAAGGGCCATAGGCTGAGCATTTTGGCCGAGGAGCGAGCGAAGCCCGCGGTCCCCTTCGCGGGGAAATACAGGCTTATCGACTTCACCCTGAGCAATTGCGTCAACTCGGGCATCTCCAAGGTGGGTGTCCTTACCCAGTATCGCCCGCGATCCTTGAATGACCATATCGGTCTCGGCGCGCCCTGGGACCTGGACCGCAAGCGCCGCGGCCTTTCGCTCCTTCAGCCCCACACTGGCCGCCGCTTCGAAGGCTGGTACAAGGGGACCGCGGATGCGGTATATCAGAACCTCCCCTTTGTGGAGGAAAGTCGCGCCCAGCAAGTGCTCATCTTGGCCGGGGACCACGTCTACAAGATGCGCTACAACGAGATGGTAGCGTTCCACCGGGCCAACAAAGCCGACATCACCGTGGGGGCGATAGAGGTTCCGCTGGAGGTGGGATCCCGTTTTGGGCTGATGGTCCTCGACGAGAATTCGGAGGTGGTGGCTTTTGAGGAGAAGCCATCTCGGCCCCGCAGTCGCCTCGCCTCCATGGGCATATACCTGGTCTCCTCCCAGTTTCTGAGCGAGGTCCTGGAAGAGGACGCCCACAAAAGAGGCTCCACCCACGACTTCGGGCGGGATATACTTCCCAGCCTTGTCGGCCGGTGCCGGGTCTTCGGTCATCAGTTCCACGGCTACTGGAGGGATGTGGGGACCGTGGAGTCATACTGGCAGGCCAACATGGAGTTCCTGGAGGACCCGCCCCCCCTGGACCTGGCCCACGGGGAGCAGCGTATCCGCACCCACCACGAAGAACGCCCTCCGGCCCTAACCGGCCCCCGGTCCACGGTGCAGCAAAGCCTCCTTTGCCACGGATGCATTATCCGCGGGAGCGTTCGCCACTCGGTGCTATTCCATGGGGTAGTGATAGAAGAGGGCGCGCAAGTGGAGGACTCCATCCTCTTCGACGATGCCGTGGTCAAGAGCGGCGCTGCGGTCCACCGCTCGGTGCTGGACAAGGAGTCGGTGGTGGGAGAAGGAGCGCGGGTGGGCTACGGCGATGACAACACACCAAACCTGGAGGAGCCCGAGAATCTGTATTCCGGCATCACCCTGGTGGGGAAGCGAGCGATGGTGCCGGCCGGCGCGCGCATCGGCCGCAACTGTAAGATCATGCCGGGAGCCACCCCGGCGGACTTTCCTCTCGCGATGCTGGTCCCTAGTGGCAGCACCGTTGCGAGGGAGTCGAGGCGACCGGCTGCGGCGCGGGTCCCTGTGGCCTAACGCGGAAGATGCCAGGGTCGTGCTCACAAGCTCCTTGGCGCGCGCCCTTGCCTAAAGCGCTGGCAGCCAGGCGTGGTTGACCCGCAATGATCTATTGGGCTCCTCTTTTCCATTTCTATCAACCTCCCACCCAGAGCCTGAGCGTGCTGCATCGGGTGGTCAGAGAGTCCTACCGTCCCTTGCTAAAGGTGCTGCACCAGTTCCCCTTCGCCCGGGCGACGGTCAACATCAACGGGGTGCTCACCGAAATGCTCGGCGAGGGCGGTTTCTCCGATGTGCTCAGCGGGTTTCGGCAGCTGGCCCGCAAGGGACAGGTGGAGTTCACCGGCTCCGCCAAGTACCATCCGATCTTACCCCTGATCCCTCGCCAGGAGGCCCTGCGACAGATCCGCCGCAACGCCACGGCCAACCGGCATTATTTCGGCAAGGCTTATCGCCCGCAGGGTTTTTTCCCTCCCGAGATGGCCTTCAGCGACGATCTGGTGGCCCCCATTCTACAAACCGGCCACCGCTGGGTCATCGTGAGCGGCATCGCCTGCCCCGAGACCGTCCCCTGGCCCGTCCAGGCGGTCCATCGGGCGAGCTCCCCGGAGGCCCAGGACGAGGAGGGCTTGGCGGTGTTTTTCCGGGACGATATCTTGAGCAACCGCATCAGCTTCCAGAGCATAGATGCGGGGGGCTTCGTGGCGCACCTTGCCTCTCTGGGAGAGAACGGCGCGGGCAGTCGGTATCTCATCACGGCCATGGACGGCGAGACCTTCGGCCATCACATCCACCTCTGGGAGCAGCGCTTCTTGGCCGAGGTTTTCCAGGCCCTGGGCTCTCGCCCCGACACCGTGGCTATGGTTACCATCAGCGAGCTGTTGGCCCTCTTCCCCAAGGGTCAGAAGGTGGCTCCCAGGGCCTCCTCGTGGAGCTCCAGCCAGGAAGACCTAGCCCAAAACAATCCCTACCCCCTCTGGAAGGACCCCGGCAATCGTGTGCACCGGCTCCAATGGGAGCACACGGAGATCGCCCTAGAGCTAACACGGCAGGCCCAGAGATGGGCGGACAGCGCTGAGAGCCGGAGGTTCGCGGGCATCGCTCGCAGCCTCAAGGACGCCGGTCTCCATAGCTGCCAATACTGGTGGGCCAGCCGACGCCCCATGGACGACATCAACCTGGTGCATCGCGGCCTGCTCCTGCAACGGGAGGCTATCCTGAACGCCGGCAAGGCCCTCCGCCTCAGCCATGCGCCCGCTGCCAACAAAGCGGAGGGGGACCTCCTCCGCGCGACCAGCGACCGCCTTTGCCAGCAGATCGTAGAGGAGCTGCTTTCCGGATGAAGCTCCCCCGGGCCAGCGGCATCCTGTTGCACGTCACCTCTCTCCCGGGGCGAGGTGGAATCGGAGCGCTGGGCCCTGAGGCCCGCCGCTTTGTGGACTTTCTGGCCGCCAGCGGCCAGCGTTACTGGCAGATATTGCCCCTGGGGCCTACCGGCTGGGGCCACTCCCCTTATCAATCCCTTTCCGCCTTCGCCGGCAATCCCCTATGGCTTAGCCTGGAAGTCTTGGTCGAGGAGGGCCTGCTCGCCCCCTCCGACCTGGCAGATGCGCCTGCTTTTCCCCAGGACCGGGTGGACTACGAGAGGGTCAGCGCGTTCAAAGAGCCTCTCCTGCGCAGGTCCTTTGAGCGCTTCCGCTCCGGGCCTTTCCGAGCCCGTTCGAAGGAGTGGGAGGCCTTCCGCGAAGGGCAGAGAGCGTGGCTCGCCGATTGGGGGTTGTTCGTGGCCCTGAAAGGACTCCACGGTGGCGCCGCCTGGACATGGTGGGAGGGGGAGGTCGCCCGCCGTCTACCTGCGGCCCTGGGGAGCGCGAGAAGGCGGCTGGCCGACGAAATTCTCTACCATGAATACCTCCAGTACCAGTTCTTCAGGCAATGGCAGGCGCTCAAAGCCTATGCCGGTAGCCGAGGTATCAGCATGGTGGGTGACGTGCCCATTTACGTGGCCCATGATAGCGTCGATGTGTGGTCCCACCCAGGGCTTTTCTCCCTGGACGAAAGGGGGAGCCCCACGCTGGTGGCGGGCGTACCCCCCGACTACTTCAGCTCGACGGGGCAGCGGTGGGGGAACCCGCTCTATCGGTGGGACGCCCTGGCCTCTTCAGGCTATGCCTGGTGGGTCGAGCGCCTGCGGACTGCCCTGGCGCTGGTGGACGTGGTCGTCCTGGACCACTTCCGTGGCTTCGAAGCGTACTGGGAGGTGCCCGCCACGGCGCCCACAGCGGTGGAGGGGCGCTGGGTGAAGGGGCCCGGCGCGCGCTTCTTCGAGGCGGTTCAGAATGGCCTGGGCGTGAAGGACCTCCCCTTCATCGTGGAGGACCTGGGCGTCATCACTCCAGAGGTGGAGGCGCTCAGGGACCGCTTCGGCCTGCCGGGGATGCGCGTCCTCCAGTTCGCCTTCGACGGCGACCCCCAGAACTCCCATCTGCCCCACAATTATCCTCGGAGCTGCGTGGTCTACACCGGCACACACAACAACGACACCACTGCGGGCTGGTTCAGCGGCCTGAGCCTCCCGCGCGGCAAGGGCGTTCAGGAGACAGGGCAGCACGCCTTGCGATACCTGGGCCTGGAGGCCAGCGACGGCCGGATCCACCAGCATCTCGCTCGCCTGGCGCTGGCGTCCGTGGCCGATCTGGCGATGATACCCCTTCAGGACTTGCTAGGCTTGGGCAGCGAGGCCAGGATGAACCGTCCAGGCGTCGCGGAGGGTAACTGGGGTTGGCGTTATCGGCCGGAGCTGCTGACCGCTGGCCTGAAGGAGCGGCTGCGGCAGCTGACCTACCTGTATGGCAGGGGGTTGTAGCCCCAGGGGCAAGGGCTGGACAACCTCCACTTGTGCTATACTGGCCGCGACTCCGAGTCGAGGGACTTGCCGCGTCTGCCTTCAAACATGGCGAAGACCTGCGGCGCTAGACCGGTGATGAGGAGAAATTGGGTGCTTAAAGGAGCGCCGCGTGAACATCTTTTGTGGCAACCTCGCCCCTGATGTGAGTGACGAAGACCTGCGCGCCGCCTTCACTGCCTTTGGGCAGGTCACCTCTGCCTCCGTGATCAAGGACCGCCTCTCCGGCCGCTCCCGGGGCTTTGGTTTTGTAGAAATGGCGAACAACACCGAGGCCCAGGCGGCTATTGACGGGCTCAATGGTAAACCCCTCAAGGGGAACGCCGTCACTGTGAACCAGGCCCGTCCTCGCGAGGACAGCGGCGGCCGGGGCCGCGGCGGGCCGCGTTAGCATCGCCTGGTCACCTCCTCCCCATGCAGGGCTAGCGCAGCGCCGTCGCTGCGCTCCTGGCAATTGGTAACGGTGGGTCCCCTGTGCCCGGACCGGTGCCGCTAACTGCAAGACGTGCAGCGGAGGCAGGTGACCCCAGGCACACGCCTTTCAGTAACGCGGTGAGCAGCGGAGGTCTCTATGTCAAGGACGCCAAGTAAAAGCGCTAACCTCCTCATGGCCGTGGGCCCCCTAGTCGCCTCCGCAAGAAACTGGAAGACTAAGGGCGTCACCCTCCTCATGGTCGTGGGCCCTCTAGTCGCCACCGGCTACGCCCTACAGTTGGCCTGGAACCGCCTGGCGGACTGGAGAGACGTAGCCCTTTTGGGCGTCATGTACCTCCTGATTGCTCTGGGGGTAACCATTGGCTTCCACCGCTACCTGACCCACGCGAGCTTTAAGGCCAACCGCGTGGTCAAGTTCATTCTGGTCATCCTGGGCGCCATGGCCTTCGAGGGCAGGCCGATCTCCTGGGCCGCCAATCACCGCCAGCACCATGCCTTCAGCGACCGGGAGGGCGACCTTCACAGCCCCCACTTGAGCGACAACCTGTTTCGCGGCTTCCTCCACGCCCACTTTGGGTGGCTGCTGGGCAGCGAGCGCGCCGACCGGCAGCGCTGGGCCCGCGACCTGCTCCAAGACCACGACATCGTCCTCCTCGACCGTCTTACCGTGGTCTTCGTCGTCTTGAGTCTCCTTATCCCCTTCCTCGTCGGAGGGTGGAGCGGCCTCCTCTGGGCGGGGTTCGTCCGCATTGCGCTAACCCATCACGTGACCTGGTCCGTGAACTCCGTGTGCCATATGTTTGGCAGCCGGCCCTTCAACACCAAGGACCGCAGCACCAACCACTGGCTGGTGGGTCTGCTGGGGTTTGGGGAGGGCGGCCACAATACCCATCACGCCTCGCCCAGGTCGGCGCGCCACGGCCTCTACTGGTGGCACTTTGACCTGAGCTGGGCGGTTATCTGCGCCCTGGAGAAGCTGCGCGTCGCCCATACTGTCTACACCCTGGACCCTGTTGACCTAGCGCGTGCGCTGCGCGTGCGCGCGGTGGGTGTGAAGGTGATCCTGCACGACCGCATGCAGAAGGCGCGAGCGGCGGGCAGGGTCCCCGTGAAGGCGCGAGCCTTGCAGGGTGACCAGACGTAAGGTCAGCGCGGTAGACGGCGGACCGCTACGCCTTAGCCGACCCTTCTCCCCGCAGTAGAACGCAGGCGCCGGCCTTGTCCAGAGGCTGGTTGTTGCCGCACTTGGGGCTCTGGATCAGCCTGGACAGCCCTCCTCGCAGCGGCAGCGGCCCGCGTGTTCGAGCGTGGTCTGCCAGAGCTCCTCGGCCAGCTCGTTCTCTACGCTGTCACGGGAAAGCCACCGCAGGGGAACCCTCGATCAGTGCTGTCGCGACTAGCGGTGTGCGGCCTAGCGGCCTCGGTAACGGTAGTTGCCCTCTTCGTCGGAGATCTCGTAGCCGCGCATCAGCTCTTCCGTCGCCCTGTTGATCTGTTCCGCCTCGGCTGCCAGTGACTCTATGGCCCCGGCGGCAGCGACGATCTCGGCCGAGTCGGCGGACGAGAGGCCATCTCGAAAACGCCGGCAGGCGCCCTGGACATTGGTCAGATAAGCGGCTGAGGTCTCAAAGTGTGCCCTTTCCTGTTGGCCAAGCGCTGCCACGGGCAGGGCTCTCAGGAATTGTTGGAGGGCCTCGATCTCAGTCAAGGCGCGGGTCAGCGCAGCGATAAGGGCCTGGACCTCGGCAAAGGTTGTCTTGGGTCCAGGTATGAAGACTGCCTTTCTTAGGGATTCTAATGGGCCGTGTATGGCAAGGTCGTTGAAGCCCCGCGCGTAAGCTAGGGCTGCTGGCTTGGTGAAAGAGGTGGGGATAGGGGCCAGGCGCCGGATGCGGAAGAACCGACGGGCGGAAACCGTCCCTTCCACCCGGACCTTCAGGGCATTGAGGTCCTGCAGAGAGCAGCGGTGTTCGTAGGTGAAGGACTTCCCGCTTTCTAGCTCAGCCGGGCCCTTGCGAACGGATTCGCCACCCCTGTCGCCAATGACCAGGTTAACGTCCGCAAACACTATTTCAGGCCAGTCCACTCCGCTGGGAGCGGTGTTGCGTACGGTGAGCCTGACCGTCACTGGTGCTCTGGCGTCCTGTGACGTGGGGGCGCGCACATCCACGTCAACCTGGAGGTAGCCCTGAAGCTTGCGCCAGAGAGCAGTGGGGTCGGCGTAGTCACCTTGGTTAGTAGTCTCAGCCATGCTTGTCTCCAGCAGCCATATCCAGCACCTTCCTCGTGTAACGCCCGAGCGACTTATTCTAGCAGAGACCGGAGCGGCGGGCGCTGCGGGCAGCCTATTCCAGGTAGGCAGCGATAGCGGGTAGGGAGAGCAGACGCACCACGGCCTGGGGATAGGGCAGCCCGCGGTTACCGGGCCAGTCCCGTAGGTAGACGCGGCGGATGCCCTGGCGGGCGAGGAGAAGCGCCGTGGCTCCATCGTCATCTATATGCTCCGGGATCGAGCGCTCCCTGAGGGTATGGAGCTTGAACTGCGCCGAGCGCAGGTTGGTACGGTTGAAGCACAGCTCCGCCAGATAGCGGTCCAAGCCGTGGCGGCGCAGCCAGCGCTCCGTGAGCCCGCGGGCCAGGTCGCTGCGGCCGGTGATGAGCACAACGGAGCGTCGCTCTGCCAGGAGCCGGAGCCCCTCCTGGGCGTCGGCCAGGGGCGAGCGCGCGCGGTAGCGCAGGTTGCTGGCCAGCCACAGCAATGCCCGCGCCGGGCCGGAAGGCCAGTCGCCGTCGAAGGCGGCGGGCGGGGCTGGCAGGTCCAGGCGGCGGCTGATGGCGATGTTCCAGCCGAAAAGGGGGCGGCTGATGACGCCATCCAGGTCTAGGCCGATGGGCGGCTTAGCCGTGTTAGACCCTCCTGCCTGTCCCGCTGGCCCCTGGGCGGGAGACTCGATGGCCGCCAGATGAAGGGTATTATACTCACGGAGATTGTTTCAAGGCAGGCCAGGCAAGTGGATGAGGCCACTTCTCCCCCGGACGGTTCCCCCTTCGAGGCGCGCCACTTTCAGCGCGAGGATGAGGGCGGCGACGCCCTTTTCTACGCGCAGCCGCGTCTGGTCGTGCACCTCGACGAGGGAGCGATCGCGGGCGTGGGCCGCGTCTTTCAGGACTACCTGCCCCAGGGTGGCGAGCTGCTGGACTTGCTGTCGAGCTGGCGCTCCCACCTGCCGGCGGGCTTTCGCAAGCGGCGCCTGGTGGGGCTGGGCCTCAACGCCGTCGAGATGCAGGAGAATCCGCAGCTAGACGATTACGCGGTCCATGATGTTAACCGGGAGCCGCGCTTGCCCTTCCCTGACGGGAGCTTCGACGGCGCGATGATGACGGTATCGGTGCAATACCTGGTACAGCCGATGGCGCTCTTCCGGGAGGTAGGCCGTGTCCTGCGCCCCGGCGCGCCCTTCCTAGTCACCTACTCCAACCGCATGTTCCCCACCAAGGCGGTGGCGATCTGGCGCATGCTCAACGACCAGGAGCGAGCTATTCTGGTGCAGGCCTACTTCCGGCTGGCGGGAGGCTGGGTTGACATTCGGGCGGAGGACCGTAGCGCCCCGCCTGGCGGTCCCCCCAGCGATCCCCTGTACCTGGTGTGGGCGCGCAAGGGCTAGGGGCGACGCTTCATAGCGCCAACGCCATCTGGCCACGCGGCTGAGGCGTCGGCCGTGGGAGGCGCGGCCGGTCGAAGCCCCATTTGCGCTTCAGCTGCTGTACGGTGCGCGCCACGGCCTCGGTGTATTCGTGGGGAGCATAAGCCCCCTTATAAAGCTGGGCATAGCGGGGCTCCAGGTAGGGATAGGTCTCGCGCAGGAAGGGCATGAACCACTCCTTGGCGCCGGGACGCAGGTGCAAGGTGACGGGGCTGACGTGGTTGGCGCCCTGCTCGGCGGCGGCGCGGATGACGGCTTCCAGGCTGGCAGGGTCATCGGATAGACCAGGGATGATGGGCGCCAGCATCACGCCAGCGGGGACGCCCAGCTCGACCAGCCTGCCCATGGCCTCGATCCGCTTGCTGGGCTTGGGGGTCTCGGGCTCCACCTCTTGCCAGACCGCCTCGTCGAGGGTGCCGACGCTGAAGTTGACTTGCACCTCCGCCACCTTCGCTAGGTCAGCCAACAGGTCGGCGTCGCGCAGGATGAGGGTGGACTTGGTCAGTATAGAGATGGAGTTCTGATGGGCCAGGAGGGCCTTGAGAATCTCCCGGGTGATCCCGTAGCGGGCCTCGGCCTGCTGCCAGGGGTCGCAGGCGGCGCCCAGGAGGATGTGCTCGTGCTTCCAGCCGGGACTGCGCAGCTGCTCCCGTGCTACCTGGGGCGCGTTCACCTTCACGATGATGCGGGTGTTGAAGTCCGTGCCCGGGTTGTAGCCCAGTTCCAGGTGGTACTTCCGCGCGAAGCAGTAGACGCAGGCGTGCTGGCACCCGCGGTAAGGGTTGATAGTCCACTTCAGGCCCATGTCCGGGGCCTGGACACGATTGATGACGGACTTCACCTGGATCTCCTCGAAGTAGACCTGGGACATAGCGGGCCTCCAGTAGTACATATGTCCTACTATTGTGGCGTGGCGCTAGGGGCCTGTCAATCCCCGCGCGGCGCAGGGGACGGCGCAAACATTGGGGGGGCTCGCCAGGGTCTGGGTCAGGCCGCTCCTTGGCTGGCGCAGATCTAACGGCTATACTGACGGGCGCACTGCGCCCGTAGCTCAGCGGATCAGAGCGTCGGTCTTCGGAACCGAGGGTCGGGGGTTCGAATCCCCCCGGGCGCGCCAGATGTAATCGCTGGTTCTGCCAGGTATCTGTGGGGGTTGAAGCGGCCTGGGGCCGGGGTGGATGTAAGTGTGGAGGTGAGACAGGGGTTATGCTTGAGAGGGGAAGACGGCGGCGCGAGAGACGCAAGGCCCGGCAGCGCGTGGCCAGGCCTGCGTCTTACCGAGGGCTGGTGCTGGGTCTTGCGGGCGTGCTGGTGGTGGTCCTGGGTCTGGTCGTGTTTCTTGCCTCGAGGGAGCCGGCCAGCCCCCCTGCTCCGCCCGTGAAGGCCTACCCCTATACGATCAATGACTCGCTGGGCACGTCCACGACTTTCACCCAAGCGCCCCAACGAGTCGTCTCTCTATCGCCAGACCGGACAGCCCTGCTGTTGGCGCTGGGCGTGGGCGACCGCCTCGTCGCTGTGGACCTGGCGTCGTTGTTGCCGGGGGAGGCCCCAGCCCTGCCGAGGCTCGACGCCAGCGCGCTGGACTTGGAAGCCCTTAAGGCGCTGCAGCCGGATATGGTCTTCCTGGGCCGCGAGCACGAGGGCTACCTCGAACGCCTTAGCGCGCTCGGCATTGCCTCCTTCTACTTGTGGGAGCCCTTGAACACCACGGCCCTGGGGGCTCAGGTACAGGTCTTCGGCAGCATCTTCAACGTCCCCACCCGGGCCCTCGAGCTGATAACTGACCTCCAGGCGCAGCAGAAGGCGGTGGTGGACCGCGTGGCGGATGTCGCCAGCGGCCCCCGCGTCTACTATGAAGCGTCGCCCGCGCCCACGGGGGCCTCTGAGGCCTCCTGGCCGGGCAGCTTGCTGGCGACGCTCAAAGCGCGGAACGTGGTCACGGAGGGAGGGGCCATCTTCCCCAAGGTCTCGCTGCTGGCCATCAGGGCGCGGGACCCGGAGGTCATCCTGCTTGCCTCGCCCCCGGAACAGCTCAGCCTGGAAACGCTCAAGCAACGCCCCGGTTGGGATGAGATCACCGCCGTCAAGACCGGGCGCGTCTACTACGTAGACCGTGCCCTTGTGGGGCAGCCCACTCTGCGCGTAAAGGAGGCCCTGGAGACCCTGGGCCGCCTCCTCTACCCGGAGCGGTTCAGCGCCAGCGGGGCCTCGGCGCCCGCGGGCACGCCGGGGGCCAGGTAGGGGCTTACTGGGGCGGCTGTCCTTGCAGCGCGAGCTGGGGCCCGAAGCTGTGGGCCTCGGCCGTGACCATCTCCACCTTGGGGACGAAGGGCTGCCCGGTCCACTCCAGGTGCAGGCCCATGGGCTTGGGGTCGAAGATGCGGGCGTCCATCTGTTTGAGTTGGGGGGAGACCTCGGGCCTGAACTCCATGCGGCCCAGGACCTCGCGCTCCACGTCGATGCCAGGCGCCACCTCCGTCAGCTCGATCCCCTTGGCCGTGAGCCGGAAGACCGCGCGCTCCGTGACGAAGATCACGTCCTTGCCCAGGGCCCAGAAGTCGCGCCCGTTGAAGCAGATGTCCTGGATGCGGTTCACGAAGCGCCTGATGCTCCCCTCGCGGACGATGCGCAGCCGGCCGCCCTTCGCCTCCACCTGCAGGCCTCCGGCGGTGAAGGTGCCGCAGAAGATGATGCGCCGCGTGCCCTGGGCGATATCCATGGAGCCACCGGGCCCGATGAGGAGGTCGCCCAGGCGGTTGAGGTTGTTGTTGCCCTCCTTGTCCACCTCGCCGAGGGCCAGGAAGCAGGAGGCCAGGTTGCCGCCGTAGTAGTGGTGGAAGAGCGTCACGTAGTCGGGCATGTAGGTGGGGTTGATGACCGTGGCGCCGGTGAATCCGCCGTGAAGCCCCACCACGGTCCCGTGCTCCGCGGTGTGGGTGTAAAGGGGGGCGAGCCCCTCTTCGCGGGCGGAGGGGACCATGCCCGTGGCTCCTGTCCCCGCGCCCACGTTTATGACGTCGCCCGGGTGCAGCTCCAGGGCGGCCCGGCGACCGGCGAGCTTGTCGGGGCTCATGGCGTGGACGGTGATGGGCGGCTCCGGCACCAGCAGCCCCCCGGCGGCGCCCTCGATGTAGCGGTCGGGGAAGCCGGCGCTCTGGGGCTGCTGGGGGTCCACCACTATGAAGTCCACCAGCCAACCTGGGACCAGCACGTGGCGGGGGTGAAGGGCGCCCTTCTTGACCCGGCGCTTCACCTGAGCGATGACGATGCCGCCGGTGCTCTTGGCGGCCTGGGCCTGATTGAGGGCGCTCAGGCTGTGGGTCTCCTCCTCGTAGCCGATGTTCCCCACCTCGTCGGCGCTGGTGCCACGGATGATCGCCACGCTGATGGGGAAGCCCTTGTACCAGATCCACTCCTCCCCACCGAACTCCCGCACCTCCACCATATCCTCGGTGGTGCGCGCGTTCAGGCGGGCGCCACCCTGGCGGGGATCCACGTAGGTGTGGAGCCCGACCTTGGTGAGATAGCCCTGGCGTCCGGCCGCGATCTCTCTGGTCAGGAAGTGGCCCGTCGCCAGAGGGTAGCTGTAGGCTTCCACCTTATTCGCCTTGATCATGGCGATGAGGTTGGGCATGGGCACAAACCAGCTCTCTATAACCCGCCGCAGCAGCCCCTCGTGGGCCAGGTGCTCGAAGCCCGGTCCCGTGCCGGTGGGGCTGGGGTCGAACCAGAAGAGGCCCTGGGGGTGACCGTCGGCCAGGAAGCGGGCCTCCAGGGCTGCCATGACGGTCTCGGGGTACATGGTGCCGCCGATGCCCGACACGGTGATCGTGGCGCCATCCATGATGAGGCTCGCGGCCTGCTCGACGCTAATCGCTTTCGCCACCATGGGGCACCTCCGGCTGGGTCATGTGCTATGGTGGCTGTGCCACCCTGGTGATGTTATGTAAAGACCAAGTGGGCCCGTGTGAGCGCCCCGTAAGCCAGTGTGTTATTAGCACCGGAGCCGTGGGGTCGGGACAGGGGCCCGTGTTGCCGTCGCAGGTTGGCTCCTTATACACCCGCTGGTCGTCTCTCGTCAATATGGCGGCGTCGCCCGACGCTTGGGCCTGTTCACCCGTGGCCAGGGCTGCGATTTGGCCCAATCGTCGAAGGCTCGATGGCCCAAGTCATCCCTTGCTGGTATCATATGGCGTATAGGCGGCATCACGCGGGGCCGCCAAGGGTAGGCAAGATTGCGACCTGGCCTTGTCCCAGTGGTAAAGGGCTGAGGGTAGGATGGTCCTAATATGCCTGTCGTAGACATCGTCCACCACACCGATCCGGCCTGCTCCTGGTGCTGGGGCATGGAGCCCATACTGCGCCGCCTCCAGGTTATTTATGGCCACCAGGTGCGGGTTACACGCAAGATGGGGGGAGTGATCCCCAACCGGGAGTGGATGGTCGGCGAGGATTACCTCGACCAACAGGCGCGCCAGATCGCCAAGCGCTGGCTGATGGTGTCGAAAAAGGTCGGCATGCCCATCGACCCGGCGATGTGGTTGCATGACCCGCCCGAGTCCACCTGGCCGGCCAACATCGCCTACAAGGCGGCCCAGTTCCAGGACCGCGCTCTGGCTGACCGCTACCTGCGGCGGCTGCGGGAGGCTGCCCTGCTGGAGGGCCGCAACGTCGGCCAGTACCCCGTCCTGCTTGACCTAGCGGGCGAGATGGGGCTCAGCGTGGGCGCCATGGAGCGCGACATCGAGGGCGGCCAGGCCAAAGAGGCGTTCTTCGGGGACGTGCGCGAGGGGCACCGGAGCGGTGTCTCCGGCTTCCCCACGGTATTCCTCCGTCTGGGAGAACGACAGGAGAAGCTGGAGGGCTGGAAGCCTTTCAGGGCGTATCAGGCGGCGCTGAAGCGTGTCTCTGGAGGCGCCCTGCAGCGCCTGCCGCCGCCTGACCTGCCGGCCTTCTTCTCGGAGCATGGCCGTGCTACGACTCAGGAGGTGGCGGCCATCTTCCAGCGGCCCCTGGGCACCATCAGGCGGCACCTGGCCGCCCTGGAGACGGCAGGAGTCCTGGAGCGCCACCGCAGGCCGCGCGCTACCATCTGGGTGGCCACGTCCGACCGCTAATGGCGGCAGCATTCGCCTCTCCCCCAGGGCCGCGCGGTGGGTGCGTGGCGCACAGCGACGCCAGGGCTAGAGGTTGAACAGGAACTCGATGACGTCGCCGTCCTTTACCTCGTAGCCACGCCCCTCCTGGCGCAGGTGTCCCCGACTGCGGGCCTGGGCGATGCTCCCCGCGGCCAGCAGCTCCTCCCATCCCACGACCTGGGCGCGGATGAAGCCCCGCTCGATGTCGGAGTGGATTTTCCCTGCGGCCTGGGCAGCCAGGGTACCCCTTGGTATGGCCCAGGCGCGTACCTCGTCGGGGCCTACCGTAAGGAAGGAGATGTAGCCCAGCAGTTCGTAGCAGAGCCGGATCACCCGGTCACGGGCCGCCTCCGTCAGGCCCAGGTCGGCGCGGAAGGGCGCGGCCTCGCCCGCGGCGAGCTGGGCCAACTCCATCTCGAGGTGGGCGCAGAGGGCGACGGCCCGGCGGGCGGGGCCGCCGGAGCGGGGCGCCCGCCGGGCCACTAGGGGCCGTGCGGGGGGGGAGGGGCCTTCGCCCCGGTG
>Ga0082335_1002034_pt1 | contig 39453 bp, 26 predicted proteins | sample Subgrocontami58m_FD_72375 | JGI IMG/M metagenome (GOLD analysis project Ga0082335, IMG submission 72375) | Subsurface groundwater microbial communities from S. Glens Falls, New York, USA - GMW37 contaminated, 5.8 m (SPADES assembly) (version 2) ...
TTCAAGCGGCAGAATTTTACAGAAGGCAACAAAGGGAACGAAGGCTCCGGGGCCTTCGTTCCCTTCGTTGCCTTCTGTTCAAAGGATTGGGGATTGGGGATTGGGGATTGGGGTTTGGTTGCGGCCTCGCCGCGCCAAGTAATCCGCGGTCAAATGCCTTGGCGGCTAGAACTTCTTCGGCCCGGCGCTGGGATCGCCCGTGGGCGGCGGCGCGCGATCGACGGCGGCTGGTGGGCCGAGCAACTCGGTGAAAATGGGCTTCAACGCATCGGCCCACACCTGGTAGCCCTGCAGGGACGGGTGGAGCTTGTCCACCGTCATGCCTTCGAATAGCTGGCCGTTCGCATCCGCCAGCTTGTCGTTGAGGTCGAGGTAGCGGATCGATTTTCCGTCGGCGAGCCGGGCGAGCCCCGCGTTGATCCGAAAGATTCCCGGAACGACCGCAGGATTGTCGCTGCGCGGAAAAATCGCCGTGAGCACGAGCGTGGCCGCGGGAGCTTTCTGCCGGCACGTCTCCACGATGGCCTTCACGCCACGCACGACTTCCGCGACCTTCGCGTCGTCGGGCGGAGTGCGCCCCACATTGTTCGTACCCGCGAGAATCACGATCACCCTGGGGTTCACGCCATCGAGTTCCCCGTTCTGCAGCCGCCAGAGGATGTGCTGCGTCGAGTCGCCACCCCAGCCGAAGTCAGCGGCGTTCCAGCCATGGAAATTCTTGTTCCAATGGGCGAGAAACTCCGGGTAATCGGTCGCGCCCCAGCGGCGCGTGATGGAATCGCCCGCAAAATAGATGTCGATGCGGCCCTGTCGCGCCTTGGCGAGCAACTGCTCATGCGCGCGGCGCGAGTTCGCGTCGGTCCGTGGCACCGGTTGATCCGCCGGCTCGGCGTGGGCGAGCGCGGCGAGCAGCGCCGCGAAGATCGGGAGTGCGACGAGTTTCATCACCGGGCGGGCGGCGCGTGACCGAGGAGCCGGTTGGCCCAGGCGATGAAGTACTTCATGTTCGATCGATCCTCGTGGCCGCCGTCGTGCTGCCGCCACGCGAGTTCCCCGTCGAGAATTCCGTGATTCACCGGTGGTTTCTGCGCGGTGCGGTAATCCTCCGTCACGCCGAGATCGCGCGCGCCGAGCAGCCGGAAGGCCGGGCCGGCGGCAACCGCCGCCATGTAGCTGCCTGGTTGATCCAGCCAGTTGGCGTCGCCCTTTTCGGGTAGGCCGTAGCTGATGAACGTCGGGCGCGGCGCACACAGCGCGATCAGCTCGTGGGCGTCGACGGGCAGGTCGCCCGCATTCCTGCTGCCAAACGCCGACTCGGCGGCGCCGTAGCGGAGGAAATTGCCGGCCATCCAATGGTATTCGCCGGAGCCCGTGAGGTTCTCCACGGCCTCGCCGAAGTTGCGGCGGTGCAGTTTCGCGCCGCCTTCGCCGCTCGATCCCACGAGCACGATCGCGAAGCGCGGCTCGAACGCCATCGTCACGAGCGCCGCCTTGCCGTAACGCGACACGCCTTCGATCCCGACGCGCTTCGCATCGACCGCCGGATCGGTTTCGAGGTAGTCGAGCCCGCGGGCCGCACCCCACGCCCAGGCGCGGAGCGAGCCCCAGTCGTCGGGCTTCCGCGGCTGGCCGCGGTTCACGAGCCCGATGATGCCCTGGGTGAGTCCAGCGCCGTTGTCGGCCTGGATGCTCGCGGGCACGATGCTCGCGTAACCCCAACCCGCGGCGATCAGCTGTTCCGTCGACGGCGGATCGGCATAGGTGGAGACCGCTCTCGCTGCCTTCGGCGGAGCGCCGTCGCCCGACTTCTTCCCGCCGAATCCCCCGCGCCCCGGCGGCTGCTCACCGGGCAGCCCGCCGAAACCGAACATCATCAGCACGGGCACGGGCGCCTTGGCGTTGGCGGGTATCACGAGCGCCATCCGGATATCGACCGTGATCGCCGGAAAGGCAGCGTTGTCCGCGTGGCCGATGAGTTGCCTGGCGACAACCGGGACGCCGGCGACGTCGGTCTTGACCGTGCGCGCGATCTCCCACGTGACCTTGGGCGTGTGCCGGGGGACGCGTCCGATGACCTCGCGCTCGAAATCCTCCACGATTTCCGGGCGGCGCAGGTTCCACCACTGCGCAGGCGTGCTCACCCTGGTGCCGTTTTTCGTGACGAGCAGCTCGGGCAGATCCGGAAAAGGGTTGGCCTTGGCCGGATCGTAGTTGGCCGCGTTGGGGGCATCCGAACGACCGCTCGGACCGGGTCGCAGTTTCGTGATGCCGAGCTGTTGCAGCATCTGCGCGTGGTCCTGCGCGGTGGTCCACGCACCGGACTCCGCGCCGCGCGCGGGCTGGGCGTCGAGGCGGTGGATGCACAGGAAGAATGCAACCGCGACGGCTTGGCAGGCCGCGAGCGAGCGAAACGGCAGGGCGATGGGGTGCATGGGCAACGCGGCGATGACCCAATGTGAACGCCAGCCACCCGCAACCGTTTTGTTCTTCTCACAATTGACTGCGCGGGGGTGCGCGCTCCGCCGCCGCGACTTCTTCGAACTGGCGGTCGCCCCGGTCGCTGCTAACCTGACGCGTCCGGATATGTCATCACCTCGCCTTCTCGTCGCACTCGGATTCGCTCTCGCGTGGGCGCACGCGCAGACCGCGCTTCCTTCGGGTGAACCGCTGCTCGCCGGCTCGCCGCTGGCCGCGTTTCAGCTCAATCCCATGCCCGGCCACGCCGACGCGGTGGCATTTGCCCTCGTCGATGCCAGCGGCCCCGGCTTCACGCGCGCGTGGCGGATCGAAACCAGGCGCGACACGAGCCCGATGGCCGCGATCGAGTTGCGCGCGCTCAACGCGAACGCGCTGGCCCGCGGCGATGTGGTGATGGTGCGCTTCTTCGCCCGAACGATCGCGGCGTCGGACGAGACCGGCCACGGCCGGGTGCAACTCGTCGTCCGGCGCAACGGAGTCGATTTCAACAGCAGCCTCGAAACCGCGGTCAGTTTCGGCCGCGCCTGGCAGGAGTTCCTGCTCCCCTTCCCCGCCGGCCGCGATTTCGCACCGCAGGAATGCGCGTTCATGTTTCGTTTCGGCTTCATGCGGCAAACCGTCGAAATCGGCGGGCTCGAGGTGATCGATTACGGCAAGACCCGGCCCCTCGCCGCGCTGCCCAACACGCGCTTCAGCTATGCGGGCCGCGCCGCGGACGCGCGCTGGCGCACGGCCGCGCTCGAACGGATCGAGCGGATCCGCCAGGACGATTTCGTCGTGCGCGTGACCGATGCCGCCGGCACACCGCTACGGGGAGCGACCGTACGGGTGGAGCAACAGCGCGCCGCGTTTGAATTCGGCACGTGTCTGCAGTTTGCGCGGCTGGTCCACGACTCGCCCGAAAACCAGCGGTACCAGCGGAAGGCGCTCGAGCTTTTCAACGCGGCGAGCCCGGAGAACGACTGGAAGTGGGTCACGCTGGCCGGCGATTGGGGACGCGCCTTCAACCTCGAGCAGTCGCTCGCCGGACTGCGCTGGTTGCGCGAGCACCAGCTGGCCGCGCGCGGCCACGTGCTGGTGTGGCCGGGCTGGAAGAACCTCCCGCGCTTCGTGCACGACCTGCGAGGCACACCGCGGGAGAAGGAAATCCCGGGGATTGTCCTCGATCACGTGCGGGAGGTTTCGCGCCGCACGCGGGACTTGGTCGGCGAGTGGGATGTGCTCAACGAGCCGTTCACGAACCACGATCTCATGGACATCTTCGGCCGCGAGATCATGCCGGACTGGTTCAAGGTGGCGCACGCCGAAATGCCGGGCGCAAAACTGTTCTTCAACGACTTCAGCAACCACGACGCGACGACCGACGCCGACCACGTCGCGCATTTCGAGGAAACGACGCAATTCCTCCTCGATCGCGGTGCCCCGGTCGACGGGCTCGGGCTGCAGGCGCACATCAGCAACAATCCCAACGCCCCGGAGAATATCCTCGCTGTCCTGGATCGCTACCAGGCGAAGTTCCATCTGCCGGTTCGCATCACAGAGTTCGATGTGTGGACCGAAGACGAGGAACTGCAGGCGGACTACACGCGCGATTTCTTCATCGCCTGTTTCAGCCATCCTTCCGTCGTCGGCCTTCAGGTGTGGGGATTCTGGGAAAGGGCGCACTGGCGGCCGAGTGCCGCGATGTATCGCACCGACTGGAGCGAAAAGCCGAACGGCCGGATCTATCGCGAACTCGTGCTCGACCGCTGGCGCACGCGCGTCAAAGGCAGCACCGACGCGACCGGCCGCTTCGCCGCGCGCGGTTTCCACGGCGACTACGTCGCCATCGTCGAGGTCAGCGGCCAGCGCGTGGAGCGCACGTTTCGCGTGTCGCCCGGCCGGAGCACGGCACTCGAAGTGCAGGTGGAATGAGGTGGCGCGCGGCGGCGCCGCGCGCGCCCCGGCTGACTAACATTACTTCGTTAACCCGGGGCTCAAACCCTCATTCACGTTCAGGCAGAGTGTAACGTATTACGTTACACTACAAATCAGACGATTTTTGCGGGGCACTCAACCAAGTAGCAGCAAGAGGACGTCGAAAAAGCTGGGGCTGGCTCTCCGAACCCAGGCCGTTTCGGAGAAACGGCCCCACCAAGTTCAGGCTTCCCACCAAGTTCAGGCTTATTCGACGCCCTCCAAGAGACTTCGCTCGCGCGTGCTTAAGCACCCATCGCGAGCCACTTCTTCCGCTGCGGCAGGGTAATCCACCGATCGGCGGCCGGGCAGCCCTTCGCCTTCAGATTCGCGCTGTCCCAGTCGAGCGGCTGGCCGACGCGGAGCGCGACCATGCCCGTCATCGCGAACTCGGCCGCCTTCGCGGCGATTTCGAAGGGCTGGAAGGTCTTCGCGCCGCCTTTGCACGCGTCGAGGAATTCCTTCATGTGATTCTGATTCGGGCAGCGCGGATAAACCTGCGCGAGCGGCTTCGCCGCCTCGTGATCCAGCACGCCGCGGCACTTCGGACCGCTGTCGCTGGTCAGCCGCATCACGCCGCCCTTGCCCCACGCATCCGCAAGCAGGATACCCTTTTCGCCGACGAAGAGGCAGCCGTTGGTCGGCACCTTGCCGTTGTAGGTCGCGCGAATGTCCGCGGTGAATTGCTCCGGCGGGCCGGCGTCCGGCCCGTCGATCCACCAGACCGCGACCGGAGCGTACTTGCCGCGCGCGGCGAAATCCCAGCGGAACTTGTTTGACGAGGGATAACTATCCTTCGCCGACTCGGACGACTGCACCGACACCCGGATCGGCGGCCCGAGCTCCAACGCCCGCAGTGGCAGATTGTGCGCGTGCGCGCCCATGTCGGCCAGGTGGCCGTCACCGTAGTCGAGCCAGCGGCCCCACGCGAGGCAGCCGCCGAGGTAGTAGTCCTTGAAAGGATGCACCGGCGATGGCCCGCACCACGCGTCCCAGTTCAGTCCGGACGGGATTTGGTCGGCGGCCTTCGCGATCGCCTCGCTCGGCGGGAACGTCCGGTCCATCCAGCAATACACGTCGCGGACCTGGCCGAGCAGCCCGGCCTGGATGATTTCCATGCTGCGGCGGAACGTGTTGGTTGCGCCGCCCTGCGTGCCGATTTGCGTCACGAGTTTCGTGTTGCCGCGCATGTACAGCGCGATGTCGCGTGCCTCGGCGACGCTGTGCGCAAGCGGTTTTTCGCAGAACACATGCTTGCCCGCCTGCAACGCCGCCTTGCTGATCGGCATGTGCCAGCGCTGGCCCGTCGCGATGAGCACCGCATCGAGATTCTTCTCCCGCTCCAGCAGCCGGCGGAAATCGTCGTACTCCTTGGCCTTCGCCACTGCCGGCTGAATGCTCTTCTGCAGCTTGCCGCCCTTCTTCGCCCGGCGATCGCGGGGGTTGGGGTTGCCCGCCTTCATCGCGGCGATGGCGGCCGAATCGACGTCGCACAACGCCACGATGTTCTCGCCCTCTTCAATGATGGACGGGAGATCCTGGCCGGCGCGGTTGCCGCAGCCGATGATGGCGATGTTCAGCTTGCTGTTCGGCGACTGGCCCGCCCAGACGCGCGAAGGCAAAATCTGCGGAAAAGCCACCACGCCGGCGCCGGCAGTCGTGAGTTTGAGGAAGGAGCGACGTGAGAGGGGTATCTTGGAGTGCATGACGGGTTTGAGTTGCGCAGGCCACGGTCGCGCCTGCAGGTCCTCGTGAGCATGCGGTCGGCGTCTCGTGTCACAAGCCCAGATGCTGGGCGGAAATTGGCGCCGCCATACCTGTAGGCGGGGTGCCCTCACCCCGCGGGATTTGACGCCCAACGGCACCTGCGGGGTGAGGGCACCCCGCCTACAACTCCGGCACCGCGAACCCGCCAATCTCGTTCCTTAGGTCCTGCAGGAACGCCGCCGCACCCGCGCCGTTCACGACGCGATGGTCGAATGAAAGCGAAAGCGTCACGACTTCGGCGGGATACACCACGCCAGCATCGTTGATCATCCGCTCGTGCGCCTGGCCGATGAACAGGGTCGACATCGCCGGGGGCACCACGATCGGCGTCGCCACCTCCACCCCGAAGGCACCGAGGCTGGTGATATTCAAGGAAGCCTGCAGGTCCTCGATCCGGCCGGCCCGCACCGCCGCCACCGCCGCGGCATACGCCGACGTGAATTCGGCCCAATCGAGCTGCGCCACGCCGTGAATCACCGCCGTGCCGAGTTTGTCGCCCTCGAGCGCGACGGCCACGCCGAGGTCGACCTTCTCCGGCTCCAGGATGCTGCCGTCCTTCGCGACGATTCGTCGGAAAGGAGCATGCCTTGCCATCGCGCGCACGACGCACCACGCCATCATCAGCGAAGGCGAGTGGTCGCGGTTGGCCTGCTTCGCGGCCTCGCGCGCGGTGCGGATCGCCTTCCAGGGCGCATCGAGCTGCATGTTGGCCGCCACCACGCCCGAAAGCCGCCGCGTGATCGCCGGCGACAGCGCGGGCGCCGCCGGTGTGCCCGCGATGGCCGGGGCGGGCGTCTCGAAACGGGGTTGCCGCTGCAGCTGCTGGAGGCTCGGCGCCGGCGTAGCTTGGGGCGGCGGCGGTGCCTCGGGTTCGGCCGGCGCATCGCTGGTGAGCACCGCGACGTCGCGGCCGATTTCGACGATGTCGTCGATCTGGCAGCGCCATTCCTTGAAGACGCCGGCATGCGACGACTCGATCGGGTAGACGGCCTTGTCGGTCTCGACTTCGCAGAGCGCGTCGTCGAGCGCCACCTTGTCGCCGGGTTTCTTCAGGAGCGACACGATCCGCGCCGCGCGTATCCCTTCGCCCATGACGGGGACCTTGATGACGACATCGGTTGCCCCCGGCAGGGCGGGCTTCAGCCCGCCCTCCGCCGGCGGTTTGGGTGCCGGGGGTGGGCTGAAGCCCGCCCTACCGGGGGCTCGCCCGCCGACCTTCCCACTCATCACGCGGTGCACGGCATCGACAATCCGCTTCGCGTCGGGCAACGCCGTGTATTCGTAAATCGGATTGTAGCCGATCATCACGTTGCCCTTCGACACGAGCACCGGCGGGCTCACCAGCCGGTTCCAGACATCGGGCCGCCCGGCGAGATGCGAGATGATCATCTGGCCGACGCTGCAGTTCTCGGTGTCCTCCTGCACCACGATCAATCGGCCGGTCTTCCGCACCGACTCCTCGATCATCTCGCGATCCCACGGCGAAATCGACCGCAGGTCGATCAGCTCGATGCTCACGCTGTCGCCGAGTTGAGCCATCGCCTCCTGCGACTTCTCCACCGTGTTGCCCCACGCGACAATCGTCACGTCGCTGCCCTCCGTGAACCGCCGCGCGTGGCCGATCGGCACAGCGCTGATGACCTGCTTCACCTCGCGCTCGACCCAGAGCATGTGCTTCGGGATCAGCACGACCGTCGGGTCGTCGCCGTGCATCGCCGTCCACAACAACCCCGCCGCATCCTCCGGCGTGCTGGGAATCACGACGTTCAGGCCGGGATAATGGACGATGGTCGCCTCGTTCGCCTGCGAGTGCCACAGCGAGCCGCCCGGGAGATACGCTCCGTACGGCGCGTAAATCACGGCCGGGCAGGTCCACTTGCCGAACGTTCGCCAGCGCAAGGTCGCGAGATTCGTCACGAGCTGGTTCCACCCCGGGTAAATGAAATCGATGAACTGCAGCTCGAACACCGGCCGCCGGCCGTAGCTCGCGAGACCGCAGGCGACGCCGAGAATCGTCGATTCCGCCAGGGGCGAGTTGAACACCTGCTCGGGAAAATCCGTCGAGAGCTTCTTCGTCAGCGTGAACACCCCACCCTTGGGATCCTCCACATCCTCCCCAAAAATCATCCGCTGCGGGTCCCCGTCCAAACCTGCGCGCAACGTCAGATTGATCATGTCGCCCATCCGGTACCGCCCGGGCTTGAACATTTCCTCGTCGAGCTCCGGCATCGCGTGCACGACGTTCGCCTCGAGCTCGCTCGGCAACGGGTTTTCCGCCTTGTCCGCCGCGGCATAATCGGCCCGGACTCTCTCCTTGATCTGCGCATCCAGTTTCGCGAACTCCTCGGCGGTCAGCTCGCCTTCGGCGACGAGCTGATCCTGCAGCGCCTTCAGCGGGTCGCGTTCCTCCAGCGTGGACAGTTCCTCCGGCGAACGGTAGATTTTCTGGTCGTCGGAGCTGGTGTGGCTCGAGAGCCGCTCCATCTTGATCCAGAGGAACGCCGGTCCGCCGCCTGCGCGGATTCTTCCCATGAGTTCCGCGGCGACCCGGTACACATGCTCGACATCCCAACCGTCGACGAGCACCCACTCCTCTTTCGCCAGCACATTCAGCGCGAGCGGATTGGTTTTGCGCGTGGGACTCGAGATGCCGTAGCCGTTGTCCTCGACGACGAGCAGCAGCGGCAGCCGGCGCTCCTTCGCGAACGAGACCGCTTCGTAGAAATCGCCCTGCCGCGTCGCCGCGTCGCCCACGGTCGCGAGCGTGAGCGATTTTTTCCCATCGAGTTGCATGCCCCAGGCCATCCCGCAGGCCGGCAGCAGCTGCGAGGCGGTCGGCGTCGGCACGCTCCAGATGTGAAACTCCGGGTGGCTGTAGTGCGACGGCATCTGCCGCCCGTGGGAGGATGAGTCGCGCTTCGCCATGTAATCGAGCGCGAGCTGCCGCGTCGTCACGCCGCGGCCGAGCACCAGCGACCGGTCGCGGTAGTACGGGCACGCGTAATCGTCCGGTTCCATCAGCAGGCCGAGCGCCGCCATCGCCTCGTGGCCGCGGCCGGACACGTGAAAGTGGCCCTTGCCCTGCCGATTGAGGTTCTCCTCGCGCAGATCGCCGTGGCGGCTTTCCAGGATCGTCAGCAGCAGCTTGCGTTTCAGTTCAGAGGTGAGCGGGGTGGCAGCGGTGGCAACGGCAAGCATGGTCAACTCCCGGTGGGGTGAGGGTGGGTTTTCGTGTCCGGCACCGTCGTGCAGACCGCGTTCCTTCGCAACGCGTTCCCGGCCGGCGTGCGCCGCGGCGCCCGAGAATACGCCATAAGGAGTAGGCAGGGTTTCCCAGTCATCAAGCCTGTGGCCCACGGAACACACGGAATACTCCGAAGTGGATCGGGGTTCTGTGTGTTCCGTGGGCGATGATCTCCGGTGCTTGGTTGCGGCGGCGCCGCGCCAGGAACCATCACAGCAGAACGTCATCAATCGGCGAAGTTGTAGGCGGGGTGCCCAGCGGGGTGCCCTCACCCCGCGAGTTGGGCATTCGCAGGCGATGCCCCGCGCGGTGGGGGCACCGCGCCCACAACAAACGAGGCTCGTCACTTATGACGTCGTGGATAGATCGCCGAGGGGCGCAGGGGGCGAAACCGGCCTGCTTCGCGGCCTTCGCGATCTTCGTTCTCTTCGTTACCGCTTGTTCAAGCGGCTCGGGCTACCGCCACTCGTGCCGCGGATACCGCCGCGAGAGCTCGGGCTTTATTTTTGGATACACCTCGCGCCAGAAGTTCGTCAGGTCGTCCGTGACCTGAAGCGGCCGCTGATTCGGGGCGAGGACCTCGATCTTCACCGGCACGCGGCCGTGGCCGACAGAGAATTTCCCCTCGATGCCGTACAGCTCCTGAATCCGCGCGCTCAGCACGGGCGGGCCTTCGTTGGGGTAGGTCAGCCGCGAGCGGCGGCCGTTGGCCATGACGAGCCGCTCGGGCAGGTAATCGTCAATGACCGCCAGCTGCTCCGCCGTCAGCCAGTCGCGCAGCACCGGCATGACGGGCTTGTCCTTGATTCCCCGATACCCCAGCTCGCCGTAACAAACCTGCTCGATCAGCGTCGCGCGGTCCGCCTCGGTGATCGGATTCACCTCCAGCTCGGGAAACCACTCGGCCAGCCGGTTCACGCGCGTGATCCACTGCTCGACCGTCTCGTCCCACGCCTCGAGCTTCAACCGGCCGGCGAGCACTTCCCGGGTGAGCAGCGCGGCGGCCGCGTCGAGCGGCGCGTCATCGCTCGATGACTTCGCCTCCAGCACGAGATCGCGAAACCGCCGCTCGCGGCGGGAGACCACCCGCTTCTGCTGCTCGTCGTACACCACGCTGCGCGCCTCGCGGTAGTCATCGGGGAAAATCTCCTGCAGCCACGGCTCCTCGATCGCGGTCGCGAGCGTCAGCAGCACGTTGACCTCGCCGCCGCGGCCTTCGATTTCGCTGATCTCCGCCGCCACGAGCAGCGGCGCCTTCTGAATCGTGCTCTCGCGCGCCAGCAGCCCACGCCGCTGGTGAACGAGTTCGCAGCGCAGCGTGCCGACGTCGAGTCGCCGCGCCAGCTGATCGGAGAAACCAGCGAGCACACATTTGCGGACTGCGACCGGGTCCACGCGATTTTCGGCGATCTCGAGTCCCTCCTGCCCGGCGATTTCGAGAAACTGCTCGAACAACGGCCCGACCTGGCGCGCGCCTTGCGCATGAATGCCAAGCCGCCTACACGCCTCGAGCGAGTAGTTCGCCTGGTCGGCATGACGCCAGGCGCGCATCAGCAGGAAGAAATCGCTCTCGTGCTCCTCGCCGAGCACGTCATCGCGGGCGTTCTCCACTTCCCGCGGCACGCCGCGGAGCAGGAAGTTCCGGCCCTGGGTGAGCGCGGCCATGAGGGCGACCGGCCGCACGCAGCCCCGCTCCTGCGCCGCGAGGAACATCCGCGCATAACGCGGGTGCACGGGGAAGCGGAGCATCTTGCGGCCGGTGTCGGTGATCGAAAGGTGGGGCCGCTGCTCCGAAGCGGCCTGAGGTCCAGCTCGCGAATCACCTTCCAGCTCAGGCCGGCTCGGAGAGCCGGCCCCACCTTGAAGGCCGAGCCCAATCGCCCCGAGGTCCGCCAGCAGCGTCTCCGCGCGCTCGAGCGCCCGGGGGTCGGGCTTCTCCAGCCAGGGAAAACTGAATACGTCGTCGATCCCGCTCGCCTTCAGCGTCAGCACGACCTCGGACAAGTCCAACCGCTTCACCTCCGGCAGTTCCTGCGGCGCGCGTTTTGCGTGTTCGGCCTCCGTCCACAGCCGCACCGTCACGCCCGGCGCGGTGCGGCCGGCGCGGCCCGCCCGCTGGTCGGCGCTCGCCACGGAAATCCTCTCGATCAGCAGCGTGTTGATCCCACGGTGCGGATCGAAGCGCGCCACCCGCGCCAGCCCCGAATCGATCACCGTCGTTACGCCCTCGATGGTCAGCGAAGTCTCCGCGACATTGGTCGACACGATGATCTTGCGGCTCGCGTAACGCTCGACCGCGCGATCCTGCTGCTCGGGCGGCAATTCGCCGTGCAGCGGAAACACCACGAACTCGCGCAGTGCCCGCGAACCCTGGATCGCCTGCACCGTCCGGCTGATCTCGTACGCGCCGGGCATGAAGACGAGCAGGTCGCCGGTCGAGGCCGCGGCCACGCGCTCGCACTCGCCCGTCGCGATCTCCCACACCGGTTCCTGTTCGAAGTCGACGCGCTTCGGCAGGTACTCGATGCGCACGGGGAAACTCCGGCCCTGTGACACGAGGACGTCGCACGGCGCGAGATAGTTCCTGAGCACGCCGGCCTCGAGTGTCGCCGACATCACAATCAACTTCAGATCCGGCCGAATCGTCTGTTGAATCTGCAAAGCGCGCGCGAGCGAGATGTCGCCATAGAGGTGCCGCTCGTGAAACTCGTCGAACACGATCACGCTCACGCCGCGCAGCGTCGGATCGAAGGACATTTGCCGCAGGAGTATTCCCTCCGTCACAAAGCGAATGCGCGTCCGCTCGCTGACGCGCGACTCGAGCCGAATCTGGTAGCCGACGCCCTCGCCCAGCCGCGTGCCGGCCTCCTCGGCGACGCGCCGCGCGAGCAGGCGCGCGGCGAGTCTCCGCGGTTGCAATACGACCACCTCGCCGCGTTCGCCCAACAGCCCGTGCCGCCAGAGCATCTGTGGAATCTGCGTCGACTTGCCGGAGCCAGTCGGCGCCTGGACGATCAGCCGGCCCTGCGCGCGCAGCGACGCCACGATGGCGTTTTCCAGTTCATAGATGGGCAGTTCTTGCGGCGAAGGCATGAAAAGGCAAAACGCTCAACGCCCAACGCCGAACGCTCAACGCCCAAGTGCCTGGCCAGAACTTCGGCGTTCGGCGTTGAGCGTTCGGCGTTGAGCGTTGCGGCGGCAGAGCCGCCGCTCCTGTGAATAACCTCCGAGCCACTTTGTCCCCAAGTTATTCACCGGTTCGGCGTGTGAAGAAGTTGTTGAGAACAAAAGCTAGAAACTTCGCTCCGCACCCGCACTGTCGACCTCGTTCCTTGATAGAACAGTCGCAGCGCGGCGGCCTGAAATAAGTCGACGCGAGCACGGCTGGGATAATCCCGGGTGACCGGGGAAAGGCTGGCGGAAGCTGGTTCCGCCCTCCCCTCCAGAGCGCGATAGCGTAATGTGAGGCATATATCACCAGTTCCTCTGGCCGGAGTCGTGTCCGGTCAGTTCACACACGAATCAGGAACTGAGCGGCGAGGCGCGATTAGAAACCGCGCCGAGTCGAGTCAGGCCCACGGGACGTTTCGACCCGTGCGCCGACGCAGTTACCCCAGAGGGTTATGGTTGCTACTGCGCAGACCAGAACGCAGTCGCGTTTCCTGGCGGGACGACCCCGCCAAAAGGCCCCACTCGCCGCACGAGGGGGGCACGCAAAGGAAGCGCGGCCGCGGGGAGAGAGCGGACCTAGGCAAAGTCCGTGCAACCTCCTCACTGGGGCGGTCCCGCAAAACGGGTTCGCCCTACTGCAAAAGCCAAAAGCAACCTGAGAGGTAAGAGGTCAGACCCGTAACGTAGGGCAAACGGCCGGCCAAAAGCTGGCGCTGTCCCTGCGGTCATGGTGCCGACGCGAGAAAGTGAAAGTTTGCAGGCGTGTCAGCACCACGTCCGGCGAGCCGCTCCCGGCAGGGAGCGTCCGAACCGGGCGAAGAGGCCTCACTCGAAAGTTCCCGACCGGCAACGGTCAGGACGGTCCCGTCATGAGACCGAGACATCCGCATGCCGCGGAGAGTGGCGTCGGGAAGCACACCGCCCGCGAAAGCGAGAGCGCCCAAGCGTGTGCCGCCGGGAAAGAGCGCGTGGCGAACGCCCACCCCCAAAAATTGGCTCCGGAAGCTTCAAAACTTCCGGGGCCTTTTTTTTTGTTCAATTTTCGGCGACCGCCGACAGCGTCCGCCGGTACAGCTCCTCGTAGCGCGGCACAATCGCGTCGGCGGAAAACTTCTCCCGCGCCCTCGCCTGCGCGCTGCGCCCGAGCTGCTCCCGGCGGGTGGAGTCGCGCAGCAGCAATTCGACCCCGCGCGCCAGCGCATCCGCGTCTCCGACGGGTTCCAGGAGGCCGTGTTCGTTGTGCGTGACGACCTCGGGAATTCCGCCGACCGCCGTCGTCACGCTCGGGCAGCCGAACGACATCGCCTCCAGCAGGCTCAGGCAGAAGCTCTCGCTCTCCGAGGTGAACAGCCCGAGGTCCGCCGCCTGCAGGTAGTCTTCGACCTCGAAGATATTCTCGCGCACGACGACGCGATCGCGGAGTCCCAGCCGCCGCACGTGCTGGCTGAACGGCGAAAAATCGCCACCCGCCAGGATCACCAGCTTGAACGAATCGCGGGGCTGCACCCGCGCGACGGTGTCGAGCAGCAGATCGATGCGCTTCACCGGCCGCAGATTCGAGAGGTGCACGATCATCGCCTCGCCCGCGCGAAACCCCAGCTCCGCGCGCACCTCCTCACGCGTGCGTCGCGGCGTCCTCGGTTCGAAAAAATTATGGATGACGTCGATTGCCCGATCGACGCCCAGCAGCCGCCGCGTCTCGTCGCGCAGCCAGCCCGACACCGCGGTCACCGCGTCCGATTGCATCAGCGCGTGATGAATGGCCGGCCCGTAGCCCGGATCGCGGCCGAGCAGCGTCGTGTCCGTCCCGTGGAGCGTGGTGACGACGCGGGGCTGGCGCCCACCCGCCAGCATCGCGCGCGCGAGAATCGCCGCCGTCGCGTGCGGCACCGCGTAATGTACATGCAGCAGATCGAGCCCGGCCTCGCGCGTGACCTCCGCCATTTTCACCGATAGCGGCAGTGTGTAATCCGGATAGCGAAAAAGCTCGTAGCCGTTGATCACCACCGGGTGAAAATGCAGCCGCGGCGCCGAAAGGGGCAGCCGGAACGGCCGCTCGTAGCTGATGAAGTGCACCTCGTGCCCGCGCCGGGCGAGCTCCTCGCCCAGCGCCGACGCCAGAATCCCGCTGCCCCCGACCGAGGGATAACACGTGATGCCGATCCGCAGCGGCCGGGGTTCAGCCATGATCAAAATTGCCGCGCCGCCCGCTCGAGCGCAGCCAGCGAATCCACCACCAGCCCGTCGCTCGGAAAGAGCGGAATGGCATGCCCGACGCCGGCGCGCAGTCCGTTGAGCCGCGCGCGCGTGACCTGCAGCTCGACGTAGTTTCGCGTCCGAAGCTGCGAGGCATGAGCCGACATCGCGTCGCGCCACTGCGCGACGATTTCCGGCGCGGAGATGTCGACGAGCACGCGGCCGAGGTTCGACGGCTCGGCCTCGGCAGTCACCGCGTAGAAAAACAACTGGCCGACCGCATGCGGTTTCACCGCGCGGAGTTCCTTGAGACCGCCGTACCGCGCCAGTCGCGCCGCGTCGCGCACCAGTCGGCCGAGCACCACGTGATCCGGATGCTGATTCTCGACGATCGACGGCGCCAGCACGATCGCCGGCCGCAGTTTCCGCAGAATCGCCGCGACTTTGATCGCGTACGCCGGCCGGACCTCGAAGTGCGCGTCGCCGCCGAGATCGATGAATGTCACCGTCGCACCGAGCATGGCCGCCGCGCGCCTTGCCTCGCGCCCGCGTTCCGCCGACGTGCCGTTGCTGCCGGCTTCGCCGCGCGAACCCACCACGAAATGGATGCGCCGGCCCGCCTGCGCTTCCCGCGCGATCACGCCACCGCAACCGAACTCGATGTCGTCCGGGTGCGCTCCGAACGCAACGAGCGCGCCCACCGCCGGCGCGGCCGGCCGGGGTTTCTTCTCCGGAAGATGATCCAAGGTGTTCAAGTTTTCTGACGGTGCTCGTTGAGGTGCGAGGTCTCTAGTCTCTAGTCTCTGGTCTCTAGTCCTTGGTCCGAGGCGAAGCCTCAGTGGTACGCCTCATCGGAGCGATCGATCGGGTCACGGTTGACGAATGTAATCTCAGGCGCGTCCTCCTTGCGCAAGTACGCTTGTTCGCCCGCGCCGGCGATGTAGTGCGTGCAATGGAGCACCGACTGCATCCAGCGCAGCCGCGTGTCGCGCGTCGGCGTGATCTGCTCCGGCGTAAACTCGCAGCTCGGCAGCGTGACGTATTGGTCGCCGCCCTCGTGCAGCTTCAGCCCGCCGTCGATGCAGCGCGCGCGCACCACCTCCCCCGCGTGGGCCACGTCGACAAAAAAATCCGGCACGACGCACGCCGCGCGCCGAACCGCCCGATCGCTCGAACGCACCACGCGAATCCCCTCGAGCAGTCCCATCCGGCCGTACATCTCCAGGCAAAAATCCGCCGCGTTGGCCGCGGACACCTGCTTGAACGCCTCGACCCGTTCGCTCGCGACATAGGCGCCGAGTTGTCGCGCGGTGTTGGCCTGCCAGCCTGCGGGGATCCGTTTGAGAAACAGCGGCGACCATTTCCGCTGCACTTTGTTTTCGAACGTGAAGTTCAGCGTCGCGGGTTCGTCCGTCTTGCGGTGGCGCAGGATGGTCTGGGTTTCCCGCGGATCGTGGTCGCTATCGTGGCAGAAGAAAACGATTTCTCCACCGATCTCCGCCTGCAGCCGGCGCGCCGTCTGGAATTTCGCGTAGAGAAACCGCCGCGGGAAAAAACCACACGGCTGCTGGCCAAAACAGATGACGGGGGCGCTCATGCCCAGCGAGGCTGCGCCTCAGAGGGCGCCCAATAAGGTAGGGCGCGACCGCCGGGCGCGCCGAAATGAATCCGTAATTCCGAAGGAAACGCGGCGGGCCCAGCGGTCCCGCCCCACCTTCGAGCCGCCCTATTTGACGCGCTCTTAGCCGGAAGCGTGCAGTCGAACGTAGCGGCCGAGGTAACGAGGCCGTCTCCATGTCCGTCGCGGCGTGAAGCCGCTCCTGCAGCGCGTCGACGAAGGTTTCTCATCTCGGAATATGAGCAGATCGCTTCCTGGCTGCTATCGCCGGCCTTCGACTGGTCGCGCGGCCGCCACGGATGGCGCGGCCCCGGCGGCGCCCGGGCCCAGGATCGCCTGCAGCACCAGGCTGAACAGCACGCAGGCGGCGCAGCCGATCAGGTTGTACCACAGGTAGGCGAAATTCAGGAGAGGCACCGCGTCGCGCAGGAAATACCCCGCGAGAATCACCGCCTGCGCGGCGATCGCGCTCCAGAACACCGCGGTGCCGCCGACGTGCTTCAGGAAAAACGCCACGACGAAAAGCCCGAGCACGATGGGATAGAAGATCGAGCCGATGATGTTGCCGGCCTCGATCAGGTTCTCCTGGAAGCTGGCGAAGAGCGCGAAGAGGATCGCGCAAAGTCCCCAAAAGCCCGTGAACCATTTCGCGTTCCGGACGTTGCGCGCCTCGTCGTGCACCGCCAGCGGCCGAAAATGCCGCCACAGATCGATCGTCGTCGTCGCGCCCAGCGCATTGAGCTCGCTCGCCTTCGAGCCGAGCGCGGCCGCGATCATCACCGCAATCAGCAACCCGATGAACCCGTGTGGGAGTTGCGTCAGGATGAACGTGATGAAGACGTAATCGGAGTCCTTCGTCTTCACGCGCGGATCGCCGGCCACCAGCGCGTCCTTCGCGTCCTGCCGGACCGCGTCGATTTTCTGCTGCGCCGCCAGCATCGCGGCGCGCGTCGAGCCTTCGATCGCCGCGTCAGCACCCGTCCGCGCGTCGAGCCAGGCGCGTACGGCGGCGGCCCGTTGCACGTGCAACCCCTGGTATCGCAGCTCGAGCGCGCGGAACTTCGCCGGGTCGCTGGCCTGCGCGACGCGCTGCCACTCGACTTCGTTGAAAAAAACCGGCGAACGCTCGAACTGATAGAAGACGAACACGAGCGCCCCGAGCAGCAGGATGAAGAACTGCATCGGGACCTTCATCACCGCGTTGAACATCAGGCCGAGCCGCCCTTCGCGCAGGGCCGCTCCGCCGATGTAGCGCTGCACCTGTGACTGGTCCGTGCCGAAATACGAGAGCATCAGGAAAACGCCGCCGAAGAGGCCCGTCCAAATCGTGTAGCGGCGATCCGCATTCAGCGAGAAGTCGACCGCCTGCAGCTTGCCCATCGCGCCGGCGACGTGCAACGCGCCCGAGGGTAGCTTCGACACGAGCACGATGAACGCCGTCACCATCCCGCCGAAAATCACCGCCATCTGCCATTTCTGGGTGAGGCTCACCGCCGCGCTGCCGCCCGTCACGGTGTACACGATGACGAGCAACCCGGTCAGGATGATCGTGAGATCGAGCCGCCAGCCGAGCACGGTCGAGAGAATGATCGCCGGGGCGTAGATCGTCACGCCGGCCGCGAGCCCGCGTTGCAGCAGAAACAGCGACGCCCCGAGCAGCCGCGTCTTCGCGTCGAAGCGCTTCCCGAGGTATTCGTACGCGGTGTAGACCTCGAGCTTCCGATAGATCGGCAGGAACACCGCGCAGATGATGATGAGCGCGAGGGGCAGCCCGAAATAATTCTGCACGAAACCGATCCCGCTCTCGAAGCCCTGGCCGGGCGTCGACAGGAACGTGATCGCGCTCGCCTGCGTCGCCATGATCGACAGCCCGATCGTAAACCACTTGGTCGTGCGGCTGCCCTTCAGGTAGGTGTCGAGGTGATCGGTGTGCCGCGTGCGCCACGTGCCGTAGGCTGCGATGCCGAGCATCGTCCCAAGCAGCACGATCCAATCGAGCACGTTCATCGGTAAACGCGCGAGAAGATCGCCAGCGCAATCACCACGGCCACGAACGTGGCGAACACGAACCAGTACACCCCGCGCCAGGTGCGGAACCCGGGCACATCCGGCGCATCGTCGGAAGTACCACCGCTCGATGTGGGCGGGGTGCCCTCACCCCGCGGCACTCCGGACGAATTGCGGGGTGAAGGCACGCCGCCTACATCGGATCGCCGCGGATCGCTCATTTCCCCAGCGACACCAGGTTCGCGAACAAGCGGTAGGCGCCGGGCACGCCCGCGGGCAGCTGGCGGAAAAACGCGATTCCCGTGTACACGTAGTAGCCCCGGCCGTGTTTCGCGACGAGCACGCTGCTGGGGGGCTGCTCTTCGCCCGGGTCGCTCATTGCGAGCAGCGAAACGAAATGCCCCTCGTCCCACTTGCTCGGAAAATACGCCCCCCGCTCCTGCACCCAGCCCGCGAAGTCCGCCGGCGTGATTTTGTTCGGCACCGTGAGCGCGGCATGATCCGCCGCGAGCAATTTCACCGGTGCCGTCTCGTCGGTCACGCGCAGCGCCGGCGCGCTGCCGTTGATCGAAAGCTCATACGGCGCCAGCGGCCCGCGCAGATTGCCCGAGGGCCGGTTGTATTGCACCACCACCGTGCCGCCCGCCTCGACCCAGGCGAACAGGCCCGGGAGATTTGGCGCGAGATCGCGGCGTTCGTTGAACGCGCGCACCCCCAGCACGACCGCGTCCAGGCCGCTCAGTTTCTCGGGCGAAAGATCCGCGCCGGTGAGCACCTTCACCGTGTAACCCAATTGCTCGAGATTCTCGGCGACACTGTCACCCGCCCCGGGCAGGTAGCCGACGTTCTTGCCGCGAATCGCGAACTCGAACGCGGCGACCTTCAATCGCGCCGGCGGTTGCAGCAGCTGCATCGGCAGATGCGGATAGCTGAACGAATAGCGCCCCGTGCCATAGGTCGCGCCACCGATCTCCGCGCTCGCCGCCAGGACGCCGGAGGCGGCGGACGCCGGCGCCGTGACGGCAAACGTCACGCGCGCCTTCGCGCCGACCTGCGCGAGCTTGAAGGGCTGGGACGCGGGAGAAATCTTCCACCCCGCGGGACCGGAGAGTTTCACGGCGCCGGCCGCGTTGTCGCGCGCGGCGGTCACCTCGATCGTCGTCGTCTTCGTTCCGCCCGGCGCGAACAGTTCGACCTCGTAGGGAAAGCCGAGCGACACCGGCGGAATCACCGTGAGTTTGCGCCGCTGTTGCGCTGGCGACGCGTTCGACACGATTTGCACGGGCTCGGTGGCGATGGCGATTTCCTGGCCGCCAATTGAGAAGACGAACTCCACCGGAAAGGGCGGCGGGTTCTCGGGAAGCCCGATGAGTTTGCGGTCGGCGACGCGGAACAACCCGGGCGACGCCTCTTCGCGCAGCCAGTACGGCTGGCTGATCGCCGTGGGCGGCGGCAGCAGCGTCCGGGTCTCGCGCGTGAGCGGCTGCCCGGAAGTGATGGCCGCATTGAATTTGTCTTCGGTTTGGGCGGCGGGGAAGCGAACGGCGACGAGCTTCACGGGCTCCGTCGCCTTCACGACGGCGGTGTGTCGCAAGGGCATCGTCTCGCCGGGCACCACCTCGGCATTGGGGATCACGGTTTCAACCGACAGGCCGAGACACGCCTGCAGGATGCGATCGAGTTGTGCGCGCTTGTCGGCCACGATGGGGTCGGCCGGCAACCGCGCCAGCCTTGCCCGGATCGCGAGCAGCGCCGGCACGCTGGCGGCGGGATTGCCGGCATCGAATTGCGAGACCGCATCGCCGGCGAGCTTCGCCACCTCCGCGCCGCCCGGGAAACGCGCGAACGTGGCGTCGACGCCGTCGAGCAGTTGCCTGGCATCGCGGTCGCCATCGATGATCGCGAATGTGGACGAGGTGGGTCCACCGCCGCCAAAACTCGGGGGCCCGCCAAAACCGCCGCCGCCGGCCGCGCCGAAATTCAAACCGAACTGTGTCTTGTGCATCGACCGGCTCCGCGAGGCGATCGAGCCGAGATCTTCACCGGTCACCGGATCGGTGCTGGGCGATTCGAAACGCACGGTGCCCCCCGCCGGCGCCTCCGCGGCAGCAGCGCCGCCTCCGCCGCGCCCACCCCGACCGCCGCCACTGCGACCGACAATCCGTTTCGGTTGCCAAGGCGTCAGGCCATCGGCCAACTGCTCGGGGTACGCCTTGGGATCGCCCGCGAGCTTGAACGCTTCGATTGCGAGCACCGCCGACGCCACGTGCTGCCCGTGCTGGCCCGGCGTCTGCACCGGGCTCATGCCGGCAATCACGACGTCCGGCCGGAAAATCCGGTAGACGCGCACGACATCGCCGAGCACTTTTTCGTGCTCCCACAGGCGCAGCGCCTCGTTCACGTCCTTCGAGAATCCGTAGTCGAGCGCTCGCGTGAAATACTGCCGTGCGCCGTCGACCCGTCGCGCCGCCAGCAGTTCGTGCGTGCGGGCCAGCCCGAGCTTCTCGCCGAATTCGGGCCCGATTTCGTTCTGCCCGCCATCCCCGCGCGTCAGCGAAAGGTAGGCCGTGCGGTAGCCGCGGCCGCGGGCCAGCTGCGCGAGCAGCGAATTGCTTTCGTCGTCGGGATGCGCCGCGACGTAAAGCACGCTGCCCACGGTGGCGAAACTCTGCAGTTCGAACCCGATCGCCTTGGGCGAATCGGGCACGGTGTCGGTGGCGTGACCGGCGATCGCTGCGCCGAGCAACCCGAGCAGGCCGAGCGTAGCACGGGCAACCTGCCCGTGCGGTTTGAGCCGGCGCGGGCAGATGGCCCGCGCTGCGTCGCGTCGGCCCATCACCGGAGGCTCGCGATGAGCGCGTCGTTCAGCCGGACGTATTCATCCCGCAGCGACGCACGCTTGTCCTGCGCGGCCGCCTGCCGGGAGGCCTGGGCCGCGGCGAGCGCGCCCGACTTGTCGCCCATTTTGGCGAGCAGGAGCCCTTTCCGGTAGACCATGTAAAATGCCTCCGGCTGCTCCTTCAGCCCGGCGTTCATCCACTCCAGCGCCTTGTTCAAGTCGCCGCCGTTCTCGAAATAGAACATCGCCGCCGCGAAATACGGCTTCTTCGCCGCATTGCTCGCCATCACGCTTTCGATCTGCGGCCGCAGCTGCGCCACGACATCGAACTCGAGTTTCACGGGCACGCGGGTCTTCTCCCAAATCAGATTCAGCGTGGCCGACTCTGTCCGGATATCGTTGAAATCGATCGTGAAGGTCTCGACCGGCTGCGGCAGCGCGATCGGCTTCACCGTCGTGCGCGCCGCGTCGTTCTCCTGCTTGTAGTTGTAGGCGCCCCAGTCTTTCTCCGCGATGCGGTTGAGAATGACCGTCCACTCGCGTTCACCGGGAATCGAATAGAGTCCGTAGGTCCCGGCGGGCACTTCCTTGCCGCCGAATTTCACCGGCGTGCTGAAGGTGATTTTCGTCGGGTTGTTCGCGCCCGTCCGCCACACCACACCGTGCGGCTCGAGTCCGCCAAATATCTTGCGGCCCTTCACGCCCGGCCGCGAATACACCACTTCAACATCGGTGAGCCCAATCCGCTGCTTGAGCGTGGCGGTCGGGCTTGGCGCGGGAAAATCGATCTTCGGCGCGGGCGTCTGCGCCAGCACGGCGCCGACGAGCAACGTGGACAGGGTAAACCAGCGGAGGGGTATGGTAGTGTTCATGGGAAAGGCCCGGACGGTGAATGGGTTCGGGGCGAAAATACAACACTGAAGACGTGAGCGCGAACCGTCCGGCAAGACGCACTGAAGGGCGTCCGAGATACGCGAAATGGCCTCACCCCCCGTGAGAGGTCCCGCACGTTCGGCGGCGCACCGGGGACGATTCCCGGCCTACGGGACTTCGTAAATCTCGATCAGCGCTTCACCGGTCCCGCCATCCGCGCCCCGGACCTGCACGGTATAAGTGCCCGGATCCAGGGTCGTGAGCAACGCGGCGTCGCGGCTGTTCGCATCGAGTTGGAACGCGCCGACGGCCGTGAAGGTGGTGGCGAGCGAGGCTGCCCAGTTGTCGTTCTCGGTGAGCTTCACGCCGGCCCCGGTGTAGACTTCGAGTTTCGGGTCGTTCAGCACACCCGTCACGCCAAAGGCGCCGAGCTTCGGGCCCACCGCACGGATGAGCAGTTGCTTGCTGCCGGTTCCCGCGATGTTGAATCCGGCGATCAGAATGTCGTCGCCGGTGCCGACGCGATTACGTGCCGAGACGTTGATCAGCCGCGGCGAATTGCCGGTGCCGAGATCGTACGCCTCGACGAGGACGACGCCCGCCCCGGTGCCGCGCACCTGCACGGTGCGCGAACCATCGATCGATTGCACGAACGCCGCGTCCTTGCTCCCCGCTGGAAACGCAAACGCGCCCACGCTGCTGAACGTCGGCGCGAGGCTGGCCGGCCAGTCGTCGTTCGAAAACGCGACCGTCGCCTCGTTGTAGAGATCCAGCCGCGGATCGGCCATCGCCGTCGTGAGCCCAAACGCCGCGAGCGCCGGGCCGCCCGCACGGACCAGAATTTCCCGCGCCCCGCCCGACACGGCGAACCCGACGATCAGCGTCTGGCCGGCCGCCAGCGCGGTGCGCACCGAAAGGTTCGACAACCGTGCGGCCGGTCCGGTGACGACCCCGTTCACCGTGAGCGTCACGGCATTGCTGTCGGCCGAGACGACGCCGCTGGCGACTCGCACGAAGTAGCTGCCGGCCTGGCCCGGCTGCACATTCGTGATCGTGTAGGTCGACGCGGTCGCGCCGCTCACGGCGACGCCGTCTTTGAACCACTGATACGTGAGGCTCGAGCCCGAGGCGGTGACCGCGAAGCTCGCCGTCTGGCCCACCTCGGCAAAGGTGTTGTTCGGCTGCACGGTGATCGCCACCGTGGTGCCGCTGCCGGCCGAACCGCCCACGATCAGTTTCGCCGCCGGCGTTTCCGTCGCGCCACCAGCCGAGAGCCGCACGGCATACGTGCCCGCATCGCCCGTCTGCGCCGCGGCGATCGTGTAACTTGCTCCGCTCGCGCCCGTGATCGACGCGCCGTTCCTCAGCCACTGGTACGTCAGCCCGGTGCCGCTCGCGGTGACGCTGAACGTCACGCTCTGGCCCACGGCGACCGATTGGGCGACGGGCCGCGCCGTGATGACAATCGGACCCGAGCCCACCGGGATGACGGAAAGCGTGCCGGCGCTGCTGTCGATCCCGCCGCCGCCTCCACCCACGCGAACGGTGTACGAGCCCGTGTCTTCCACCTGCGGCGAGGCGATGGCGTACGTGGCGCTGGTCGCGCCGGCGATCGGCGTGCCGTTCTTCAACCACTGATACGTGAGATTGGTGCCGCTCGCGACCACGCGGAACGACACCGCCTGGCCGACGCTCACCTCCTGGTCGAGCGGCTGCGTGCTGATGACCGGCAGCGCGGCCGCGCTGGCCGGAACGGCCCGACGGATCAGATTGTTCGACGAATCGACCACGTACGCCGCGTTGCCATCCAACGCGACGTCGGTCGGGTAATAGAAACGCGCCGCCGCACCCACGCTGTCCGCGTCGCCGCTGATCGTGGCGCTGCCCGCCAGGGTCGAGACCACGCCGGCCGGAGTAATCCGGCGCAGGAGATTGTTGCCTTGATCGGCGACGAAAACATTTCCCGCGGAATCCACCGACAGACCGCGCGGCTGGTTGAAACGCGCGGCCGTCCCCGCGCCATCCTGCGCGCCAACGACTCCGGCCAGGCCGGCCAGTGTGGTGACCGTGCCGGTCGGAGAGACCTTTCGGATGACGTGATTCTCGCTGTCGCCGACGTAGAGCGTACCGGCCGCGTCGACCGTGATGCCCCAGGGCGTGTTGAATCTTGCCGCGCTGCCGGTCGCATCGACATACCCGGAAGCCAGCGCCGTGCCCGCGAGCGTCGTGACGACACCAGCCGGGGTGATCTTGCGGATCAGGTGATTGCCAGCGTCCGTGACGTAAACGTTGCCGCTGCCATCGGTGGCGACGCCGTACGGCAGGAAGAATCTCGCGGCGGATCCCGTGCCGTCGGCTGACCCCAGCTGGAACGGCGCGCCGGCGAACGTGCTCACGACCCCTGCGCTCGTGATCTTGCGAATCGTGAAGTTCTTCGCGTCCGCCACAAATATATTGCCGCTGCTGTCGACCGCGATGCCGACCGGAAAATTGAAGCGAGCCGCGGCGCCAGTTCCATCGCTCGTGCCGGACTGGCCGGCCGTACCGGCCAGCGTCGAAACCACGCGACCCGGCGTGATTTTCCGGATGGTGTTGTTCAGCGTGTCGGTGAGGTAGAGGTTTTTCGCCGGGTCGATGGCGATGCCGTAGGGATTGTTGAACGTGCCGGGAGTGCCGTCAGCGGAACCGGAGACGTTCGAGACGCCGGCGAACGTCGACACGGCGTAGTCTTCCGCCTGCAACGCGATCGCGCCCGCGAAGGAAAACAGCGCCAGCTGAACGACAAAACGGAGCGAGGGTTGGATCATTGTATAGAGAAAAGGACGATTGGGAGTGCGCGCGTCGCGAGAAGTTCCGGATCGTGAAAAATCCGCGTCGCCGATATCAAGCCCGATAGCCGTTTACGTTGAGAAAAGTGCGTGAAAGAGATTTCGCGAAAGGCGGGCAACCGCAAGCGAGGCTCGCGGATTGCATAACACCGTGGGGCCGATCGCCTTCGGCGGTACGTGCTCTTCTACGATCCCCGCGCCTTCCCCACCCGCGCGCGCATCCAGGCGTCGAGCTGTGCGAAGGGCCACGTCGTCAACACCTGCTCGCGCCGCAGGCCGCCCTTCCGGGCGACATTCACGCCGGCGCGCACGTGCAGGAGGCCCGCGGTGTCGTGCGCGTCGGGGTTGATCGCGCAGAGCAATCCGCGCTCGGCGGCCTTGCGCCAGTGACGCCAGTCGAGATCGAGCCGCCAAGGGCTCGCGTTGATCTCCATGATCACCCCGTTCGCGATCGCGGCGTCGATGGCCTTCGCGATGTTCACCCGATAGCCTTCGTGCCGGTTCGGTTGCAGCAACAGCCGCCCCGTCAGGTGGCCGAGCATCATCGTGCACGGGTGCTCGAGCGCTTTGACGATCCGGGCGGTCATCGTCGCCTCGTCCTGCGCGAAGAGGTTGTGCACCGACGCGACCACGTAATCGAGCTGGGTGAGCACCGCATCGTCGAAGTCGAGTCGGCCGTCGGGCAGGATGTCGCACTCGACGCCGGCCAGCACGCGAACCTTGAATCGTTTCGAGGCGTTGAGCGTGCGGATTTCCGCGACCTGTTTCAGCAAGCGGCTTTCGTCGAGCCCGTTCGCCTGGAAACTCGATTTCGAGTGATCGGCGATCCCGAGGTATTCCCAGCCGAGCGCGTCGGCCGCCGCGGCCATTTCCGCGAGCGTGTTGCGGCCGTCGGAGGCGGTCGTGTGGTTGTGAAACGCGCCGCGCAAATCGCCCAGCTCGACCAGCCGCGGCAGTTCGCCGCGCTCCGCCGCCTCAATCTCGCCCATCCCTTCGCGCAGTTCCGGCGGAATGAAATGCAGGCCCAGCGCCGCGAACAATTCCAGCTCGGTGTTGATTGCGGAGTGCGGAGTGCGGACCGCGGATTGGGTTGCCACTTCCCCGCTGCCGCGCGGCTTGCTCGACTCCGCATTCCGCAATCCGGAATCCGCCATGTGCCGCACCTTATCCTTCACCGTTCCCTCCCCTTGTGCCGCCACGAGCCCCCACTCGCTCAAACTCAGCCCGCGAGCCAGCGCCCGCTGTCGCATCTGCACGTTGTGATCCTTCGAGCCGGTGAAATGGTGCAGCGCGAACGCGAATTGATCTTCGGGCACGATCCGCAGATCCGCCTGCAGCCCGCTGGTGAAACGCACGCTCGCCTTCGTTTCGCCTTTGGCGGTGACCTCCTTCACGTCCGGCAGCGCCACGAACCAGTCGACCACCGGCGCGATTTCCGTCGCCGCCACGATGAAATCGAGGTCGCCCACGGTTTCCAGGCCGCGGCGCAGGCTGCCGGCCGCTTCGGCGCGACGCACCGGCGGCAGCGCGCGCAGCCCGGCGACAATCGGCTCCGCCACCGCCGCGGCATCCCACCACAGGTGCCGGCGCCCGTAGGCCTCGCGGTTCGCGATCCCCGCGAGAATCTTTTCCTGCGTCTTGGCGCCGAAACCGTCCAGCTCGGCCACGCGCCCGTCGTGGCACGCGGCCGTCAGCTCGGCGATGCTGGTGATGCCGAGCTTGTCCCGCAGCGCGCGAATTTTCTTCGGGCCGATGCCCGGAATCTGCAGCATCTCGACCAGCCCGGGTTCGACCGACGCCTTGAGTTTCTCGAAAAACTCCAGCCGGCCGGTGCGATGCAGCTCGGTGATTTTCTGGCCGAGGGCCTCGCCAATGCCCTTCACGCTCTGCAGTTCGTCCGACTCGATCAGCCGCGCGAGATCGGCCTCCTCGATGCTTTCCAGCGCGCGCGCCCCGGTCTGGTAGGCGCGGACCTTGAACGGATTCTCGCCCTTCAGTTCGAGCAGCGTCCCAATTTCGGTCAGGATGTCGGCGATTTCGTTTTTCGTCACGCGGCCAACGAAAGCTCGATCCGCCGCGGTCGACAATCCGCGAAAACGGGGTCAGGCCGTTACATGTTACAGGCTTCAGCGAAACGGGTCACTCATTCGGTATCAGCCCTGTAACATGTAACTGCCTGACCCCGTTCGCACACGCCCAACGAAACGGGCCACTCTTTCGGTATCAGGCCTGTAACAGGCAACGGCCTGACCCTGTTCGCACATTGCGTCTTGCATCCGGCGCGAGGGCGCGCCGGCTCCATTCACCAGATTCGCTCCTGGCGGCGAACCACTTCGCGGAGCGCATCGCGGTTGATCTTCCCTTGCGCGTTGCGCGGCCAGTCCTCGACCGGCACAAACCGCTTGGGCCGCTCGTGCCTGGGCAGGCCAGCGCTCGCCCGCTTTGGATCAGGCGGCCGATTCGCCGCGGGAAAAACCGCGACGACCGCTTCGCCCCACTCGGCGTCCGGCAGCCCGATCACCGCGACGTCGGTGAATTCGCCACTGGCGCGCAGCGCGGCTTCCACGTCCACCGGGTTCACTTTCCTGCCGCCCGTAATGATAAGTGCGTCGCGCCGGCCCAGCACGTGGATGCGTCCCCTCGAGTCGATCCGGCCCAGGTCCTCCGTGACAAACTCGCGCGATTCCCGCCACGCGGGAAAATAGCCGCGGAAAACCGCGTCACCGCGAATCGCCAGCAAGCCGTCGGCGGCGGTCGTGATCTGCACATGCGGCAGCGCCAGGCCGACATCGCGTTTGCCGGCGAGAAAATCTTCCGGCCGCTGCGCCGCCACCATCGCCGCGGTCTCCGTCAGGCCGTAGCTCAACGCCACGCGGACTCGCGCCGCCGCCGCCGCGTCCGCCAACTGCGGCCAGACCGGCCCTCCGCCGAGGAAGACGACGGCAAATTGGCGCAGCCATTCGACCGCCTGCGGGGACGCCATCAGGCGTTGCAGCTGCGTCGGCACGAGCGAAAGCATCCAGGGATCATCGCCGCGCAGCCGCGGGAATTCGCCGGCCTCGAGCTGCCTCCAATCGGCGGCGAAGTGCAGGCCACCGGTCGTCGCGCAGCGCAACCAGCCCATCAGCCCGCTGACGTGAAACAACGGGAGCACGCCGATGGCATTCACGCGCACGAGCCCGAAGTGGCGCCGAAAACCGTCGACCGCGGCGGAGAGCGTCGCCTCGTCGTGACGCGCAAATTTCACCGCGCCCGCCGACCCGCCGGTGCGAACGCACAGCCACCCCGCGTCCGGTCGCTCGGCCGGCCGTGCCATCTGCTGTTCCGCCTGCGCTCGTTCCGCCGCGGACCAGGTCGGGTCGCACAGGAAACAGGTGCCGCCGCGCGCCTCGACGCCGGGCACGCCGCGCAGCAGCGCCTTCAGCTCAGCGCGTTCCATACGGCCTCCGGGTTCAGCCGGTCGACATCCTCGGCGCGGAGGAAAGGTGCCAGCGCGGGTCCATCGAATCGCGGATCAGCAAACAACGGCCAGACGCCGAAACCCAGCGGCCGGCGTTCACCCGTCCACGCAAACGCGGCCCGCAGCGCCGCGCGGGCCCCCACTGTGGTTTCCAACGCGGAGGAAAACACGACGGCCGCGTTCGCGCGTTGCAGTTTCGCGAGCGCCGCCGGCACGTCGGCGACGAGGGCGGACTTTACGACAAACACGCCGGGCCAGCCGGCGCCGAGCCAGCGATCGATGTCGCCATCGCCGACGAGCGACTCATCGAGCGCAATCGGCGTCGGATAATCGCCCGCCAGTCCGAGCAACAAGTCCTCCGCGCCTTTCGCATCGGTGGCGATGGGTTGTTCGACAAAATCGACCGGTCGATCCGCGCAGCGCTCGAGCCAGCGCTCCGCGCGCCGCCGGTCCCACGCGCCGTTGGCGTCCAACCGCAGCTTCCCCCCCGACGGCAGGGCGCCGCAGAGATCGTCGAGCAGCGAGAGTTCATCGGCCGGATCCGCGACGCCGACCTTCCATTTGAAAACGCGAAAGCCGATCTCGGCGCGCGGCGGAATTTGGGTGAGTGCCGCTCGTCCCGCCGGCAGCAGCGCGGCGACGGTGAGCATATCCGTAGCCCGTCGCGTGAGCGCGGAGATTTCTTCGCGCCTGAGCTCACGAGCAACCCCAATGTCCGCGCGCGCGCTCGCCAGCGCGTTGCGCAGGCAACCCAGCTCCTTCGGCACCTCCGCGATCGTGTCGTTATCCGTTACCGCACCGAGTGCCCGGCAGGCCGCCTCATCCGCGTCGACCGTCTCCCGGCCGAACTCCGGCACCGGCGCTGCCTCGCCAAAGCCGACAGTTCCCCCCTCATCTTCCAGCCGCAGGATCAGCCCCTCGCGCTCCAGCCACGGCCCATGTGCCGTCCGCACCGGTGCGCGAAACGGGAGGCGATAGCGGCGATATTGGGGGCGGTACACGGAATGCAGGCGAGCAATCGCGACCGAATGCGCCGCGGCGTCAAGCGCCCCCGCACGGTGCGCCGCGTCTCGGAGGATTACGGAATTCATACGCGACGCCCATTGGCTCCGCCACCGGCAAGGCGTTGTCTCCACGCCGATGGCGACTTATCAGCGCTTCGAAGATCTTCCCGTGTGGCAGGCGGCGGGGGAACTCTACGATCGCATCGATGATTTTCTCGACCGCGCGCCGCCGCGGCTGCGCGCGAGTTTCCGCGACCAGCTCGAGCGCGCCACGTTGTCGGTTTCAAACAACATCGCCGAGGGGTTCGAGCGCGGTACCACGAACGAGCTGCTCGCTTTTCTCTACATCGCGCGCGGGTCGGCGGGCGAAGTCCGCTCGATGCTAAAGGTGGCTTCGCGGCGGCCGTTCCTGGCAGATTTCAAATCTGAGATCGCAAATCTCATATTGCTCGCCGAATCCTGCTCCCGCCAACTCCGCGGGTGGGCCGATTCGCTGCAAAATTCCGATATCGCCGGGCCGCGACACCTGAACGCGAAAACCCGGGCTGACTATGAAAAACGCAAGGCGCGGGAGTCCGGCGTGACGGATTTTTCCAACCTGCTGCGCCAGCATCTGTCACGCGATCACCCCCTCCACCCCGACAATCGGCCGAGGCCGCCGATCTGAAATCTCAAATCTGAAATCGCCTCCGGACTGACTGGGTCTGCCACCTGCCTGACTTCTCAAATCTGAAATTCCCTCCTGACTAACCGGGTCTGCCCGGCCTGAGATCTCAAATCTGATATCCCCTCCGGCCGACTCGCTCCGCCCCCGCCTCGCTCGGGTTTCACTCGCTCACGCCCTGACCTTCATCCCTCGCGGACGCCATCGAACCGCACCGCGTGCCCGCATCCGCCGGTCGCCCCGCTCCCACGAGCGGAGCTGCCCCGCTCTCACGAGCGGGGCGCGGATTCCCTCCAGGAACTCAGAATAAGCTTTCCGCCGCGGCAAAACCCCCTACTCCGTTCATGGCAACTCATGACAAAGGTTGCCACGAATCAACCCGGCGGGACCGGTAAACCCGACTTGCTCGCCGACCCGTCCGCCCTAGCTCGCCGAGCGACAGCGGAAGCCCTGGCGAAGGCCGACACCGAGTTCTATCTGCCCGCCGAAACCTTCTTCCGCGCGAGCCTCCCGGTGGCGCTCACGTTCGACGACGTTTCGCTCGCCACGCTCTACTCGGAAATACTGCCGAAGGACGCCGACACCTCGACCGCGCTGAGCGAAGCGCTCCGACTGCAGATTCCGATCATCTCGTCGGACATGGACACCGTCACCGAGTCGCGCATGGCGATCGCCATGGCGCTGAACGGCGGCCTCGGGCTCATCCACTACAACATGACGCCGAAGGACCAAGTGAAGGAGGTCGCCCGCGTGAAGCGGCACATCCACGGCCTGATCCAGGATCCGATCACCGTCGCGCCCGAGCAGCTCATCGGCGACCTGCTCGCGATGATCGAGGCGAAACGTTTCGCGTTCTCCACGTTCCCCGTGCTCGACCACACCGGGAAGCTCGTGGGCTTGTTGTCCGGCAATGTCGTCAAGGACCGCTACAAGACCAAGAAGGTCGCGGAGGTCATGACGCCCCGCGCGCAGCTCAAGACCGAGAAGCAGCGCGCCGTCGCGCGCGATCCGATCAAGGCGGCCGACCGGTTCTTCACCGACAATGTCGGCATCAACAAGATGCTCGTGGTCGACGACGCCGACCATCTGCGGGGGCTCATCACGGCATCGGACGTCGAGCGGATCACCGCCGAGCAAAAATCGCGCCGCAAGCCGGCCCGCGACCAGGATTTTCGGCTGGTGGTCGGCGCCGCGCTCTCGCCGGTGCGCAAGCCCGACGGCTCGCTCGACCAGGAAAAGATCCTCGAGCACGTCGGCCACCTGGTGTCCGAACACGTGGACTGCGTCGCCGTGTCGACCGCGCACGGCCACACCGCGGGCGTGGGCGAGGTTGTGAAACTGGTGCGGGGCGCGTTCAAGGACCTGACGATTCTCGCCGGCAACGTGACGAGCGCGAGCGGCGTCGCCTACCTCGGCGAATGCGGCGCCAACGCGATCAAGGTCGGTCAGGGCCCGGGCTCGATTTGCACCACGCGCATTGTCGCGGGCGTCGGCATTCCGCAGCTGACGGCGCTTTTCGTCGCGGGCACCGCAACCCGGAAGAGCGGCGTGAAACTGATCGCGGACGGCGGCATCACCAAGAGCGGCGACATCGTGAAAGCGCTCACCCTGTCCGACGCCGTGATTCTCGGCGGGCTGCTCGCGGGCTGCCGCGAGGCCCCGGGGGAAATTCTGGAAATCAACGGCAAGGTCTACAAGCAGTACCGCGGCATGGGTTCGCTGTCGGCGATGAAGGCCGGCAGTGCCGCGCGCTACGGTCACGACAAAGCCGATACGACGCGCAAGGTCGCGGCCGAGGGCATCGAGGCGCTGAAGGAAGTCTCCGGCACGGTCGACGATGTGCTCGCCAACCTGATCGGCGGCGTGCAGAGCGGCATGGGCTATCTCGGCGCCGCGACGCTCGCGGACCTGCGGGCGAAAGCGCGCTTCACCCGCGTCTCGCCCGCCGGCCAGAAGGAAGCCGCGCCGCACGACATCATCGAAGTTTCGACGCGGGCGAGCAGCGCGTAGGCCGGCGCGGCCCGCTCGCGACAGGGTTTCGTTTTTGTTTGCGCCGGCGCGGCGCGTCGCGTTTTCACTTCACGGCAACAGGGTTTTCACGAGCTCCGTTGCACGCTCTGCAACCATGTCGCTCCTCCCTTTTTCCAGCCAATTGATCGCCGATGTGGGCATCTCCCTCGGCGACGAAGGCAAAGGCCGCCTGATTCCCGAAGTCGCCGACGAACTCCGCGGCACCGCCGCGCCCGTCTCGGTCGTGCTCAAGGTCAACGGCGGCGCCAACTCCGGCCACACCGCCGGCGGCATCAAGTTGAACCTGCTGCCCGCCGGCGTCGTCGTGCGCGACGCCGCGCACCTCTGCATCGGCAGCGGCGTGGTCGCGGACCCGCGGAAGATCGGCTGGGAAACGCTGCCGTTGGAGAAAAAAGGCTACGCGGTCCTCTCGCGGCTGCTGATCGACGAACGCACGCTGGTCTCCGACCTCACGCACCGGCTGCTCGACCTCGCGTGGGAGGATTACCGCGTCAACATCCTCCACGACGAGCCACGCGGTTCCACCGGCCGCGGCATCACGCCGGCCTACGTCGACGAGGTCGGCCAGCAGCAGATCACGTACGCCGACTTTCTGGGCGGACCGAATTACTTCGCGCGCAAGCTCGCCCAACGCGCCGATCGCGCGTGCCGCACGATTCAGCATGTCTGCCGCGCGAGCGCCGCGACCTGGGATGCGTTTTTTGAGAAACTCACCGCCGCCGAGCAGCGCGCGAACGCCGAGGCCATCGAGCTGGGCGTGTTCACCGCCGATGAATTCGACTTCAAGCGCTTTCGCGGCCCCGCGCCGTTCTCGCTGAATCTCGACGCGTTGACTGCCACGTACTGGAAGGCGGGCACGACGCTTGCGCCGAACATCGGCGAAGTCCGCGAACTCGTGCTGCGCGAGCTCGCCGCCGGCCGCACGATCATCGGCGAATTCGGCCAGGCCTACTGGCTCGACAAACGCCACGGGTTTTCGCCGAACGTCACGGCGTCGCACACCTACACGCCGGAATTCTTCGAAAGCGCGGGGGTCCCGGTGCAGCGGATCCACACGTTCGGGGTGGCCAAGGCCTACGACACGAAAGTCGGCACGCACACGTTCCTCACGCAGATGGACGAGGGGCACGCGCTCACGGTGAAGTTGAAGCAAATCGAATTTGGCACGAGCACCGGCCGCCAGCGGATGGTGGGCTGGTACGACGCGGTCGAGAAAGGCGACGCGCTGCGCTACGGCGGTTTTCAGGATTTGATGATCAACAAGCTCGACGCGCTCACCCACGGCGGCGAGTGGCGCGGCGAGCTGCAGATTTGCACCGCCTACGAATCAGCCGACGGCCGGCGCTACCGGCACGTGCCGCGCAACGAAGCCGTGCGCAAGACGCTCCGGCCGGTGTACACGCGTCACGCGGGCTGGACCGAGGATGTCTCGCAACTACGGCGCTTCGGCGATTTGCCCAGGAATGCGCAACGCTACGTGGGCGCGATGATCCGCAACCTGGTGGATGTCGCGTTCGAGGGAAAACCGCCGCCTGCGCCGGACAAGCTGCCGAACCTGCGCTACCTCGGCGTCGGTCCGCAACCGGCGCAGATCATCAAGGACGTGCCTTCGACGGCGGAGTTGGTGAAGCTGGCGTAGAGTCTTGTGTAGGGCGGGGTCGGGAGACCCCGCCCTACATGGGCCTACTCCAGCCGCGCCATGACCTCGCCCAGGAGGTAAATCGAACCGGTGACGACCACGACGTCGTCGGGACCGCCGGCGGTGCAGCGATCGCGACCCGGGAAAAGCTGGTCGACGCTGCTGCGGATCACCTTGCCCCGGAAGGTCGGCGGCACGAGCGCCTCGAGTTCCTCGAACGAGCAGGCGCGCGGTTGCCGCGGCATGACGAAGTGAATCTCGGCCGCGTGGTGCCCGATCGTCTCGATCAACGGACGGGCCCGCACGGTGCCGAGCACGCCGGTGATCACTATCGGCGCCCGGCCGGTTTCGGCCACGAGCTGGGCCAAATTCGAATCGAGGACCTGGGCGCCTTCCGGATTGTGCGAGGCATCGAGGATCGCGAGCCGGCCGCCGATGCGGACGCGTTGCCACCGGCCGGGCCAGTCGACGTGGGCGAGCCCCCGCGTGATCGCCTGGTGGTCGATTTTCCATTTCGCCCCGAGCGCCCGCGCCGCCAGCGTCGCGGTGGCGGCGTTCCAGCGCTGGTAATCGCCCTCGAGGTTCGTGTGGGGATACAGCGCGGTGTCGTGACCGAACGTTTCCTCGACTGAAGACACCGCTGCGCCGCGCTCGGCGGCAATCCGCCGGATGGCTTCCTCGGCCGTCCCGGGCATCCGGCCGAGTACGACCGGCCGGCCGGGCTTGATGATGCCGGCCTTCTCGCGCGCGATCTGCTCAACCGTGTTGCCCAGAATCTCGCAGTGATCCATCGCGATCGACGTGATCACGCTCACTTCCGGCGTGACGATGTTGGTGGCATCGAGCCGTCCGCCGAGGCCGGTTTCCACGACGCCGATCTCGCAGCGTTTCCGGGCAAACTGCAGGAACGCCATCGCGGTCATGTACTCGAAGAAACTCGGCAAATCCTCCGGGTCCACCGCGGCCAGCCGCCCGGCCATCGGCCGCAGCAGGCCGAAGTAATCGACAATCTCCTGCTCGGTGAGGACCCGCCGGTCCACCTGGACGCGTTCGCCGAGGTGAACGAGATGCGGCGAGGTGTACAGTCCCGTGTGCCACCCGGCGGCGTGCAAAATTGCATCGAGCATCGCCGCGACCGAGCCCTTGCCGTTCGTCCCCGCCACGTGCACGCACGGCACCGCGCGTTCCGGATGACCGAGGGCGGCCGCCAGCGCGGCCATGCGATTCACGCCGTACCGGTTGCCGTGCGCCTTTTGCGCGTAGAGATACGCGGTGACGGCAGGGAAATCGTTCAACTCGGTCATGCGGTTCGGCGTGGGGGGAAGGCTTCCGCCAGGTCCGCGAATACAAGCTATCCGAAAACCTGGGATGATGCAGGTTGCCCGCTGGCCGCGCAACGTGGCGCGACCAGCGCGCCACCTACAAGTCGATGCGAACTGCGGGGCTTCCGAATAGCCACTGGTTCTACTCTGTTATGCATGAATGTGGGCGGGGTGCCCTCACCCCGCGGGAAAGCATTTCCGCATCACGGTCGCGGGGTGAGGGCACCCCGCCCACAAATAACGAGTTTTCACAGGAGAATTTCACGGACGTAACAAAGTAGAGCTGGTGTCTTCGGTGTTGCGGCGCGCGCGGAGCCGGACCCTCCCGGCAGGTGTTTTTTTGCGCCAACGGCTTCGGTTCACCTCCGTCGCGCGCGGAAAACAACTCGCTGCCTCACGCGACGTTCGCGGCGGCGGCGGGCACCGCCTTCTTGCGGAGATAAAGCGGCGCAAGGATGTCGTGCAGTCGCTCGCGCATCTCGAGCCGGCTGACGATTTGATCGATCAAGCCGTGCTTCAGCAGAAACTCCGCAGTTTGGAAACCGGCCGGCAGCGTTTGCTTCGTGGTGTCCTTGATCACGCGCGCACCGGCAAACCCGATCAGCGCACCCGGCTCCGCGAGAATGACGTCGCCGAGCGTGGCGAAACTCGCGGTGACGCCGCCCATGGTCGGATGCGTGAGCACGGAAATGAAAGGCAGTCCCGCCTGGCCCAGCCGCCCGAGCGCCGCGCTGGTTTTCGCCATCTGCATCAGCGAGTAAATCCCTTCCTGCATGCGCGCGCCGCCGGACGCGCTGAAGATGATGCACGGAATCTTGCGCTTGATCGCAGTCTCGATGGCGCGCGTGATTTTTTCACCGGCCGCCGCGCCCATGGCTCCGCCGCAGAAGCGGAAATCCATCACCGCGACGGACACTTCGAGTCCGAGAATCTTGCCGCTGCCGCACACCACGGCTTCCGGCAGCCCGCTCTCCTTCTCGTAACGCTTGATCCGCTCGGGATACGTCTGCGAATCGACGAACTGCAGGGGATCGCTCGACCTCACGTCCGCGTCGACTTCCCCGAACGTGCCGGCGTCGAAGAGCTTCGCGATGCGCGCCCGCGCGCCAATCGGGAAATGATGGCCGCTCTTGGGCACGACCATCTGGTTGTCCTCGACCTCCTTGTTGAAGACGATGTCCCCTGTGACGGGGTCCTTCGTGTAGAGCCCCTTCGGGATGTCCTTCTTGCGGGACTTGCGAACCGAGTAGGTCGGTTTGTCGAAATGCATGGGGGCGGGTCAACCGTGGCCAAACGTGACGACGTCCACGTTCAACGCACCACGGCGGCGCAGCGTGTGCGCACAGCTGTTGAGCGTGGAGCCAGTCGTGAAGACATCGTCGACGAGAATGTAATGAAGCGTCGGATTAAGGGCACCGCCGCGGGCGAGTGCAAAGGCATTTTTCAGGTTGGCCATCCGCGTCCGGCGATCGAACGCGGTCTGCGTTTGCGTATCGACCACGCGACGCAGCAGCGGTTCGACGCGCGTGCCGTGGCCCGCCGCCTGGGCGAGCGCCTGCGCGAGCAGCACCGCCTGGTTGTAGCCGCGTTCGCGCGCCTTCCGCGGATGCAATGGCACCGGCACGAGGGTCGCGCCGCGCACGTTCGCGAGGATCGCGGTCGAACGCCGGAAGATTTCCGCCATGTCCTCGAGCACATGCAGCCCGCGGTGGTATTTCAGCTCGATCACCAGTGCGCGGGCCGGGCCCTTGAACAGCACGGCCGTGCGCCCTTCGTGAAACGCGGGATCGAGTCCATCGCATTTCACGCACCGGCGCTCTCCGGCCAGCACGCCGTGGAACGGATGGCCGCACGTCGTGCAATGCGGCGGCCGCACATAATCGAGCTGCGCGGCGCAACGCCGGCAAAGGTGCCGGAAACCGTGGGCGTCGAGCGTCCCGTCGTTTTCCACCATTGCGCGGCAGTGCACGCAAATCGGCGGGAACACGACATCACTGAACCCGCGGAGCAAATCGGCGGCCGCGAAGTTCATCGCGCGCGGATGGCACCGCAACGACTCGACGAAATCCGAGGATTAGTTTCGTTGTCCTGGATTAGTTGCTGCGCTGCCGATGAACCGCCTTGGGTTGTCATTCTGAGCGCCAGCGAAGTATCCAACCGGAGGTCCGCATGCGGTCGCGCCGCTGGATTCTTCGCTTCGCTCAGAATGACAGGCAGGGGAAAGTTCATTGTGACGAATCACCCAGCGTAGCTTTGGTCGACTGTCTCAGGATGGCGAACCAGGTTCATCGGCAGCGCCGGCGAAGAATCTCACCCGCATTCAATGTAAGCCGAGCCGGTTCGCTGCACCCTGCTGGTCGAAACAAATCAGTAACACCAGCCGCCGGTGCCCGCTCAGTAGAAAACCTTCGTCAAAAACAGCCCCTGGGCCGGCGCCGTCTGCACGGCGGCGGTGCGCACACGCGACTGCAGGAGGTGGCGGACCCCGGCCGCGTCGAGCTTGCCCTCGCCCGCCGCCACCAGCACGCCGGCCAGGCTTCGCACCATCTTGTAGAGAAACCCGTCCGCTTCCGCCGTGATATGAATGCGGCGGCCGCGGCGCGTGACGTCGAGCCGCCGCAGCTCACGCACCGTGTCCTCGCGCTCGGGACCGTTCAGCGCGGTAAACGCCCGAAAGTCGTGCCGACCGCGGAGCACGGCGGCGGCCGCCCGCATCGCGGACACATCGAGCGGCTTGAAGCAACTCCAGCAGTAGGGCCGCGTGAACGGGTCCGCGTCGCCGAGGTAGACGTGGTAATCGTAGCGTTTGCCGGTCGCCGCGAAGCGCGCGTGGAAATCCGCGGCGACCGCCCGGACCGACTTGATTTGGATCGTCCGCGGCAAGCCGACGCGGAACGCCGCCAGCAGTTTTTCCGGCGCGTGCGGCCAAGCGGCGTCGAAGTGGAAAATCTGGCCATGGGCGTGCACGCCGGAGTCGGTGCGGCCGCTGCCGTGGATGCGCACGGCCGTTTTGAGCATCTCGCCGAGCCGCGTTTCGATCACATCCTGAATCGCCGGCCGGCCGTGCGCCGAGCTCGTCGCCGCGGATTGACTCTGCCAGCCGGCGAAGTTCGTGCCGTCGTACGCGCACACGCATTTCCAGCGGCGGATTGCAGCGACCACGGGTTTCATGGATTATCCGGGGGAAACCGCAGGTTGAGGAAGTCCTGCAGGATGAGCGTCGCGGCCCGCGAGTCGATGATGCCGCTGGCGCGAATCGCGCGGCGCTTCGCCTTCGCAATCGTCGACTCCGCCTCGTAGCTGGTCAGCCGCTCGTCGACGAGGTGCACGGGCAGCGCCACTTCCGCCCGCAATCGCGCGGCGAAGGCGTCGACCTCCTTCGACTTGAACCCGGCCGTACCGTCCATGTTCAGCGGATACCCCAGCACCAGATCGGTGATCCGCCGCTGCTGGATCAGCGCGAGCAACGCCGCCCAGCGCTTGGCCGCCTCCGCCTCGGTCAGCGCCGGCAGCGGCGTCGCCACGCCGAGTTCGTCGCCATAACTCAGGCCCAGCCGCCGCGTACCGTAGTCGATGCCGAGGCAACGCATTGACGCGTCCTAGACCTTCAGTTCGGGATGAGCGTCCGCGGCGTTGTGGGCGTAGTCGGCGAACGCCGCTTTCAGCCGGGCGGTGACGGTGTCGGGCCCGACCCGGAATTCCCGATCATCAATTCGCCGGACCGGCGTCAGATCCTTCGTCGACGAGAGCAGGAAACACTCCGTCATCCCGTCCAGATCGTCCGGCCGCAATGCCGCCTCCGCCGCCAGCACGCCCGCCCGCGGCGCAATTGTCCGCAGCAAGAGGCCGCGGGTAATGCCTTCGAGGATACCGGCCTCGAGCCGCGGGGTGACCACGGTCGCGCCGCGCACAAACGCGAGGTTGGACGTGGACGCCTCGGTGATTTCGCCGCGCAGGTTGAGCAGCACGACTTCATCGGCGCCCCGGGCCCGGGCTTCGCGCAACGCCAGCAGATTGTTCAAATAGTTCCCCGTCTTCCAGGCCGGGCTGAGGCTCTCGATCGGATTGCGCCGCAGTCCCGTCGCGATGGAAAGATGGATGCCGTGGCGCAGCGCTTCGGGCGAAGCAGCGGGACAGGGCTGCACCAGCAGGACGAACTCGGCGCGATCGGCGAGGGCGACATCGAGGCCAATCGGTCCGGCGCCGCGCGATACCTGCAGGCGGATGTACACGTCGCCCGCGAAGCCCGTTTTGCGGCGAAACGCGGCGACCGTGTGGCGAATCTCGGTGAACACCTGATCGCGCGTCCACGGCAGCGGCAGGGAAAGGGCGGGGGGGGATCGCTCCCGCCGCGCG
>Ga0082335_1002035_pt1 | contig 39450 bp, 36 predicted proteins | sample Subgrocontami58m_FD_72375 | JGI IMG/M metagenome (GOLD analysis project Ga0082335, IMG submission 72375) | Subsurface groundwater microbial communities from S. Glens Falls, New York, USA - GMW37 contaminated, 5.8 m (SPADES assembly) (version 2) ...
CCGGCGGCGGGCGCGGAGCCGCCCAAGCGCCCGTCCCCCCCGCCGACCCCCGGCGCGAGCGGCTCCAGCCGCTCGGCCCGCCGCGCGAGCAGCACGCAGTGCCAGCCGCGCGAGGCGAGCTCGCGTGCCGTCGCCTCGCCGATCCCCGACGAGGCACCCGTGATCACCGCGACCCGCTTACCGCTCACGTCAGGCAGCCTAGCCGTCCGTGGCCCGGCAGACCTGCACGACCTGCCGTGCCTCCGCGGTGCGGCCGCTCGTGTCGGTGACGACGGCGCGCAGCTCGTGCCTGCCCGCGGTGGCGCTCGTCGTCCGCCACGTCGCCGCGTAGAGCCCGGCATCGCGCCTGCGCGCGGTCGCGAGCCGCCGGGCTCCGTCGAGGAAGCGCACGGATGCGATCCGCAGCGGCGCCGAGGCGACGACGTCGAGCCGTTCGCTCGCCTCGAGGCAGCGACTGTTGGCGTTGGGCGTGAGCCAGGTCACGGCGGGGCCGGCGACGACCCGGAGCCGCCGGTCGGCGATCGTGGTGTTCGGCAGCAGCACATCGCCCGAGGTATTGACGTTCTTCGCCTCCTGGAAGTCGGACGCCGAGACGATGAGCTGCCGCTTCCCCGCCTTCAGCGCCGGCGCCTCCGCCGGCAGCCGGAAGAGCGCGATCCCCGAGCCGGGGTCGTAGGCGCTCGCGCCGATGGTCACGCCTGCGTACGAGATCACGAGCGAGTAGGGATTGGCGCCCGCGCCGTCGTCGAGCACCAGCACGGCGAGCGTCGGGCGGCCCGTCGAAACGCGCACGGTGAGGAGGTGGGCGAGCGGCGGCGTGACGTCGTTCACCCAGGAGCGCAGCACGTACGAGCCTCCGCGCGGGGCACCGGTGAAACGGTCACGGCCCGAGTCGACCGAGACGTAGTACGTCCCCGGGGTCGGGAAGGACGTCGAGGCGGCGCCGATGTCGAGTGGGTAGTCGGGCGTGAGCTGGTTCACGTTCACCGGCGTGCCGGCGTAGCCCTGGACGTCGTTCTCGTCCTTCGAGCCGAGCAGCCAGGGGTGCACGAGCGAGCCGTCGGATGCGGAGACGACCGCCGCGCCTGCGTTCGCGACGGGCCGCTCGAGGTCGAAGCGGTAGAGCGTCTCGGCACCGTTCTCGCGCACCGGCACGTCTCCGTACACAGGTGGTTGCCCGAACGCGGCTCCCGGGTACCGGTACGTCGCCGCGCGAGAGACGCCGCGGCGCGTGTCCCCGCGCTGGATCGTGCGCAGCCGCACCACGGGTGACGACTCGAGCCGGGGCCGCGTGACGAAGAAGGCGTACGGAACCTTGCGGACGGTCGCGCCGCGGCGCAGGAGCAGGAAGCCGTAGGCGTCGCCCGCCGCCGCGTCCGCGCCCGCATGCACGACCACCGGCACCTCGGCCGTCCCGCCCGGCGCGAGCGTGACGAACGAGGGGACCTCGAGCGCAGCGCCCGCCGGCTGGGACTGCGGGCGCAGCTCGACCGTCCACGTGCCGCCCCCGCCCGCGTCGGCGACCGAGAGCAGCTGTGCCCGCTCGGCCGGGCCGCCGTTGACGTTCAGGTCGCCGAACGAGAGCGATGTCGGGCTCGTGAAGACCTGCGGGTCGTCGGCCGCGACGACGTCCACCAGCCCGCCGCCCGCGAGCAGCACGGACGCCTCCGTCGTGCGCGCGGTGTCGGCCCACGCGGGGCCGGCCGTCGAGACGAGCGCGGAGCGCACCTGCGCCGGGGACCAGCTCGGATGGCGCTCGAGAAGCAGTGCCGCCGCGCCCGAAACGTGCGGTGCCGCCATGCTCGTCCCGTCGAAGACGGCGAAGGGGCCTCCTGAGCGTGTGGACGTGGCTGAGAGGATCTGGCCGCCCGGAGCGGCGAGGTCCGGCTTGAGCAGGTGCCCGAACGCCGTCGGCCCCTCTGCGGAGAAGCTCGTCACCACACCGCTCCGTCCCGTGAGGAGCGCTTGGGGGCTCCGGCCGATCCGCACGGGCGCACGACCGCCGAGGCCCGCCAGGTACGCGCGCAGGCGCTCGCCGTCGAGGTCGGCGATCGTGCCCGCCGGAATCGACAGGCGGGCCGGGACCGCGTTCGCCTCGCCGGCGCGGTTGTCCACGAAGACGATTCCGATCGCGCCGGCCGCCTGGGCGCGGCCCGCCTTCGACGCGAACGTGCACTCGCCCCGCGAGACGAGCGCGAGCGCTCCGGCGAGCGCGCCCGGCCGGAGCGCGCCCGGCCCGCCGTCCGGGTTCGCCGCGGGGCCGCAGAGCCGGCGGCCTAGCGGTGCGCCATCCGTGCCGACGAGCGAGCCCACGTCGACGAGAGCCTGGTCGGCGGAGCCCCAGGCGGCCGGAGCCTTTCCACCGCCCGCGCCGGCGAACGGAATTCCCTGGAGGCTCGCCGGCGCGCCCGCCACGTCGAGCGCGGGCGCGAAGACACGGTCGTTCGAGACGGCAGCGACCGAGATCGCCTCCGGCGCCGTTCCCGGCGAGCCGGACGAGCCGGCTCCGTAGTCGTCGCGGTCGTTCCCCGCCGAGACGACCGGAACGACGCCGGCGAGGGCGACGTTGCGGATCGCCTCGACGAGCACGTCGTTCACCGGCTCGGACTGCGGCCCGCCGCCGGAGAAGTTGATCACGTCCATGCCGTCGGTGACCGCGGCCTCGAAGGCCGCCACGATCTCGGGCGAGTTCGCCTGGTTGCCGAGAGGCGTCGGCACGTTGAAGACGCGGTAGTTGCCGAGCCATGCCTTCGGCGCGACGCCGGAGAGGCCGGCCGTCGCGGGATGGTCCGCACCGGCGGGAGCCTCGGTGCCCTGGGCTCCGGCGGCGATCCCGGCGACGTGCGTGCCGTGGAAGGACTCCTTCGGGTCGAGCGGCAGCCTGCCCGCGCGGCCGCTGCCCGGGCCGGGGAAGGCCCGCGCGACGATCACCTTCGGCGTCGTCCACTTCGTGCCGCCCTTCGGGAAGCCGGGCGGGTACGCGAGACCGGCCGGGTCGAGGAGCCGGCTCTCCTGGTCGAGGCCGTCGTCGACGATGGCGATCTTCACGCCTGCGCCTCCCGCGCGCCCTGGGCCGCCGAGACGATCGGCGCCGATCAGGGCGGGGCTGCGGTCGAGAGCGAGCGTGTAGCGGTAGCTCGGATAGACGCGCGCGGCGAACGGGAGCGCGACGAGCTCGGAGAGCCGGCGCGCGGGCAGCTCGACGGCGAGTCCGTCGAGCACGATCCGGTAGCGGCGTGAGACGGTTGCCTCCGGGATCGCCCGCATGAGCACGGCGACCGCCGCCCGCTGCGCCGCCTCGAGCCGCGCGAGGTAGATGCGAGAGGAGAGGCTCGACGCATTCAGCCGGCGTACCGTCCCACGCCCGGAGAGCGTCCGGCCGAAGGCGGCGAGCGGTGGGTCGGGCAGCGTCACGATCACGCGCACGCGGCCCCGGCTGTGCGCCGCCGGCACCGCGATCATGCCCGCTCGGACGAGTGGCGTCGCGAGCTCGCCCTGCGGGCGTGCGAGGGGCTGGAAGCCGGCCGCCGCGGGAGCCGCGAGGAGCAGCGCCGCGGCGAGGGGAGCAAGGGAGGCGGCGCGACGCACGGAAGAGGCAGGGTAGCGACTAAACTCGCCCGCATGGCCGGAAGGTTCGAGGGGAAGACCGGGCTCGTGCTCGGGGTCGCCAACAAGCGCTCGATCGCGTGGGCGATCGCACGGCGCCTCGCGGACGAGGGTGCCAGCCTCGCGTTCACGTATCAGGGGGAGCGGATCGCCGACAACGTTCGCCAGCTTGCCGCGACGATCGGAAGTCCGCTCGTGACCGAATGCGACGTCCGCTCCGATGCCGACATCGCGCGCGTCTTTGCCGAGACGGCGGAGGCGTTCGGTGGCGGCCTCGACCTGCTGGTCCACTCGGTCGCCTATGCGGCGGCGGAGGACCTCGAGGGCCGCTTCGTCGATACGCCGCGCGACCGGTTCTGGATGGCCGTGGACATCAGCGCCTACTCGCTCGTCGCCTGCGCGCGGGCGGCCGAGCCGCTCATGGAGGCGCGCGGCGGCGGCTCGATCGTGACGATGACCTACCTCGGCGGGGAGCGCGCCGTGCCCCACTACAACGTGATGGGCGTCGCCAAGTCCACCCTCGACTCGTCCGTGCGCTACCTCGCCTGGGATCTCGGCCAGAAGAACATCACGGTCAACGCCATCTCCGCGGGCCCGGTGCGGACGCTTGCAGCCCGCTCGATCGCCGGCTTCCCGACCATGGAGGCGATCGTCGAGGAGCGAGCCCCGCTGCACCGTGCGATCTCGGCGGAGGACGTTGCGGCCGGGGCCGCCTACCTGCTCTCCGCCGACGCGGCGAACGTGACCGGAACGACGCTCTACGTCGACTCCGGCTACCACTCGATCGGGATGTAGCTACCGGCGGGCGCGCACCGCTCGCAGCGCGACCCCGACCGGCTTGCCGAACTCCTCCACGAGCGCGCTCGACTCGACGGCGACGAGATGCCAGCCCTCGCGCCCGAGGGCGAAGCGCAGCGTGCGCGGCTCGGCGACCCGGTCGATCAGCTCGAGCCGGCCGTCCACCGAGAAGCGCCCGGAGATCGGGACGCGGGCGGCGACGTCGAGCTCGACCGCGCGCCCGTAGACCCAGAAAGCTGCGTAGCGGTCGCGCGCCGCCCAGCCCGAGAGCGGGAAGAAGCGCCAGCCGGAGCAGAAGACAGGCGGGCCGGGCTCGACGTCGAAGCGCTCCGCGGGACCGTCGTCGCGCACCCACAGCGTCGCAGGCGGGTCGGAGGCGACCGGGTGGAAGCCGTTCCGCGCGAGCCCGCGCAGGGCGAAGGCGAGCGTGTCGGGGACGAAGCGGTTGCCCACGAACAGGCCGGCGTGCACGAGCACGGCGCGCACCTCCAGCCGCCGGAGGAGGGCCGGAGCGCCGTGCGTCCAGTCGCCGCAGTTCAGGCGCTGAAGCGCGCGTGCGACCTCGGCGGCCTTCGTGTCCGCCACGGTTGAGTAGCCGCCCGGCCGCTCCCGATGCGCCTGCAGGGTGTAGTACTGGTAGACGCTGCCGTAGTGGCTGTCGGGCTTGAAGACGGGCAGCTCCACGACGCGGCCCGGCGGCTGGGAGCGAAGCGCCGCGTACGCCGCGTTGCCGGGATCCGCGGCGGAGGGCTCGTAGGGGAAGACGGCCAGGTCGAGGACGAGCACGGCGGCGGCGACCGCCGGTGCGACGCGCCAGCGGACGCGGGCGAGCGCGAACGCGACGAGCGCCGCGAGCGCGAGGCAGGCGACGGGCAGCAGCCGTCCCGGCACCCGCGGGTAGCGGAGCGGCGGCAGCGTGTGCCAGAGCACCTCGTAGAGCGGGGTGTTCGTGCCGAGCGCGAGCACGATCGGGACGGCGGCGCCGAGCCCGAGCAGGGTCGCGAGGCCCCGCCGGCGCGACCGCCAGAGCACGACGAGCCCCGCGAGCGCCCCGAGCGTCGTCGCCCAGCCGAGGTAGACGAAGCGCTCGCTGCCGTGGCGCGTCGAGCGTGCGAGCAGGTCGACCCAGTCGGCCGAATAGCCGCGAACGGCCGCGAGCGAGCGGCCGCCCTCGGCGATCGAGCCCTCGATCGTCGACTCGCGTACGAGCAGCCCGGCGCCCACCGCTGCGAGGACGCATGCGCCGGCCCAGAGGCGTGGGCGCGGCGCGCGTGTGCGGATCAGGGCGTACGCGGCGAAGAAGGGCACCGCGCCGAGCGCGAGGTGCACCTGCCCCGAGAGAGGGATCGAGACGAGCGCCGCCCCCGCGAGCGCGTAGCGCCGCTTCTCGAAGGCGAGCAGCGCACTGGGCAGCAGCACCGAGATCGGTCCCAGCAGGTGCTCGACGCTCTGGTTGACCCGGTACGGCGCGAGCGCGAACGCGAGCCCGCCGACGAGCGCGGCCCCGACCGGCAGGCCGAGCGCCCGCAGCCACCAGGCCGTCAGGCCGCCGGCGGCGCCGTAGAGGAGCAGCCCGAGCAGGTTCCAGGCGGCCACGGGGCCGAACAGCCGCTCGAGCGGCCAGAAGGGGACGCCGAGCGGCCACGCGGCGAAGTTGACCCGCTCCGCCGACTCCGGCTGGAAGGAGTAGTGATCGCGCCAGGGCGCGCGCCCGTGCTCGAGCTGGTCGCCGAGCAGCCAGAGATTGTAGACCGCCTGCAGGTGGTCTCCCGGCGCAGGGCCGCCGCGCCCTTCCTGCCCGGCGGCGCCGAAGTCGGAGCGGAGATGCGTGACCGTCGGCCATGTGGCGACGACCCCCGCGCCGAGGTAGAGCGCGAGGGCGAGCGCCACGACACGCGCGCGGCCGCGCGGATCGCGTCCACCTCCGGAAGCTCGCTGCCCGCGTAGGCTCATGCCGCGCGCACCGTATCGCCCCTGTCGATCAGGAAGGTGACGTCGAAGCCCTGTGCCGCCTCGCTGTTCCAGTCCGAGAGGAGCGGGATCCAGGGGCGAGAGAGACGAGCATCGAGGCCTCCTACGAGGCGCAGCACCATCGGTCGAGCACGAGCAGTTCGGGCAGCAGGCCGTCGGGGCGTGGGAACTGCTGCGAGATGTCTGCCACGGCGACCACCTTCGGCGGGCCGGAGCGACGGATGAACAGCCACTGGTCCGCCGTCCGCCAGTCAACAAGGAGCCAGCGCCCGTCGGGCGACCACGCGAGCTCGCCGAACACGCCGCTGCCGGCGAAGAGCTGGCGCGAGCTACCGGGCGGGTCGGCGTCGATCAGCCGCACCTCGCTCTGCCGGTCGGTCTGCTCGAGCGCGCCGAGGGGCTCGTAGCGCAGGTGCACCGCGAAGACGTGGCCGTTGCGTGCCCACGCTGCGGCGAGCGCGCTCGCCGAGCCGCGGAACGGGATTCGCCGGAGGAGTCTGCCCCGATCGTCGAAGATGCGAAGCGCCTTCGGCGCCGCGGCGAGAAGACGCTTGCCGTCGGCCGACCACGCAAGCTGGTACGGGAGATCGCGGCCGAGCGGCGCTCGCCAGAGCACCCGGTTCTCGTCGACGGCCACGAGCACGACCGCGCCGCCGGAGACGTACGCAAGCTCGTGCGGGCCACTGGGCTGCCAGGCGGGGGGCACGCTGAGCGCGTGGGGATCGAGCAGCCGGTCGCCCGTGCCGTCGCCCGCGACGATGCGCAGCCCCGAGCGCGCGAGGTACGCGATCCGGTAGCCGCTCGGCGCCCAGCGTGGCCAGGCGACGTCCCGGCGCGCCAGCGTCCAACGGATGTCGCCGCCGGGCTCGAGAGCGAGCAGCTCGTTGCGCTTCGTCGCGACGACGAAGCGGCCGCGGGGAGACCACGCTGCGTCCTCGTAGTCGCCGAGGCGCCGCTTGGAGCCGTCGGGGTGGACGACCCAGGCGCCTCCGTGTTCGGCCGAGACGACGAGCACCCGCCCGGGCGCCGGGAGGGAGAAGAGCGCCGGCTGGGCTTTCTCTACGCCGACCGTCTTCCGGATGCCGTGCAGAAGGGCCTGGCCCGGCGAGGTCACCGTCGCGGCCGCAACAGCCGCGACAGCGACGAGTGCGAGCGCTGGGACGAGGCGTCGCCGCGCGGGGGCGGGCAGCGGCTCGCGCTCTGCGAACGCGGTCGAGACGACGCGCCAGGCCCGCTCGCGCGCCTCGTGCTCGCCGGGGATCTCCACGTGCTCCAGCTCGCGCCTCACAGCCGTTCCTTCAGTTCGTCCAGGCCGCGGCGCAGGCGGGAGTTGACAGTGCCGCGCGGCAGGTCGAGGAGCCGCGCGATCTCGCCCGGCGTGTACTCGAGTAGGTGCCGGAGGACGATCACAGCGCGGTGCTCGGGCGAGAGAGAGGCGATGGCGGCGAGCAGCGTTTGCTCGACGCCCTCCCGCTTGGGCTCGGGAGCCGCCAGCGAGTCGGCGAGCTCGGCCGCGGCGCGCAGGGAGCGGGCGCGCGCCCAGTCGATCGCGCGGTTGACGACGATCCGGTGCAGCCACGGGCCGAACGGTCTGCGCCGGTCGAAGTGGTCGAGCGAGCGCACGGCGGCGAGGAACGCCTCCTGCGCGATGTCCTCGGCGGCGGCGGCGTCGTGGACGACCAGGTAGGCGGCGCGGAAGGCTCGGCCCCAGTGCGCGCGGAAGAGCGCCTCGAGGTCCGAAGCCGACCCGGCCTGGGCTCCTCGCACCCAGGAGCGCTCGTCCCGGCCTGAAGGCGCCACTGCAGGACTATACGGCCGCGTCTGGTGCGCAGGTCCACGATCGGAGTACGTTCCCGGCGGCCTGCGAGGTCCGCGGACCTCTTGGCGCGCGGCGCCCGTATCCGGGGCGATGATGCTCCTCGCAGCGCTTCTCGCCGCCCTCTCCCTCACCGCTCCACCGGCGAGGGTGACGGTCGAGCGAACGCTCGATTTGCCGACCGGACCGGCTGGCGGCTCGTTCGCGTTCACTGTGAGCGCGGTCTATCCCGATCGCGTCGTTCTCGTCGTCCCGCACGGCGCCGCGGTCTCCGTCGCCGCACGGAGCTTCGACGGGAGGATGGTGCTCGGCGCCTCGACCCGCCCCTGGCAGACGTCGTGCCGCCGCCGCGGGGCGGTCGACGTCTGCTCGCAGCCGCTGGAGTGGTGCCCGCTGACCGACGACCGCTGGCGGGCGACGGTCCGGAAGACGAGTGCCGCGCCGGCAGTCGTGCGCGTACGGCTCGTCTTCGTGACCTCGGGCGCGTAGGAGCCCGGCATCGGGGACCCCGAGCAGCGGCGTGCTTGGGACCCGAGATCGTCGCCTCGACCCGCTGACGCTCAGGCGGTCATCACGAAGCAGGCATCGTGGGAGGAGCGAGCGACGTGCAGCTGCTCGAGGCGGGCGCCGCGCGCGGTGAGGACGCAGAGTGTTCCCTGTGACAGCGACGGCGTCAGGATCACGCCCCAGCCCTGCTGGACGTTGAACGAGCCGGCTGGGACAGGTGCGGAGCGCAGCAGGCGGCCGTCGAGGGCGTGCACGCGGAGAACAGCGTCTTCACCGCTCGTGATAAACGCACGCCCGGCGAGAAAGGTGATGTGTTGGGGAGGTGCGTCGCCGTGAAGCGTGCGGACGAGTCGCACGTCGTGGTCCTCGTAGATCGCGAGCCGGCCGCGGTCGCCCGACGTCACCCAGACTCGAGCGCCACGCGGGTCGTAGCCGACGTCGTGGGCGAGGAACGGCGGCCGGACGCGGTCGATCACCCGCGGCCCGCTCGGGTGGTCGAGGCTGACGATCGCGATCTCGGCGCTCTTGCTCCCGAGCACCACCCAGAGTCGCCGGCCGAGCGGATCGAGCGAGAGATGACGCGCCGGGCCACCGACTTCGACCCACCGGACCACCCGGCGCGCGCGAAGGTCGACGATCGCCACCTGCCGGCGCTCCGAGTCGGTGACGTAGGCGAAGCGGCCGCCGGGCGAGATCGCGGAGTAGCGCGGAGCTTCGAACGGGCCCCGGATCGGGCGTACCTCGAGCGCGGAGTCGACCAGCGTCATTCTGCCGGAGGCGGTGTGAGCGACGAGCGCGGCGCTGCCGCCGATCGACTCGATGCTGCGCGGGTCGGCCGGAGTCTGGATGCTCTGATGGACGCGGCCGGTCGAGAGGCGAACCGCGACGATGCTCGACTCGAGATCGGCGGTCACGAGCGCGAGGGCGGTCCCCCCGGACGAGCGGGCGAGCGCGGGCGCGGCTCCGAGCAGAAGGGGCGCCGCTGCGCCCACGAGGAACTCCCGTCTGTCCATGCCCTCACTACGGCCGCGCGGGGCCGAGAGGTCCAGGGACCTTTCGGGGTCCCGGCGGTGTAGAGGAGGTGTCACCCGTTCGAAGGAGGCCGACCATGCTCAGACTGATCGCATTCGCACTCGTCCCGCTCGCGCTTGCGGCGGGCGTGGCAGCAGCAGGAGGCGGGCCGGCGCCGGGAATCGCGGCAGGCTGGGACGGCGCCGTCGATCTGTCCGGCACGACCCGGTACGTCGCGATACCGTCGGATCGCACGACCGCGATCGCCGCCGTGCGCACGAGCGATGGCCGCGTCCTGCGCTACGCGACGATACGCGGGACGTTCGGCGTCCCCGTCGTCGCCTTCGACGGGACGACGGAAGGCTTGTCGCGCGACGGGAAGACGCTCGTTCTCGCAACGTACGCCGGCGCCTCCGACCAGACGACACGCTTCGCAGTGCTTCGGGCGACGCCGCTGAGGCTCAAGAAGACGGTCACGCTCAACGGCACTTGGTCATACGACGCGCTCTCGCGCGACGGGCGCACGCTCTACGCGATCCAGTACGTCGGCACCGGGCCCAACCCGCGCTACGACGTGCGCGCGGTCAGTCTCGTCACGGGGAAGCCGATCGGCGGTGCCATCGTCGACAAGCGCAACCCGGACGAGGAGATGAACGGCGCGCCGTGGGCGCGGGCGTTCAGTGCAGACGGCGTCTGGGCGTACACGCTCTACGTCAAGCCGCGCGGCACCGCGTTCGTCCATGCGCTAGACACCGCCCGACGACGGGCGTTCTGTGTCGACCTACCGTGGCGCTCGAGCACGCAGGCCCTGTCGTCCGTGCGCCTGTCGCTCGCGGACGACGGCCGTTCGCTCGTGCTGTCGAAGGCGAGGTCGGGCCGGCTTGCGCTCGTGGACACGCGGACGTTCGAGGTGAAGGCGCTGGCGAAGCCCTAGCTTCCGAGCCGGCGTACGCCGCGCCCTCGCCGGTGATGAGGGCCGGATCGCCTGCTTCACTCCGTCACGATCGCGTCCACGTCGATCTCGACCTTCCAGCGCGGGTCGAGCAGGCGGGTGACAACCGTCGTGTTCGCCGGCCTGATCTCGCCGAAGACCTCGCCGTGGGCGCGCGCGACCTCGCCGAAGTCGTCGGGGTCGACGAGGAAGACGCGTGTGCGGACGACGTCCTCGAAGCGAGCGCCGGCGCGCGCGAGCGCCTCGCCGACGATCGCGAGGCAGAGGCGTGCCTGCTCGTAGGCCCCCTCCGGCGGCTCGCCCTCCGGCGGGATCGGAGCCGTGCCCGCGACGAAGACGTACGGTCCGGCGACGACGGCGCGCGAGTAGCCGACGACGGGCTCGTAGGGCGAGTGGCCGGAAACGAGGCGGCGCTCCATCGGACGGCTAGTATCGCCGCCCGTGGACGCCCTGCGCCAGGTGGATCGCTGGGAGGCCGGGCGCGCCACGGCCGGCGTCGCCCGCGCGGAGGGCGTGGTCGCCACCCACGGGGCGACGGACGAGCCGTATGCCTGGGCCTCGATCACAAAGCCCGTGACCGCGCTCGCCGTGCTCGTCGCCGCCGAGGAGGGGATCCTCGAGCTGGACGAGCCTGCCGGCCCGCCCGGGTCGACCGTGCGCCACCTGCTGGCTCACGCCTCCGGTCTGCCGTTCGAGCAGGGCTCGCCGATCGGCCGTCCCGGCGCCCGCCGGATCTACTCGAACCACGGCTTCCTCGTGCTGGGCGAGCACGCCGGCGGCCGGGCGGGGATGCCGTTCGCGGACCTTCTGCGCGCGGCCGTGCTCGAGCCGCTCGGCCTGGGCTGCACCTTCGACGGGCATCCGGGCGCCGGGCTCCACGGCTCGCTGGACGATCTCCTCGCCCTCGGCCGCGAGTGGCTCGCCCCGACGCTCGTCTCCCCGGAGACGTTCGCCGAGGCGACCTCCGTCCAGTTCCCGGGCCTGGACGGGGTCATCCCGGGCGTCGGCCGCTTCAGCCCGAACGACTGGGGCCTCGGCTTCGAGCTGAAGGACGGCAAGCCCGGCCACTGGACCGGCGCGCGCACCTCGCCGCGCACGTTCGGCCACTTCGGCGGCAGCGGCACGTTCCTCTGGGCCGACCCCGAGACGGGCCTCGCCCTCGGTTGCCTCACCGATCGGGAGTTCGACACGTGGGCGCTCGAGGCCTGGCCGGCCCTCTCCGACGCGGTGCTCGCCTAGTCGTCGGCGAAGAGCGGCCGCAGGAACTCGTCGAAGGCCTCGCGGTCGCAGCTCGCGACGACCGCCGGCGTCATGGCCGTGACCGTCGCCGTTCGCGTGACGCCCAGCGCGAGGGCGACCTCGCCGAAGGTGTCGCCGGGACGGAGCAGGCCGCGCTCGCCGCGGTCCTCCTGCGTGACGGTGAACATGCCCGAGAGAACGACGTAGAAGCGATTGCCGAGGTCTCCCTCGGCAACGACACGTGAGCCAGGCGCGACCTGCTCGCGGCGCATGCGACCCGCGAGCGCCACGAGCCGCTCGCCCGGCATCGAGGCCAGGAGGCCGATTCGTGAGAGCTCGGTGACCGAGGCGGGGACGTGGCGGGGCACGGCCTCTACGGTAGCGGGTCGCCGGCGTGCTCTCCGCCTGGCGCGACTGCGCGCGCAGGCGGGAGAGCCGTCGGACTAGGCCTCGGTGAGACCGAGAGAGCGCTCGAGCGAGCCCTTGGGCTGCGCGCCGATCGCCGCCGCGGCGGGCTCGCCGTCGCGGAAGAGGATCATCGTCGGGATCGAGGCGATCCCGTAGCGCTGGGCGAGGTCCTGCTGCTCGTCGATGTTGACCTTCACGAGCTTCACCTCGCCGGAGCGCTCCTCGACGATCCGGTCGAGCACGGGCGCCACGGCGTGGCACGGCCCGCACCACTCGGCCCAGAAGTCGACGATCACGGGCTTGTCGCTGCGGAGCACCTCGGTGTCCCAGGTCTCCGCCGTTACGGTCGTTGCCATCTGCTTCGGGTTTCCTTTCGGTCTTTCATGGAGAAGCGCCGCGTGGCGGCGCCTACGGAATTCATAACGAAAGGGGCGGCGGGACTAATCCCTAGACTTGCTCACCTGTGAGCGCGACCTTCGCACCGCTGCCCGACAAGCCGGACCACGCCGCCCTCGAGCTCGACGTGCTCGAGCTCTGGGAGCGCGAGCGGACGTTCGAGCGGCTGCGGGAGCGCAACCGCGGCGGCCCGATCTGGAGCTTCGTCGACGGGCCCGTCACCGCGAACAAGGCGCTCGCCGTCCACACCGCCTGGGGCCGGACGCTGAAGGACGTCTTTCAGCGCTACAAGGCGATGCGCGGGTTCGACCAGCGCTACCAGAACGGGTTCGACTGCCAGGGCCTCTGGATCGAGGTCGGCGTCGAGCGCGAGCTCGGGCTCAACTCGAAACGCGAGATCGAGGAGTACGGGCTCGAGGAGTTCGCGCGCAAGTGCCGCGACGTCGTCGTCTGGTCGGCGCAGGAGCTGGCGCGCGGCTCGAAGCGCCTCGGCCAGTGGATGGACTGGGGAAACGACTACTTCACGTTCAGCGACACGAACATCGAGTACATCTGGCGCTTCCTCCGGATCGTCCACGAGCGCGGCTGGCTCTACAGCGGCCACCGCTCGACCGAATGGTGCCCCCGCTGCGGCACGTCGATCTCCGCCCACGAGCTCGCCGGCAGCTACGTCGACCGCGCCGACCCGTCGCTCTTCGTCCGTCTCCCGCTCCGCGACCGTCCGGGCGAGTCGCTCGTCGTCTGGACGACGACGCCCTGGACGCTGCCGGCCAACGTGGCCGCGGCCGTCAATCCGGAGGCCGAGTACGGCCGCCGCTCGACCGGGGAGTGGGTGGCCGCGGCCCGCTACCCGGACGAGCGCCTCGCCGAGGTGTTGCGCGGCTCGGAGCTCGTGGGCTGGCGCTACGAGGGGCCGTTCGACGAGGTCGGCCCGGGTGGCGAGGTCGAGCACCGCGTGATTCCGTGGGCCGACGTCGCCCTCGACGAGGGCACCGGCATCGTCCATATCGCTCCGGGCTGCGGCAGCGAGGACTTCGAGCTGTCGAAGGAGCACGACCTGGCCGTCCTGACCCCAGTCGACGAGGCGGGCCGCTTCTACGACGACTACGGCTGGCTGCACGGGCTCTCGACCGTCGAGGCGGCGGAGCAGATCATCGGCGACCTCGAGGAGCGCGGGCGGCTCGTCGAGGCCGGCCTCCACGAGCATCGCTACCCCGAGTGCTGGCGCTGCCACACGCCGCTCATCTTCCGCATCGCCGACGACTGGTTCATCTCGGTTGCGGAGCTCCGCGAGCCGATGCGCGCGGCGAACGCCGACGTCCACTGGGTGCCGGACTACTTCGGCAAGCGGATGGACGACTGGCTCGTGAACATGGGCGACTGGAACATCTCCCGGCGCCGGTACTACGGCCTGCCGTTGCCCTTCTACCCGTGCTCGTGCGGGCATCTGAACGTGATCGGCTCGCGGGCCGAGCTCGAGGCGCGTGCCCTCGGCGGGCTCGAGCAGCTCGAGGAGCTCCGGCGGCCCTGGATCGACCGTGTGCCGGTGCGTTGCGAGGCCTGCGGGGAGGAGGTGAGCCGGGTGGCCGAGGTCGGGGACGTCTGGCTCGACGCGGGCATCGTCCCGTTCTCGACGCTCGGCTGGGAGAACCCCGAGTGGGTCGCGGCGGGGAACGGGACCGGCGCCGCGAAGGGCCTGACGACGGCTGACCTGCCCGACCATGCGTACTGGGAGACGTGGTTCCCGGCCGACTGGGTCTCGGAGATGCGCGAGCAGATCCGGCTCTGGTTCTACTCGCAGCTCTTCATGTCGGTCGTGCTGACGGGACGGGCGCCGTTCAAGCGCGTCCTCGGCTACGAGAAGATGCTCGACGAGCGCGGGCGCGAGATGCACGGCTCGTGGGGGAACATGATCGACGCCGAGGACGCGTTCGCGCGCATGGGCGCCGACGTGATGCGCTGGCAGTACTGCGCGCAGCCGCCCAACCAGAACCTCCTGTTCGGGTTCGGGCCGGCCGAAGAGATCAGGCGCAAGCTGCTGACGCTCTGGAACTCGGTCGGGTTCCTCGTCACCTACGCGAACATCGAGGGCTTCACACCCGCCTACGCGGATCTCGACGAGGGCCCGTCGTGCGAGCTGCGGCCCCTCGACCGCTGGCTGCTCGCGCGCACGGACAGGCTCGTCGCCGAGGCGACCGAGGCGCTGGAGGCGACGCTGACCTTCCAGCTGATCCGCGCCTTCGAGAGCTTCGTGGACGACCTCTCGAACTGGTACATCCGCCGCTCGCGGCGGCGCTTCTACTCCTTCGACGAGGCGGCCTTTCGCACGCTCTGGTACGCGCTCGCCCAGGCGCTGCGCGTGATCTCGCCCGTGATGCCGTTCCTCGCCGAGCACCTCTGGCAGAACCTCGTGCGCGGCGCGTGCGAGGGTGCGCCGGACTCGGTCTTCCTCGCGCCGTGGCCGGAGCCGTCACCTGCGCTTCGGGACGAGGCGCTCGTCGGCGAGATCGCCGACGTGCGGCGCGTGGTCGAGCTGGGCCGCGCGGCCCGCTCGCAGGCCGGGCTGAAGCTGCGCCAGCCGCTGCGCCGGCTCGTCGTTCAGGGCGCCGAGCTCGCCTGGGGGCACGAGGACGAGATCCGCGAGGAGCTGCGCGTCAAAGAGGTCGTCTTCGGGCCGGTCGAGGCCGTGCGGCTGCGCGTGAAGCCGAACCTGCCCGTGCTCGGGCCGAAGCTCGGGGCGCGGCTGGGGGAGGTTCGGCGCGCGCTCGAGGCGGGCGAGTTCGAGCAGCGCGGCGAGCTCGTCGTGGTCGGCGACCTCGAGCTCGGACCCGAAGAGGTGCTCGTCGAGCGGAGCGCGCCCGAGGGCTGGGCGCTCGCCGAGGACGAGCAGGTGACGGTCGCCGTGACGACGGCGCTCGACCCCGAGCTCGAGCTCGAGGGTCGCGTCTACGACCTCATCCACACGGTGAACACGCTGCGCAAGGAGGCGGAGCTGGAGTTGACGGATCGGATCGCGCTCACGCTCCCGGCGGCCGACGCCGACCTGCTCGTGCACGCCGACTGGATCAAGGAGGAGACGCTCGCCGTCTCCGTCGAGGCTGACGGCGCCACCGACGAGCCGCGCATCGCCAAGACCTAGTTCTCGAGACGCGCGCGTGACGGGGAACGCATCCGCTCTCTACGGTGTAGGACACACGTGCGACTTCGACTGGCTCTCGTATCGCTTGCCGCGCTCGTGCTGGCGCCGGCGGCGCAGGCCAAGATGTGCGTGCGGATCTCCGCGCCGGAGACTGCGCCCGCCGGTCAAGTCGTCGCCGTCCGTGTGACGACGCTCATGCCGACGTGGGCGAACGGGAAGTTGGTCGCGACGAAGCCGGCCGACATGGGCGGCGTAGGTATCACCGTCAGGGCTGCCGGCCCCGGCGGCGAGGAGCTCCGGCTCCAGCTGCGGCGCTCTGCCGTCAAGGCGACCTTCGTCGGGCGGATCGCCTTCCCGGTGCGGGGCACCTGGACGCTCCACGTCCAGGGCTGGGAGTACGCCCCCCGCGACTGCGCCAAGCGCGCGCGGATCATCGTCGGCTAGCAGCCCTATTTCTGCGACTCGGCGAGCGCGAGCTCGCGGCGCAGCTCGATCGGCAGCCGGAAGACGACGTCCTCCTCCATCAGGTGGTACGGCTCGATCCGCTCGACGCCGCGCGCGCGGAACCAGTCGCAGACGCGCGCGACGAGCCTCTCCGGCGCCGACGCACCCGAGGTCACGCCGACGGTCTCGACTCCGTCGAGCCAGGCCTCGTCGATGTCGGTCTCGTCGTCGATCAGGTGCGCCGCGATCCCGCCGGCCCGCGCGACCTCGACCAGCCGGTTCGAGTTGGAGGAGTTGCGCGAGCCGATCACGAGGAGCAGCTCGATCTCCGGCAGCATCTCCTTCACCGCCCACTGCCGGTTGGAGGTGGCGTAGCAGATGTCCTCCTTCTTCGGCGCGTGGATCGACGGGAAGCGCGTGCGCAGGGCCGCGATGATGACGCCCGTCTCGTCCACGGAGAGCGTCGTCTGCGTGATGTAGGCGAGCCTCGCGTCCGCGGGGAGATCGAGGGCCTCCGCGTCGGCGACCGACTGAACGAGCACCGTCGCCTCCGGCGCCTCGCCCATCGTCCCGACCACCTCCTCGTGGCCGGCGTGGCCGATCAGGACGACGGTGTAGCCGTCCGCCGCGTAGCGGCGCGCCTGCACGTGCACCTTGGTCACGAGCGGGCACGTCGCGTCGATGACGTTGTGCCCGAGCCGGGCCGAGCTTTCGTTCACGGACGGCGCGACCCCGTGGGCGGAGTAGACGATCGTCGCGCCCTCCGGCACCTCCGACTCCTCCTCGACGAAGATGGCGCCGCGTGCCTCGAGGTCGCGCACGACGTGGATGTTGTGGACGATCTGCTTGCGCACGTAGACGGGGGGCCCGTAGTGCTCGAGCGCGAGCTCGACCGTCTCGACGGCGCGTTCGACCCCGGCGCAGTAGCCGCGCGGCGACGCGAGGAGGACGCGTTGCACCATCGACGCATCGTAGCGGCGCCTAGCGGGCCGTCTGCGCCAGCAGGATGCCGGCGAGCACGATCGCCGCGCCGGCGAGCTGGAAACCGCCGAACGTCTCGCCGAGCCACGCGTACGCGACAGCGGACGCCACCACCGGCTCGAACATCGCCACGATCCCGAGACGCGTCGCGGTGATGTGCTGGAGGGCGCCGACGATGAGGAAGAACGTGACGATCGTGCCGACGACCACGATGAAGAGCATGAGCAGCCAGATGGGCAGATGCGCCCCGCCGAGTCGTCCAAGCAGGGAGACGCTGTCGTCGAGCCGGCCCGCCGGGTAGTTCCAGGGCGGGTGCACGACGGTCCAGAAGAGCGCGGCGAAGAGGAAGCCGTAGCAGAGCAGCGAGCCCGGGTCCCGTTCCGCCACTCCGCGCTCGGCCAGGAGCACGTACGCGGCGTACGCGAAGGCACCGCAGATCGCCGCGGCGACGCCCACGCTGCTGAGCGCCCCGCCGGCCCAGACCTCGACGATCAGCCCCAGGCCGGTCAGCGAGCACGCGAGCGCGACCCAGATCCTGCGCCGGACGGGCTGGTGCATCGCGTAATGCGCGAAGAGCGCGACGATCAACGGTGCGAGGTACTGGATCAGAAGCGCGATGCCGACCGGCAGCCGGTGGATCGAGAAGAAGTAGAACCACTGCACCAGCGCGACGCCGCCGATGCCGAAGACCGCGAGGAACGGGAGCTCGCGCCGCGTGACCCGCAGGGCGGCGGGGCGCCAGATCGCCATCGCCACCGCGAAGCCCACGAAGGCGCCGAGCGAGCGCACCTGCGTCAGCTCGAGCGAGGAGATCCCCGAGGCGAGCACGACCTTCGAGACCGTGCCGTTGAGGCCGAACAGCGTCGCCGCGACGAGCACCATCGCGTAGCCGATCGCCGGCTGGGCCTGGTGCCCGCGCTCGCCCGGGATGTAGGGAAGATCGACGATCGGCCGAGGCTATCGCCCCGCGCCGAGCCCGTGCGGCGCGAGCACTACACTGCGGTCACGGGACGTAGCGCAGCCTGGTAGCGCACCCGCTTTGGGAGCGGGAGGCCGCGAGTTCGAATCTCGCCGTCCCGACTCGCCGCGAAGCCGGCTAGCGGTCGCGACGTTCCCGGCCGAGGCGGCGGTCGAAGCCCGAGCGCCGCTCGTCGCCCGACCGGCGATCGTCTCCGTCGGGCGGACTGCCCGCCTCGTGCCGGCGGTCGTCTCCCGAGCGGCGCTCGGCGCCGGCGCGCCGGTCGGCGTGCGAGCGGCGTTCGGGGCGCCGGAGCTTGAAAAGGCGGGCGAGCCGGCGCAGGAACGAGCCGATGGTGCTCATTCCGGGTGAGTTCGTGCCGTCCGTGGCGAGTCCTCCGGTGCCGCGTCCTGCTCGACGAGGAAGCGGACGAAGTAGACGGCGAACGCCGCGAAGAACACAACCGCCTGCTCGCTCGTCATCGTCACGCCCGCGATCTGCTGGTCGGTCAGCGGCGAGAGGCCCCAGAGGCGCTCCGGCGCCCCCTCGTAGAAGGAGTAGGCGGCCTCGGGGAGCAACGCCATTAGCAGCCCGACCGGGCTTGCGAGGACGAAAGCGGCGAACAGGTAGCCGGCACGCGGGCCGGCCGCGAGCCGGTGCGGCGCGTCGTGGAGAACGGGCCACCAGAGCGCGAGGCCCGTCACGAGGTAGAGCACGTGCTCGAGGTGGAGGAGCGAGTGCGGCCGCTCGAGCGCCGCGTCGTAGACCCACGGCAGGTGCCAGAGCATGTAGTTGGCGAGCCAGGCCGTCAGCGCGACCGCCGGCCGCGTCAGCGCCGCGACGGGCCGCCGCGCCCCGAGCGCGGCCGCGAGCGCCGGCGGCAGCCCGAGCACCGCGAGCGCCGGCGCCCACTCCGCCAGCACGACGTTCTGCAGGAGGTGCACGCTCAGGAGGTAGTGGAGCGCGATCGTCTCGACCGGCGTGATCGTGACGGCCAGCACGAGTCCGGCCGCCGCGAGGAAGCAGGCGATACGCAGCCGGCTCGCCGGAAACCGCCGCAGCGCGAGCAGGTAGGCGGCGGTCAATGCCGGGACGGCCACCAGCGCCTCCGGGTTCCACGACCACGCGTACGGATTCACGGCGCTACGCTACTCCCGCTCCTGCGCGGGCGTAGCTCAATGGTAGAGCCCCAGCCTTCCAAGCTGGTTATGCGGGTTCGATCCCCGCCGCCCGCTCTCGCTTCCCTGGGCGGCGGCGCCTCCCGGCCGGCGGAGCCGGCCTCCGGCACCGCCTCGCCCCGCTGACGCCGCTCCGGTCGGGGGCCCGTGCTTACGCACTGTTCCCCCTCCCTGCGCGACGTCAGCGGGGCGCCAGGAAACCGAGAGGGCTGCCGCTCTCGATCGTGGCGCTCTCTCGCTTCCCTGGGCGGGCGGCTCCCGCCGGGCGGAGCGCGGCTCCGCCGCTCTCGCCCCGCTGACGCCGAGAGGGCTGCCGCTCGCGTTCGGGGCCCCTCGAACGGGGGAAAGATCGGGGATTCCGCGAAGAAAGACCGCTTAACAGGTCAGCACGACGTCAGAACTGAGCACACGGCATCATGTCGTCACTGCGGCAACACCTCAGGATGGGGGCAATGCTCGAACGGATCGGCAGACGGTCGGGCAGGGCGAGACTCGTGCTCGCCGCGTGCATCGTGGTACCGGCGGTCGCCGCAGCCGGCGCTGCGCGGGCCGACGTGAGCCCGCTCTTGGCTGCGAGGGCAGTCGCCTCGACCTCCGTGGGGCAGAAGCTCTACTTCGCGCGCGACGGGAAGCTCAGCGTTGCTCATCGCGCGGTGCCGCCCTCGCCGACCGCGGCGGCCGACTCGCTCCGCCGGCTCCTCGCCGGGCCGAACGCGGACGAGCGCCGCGCCGGGCTGACGACCAGCATCCCGCGCGGGTCGACTGTCCTCTCGGTCATTCAGCGCGGCAACGTCGCCAACGTCGACCTCTCGCCCGGCTTCACGTCCCGGGCCGAGCTCACGTTGAGTCCGCAACTCGGCCAGATCGTCTTCACGCTCACGCAGTTCCCGACGATCAAGCTCGTCCGCATCTTCATCGACGGCCGGCCGCTGCAGGTCGCCGGCCCGGCGGGCACGCGCCTCAGCCTTGTCGGCCGGCACGTCTTCGGCGCCTACCTACCGGCCGTGTTCCTCGAGTCGCCCGGCTCCGGGGAACGGGTGCGCAGCCCGCTCCTCGTCGAGGGGAGCGCGACGGGAAGGACGTTCGCCGCGCTCGTCGGCGCCGACGGCACGCTGCTCGCCCAGACGCTGCTCGTCGGCGAGGCCCAGGCGAGGACGTTCTTCCGGATCAGGCTGCGCTTTCGGGTCTCCGTCCAGCAGACGGGCCGGTTGATCGTCTGGAAGTTCCACGAAGGCAAAGTGCTCTCGAGGGTGACCGTTCCGGTGACGTACGTCCCGTGACGGAGTAAGCTCCCCGCCCATGCGCCGTCTCGCTCTCGTCGGCTTGCTCGCGCTCGCGCTCCCGGGTGCTGCCGCCGCGGCCGCAGGAGGCTTCGCCTACGGCGTCGCCGCCGGTGAGATCGCACCGACGAGCGCAGTCGTCTGGACGCGCGCGCCGGCCGCCGGGAAGCTGCGGCTCGAGGTCTCGAAGAGCAGGAGCTTCGCCGGCATGCCGCTCGTCCGCGAGCTCGTCGCGAGCCCCGGCCACGATCTCACGGTGCAGGCCGGTGTGAGCGCGCTCGAGCCCGGCACGCGCTACTTCTACCGCTTCCGCCAGGGGGTGCAGCGCAGCGAGGTCGGGCGCTTCGAGACCGCGCCGCCGCCCGAGGCGGCCGCAACCGTCCGCTTCGCCGTCTCGGGCGATGCCGACGCCACCCCGAAGAAGGGAGCGAAGAGGCCGTTCTACAACGAGTACGAGGTCTACGCCCGGATGGCCGCGGAGGGGAACGACTTCAACATCAACCTCGGCGATACGATCTATTCCGACAGCGGGGTGGCCGGCAATCCACCCGCGCTGAAGGTCGCGGCGAAGTGGGCCATGTACAGGCAGGGCCTCGCGTTGCCCGCGCTCCGGAAGCTGCGCGCCGCCACCGGTCTCTACAGCCACTGGGACGACCACGAGTTCGTCAACGACTTCACGCTCGCCGAGCACGGGCGGGCGGTCTACGAGGCGGGCGCGAAGGCGTTCACAGACTACGCGCCGGTCTCGTACTCGAAGCGGGCGGGGCTCTACCGCACCTTCCGCTGGGGGAAGCACGTCGAGCTGTTCTTCCTCGACGAGCGCTCCTTCCGCAGTGCCAAGGCGAGCGCCGGCGGCGCCTGCGGCACCCCCGGCGACCTCGCTCCGACCGCGCCGGCCGCCGTGCGTGCCGCCTTCGCCAGCCTCGCCGCCTCGCTCGCCAACCCGGTTGCCCAGGCGTGCCTCGACCGGATCAACGATCCGGCCCGGACGATGCTCGGCAAGCGCCAGTACGCAGCGTTCGCGGCGGCGATCAAGGCCTCGAGCGCGACCTTCAAGGTGATCGTGAACGAGGTGCCGCTGCTCCAGTTCTACGCGCTCCCGTACGACCGCTGGGAGGGGTACGCGGCCGAGCGCACGAAGCTCCTCGAGCTCCTCCGGAACGTGAAGAACGTCGTCGTCCTGACGACCGACACCCACGCGAACCTGATCGGCGAGATCAGGCTGACGACCCTCGAGACGCCCGCACCCGTCGGCACCGGCATCTGGGAGGTCGTCACCGGCCCCGTGGCGACGAACACGTACTCGAAAGAGGTCGACGAGGCGCTCGGCGGAACCCCCGGGGTCGGGGACGCGATCACGGCGCTCTTCCTCAAGCCCGAACCCCCGCGCGGCGTCGGCCTGGCGTGCACCGCCACCGACGTCTACAGCTACTCCGAGGTGAAGGTCACCGCGACGACGCTCACGGTCACGCCCAAGGATGCAAACGGCGACCGCCTGACGGAGAAGACGGGCGCGCCCTGCGGGCCGCTCGTCGTGAAAGCGAAGTAGGGGTTCTCGGCGGGGCGGCGAACCCTCGCCTCGTGCAGGAGCGTCTCGTCCACTTCCGCCCGCGCGCGGTGCTCGTCGTGCTCGGGATCGTGCTCGCCGCCGCCGTGACGATCGAGGTCGTCCTGCTCGCCCGCAGCGTGATCATCTGGGTGCTGATCGCTGTCTTCCTCGCGCTCGCCCTCAACCCGGCGGTCGAGGGGCTGCAGCGGCGGGGCGTCAAGCGGCGGGGGCTGGCGGTTGCGATCGCCTTCCTCGGCACGCTCGCCGGCATCGTCGCGATCGGCGCGGCCTTCATCCCGACGCTTGTGGATCAGGTGAACAACTTCGTCGACGCGGTGCCCGGCTACGTCGAGGACCTGACGGCGGGCCAGGGGAAGCTCGGCTTCCTCGAGCGCGACTACCAGATCGTCGAGCGCGTGCGCGACGCCGTGGAATCGTCGGGCGCCTCAGGCGTGCTCGGCCTCTCGGGCACCGCGGTGTCGGTCACCAAGGGCGTCATCACGGCCGTCGTCGGCACGCTGACGATCACCTTCCTGACGCTCTTCATGCTGCTCGAGGGCCCGCGCTGGGTCGAGCGCTTCTACAGCCTCCTGCCTGCAGAGGCCCAGCCGCGCTGGCGCGCCGTCGGCCGCGACATCTACCGCACCGTCGGCGGCTACGTCTCGGGGAACCTGCTCATCAGCCTCATCGCGGGCGTCACCTCGACGCTCGTCCTGCTCGGCCTCGGCGTCCCCTACGCCGTCGCTCTCGGCCTGATCGTCGCGCTCCTCGACCTGATCCCGCTCGCCGGCGCGACGATCGCCGCCGTCCTCGTCTCGACGGTCGCCTTCCTCGACGACGTCAGGGTGGGGGTCGTCGTCCTCGTCTTCTTCCTCCTCTACCAGCAGCTCGAGAACCACGTGCTCCAGCCGGTCGTGTACGGCCGCACCGTGCGGCTCTCGCCGCTGGCGGTGCTGATCGCCGTGCTGATCGGGTCGTCGCTCGCGGGCATCGTCGGCGCCCTCGGTGCGATCCCTGTCGCCGGCACGCTGCAAGTGATCCTGCTCGACTATCTCGAGCACCGCCGACGGCGGCCTGCGCCCGCTCCGGGGTGAGGCGCGCCCGGGAGGATTCGAACCTCCGACCACCGGCTTAGAAGGCCGACGCTCTTCCGCTGAGCTACGGGCGCGTGCCCGAAGGGTACAGCCGCCGTCAGCGCGGCAGGTGGAGGCCGAGCCGTCTCGGCAGGCTCGCGACGAGAGCGGTCGCCCGCCCGGGCCGGCGGCCCTCGTCCTCCGCGGCGTCCGTTGCGATTAGGGCGCGGCGGATGAGCGCACCGCCTGCGTACCGGAACGGCTCCGGCGGGAAGCTCCGGCGGGGCGGGTCGACGAGCGCGAGCGAGCTCCACTCGTCGCGCCGGTCGAGCGCGAGCGAGGCGAGGATGCGGCCGCCGAAGTGCGCCGGCCCGACGCCGTTGCCCGTGAAGCCGAAGCCGTGGTGAACCGCCCCGCGGCTGCCGAAGACCGGCAGGTGGGAGGGGGAGACGTCGATCGGCCCGCCCCAGGCGTGTGTGAGCCGCCGCCCGGCGAGCTGCGGGAAGAAGCGGAGAAGCGTCGCGTGCGCGCGCTCCACGCAGAAGCCGTCCACCTCGAGCCGGCCCCCCGGCCGTGCGCCGTAGCCCATCGCGCCACCGCCCCAGCCGAAGGCGATCCGTCCGTCGGGCGTCGTACGGAAGTAGTGGAGCAGCGTGCGGTGGTCGGAGATCGCCTCGCCGCCCGTCCAGCCGACCTCCTCGAGCACGTCGGGTACGGGCTCGGTGAGCACGAGATGGCTGGAGGCGACCGCGAGCGCGCGGCGGAAGCCGGCAAACGCGCCGGTCGCGCTGTTGACGGCGAGGACCGCGGCTCCCGCCCGGACGCGCCCGCTATCGGTCTCGACCGTCCCGTCGGGGCGGACGCGCCCGACCCGCGTGTGCTCGTGGATGCGCACGCCCGCCTCGAGCGCTTGCGCGCGCAGGCCGAGGGCGAGCCGCGCCGGCTGGACGGTCGCCGAGCCCGGGACGAGCAAGCCGCTCCGGAAGACCGGGGAGGAGCAGCGCCCGGCGACCTCGGCCGGAGTCAGCTCGCGCACGCCGTCCCCGGCGCCGAGCTCGGCGAGCGCCGCCGGGGCCGGTGCCCAGGCGCCGTCCTGCGCGGGAGTCGTCGCGACCTTCAGCTTCGGCGCGTCGCGGTACCAGGCGTCCACGCCGTTCCGCTCGCACCAGTCGCCGATCGCCGTGACGGACTCGGCCGAGGCATGGTAGACCGCCGCCGCCCGCTCGCGCCCGAAGCTCTCGAGCAGGACGCGGGCATCGGCCCACAGTGAGTTGACGAATCCGCCGTTGCGCCCGCTCGGGCCGTGGCCGCACACGCCGGCCTCGAGCAGGACGACGTCGCATCCGGGCTCGAGCTCCTTCAGCCGCAGCGCCGTCCAGAGGCCGAGATAGCCGCCGCCGGCGACCGCCACGTCCGCGGTCACGTCCCCTGCGAGCGGCGCCGCCGGCTCGACGGCGCCGGCCTCCTCGAGCCAGTAGCCGGTGGGCGTGTGCCGCATCCCGGGCGATCCTACGTATCCTGTCTCGTGCACGGTGGCGGTAGCTCAGTTGGTAGAGCCCCGGGTTGTGGTCCCGGTGGTCGCGGGTTCGAGTCCCGTCCGCCACCCCTCTTCGCGGGCCTGCCGGTCGTGGTCCCGCGCAGCGAGCGGCCCCGGGTGGAGTCGAACCACCGCACGCAGCTTCGAAGGCTGCCGCTCTATCCGCTGAGCTACGGGGCCTCGTCTTGGAGTATGCCCGCTGCGGACGACCGGGCTCCGTGTTTACCCACATGGGGTATGCGGCGTAGCGCCGATGCGGCGGCGGCTCCGGCCGGCCAGGATCGCTGGAAAGGAGGCACCATGGGTTGGCACATGGACGGGTGGGACTGGGTCTGGATGTCGTTCGGCTGGATCGCCGGGATCGTCCTGCTGGGCGTCGTCGTGTACGTCGCGGCGCGCGCCGGCAGTCGCCGAGCTTGACGAGTCCGGCGGGTCTGGCATAATACCCCTATGGGGTATCTGAGAGGAGTGCGGAACGAATGAGCGAGACGATCACCTACACCGTGCCCGGGATGAGCTGCGGGCACTGCAAGGCCTCCGTGACGGAGGAGCTGTCGGACGTCGCGGGCGTCGACGCCGTGGACGTGGACCTCGACACGAAGCTCGTCGTCGTCACCGGCAGCGGGCTCGACGACGCGGCGCTCCGCGCTGCGATCGAAGAGGCGGGCTACCGGGCCGCGTGATGGCGACGGCGACCGAGGCTCCGGCGCGCGTCGACCTCGCGCTGCAGGGCATGACGTGCGCGTCGTGCGCGGCGCGCATCGAGCGCAGGCTGAACAAGCTCGAGGGCGTCCAGGCGACGGTCAACTACGCGACCGAGCAGGCCGCCGTCAGCTACGACCCGGCCCAGGTCGCGGTCGCCGATCTCATCCACGCGGTCGAGGCCGCCGGCTACCGGGCGCGAAGCGCCGCCGAGGTGCAGGAGGAGGAGGGCCGCGCGCGCACGCTCGCCGTCCGTCTGGTCGCGGCGGCCGTCCTGACCGCGCCGCTCGCGGCGCTCGCGATGATCCCGCCGCTCCAGTTCTCCGGCTGGGAGTGGCTCCCCCCCCCCCCCCCCCGCCCCGCCGCCCGCCCCCGCGCCCGCGGGCGGGGCCCGCCCCCCCCGCCCCCCCCCCGCCGGCCCCCCCCCGGCCGCGCCCGCCGCAGAGCCGACCCTGCGCCAGCGCGCGGGGAAGCTGGTCGAGTCGGCCGCGGGGGACCTGATCGAATCGCTCTGGCAGGCGCGCCTGCGGCCGAAGCTGGAGCACTGGACCGAGGAGCAGAAGGCGATGCTCGCGGCCGATCTCCTGCGGATCCGCGCCGAGCTCGAGGTCGACATCGACCGCAAGCACGGGGACCTTCTCAAACGGACGCGCGAGGAGGCCGAGGATTTCATGCGCAAGGCGGTGGCCACGATCACCGCGGAGGCCGAGCTGGCGGAGAAGCGCGCCCGGCATCGGCTGTGGATCTCGAGCCTGTTCATTCTCGCCTGGGCGGTGCTGGGGCTGCTGTACGTCCTGGTGCGGAGGTACTTCGGGCTGGGAGGGTGAGGTGGGGGTGTGTGGGGCGAGGATTCCGGCGCAGCGGACGGAACTACGGATTATACGGATTGGACGGATTGGACGGATTGGACGGATTGTCCACCGGCAGAGCGTGAGATTCTCGGATCCTCGGAAGCGGGACGCAGGGGACGAATGTTCGAAGCGCTGATGGCGACACTCGCGGATCCGTTTCACCTGTTCCGGCTCCTGCTCGTGACGCTGGCGACCTGGGAGATGGTCGGGGTGGTGCTCGACCTGCGCTCGGGGTACCGGCGGTGGTACCGGACGCTGGAGCGGATCGGCGGGCGATATCACCTGCACGAGTTGCTTGGGGCGACGGTGCGGCTGCAACTGCTTCGGCTGGTGACCAAGCCACGGGGTTGGGAAGAGATGCGGATTCTGCTGGCGCAGGCGGCCGCGATGGTGTGCGGAGTGCTGACGTGGATCCTGGAGTGACGCCGGGGATGGGCGGAACCGGAGCGGACGCCGGCGGTGCGCCCACGAGCGGGTCGGACGCGGGTCGGCCGCCGGAGAGCGGGGGAGGGGCCCAGAGCGGTCCGCAGGGTACCGGCGCCGAGGCGGGTCGGGCGCCGGAGAGCGGGGTCAGGGCCGCGGATGGGCCGCCGCCGACCGCGGCTCCGGAGCGTTCGGTGATCCTCACGCTGATCGGGCGGGTGAACGTGGGGAAGTCGAGCCTGTGCAACGCGCTGCTGCGGCGCGAGCTGGCCTCGGTCGACGCGCGCTCGGGCTGGACCAAGGAGGTGGCGCTCTACCCGGTGAGCGACCGGCTGGCGGTGGCGGACACGCCCGGGCTCGATGATCCCAACCCGCTGATCCAGGACGCGGCGTTCGATTACGCCGGAGACACCGACCTGTTCCTGCACCTGAACAACCTGCAGGAAGGGGTGGGCCAGGCCGCGCGCGAGGCGTTGGGCCGGCTGCGGGGGACCGCGCGGCCGCTTGCGGTGGTGCTGACGAAGCTGGACCTGGTCGCGCCCGCGGAACTCGCGGAGCGCGTGCGGGACGCGACCGCGAAGCTCGGGGCCGAAGGCTTGCCGGTGTACGCGACTTCGGCGCAGAGCGGTGCGGGGGTTCAGGAACTCGCGGACTGGATCGACGGGCAGGTGCGCGCGCGCGGGGATGAGCTGGCCTGGGCGCGGGTGTGCCGGCGGGCGCGGCCGGTGCTCGAGAGGCGGCTGGACGAGGAAGCCTCCGCCTGCGTCACGCGCTTCAGCCTGATTGCCGGCGGGGCCGGGATCCTGCCGATTCCCCTGATGGACCTGCCGATCATCGCGGGCGTGCAGGTGAAAATGGCGGCCTCGCTCGGGCGGATCTACGGGATCGAGCTGGAGCGGGGGCGGCTCCGGCGGGTGATGGGGATGATTGCGGGCGGGGTGCTGCTGCGTTCGATCGGACGCCAGGCGGCGAAGCTGATCCCCTGGGTGGGCTGGGCCTTTTCCGGGGCGGTGGCGTTCGGCGGGACGTATGGGCTCGGTCGGGCTCTGGCCGCCTACTATCGTGGAGGCATGCGGGCGGATCCCGAAGAACTGCGGCGGATCTACCGCGCGGAACTCGAAAAGGCGCGCGTCCGCTTCGAGCACGATCCAGATCTGCGGCGCCGCGCGGAAGAGGAAGGAAAGTCGACGCGGAGCGGGGGTCCGCACCCCAAGTCTTGACTCCCTCGGACCCGGGGGCCTAGAGTGTCGCGCATCGCCGAATCCGTCAGCTAACCCCGCAGGCGTCGAGGAGGAGGGGTCGCCGGCCGTCGCCGGGCTCGTCCTCGGTCGGGCAGACCCTGGAGGCGCTTCGATGCCGACGGACCCCGTTCCCATCGCGCCCGCGCCCGACGGCCCGGCGGCATCCGACCCGCGCCCCTGGCACCAGCGGCTCTGGCGGGTCGTGGTGGGCGGGCCGCGCAGCCTTTCCGATCCCGGCCTCTATCACCGGCTCGCGCTGGTGCCTTTTCTCGCCTGGGTCGGGCTCGGCGCGGACGGGCTTTCCTCTTCCGCGTACGGCCCGGAGGAAGCCTACCGGTCCCTCCGCGGCCACGCGTACCTGGCGGTGCCGCTGGCGGCGCTGATGGCCGGCACGGTGCTGGTGATCTCCGCCGCGTACCGACGGATCATCGACGACTTCCCGCACGGCGGCGGCGGCTACGTGGTCGCCACCAAGCTGCTCGGGCCGAAGGCCGGCCTGGTCTCCGGCGCCGCGCTGCTCGTGGACTACGTGCTCACGATCACGATCTCGGTCGCGGCGGCGGGCGACGCGCTGTTCAGCCTGGCTCCCCCCGGATGGCAGGAGGCCAAGCTCGGCGCGGAGTTCGTCGCGCTCGTGTTCTTGACCGCGCTGAACCTCCGGGGCGCCCGCGAATCGGTGCTGGTGCTCACGCCGATCTTCGTGCTCTTCCTCGTGACGCACGCGGTCCTGATCCTCCACGGCGTGGCCGGCAGCGCGACCGATCTCACGGGCACGGTGCGGGGGGCGGTCGACGGCTTCCGCACGGGCTGGGAAAGCCTCGGGCCGGCGGCGTTGGCGCTCCTCCTGGTGCATGCCTACGCGCTGGGGGGCGGCACGTACACGGGGATCGAGGCCGTGTCGAACGGCCTGGCGATCATGCGGGAGCCGAGGCAGGAGACGGCCCGGCGCACCATGGCCTACATGGCCTGGTCGCTGGCGTTCACGGCAACCGGCATCCTGGTCTGCTACCTCCTCTGGGATGTGCAGCCGGTGGCCGGGAAGACGCTCAACGCGGTCCTGCTCGAGCGCGCCGGGGAGCACCTTCCCTTCGGCGGGGCGTTCGTCTTCGTCGCGCTGATCTCGGAAGGGGCGCTGCTGGTGGTCGCCGCGCAAGCCGGATTCATGGGCGGGCCGCGGGTGCTCGCCAACATGGCCGTCGACTCCTGGGTACCCCATCGCTTTGCCACGCTCTCGGACCGGCTGACGATCCACAACGGGATCGGGCTCATGGCGGCCGCGGCACTGGTGGCGCTCCTTTATACGGGGGGCGACGTGCGCGCGATCGTGGTCATGTACAGCATCAACGTGTTCCTCACGTTCTCGCTCGCCATGCTCGGCATGCTGCGGTCCGCGATCCGCGGGAGCAGGCCGGCCGGCGGCGGGGTCCGCTGGCGGCGCGTGCTGCTGTTCGGCCCCGGACTGCTGCTGTGCGTGACGATCCTGGGCGTGACCATCTACGAGAAGTTCGGCGAAGGCGGATGGCTCACCGTGTCGGTGACCTCCGCCGTGGTGATCGCCTGCCTGCTCACCCGGCGGCACTACCGACGGTTCTCCGAGGTGCTGGCGCGGCTTTATGCCGACCTCGCCAGCGTGCCGCGACGGACCGACGGCGGGCTGCCTTCGCCCGACCCGCAGGCGCCGACCGCGGTCGTGCTGGTTGGGTCATACGGAGGGCTGGGTATCCATACCGTGCTGTCGATCTTCCGGTCGTTCCCGAGCCACTACAAGAACCTGCTGTTCGTTTCGGTGGGGGTGATCGACTCGGGCGAATTCAAGGGCGAAGGGGCGGTCGAGTCGCTGCGCGCGCGCACCGAGGACACGCTGCGCCGCTACGTCGAGCTGGCCCACGGGCTGGGGATCCCGGCGGCCGGGCGGATGGGGATCGGCACCGACGCGGTCAACGAGGCGGAGCGGCTGTGCCTCGCGGCGGCGAAGGAGTTCCCGCGCGCCACGTTCTTCGCGGGCAAGGTGATCTTCGAGCGCGAATCGTGGTACCAGCGGCTGCTGCACAACGAGACCGCCTTCCAGCTCGAGAAGCGCCTGCACTGGGCGGGGATGACCATGGTGGTGCTGCCCGCGCGGGTGCGAATCGCGGCGCGGGCGGCCGCAGGAGCCGCTGCGGCGGGCGCGGGAGGCGCTGGGTTGGGTGGGGGTCCCGCTGGACCCGCTCGGTCGTGGTCGCCGCCGGTCGCGTCGGACCCCCGCGGCGCTCCGCCGGGCCCGGTCGGAGGCGCTCAGACAGAGTCTCGCGGCCCGTCCGACGGCCCTGCCGCGTAAGGCTCGAAGAGGCTCGGATCCACCGTGATACGTTGCCACAGTTCGTCTTGGGTCATGGGTTGTCGATCCTGTCCGTCGAGAACCGATACGTAGGCCCGCTCGGAAGCGATTCGCCACACCGGCCCGAGCCCTCCTCACTCAGACTCGCCCCTCGAGCCGCACTTGAGCCGGCTTCGCCCGCCATGGTACAGTGCGGGCGCCGAGACGCGAAGGAGAGCGCCATGAATCCCGAAACCAGCCAAGTCCCGCGGCGGCGAGCCCAGCCGCCGGAGGACTTCGACGCGCAGGGCCGGTATCTGTACCCGGGCGACGTGGAGGATGCGATGCCGGAGGGGACCTGGGCGCGGCTGCAGGCGAACTACTTGGTCGAGACTATCCTGCGCGTGGTTGTCGCACTGGACCGCCAGTCCGCGCACGCGAACCTGCCAATCTACTATCGCAAGGGCGACCCCAAGAAGCACGTCTCACCCGACGCGTTCTTCCTGGCCGGGGTCGCGTACGACCCGCGCCTCAAGAGCTACTGCCTGTGGGAGACGGGGGTGATCCCGCGAGTGGTGTTCGAGATCCTCTCGCCCGGGTCGCAATGGAAGGACCGGGTGGCCAACCGCCGGATCTACGAAGAGCTGGGGATTCCCGAGTACTACTGGTTCGATCCGGAGACGCGCGAGCTGGAAGCGCTGATCCTGGATCCGGCAACCCAGCGATACCGCGAACAGGTCGCCGATCCGCAGCGACGCTATCGCAGCGATGCGCTCGGGCTGGAAGTGGGGGTGGAGGAGGATGCGATCGCCCTGTACCGGGACGGCGTGTACCTCCCGCCCACCGGGGAACTGCTCCGGGAGGCGGAACACCGGCTTGCCGAGAAGACGCAGCGGCTGATGGAGACGGAACGCGGGCTTGCCGAGAAGACGCAGCGGCTGATGGAAACGGAACGCGGGCTTGCCGAGGAGCAGTGTCTGCGGGCCGAGGAAGCGCAACGTCGGCTGGAGACCGAACTGCGGCTGGCCGAGGAGCAGCGTCTGCGGGCCGAGGAAGCGCAACGTCGGCTGGAGACCGAACTGCGGCTGGCCGAGGAGCAGCGTCTGCGGGCCGAAGAACGGCAGCTGCGGGCGGAAGCCGACGCGCGAGTTCGGGAGCTGGAGCAGCGCCTGCGGGACGCCGGTCGGCAGGCGCCGTAGTCCGCGGCGAAGCCCTTCCCGGGAAGTTCGCCGCGCACCATGGCTCGTTCACTGTTTCGGGAATGGACAACCGCTACCCTTCGGCCGGAGGTGGCTCTTCTTGCGCACCGCCTCGGCCGCATATCTCGAGCAGGCGCGTCGCGAGGCACCGCGATCCGCCGCAGGCGGCCCTGCGGCAAGGGCTCAGGGTACCAGGCCCGCGGACGCCGCGAGACGAACCAGGTGTGCGCGCAGTTCGTCCAGCTCGGTCTCCAGAATGCGCACGACGATGCCCCCGTCGACGTTGGCGTACCCATGTACGATCAGGTTGCGGAATCCGATCCACCCGCTCATGCTCGCGATCCTGGTTCGGTCGAAGGCGCCGTTCTCGGCCAGGACCTCGAACGCCTCTCGCGCGCCGGCCGGAGTACGCCACCCGCGCGCGGCGATCAGCTCGTTGGCGAGGTCGATGGCCGCCTCGATGGCGACGTGAAAGTTCCGCTCGACGATGTCGCGCAGGTCGCTGTCCGCCCGGTAGTCGGTTGCGGACGGGTGCCGGGCCCGGATCGCCGTCAGCTTGGCCAGCGCCTCTTCAGCCCTGCGCCAGCGGTCGAGCATCCCGGGTGCCATACCTCCCCTCCCTCAGGCGCCGGATGAGCGCTTCCTCGTGCCGCGCCCGGTGCGGCTCCCAATCCCAGTATTCCCGTCGCGTGGCGACCTCGAAGGCTCTGCGCGCCGCCGGAAGCCGATCCATCAGCGTCCGACCGTCCCGGACGACGGCGAAGCGCAGGCCCACCGGTGCGCCATTCAGCAGGAGGCAATCCACCTCCAGCGGGGCCACCGCCAGGGCAAGGTCCCCCATCACGTCGAGCCACACCCGATGGGAGCGGTCGGACTCCACCAATCCGATCGCTACGTCCACGTCGCTGTCGGAACGGAAGCCGCCGAACGCCCGCGAGCCAAAGAGGTACGCGTAGTGGATCTCCTCGTGTCGCAGCAGGACGGCGCGCATGCGGTCGAGAAGCTCATCGTCGCACATGATGACGGCTACTCTAGCACGCTCCGCCCGCCGTCGCAACCCCGTCCGCGCATCCGCGCGCGCCGAGGTTCGACGTGCGCCGCAGCCGGTCATTTCGCTCGTGCGAGGACCTCCGGCCAACGAGGATCGGCGCGCAATCCGGCCAGGGTGGGCTCCGTCTCGAGCCAGTCGGAATCGGTCATGCCGAGGTCGATCGCGCGCGCGAGACAGGCGAAGGCGAAGTCGCGGAGTCCGCTCCCTGCCTCAGGGTCGGCCGCCGCCATGGAGGACGCGGCCCGGGCGGCTTCGAGATGGGCGTGCAGGAAGGCGCCGACGGCCGCCGCAGGGGTGGTCGCTCGCCCGTCCCACGCGAGCTCGCCCAGGAGTCGCCAGGCCCGGCCACGTCCCTTGCGCGCATCCCCGAGCCGGGGATTCTCCCCCGAGGCTTCGTCGAAGCGACGGAGCGCGCGAAGATAACCGCCGCACGGGTCCGTGTTCCGCCGGGCTTCCGCCTGCCCCAGCTCGACCAGCGCCCAGCCCGCGTTCGCGAGCGCCGATCCGTACCGGGGATTCGCCGCGAGAGCCTGCTCGGCATCCGCGAGGGCGCTGCGAAAGCTGTCGCGGGGATCCGCGCCGAGCGCGAACTCCGCGCGGCCGAGTCGGAGCCACCCTGCCGACCGGTTGCTGCAGGCCACCGGGTTCCCCGGGCTCAATGCGAGCGCCGAACCGTAGTCCCGGATCGCGAGCCGAAAACTCTCCCGCGGGTCGGCTCCGCGCCCCTCGTTCGCTTCCCCCAGGGAGGCGAGGGCGACTCCCCGGTTCACATATACCGCCGCACTGCCCGGATTCAGGCGCAGGGATTCGCCAAGATCCGCGATCGACTTGCGGAGCGATTCGCGGGGATCTGCTCCGCGAGCCCCGTCCGCCTGACCCAGCTTCCGCCAGGCATTTCCCCGATTGCTCCAGGTCCCGAATTGGCTGGGGTTCAGGACCAGGGCGGCACCGAAGTCCTCGATCGCTTCCCGCAGGAGTCCGCGGGGGTCTTCGCCCCGGTCGGATTCCGCGGCCGCGAGGAGGGTGCGCGCGGTGCCGCGCCGGTCGCGGGCTTCGGCCGGCTCGTATCCCCTCGCCACGGCCTCGCCACAGGCGGCAATCGCCTGCCGCCAGCTCCCGCGCGGGTCGAGGCCCCGCGCTGCCTCCGCCTGGCCGAGAGCCCGCAGCCTTGCGCTCAGGTTGAGGTGCGCCAAGTGGAGCCCCGGGTCGCGGCGCAGGGCTTCCTCATGGTCGGCGATCGCCCCGCGGAGCTGAGCGCGCGGATCATTGCCCCGGGACTCCCCCCACTCGGCGAGCGCCGAGCGGACTTCGCCGCGGCTGTCGTAGGCGAACGCAAAGCCCGGCTCGGACCGGATGGCGGCGTCCAGGTCCGCCAGCGCCTTGGCGTAGGCGTCCGAAGGGTCGAGGCCGTGGGTCGCCTGCCAGTCGCCGAGGTGGAGGTACGAGTCCGCGCGATTGCAGTTGGCCGAGCCGTTCGTGAGCCCGAGGACGATCGCCTGGTCGAAGTCCCGCACCGCTTCCGCCCAGGCCTCCCGTGGATCCAGGCCTCGGGCGGCTTGGGCCCGCGCCCGCAGCCCTCGCGCATCGCCGCGGTTGAGGTACCCCGTCGGCTCGGCCGGGTCGATCGCCAGCGCCGCATCGAAGTCGTCCAGCGCCGCGGCGAGGACGGCCATCGGATCGGCCCCTTTCTTGGTTGCGAAACCGGCCAGCCGCGTCCGGACCGCGCCCCGGTCGAAAAGGGCCCCGGACCACTCGGGCGCGCGCCGTAGCACCTCGTCGAGGTCGACGATCGCGGCGCGGTAGTCGTCCTCGCCCCCCGCGCCCGCGGCTTCGCGGACCACGCCCCGTGCGTGGCCTGCGAGCGCGCGCAGGCGGAAGGCCTCGGCGCACTCGGGCCACCGCGCGAGGACCCGTCCGCACAGCCCCACCGCGTCATCGAAGCGCCGGAGGTGCTGGCAGGCACGTGCGAGAATCAGCCAGGCGGAGGGATGGTCGAGCCCCGCACATTCGGCGAGCGCGACTTCGCAGCCGGCATCGTCTCCCGCCGCCAGCGCGATCTCCGCGCGGCACAGTTGCTGCAGCTTCCGGGGACCGGTCGTGGTCCCCTGCGACGAGAGCGCGACCATGCGGGTCAGGTCCGCCACCGCGCGTTCCCTCCAGGACCTCTCCCGCTCGGATTCGGGACGCGCGGGAAGGAAAATCACCCGGCCGGGAGTCAGCAATGCGGCGGGAAGCGGACGGGCGAGGCTGAACTTCGCGGCGTAGTAAGTCCCTCGCAGGTACCAGACGGTGGGATCGTCGGGCGCCCGCTCGCAGGCGAGATCGAAATCGGCTTCCGCACCCGGCAGGCCGGCGAGGTCGCGCGCCATTCCCCGCCACGCGCGAGCGGGTCCCGAAGCCGGATCCTGCTCGAGGATCTCCTCGACCAGCGCGAGCGGCTGGCGGGCCAGCTCCGCGAGGGATTCCCGGGTCATCGGCGTCGTCATGATCGCCTCCCCGAGGCCGTCGACGGCCGACGCGATCTGCGCCAGCTGTTCCCGTCCGTGTTGGAGAGTCGCGCGGCGGGCGAGCCAGCCCCATGCGCCGGCGCCCGAAGCCGCGAGGAGCACGCAGACCAGGGCGGCGGCGGTCTGTTGGCGTACCCGAATCCGGCGCCAGAGGCGTTCGGCCGCCCCGCGGACGGGCGTGACCACCGGTTCCCCCCGCAGCCAGCGGCGAAGCTCTTCCGCGAACGGCCCCGCGTCGGGGTAGCGTTGCGCAGGGTCCTTCGCGAGCGCGGCGAGACACACGGCTTCGAGCTCGGCCGGGCACGCCGGGCACGCACGCGACGGCGGGACGGGATCCGCGGTCAGAATCGATGCCAAGAGCCTCACCGTGTCTTCCGACTCGAAGGGCAAGCGGCCGGTGAGAACCTCGTACAGCATCACCCCCAGCGCCCAGACGTCGACCTGTGGCCGAAGGACCTGGCTGTCGCCGCCCAACTGATCGGGGCTCATGTAGGCCGGGGTTCCCAGGACCTGACCGGTCCGCGTCAGGCGCGTCGCCGCGTGGCCGTCTCCGCCCGGCCCCTCGCACGCGAGTCCGAAGTCGGTGACGAGCGCGCGCGACTCCAGGTCCAGGAGGATGTTGTCCGGTTTGAGGTCGCGGTGGATGATGCCTTCGCGATGGGCATGGGCGACCCCTTCGGCGGCGCTCGCCAGGATCTCCACTTCCGCCCGCAGGCGCTCGGGGGGGATCGGCGAGCCCGTCCGCTTGGCGCCCCCGGACTCGCGGAGGAGCTCGCCGAAGGTCCGGCCCTCGACGTACTCCATGGCGAGAATCGGCAGGCCATCGACGACACCGACGTCGAGGACCCGCACCAGGCTGGGGTGGCGGAGACGGGCGGCCAACCGCGCTTCGCGCAGCAGCCGCGGGACGGCATCGTCCTCCGTGCGTAGGACCCACTTGATCTGCTTGAGCGCCACGAAGCGGCTCAGGTCGGGATCCCACGCCTTCCACACCACCCCCATGCCGCCCTGTCCCAGCTTCCGGCACAGCCGATACCGGCCGAGATTCGGCAGGGGCGCCGCGTCGTGCCCGGAAGCGGATGCGCCTGCGGTGGGCGCCATGCCGGGTGAGGCGGGGGCACGGCACGGCGGAATGTCGAGGATCGTGTCGTGCGGCAGCGGGTGGGTCTCGTCGGTCGGGGTCATCGGCGCCATCCATCCGGGCCGCGGGGTTCAGCGTGCAGTATAACAGCAAGCGCGCAGCGCCCGCGCACCCTCGCCGCTGGCGATCGTCGCCCGGATATGGTATGTACCCGTGAGCGCCGGCCGATGGGCGATGGCGCTCCGACTCGTGGAGGATGCGACATGAAGTTCTCGAAAGGCGTTCGGGGGTTCTTCCTCCGGATGTGCGGCTTCCAGCAGACCCCGGCGATCGACGCTGCCGGATTCAAGGTGCTTGCCGAAAAGGAGCCGGTGCTGGTGCTCGGGATGCACGGGCTCGACCCGAAGCTCCCGGGGCAGCAGGTCCGGGGCACGCTCAGCGGTCTGGCCGGGATCGTGCGCGAAATCCCCAAGGATCGCGCGATCGTGGCCCACTGCGCCTGACCCGTCGACGCGCGCAGCGCCTGGGCGGCGTCCAGGCTTCGCAAGATGGGGTATTCCCGGGCCTTTTACCTCGAGGGGGGCGGACCCGCCTACGCGGCGCTCAGCGCGACCGCGACGGCGTAGACCGGAACGATGGACGGGCACGAGGAGAGCGAAACCGGGACCCATCCGCCCTCGGGGCCGTGGCGGGGCCATTACCTCTACCCACAAGGATTGGGCAAGGGGCGGATGGACCTCACCCTCACTTTCGCCCACGGCCAGGTGCGCGGGATGGGCAACGATCCGGTCGGCCTCTTCGTGATCCGCGGCCGGTACGATCCCGCCACTGGCGAGTGCACCTGGACCAAGACCTATCCGGGCATGCACGACGTCTTCTACCGCGGGTTCTATGAGGGCCGCTCGATTTGGGGCACCTGGGATATCCGCGAAGAGTGGCGGGGCGGCTTCCAGATCTGGCCCAAGGGGGAAGGGGAAGGGCTGGAGGCCGCCGCGGAGGAGGAAGTCGACGCGCCCGTGGATGCCGTCCCGCTCGGTCATCCGGCGGCGCAAGAGTGAGGCCGTACCCGCCGCGAAATCCCAAACCCCGTTCCCGTGCCCGGTTCGGAAAGCGAGCAATTGCGCGGCTTCGGGAACGGGTAGGGGAACGGGAACGGGACCAGGTACGTCCAGGAGCCCAATTTCGCGACAGAAACTACCTACTCGGGCAGGGGGATCTCTTCGATCTTCGAAAAATGGCGCTCGGGCGATGCGCGGTGATTCACGATGAGGAGCGCCGACCGGCCTGCGCCGCGCCAACCAAGGGCGCGCAAGGCTTCGCGGGCGATCTCCGCGTGGTTCACGTCTTCCCACCGGTAGTCCACGTGCACCGCATACGCCGAGAACAGCTGCAAGTAGCGCGCGGTCGCCGCGTGGTTGGTGACCACGACGAGCGGCTTGCGCGGGCGCTCGCGGTGGAGCGCGGTGGCGTTCGCCCCCTGATCGCTGATCGAAACCAGGCAGCGGACGCGCTCCGTCGCCTCCGCCCAGAGCACCGCCGCGCGCTCGCGGTCGAGCTTGCCCGGGCCGGACTCGCGCGCGGGCAGCGTGCCCTCGCGCAGCAGATCCGCGCGCTCGCGGTCGACCTCGCGCGAAACCGAGCGGATCGCCTCGGCGACCTGCCGCGGGTACTTGCCGACCGCGAACTCCTCGGAGCCCATGATCGCGTCGGAGCCCTCGCGCAGGAGGAAGTAGAGCTCGTCGACCTCGGCGCGGCTCGGCACGTCGCGCCCGACCATGCTCGAGAGGGTCTGGGTCGCGGTGACCACGGGCAGGCCGAGTTCGTTGCCCGCGCGGATGATCCGGGTGGTGAGCCGCGGCAGTTCCCAAGGGTTCGGCAGCTCGGCCCAGAGGTCGCCGCGGGCGACCATGAGGGCGTCGGAGACGGCCGCGACCTCGCGGATGCGCTCGACCGCGGGCCGGGTCTCGATCTTCGCCATGATCCGGACCTCGGAGCGGCCGTGGGCTTTGAGATACTCGCGCAGCTCGATGACGTCCTCGGGAGTGCGCACGAAGGAGAGCGCGACCATGTCGACGTCTTCGGAGAGCAGCGCGTCGAGGTCGCGGCGGTCGCGGTCGCTCAAGGCGGGTACCGTGAGCCGGGTCTCGGGGAGATTGAGCCCGCGCTTGGAGAGCCTGCCGCCGCGAACGACGCGGCAGCGCACGTCGGCCACGCCGTCGGTGGCGATCCCCTCGAGCCGCATCTGGCCCTCGGCGAGGAGGATCGGGTGGCCGGGTCGGACCGCCCGAGGGAGCTCGTCGAACACGGTGGGGAGCAGCCCGGAGTCGGCGGGGACGTCGCGGGTGGTGATGGTGAGTTCGGCGCCCGGGCGGAACTCGACGCCTTCGCGCGGGAGCGGGCCGAGCTTGACCCGCGGCCCGACGCAATCGAGGAGGATGCAAATGGCGTCGCCGCGCCGGGAGCGGATGCGGCGGACCAGCGCGCGCAAGTCTTCGTAGTTGTGGGGGCCGGCGAAGGCGAGGTTGATCCGGATGGTCCCCCACCCGACGATCTCCTCGAGGTCCCGGAACGCGATGGAGTCGGGCGGCCCGATGGTGGCGACGATCCGGCCCGAGGGACCGTCCGGGTCGCAGACGGCGCGCGCGTTCATCGCAGGCCTTTCCCCGCGGGCCAGGGACGTTCACCGGGAGCCATGCCCCGGCCCTTGCGATTCGCCGGGATGGCCGCGCTCACTCCTTGGCCGCTTCCTTGCTGCCGACCACCACGAAGTTGCCGCCGACCTGCACGGTGAGGGTCTTGTCCCCCACGGTCACGTTGATCTTGCCGTTCATGTACCAACCGAACGAGCCGGTGGAGAACTCCTTCACCACCGCCGCCATGGGGGAGCCTTCGATCTGCACGTTGAGGGCCTTCGCCGCCGCCTTGAACTGGGCGCGGGTCAGGGGACAGTCGGTCTTGGGCATCGGATCCTCCTTCGAATCGGGTGCGCCATTGTGCCTGTCGCGAGGGGAAACGTCGACGAAATCCGTGGGACCTCCCGGACTCGGGTCAGTCTCGCGGCAGCTCGCGCAGCCTCCGCCGCGAAGGACCAAACTACGGATTTCGCGGATTTCACGGATTGACTCCACGAAGATCGTCGCAATCGCCGACGATGTTGCCGGTGTGCACTAGTGGGCCTTCAAGCTTGAAACGCTGGGTTCGGCCGAGACGGTTTTCGCGCCCGGCGAGGGGCGGGGGGGGGGGGGTGCCCGGGGGC
>Ga0082335_1002036_pt1 | contig 39427 bp, 34 predicted proteins | sample Subgrocontami58m_FD_72375 | JGI IMG/M metagenome (GOLD analysis project Ga0082335, IMG submission 72375) | Subsurface groundwater microbial communities from S. Glens Falls, New York, USA - GMW37 contaminated, 5.8 m (SPADES assembly) (version 2) ...
TTGGCGGAGCAGGATAGTTTGCGGACGGTTTGAGGGGGGGAAGGGCGGGGCTTCCGCCCCGGACCCCGACCAAGGGGCTCTGCCCCTTGGATCCCCGCCAAGGGCGACGGCCCTTGGAACCGGAACATTATCGGTTGTATCCCCGGGGCCTACCCGGACCGTGATAGGTCTGAGGAGGCCCCGGGGATACAACCGATAAACGAATCGCATTCCAAAGGCCGCGCCTTTGGCGGGTCCAGGGCAGAGCCCTGGCGGGGTCCGGGGCGGAGCCCCGCTCCCTTGCCACCCCCCAGACCCTGCCGTAGCGTCCCACCAAACACAAACCCCCAAGGAAACCAACATGGCGAAAATCCTGGTCATTCACGGTGCCGGCATGAACATGCGCGGCAAGGTCCAAACCGAAATCTTCGGCAAGATGACCCTGCCCGAATACGACGCGCATATCCGCGCCTACGCCGCCGAACTCGGTGTCGAGATCGAGATTTTTCACTCCAACATCGAAGGCGAGATCGTCAACCGGATCTATGACGCGAACGACCAGGGCTTCGATGCGGCGCTGGTCAACCCAGCCGGATTTTCCCGCGGCTATCCCGCGCTGACCGCCGCGATCAGCCAGTCCCGGTTCCCGACCATCGAGGTGCATATCAGCAACCCCGTGCGGCGCGGCCCCGTCTCCGACACCGCGCAGGTCAGCCTGGGTATCGTCGCGGGATTTGGCGTCGCCGGTTATTATCTGGCGTTGCGCGGCGTGCGGGACATGCTTGCCTCGAAATGACCGTCGCGGGGACCGCCATGCAAAGTCTCACATCCGGTAACTGTTTCCATCACGTGGCAATTCGCGCGGTGGATTTCGACGAGACAGTCCGGTTCTATACCGAGGGTCTGGGTTTCCGGCTGCATTTCCCATTCTCGGTGCCGGGGCGGATCGACCGGGCGGCGTTCCTCGACGCCGGCGATGGGCGTTTCGTCGAAGTCTTCGGCCAGAACTCGAACGTCCAGTCGGAAGGCCGCAAGCGGCTGCCGCAGGAGGAACGCACCGAAGGCGCGCTGCTGCATTTCTGTCTGCGCGCTGCCGACACGGATGCCTCCTATACCCGCGCCCTTGCGGCCGGCGGCGTGGCGCGCATTGAACCGGTGACACGGCGCCTGAGCGAGGATCCGGTGGTCGAGGTTCGTATTGCCTTCGTGACCGGACCGAACGGGGAAGTGATCGAGTTCCTGCAAAGCGCCCAAATTTGACAAGCCGGATCTGACCGCTCCACGCGGTCCCCCGACGCGGTCCCCCCGACGCGGTCCCTACGACCAGGCCGGAATTGGACCTGACAACGCCGCTTGGTCCGATGTCATCTTGTCACGGTTCGCGTCATGACCCCGGAAGGATCGTCCCCATGCCAGCCAGCCAGAGCGACAAGGTCGCCCGCTTTCGTGCCCTGCACACGGCCCCGGAGGTGTTCGTCATCGCCAACGCGTGGGATGCGGGATCGGCGCGCATCCTGTCCGGTCTCGGGTTCCCGGCCCTGGCCACGTCATCCGGCGCCTCGGCCGGGGTGTTGGGGCGGCGTGACGGGGCGGTGACCCGTCAGGAAGCACTGGACCATGCCCGCGCCATCGTCGACGCGACCGATCTACCGGTGTCAGCCGATCTGGAGAAGGGGTTCGGCGACCGCCCGGAGGACGCGGCGGACACCATCCGCCTCGCCGCCGCGATCGGCCTGGCTGGCGGGTCCATCGAAGATGCGTCGGGCGATCCTGCCCGTCCGCTCTATGACCTGTCCCATGCCACGGATCGCATTGCCGCCGCGGTCGAGGCGGCACGCGCCTCGCCTCATGGCTTCGTGCTGACGGCGCGGACCGAGAACTACCTGCGCGGTAACCCCGACCTGGACGATACCATCCGTCGCCTGCTCGCGTTCGAGGCCGCGGGCGCGGAGGTCCTGATGGCACCGGGCCTGCCGGACCTGGACTGTGTGCGGGCGGTCTGCACCGCCTTGTCGCGTCCGTTCAACTTCATGGCCGGTATTCGCGGCAAGTCCTTCACCGTCGCGGCGCTGGCGGGATCTGGCGTGAAGCGCGTCAGTCTGGCGACGTCGCTGTATCGCATGGCCATGACCGGGCTGGTGACAGCGGCGCGCGAAGTAAAGAATCACGGCACCTTCGGCTACCTGGATGCATCCATGACATCAGCGGAGTCGAACGCCTTCATGCAGGGCTGATCCGCCCCGGCGCGAGGCTGCCAGGGCGAAGCTGAACAGACGGTCGCGGCCGAGGAGGAAGACGCGCCCGCCACGGGGGAAGAGCGAGGCGATTGCGGGATCGCTGACATCCAGACCGCCGGTATAGGCGCCAAACGCAGGCATCATGATGCGGTGCGGGGCGGTCACGAAGCAGGGTCGGCTGACGGTGGTGCCCCGGGCGGGGACGGCGGCTTTCGGATGGTGATGACCGACGATTTCGGGACTGTCGGATCGAGCCAGCGCCTGATGGCGGAAACTGATCGAGCCGGTCACGAATTCGGTGACCCAGTCGCCGCCCACACCCGCAGGCGGGGTGGGGTCGTGGTTGCCTTGCACCCAGATGAACCGATGTGCCTGGGTCATCGCATTCAGGCGGGCCAGTTCGCCGTGCGGCAGGCGGGTGGCTCCTTCGGCATCATGGAACGAGTCGCCCAGGGCGACGACGGTGGCCGGCTTGAAGCGGCGCAGCAGGCGGGCGAGGCCGTCCAAGGTCGCATGAGTGTCCCATGGCGGCAGCAGCATGCCCTTGCGCGCGAAGGCGGTGCCTTTTTCCAGGTGCAGGTCGGATAGCACCAGCATGCCGGTGGCGGGCCAGAACAGCGCCCCGGCGGGATCTAGCATCAGCCGTTCGCCGGCGAGATGGATGGGAGCGGCGGTCATGCGAAAAGATCGCGCTGCATGGGCACTCGCGTTCGTTTCACCCGAACCGGTTCCGGCTCCGCCTCTCCAATCGCCTCGGCGATGATCGCCTCCGCCTCAGCCAGCAGGGCGTCTTCATTCGCGTCGCTGCGCACACTTTCCCGCCCGATTTCCAGCAGCACCGGCACAGCGAGTGGTGAAACTCGGGACAACACCATATGCACGATCCGTCCCTTCACCCGCGTCAGCATCCCGGAGACTCGGCCAAGATCGATCAACCCGCTCGCCGCATCGTCGCGGGTGGCGCGCAGCAGAATATGGTCGGGCTGGTGGCGGCGCAGCACGTCATAGATCAGGTCGCTGTTCACCGTCACCTGCCGCCGCGTCTTCTCCGCGCCCGGCAGGTTCTTCTGGATGAGCCCGGCGATCACCGCGACATTCCGGAAAGTCCGTTTCAGCATGGAGCTGTCGGCCATCCAGGCTTCCAAATCGTCGCCCAGCATGTCCTGATCGAACAGCGACGCCACATCCATCGGCTGATACGCCGACCAGATTCCCAGCACGTAATCCGTCGCGACGAAGCCCAGCGGCCCGAAGCCCGCACGCTCCATGCGCCGTGTCAGGAGCATGCCCAAGGTCTGGTGCGCGTTGCGGCCCTCGAAGCAATAGGCAACCAGATACCAGCGGTCGCCCCGAGGGAAGGTTTCCACCAGCAGATCGCCGCGGCCGGGCAGGCGGGAGACACTCCGTTGCAGACGCAACCAATCCCGCACCTGCTCGGGAAACAGGTCCCAGCTGGATCGATCCTGCAAGAGCGCCCGAACCCGGTCGGCCAGGTTGGTGGTCAGCGGCAAGCGACCGCCGGCATAGGCGGGCACCATCGGCTCCCCGGTGCCACCCTCGGCGCATTCCACCGCCATTTCGTGCAGACGCAGAAAACGCAGCAGGCGGCCGGCGAATATGAACGTGTCGCCGGGGCGGAGCAGATTGACGAAATATTCCTCGATTTCGCCCAGAACAGGTCCGATGCGCCGCTTACCGACCAGGCGCACTTTCAGCAGCGGTGCTTCCACGATGGTGCCGATATTCATGCGGTGCTGCGCGGCAATGCGGTTGCCGCGGACGTGCATCCGGCCCTCGCTGTCGCGGAACAGTTTTTTCCATTGGTCGTAGGCGGCCAGGGCGTAACCGCCGTCCTCCACGAAGCGCAGCACGTCGTCGAAGTCGCGCCTCGGCAGGTCCGCGTAGGGTGCCGCCTGCCGCACTTCTGCGAATACGTCGTCGGGCAGGAACGGCGCCGAACAGGCCAGCCCCAGCAGATGTTGCGCCAGCACGTCCAGACCGCCGGGGCGAGGTGGATCGCCGTCCAACTCCCCGGCCTGGACCCCCAACATGGCGGCCTCGCATTCCAGGACCTCGAACCGATTGGCGGGCACCAGAATGGCGCGGGACGCCTCGTCCATGCGGTGATTGGCGCGCCCGACCCGTTGCAGCAGGCGGGAGATGCCCTTCGGCGCGCCCACCTGGATCACCTGATCCACCCCGCCCCAGTCGATCCCAAGGTCCAGGGAGGACGTCGCGACCACGGCCCGCAGCGCGCCGGCAGCCATCGCTGCCTCGACCTTTCGGCGCTGTGCGACCTCCAGGGAGCCGTGATGCAGGGCGATCGGCAGGGTCGGGTCGTTCAGCTTCCACAGCGCCTGGAACATCAGTTCCGCCTGAGCGCGGGTGTTGACGAACACGATCGTCATGCCGGCCTGGCGGATATGCGCCATCACCTTGGGCGCCGCTTCCAACCCCATATGGCCGGACCAGGACAGGCGTCCCTCCGGCAAGGTCATGGACAGGGCAGGGGGCGCGCCATCCCACACCGAAATCACCCGAGTCGCACCGACAAACGCCTGGATCGCGGCCGGATGCGCGACCGTCGCCGATAACCCGACCCGGCGGGCCTGCGGCGACAGGATACGCAGACGCGCTACGCACAGGGCCAGTTGATCGCCGCGCTTGGTGCCTGCCAGGGCATGCACCTCATCCATCATGATGCAGCGCAACTGACCGAAGAACGCCGGCGCATCGGGGGACGATATCAGCACGGCCAGGCTTTCCGGCGTCGTCAGCAGAAGGTTCGGCGGCGCCGCCTTCTGTCGGGTACGACGATTGGCCGGCGTGTCGCCGGTGCGGGATTCGATGGTGATGGCCAACCCCATCTGCTCCACCGGGCGCGTCAGATTGCGGACGATATCGGTGGCGAGCGCCTTGAGCGGGCTGACATACAGGCTGTGCAGACCCGCCCGAGGTGCCGATGCCAACTCGATCAGGCTGGGCAGGAACCCGGCCAGGGTCTTGCCGCCGCCGGTAGGCGCGATCAGCAACACGCTCTCGCCATCCCGCGCCGCATCCAGCATCGCCAACTGGTGCGCGCGCGGCGCCCAGCCCTGTTCGGCAAACCAGGCGGCGAACGGTTCCGGTAATGTTCCTGCCATGCGGTCAGGTAAGCATATCATCCAACTGTTGCGCTACCTGCTTCAGCACACCATCCCAATCGCCCCGGTGGCGCTGCCGAAACAGCCAGAATGTCGGGTACCACGCGCTGTCGTCGCGTTCGAGCAACCAGCGCCAGTCGGCCTGACTCGCCAGCAGCAGCCAGACCGGCCAGCCCATGGCGCCGGCCAGATGCGCCACCGACGTATCGACCGAGATCACCACATCCATCAGCGATATCAGCGCCGCCGTGTGGGTGAAATCCGCCAGGGTCAGGCTGTGGTCGTGCACATGAGGCAGGTTGCGCAATGCGTCCTTGTCGCTGTCGCGCACGATCGCTTGCAGGACATGGAACTCGCAATCGGATCGGGGCGTCAGCAACTGTGCGAATTGCGCCAGGGGGATGCTGCGGCGGTAGTCGTCCCGGTGCGCCGGATTGCCCGACCAGGCGACCCCGATCCGCATCGCGCGCCGAGGACCCAGGCGGGCACGCCATTCGAAGATCCGCTGCTCGGTCGCGGCCAGATAAGGGATCGGTGCAGGGATGCTGTCCAGGTCGGTGTCGAACACCATCGGCAGGCTGAGCAGTGGGCAATGCACGTCGAAATCAGGCAGCTTCCGACCTCGCTCCAGCAAATGATGCGGGCCTTGCAGTCCGGTCAGCAAGGTGCCGATTCCCGGTTGCACCTCCAGCACGACGCGGGCACCGCGATCGGCAACCAGAGGCACGTAGCGGACAAATTGGATGGTGTCGCCAAATCCCTGTTCCGCGTGCAGCAGGATGGTGCGGCCCTCGATCGGTTCGCCGGTCCACTGCGGCTGTGTGAAATGGCGCTGGAGTGGCGCGCTGACATGGGTGCGGTAGCGGGCCTCGTATTTCCGCCATGCCTCCCGGAATCGGCCGTGGCGGAGCAGCCAGATCCCGTCAGTCTCCTCGGCTTCCGCCAAGTCCGGATCGAGGGTCAGGGCTTGCCGGATATGGGTCAGGGCCTCGGCGTCGCGGCCCATTGCGAACAGGGTGGCCGCCAGATCGTTCTGCGCCGGCGCCTGGGATGGATTGATCAGCAGGGATTGGCGTAGGGCCTGCTCTGCTTCCGGGAATTGCTTGAGGGTGAATTGGAGATGGCCGAGCAGATAGAGGGCCTCGTGATTGGCGGCGTCGTTGGCGAGGGCGATTTTCAGCAGCCGGAGCGCCGGTTCCCACTGGTTGGCGCCGTAGGCATCCAAGGCCGATTGGAGCAGGGTGTTGGTGTAGGGACGATTGTCTTGCACGCCACAGCCTGTCAGCAAGCGACGGTGGTTCGGGGCGCCGGCTGGCGGGATCCCGATTGCCGCAGGCGCCGGACGCTGGGACGTATCGGGAGCCAAATGCCGGGACCCCGTCGGGACCAGGCCGGTTGTCCTGTCATTTCAACCCTGTCAGATCAATCAGTGCCCCATCCGTGAAATACGGGTCCGCTCGGCGCGCGACCTGAGAGCCGCCGAGACGCAGCTCGAGCCGTTCTTCATCCAAATGCAGCAGAGTTACGCTCCCCTCCCGCCAGTCACTCGCCTCGGGCACCAACTCTCAGTCGCGGCAGGGGTATGGCGTGAGCCGTGTCCTGACCGCGACTGTTGATCGTCAGGGCGAAAGCGTTTGGCCGCGCCCCTGGCAGTGCCCCGTGGGAGTAGTGTCCCTGGGAGTGCCGCCAGATCGCTCTCTGCTAACCGCCAGCCCCGCGCACCGACACCGCGACCGAGTCCGTGATCGTCACGCTCAACAACTGGCCGGGTTGGATCTGCTTCAAATAGGCCTGACGCTCCTTGTTGCGCACGGTCACGGTTTCAATGGAGCCGCCGCCCTGCGGCACGACGTCCAGCGTGTTGTTGGCGACGTTCACGCCTACGATCAGCATGGTCAGAGTCACCTGTCGCGCAGCCTCGGCCGCGGGCTTCGCGCCGGGTTTGGCACGGCCCGCGGCGCCGGTCACGACGACGCCTGGCTGCTTCGTCCCGGGCTTCAGCAAGGCGTAGGTCACAGCTTGTTCCAATGTCGCCACGACCTCGTCACCCGGCTTGATCTGGGCGAAATTGCGCACGGCCTCGCTGAGCTTGGTGGAGATGGTTTTGCCGTCGGCGAATCGGAGGGTGACGGTACGGGAAGCCGCATCGACCGCGACGACTTGGGCCCGCTCGGTCGCGACAAGCAGATCAGTCTCGGTGGCCATGACCGGGCCTTGTGCCTGTGCAACCGCGCCGGTCATCGCCAGCGTGGCGACCCCACCGATGGCAAGTGAAAGGCAGAGTCCGAGTGAGCGAAATCCAAGAGACCGAATCATCATCTGTATCCTGCCATGGTTTGGTTGTCGCCGCTCCTTACAGGCATCCGTCGCGCCCATGCAACCAGCCACGTCCGTCACTCGCCTGATGTCCAATTGGTGCTAACCTGAAGATCCGTGCCTTCAGGTGATCGGGCGGCGACAGGGGGGGATCTGGTATCTTGTGGCATCGACATATCATCCGGGCCATCGGGAACGCGCCGAAGCGCGTCGCCTTGCTAACCGTGGCGGTGGTCTTTTGTCCGCTGCTGGTGCACGCCGAAACCTTGGTTGCCCTCGGCAGCCATTCGGTGGAGGCGCGCCAGATGTTCGCGCTGCTGTTCCTGATGCTGGGGCCGATCAAGGTCCTGATGCCGTTCGTCAACATGACCAAGGGCGCGGCGCCGGAGTTTCGCCGTCAACTGGCCACGCGTGCGATCCTCTACTCGGCCGCCGCTCTGGGCGTGGCTGGGCTGATCGGCGAGCACGTCCTGGAGAATTTCGCCGTGCCGGTCCCGGTTCTGGCCCTCACCGGAGGGCTGGTGCTGTTCCTGGTCGCCATGCAGACGGTGTTGCAGCAATTCCATGGCCCGGTGGGGCCCCCGCCGGACGCGCCGCCGCCTTCGTTGCAGCTCGCCTTCAGCCCACTGGCCGTCCCGACAATCGTGACCCCATACGGGATCGCGGCGACGATCATCTTCGTGGCATTGGCCCGCGATGTCCCGGACAAGCTGGCGGTCGGTGGGCTGGTTCTGATGATCCTGGCGCTGGACTGGGTGGCGATGATCTTCGCGCATGTCATCATCCGCTATATCGGTACGGCGCTGCAGGTCTTCGCGGTGGTCCTGGGCGTGACCCAGATCGCCATCGGCTTGCAGGTCATTCTGCGCAGCCTGAGCCAGCTCGGGGTGTTCGCGATGCGGCTGCCGTAGGAGAGGGTGCTGCCGGTTCCAGGACCGATGCGACAAAGACCGATGCGGCAAAGACCGATGCGGCAAAGACCGATGCGGCATTTGGACCGTGACAGACCCGTCCTTCAACACAACCCTCCCAAAGCTTCGCCCATATCCGGTATAATCTGGGGATGCCCGCCCCAGAGCCTCGCACCAACCCCAACCTGTTCGGTCATGACATGGCCGAAGCCACCCTGCTGGACGCAATCCAGGGAGGGCGGATGCATCACGCCTGGCTGATCACCGGGCCGGAGGGGGTGGGCAAGGCGACCCTGGCCTATCGGTTCGCGCGCCGCCTGCTGGCCGGACGCCCCACCGAACCCAGCCTGGCGCTGCCCGCCACTCACCCGGTGTTCCGCCGTGTCGCCGCCGGGTCCCACGCCGACCTGATGACCGTCGAGCGCGGCATCAACGAGAAGACCAAGCGCATGCGGCTCCAGATCCCGGTGGAGGATATCCGGAAAATCAATGGTTTCATGTCGCTGACCCCCGCTGAGGGTGGCTGGCGGGTGGTCATCGTCGATGGTGCAGATGAGATGAACCAGGCCTCGGCCAATGCACTGCTGAAAATCCTGGAGGAACCGCCAGGCAAGGCCATCCTGCTGCTGACCTGCGCCGCCCCCGGACGTCTGCCGGCTACCATCCGCAGCCGCTGCCGCCGCCTGCGCCTGAACCCGCTGGACGATGCGGCGATGGCACGCGTATTGACTGAGATCGCGCCCAGCCTCGATCCGGACGAACGGGGACGGCTGATCACACTGGCGGAAGGCTCCCCCGGGCGAGCGTTGATCCTGGCGGAGGAGGAGGGGCTGAAGCTCGCCGCGATTGTCGACAAGCTGCTGTCCGACCTCCCCAACCTCTCGCCCACCCGCGCCCACGAAGTCGCCGACACCCTCGGCCGCTCCGACACCGGCTTCAGTACCTTCATGGACCTGCTGCGGGCGGGGATCGCCGCGGCGGTACGAGAGTCGGTGCGGGGCAGGGCGGACCCCGAGCAGGAACGGGTGGTGGCGCTGCGTCCGCTTGATGCCTGGGGCGAGGTGTGGCAGGGGCTGACCCGACTGCAGGACGAAACCGAGCGCTTTTCGCTGGACAAGCGCCAGGCGATCATCGCTGGGCTGGGCCTGCTGAGTGAAAAGACCTAGTGAAATCAATGACCAAAAATTTCTATATCACGACCCCAATCTACTATGTGAACGGCGCGCCGCATATCGGGCACGCCTATACCTCGATTGCGGCCGACGTCATGGCGCGGTTCAAGCGGCTGGACGGTTACGACGTCTTCTTCGTGACCGGCACCGACGAACACGGCCAGAAGGTCGAGAAGGCAGCCAGCGACGCCGGCCTCGACCCGCAGAGTTTCTCCGACAAGGTCTCCGCCGATTTCAAGGACATGGCGCGCGCCATGGGCGTGTCCTACGACGATTATATCCGCACCACGGAGGAGCGGCATAAGACGTCATGCGCCGAACTCTGGCGCCGGATCGCCGCGTCGGGCGACATCTATCTGGGGCATTATGAGGGCTGGTACGCCGTCCGCGATGAAGCGTTCTACGACGAAAGCGAACTGACCACCCGTCCGGACGGGACCAAAGTGGCGCCCTCAGGCGCGCCAGTGGAATGGGTGCGAGAGCCGTCCTATTTCTTCCGCCTGTCGGCCTGGCAGGACCGGTTGCTGCAATTCTATGAGGATCATCCGGACTTTATCGCGCCAACCTCGCGTCGGAATGAGGTACTGAGTTTCGTCAAAGGTGGCTTGCACGACCTTTCGATCAGCCGGACAACCTTCAACTGGGGCATCCCGGTGCCGGATGCGCCGGGGCATGTGATGTATGTCTGGCTGGACGCGCTGAACAACTATGTCACCGCCTGCGGGTTCCCTGACGAAAACGCGCCGCGCTGGAAATACTGGCCCGCCGATGTGCATTTCGTTGGCAAGGACATCATCCGGTTCCATGCCGTGTACTGGCCGGCCTTCCTGATGGCCGCCGGGTTGCCGCCACCTGTGCGGGTGTCCTCGCATGGCTGGTGGGTGGTCGAGGGGGAGAAAATGTCCAAGTCCCTGGGCAACGTCATCGAACCGCGCAAGCTGGTCGAGACCTATGGGCTGGACCAGATCCGCTACTTCCTGCTGCGGGAGAAGCCGTTCGGCGCCGATGGCTCCATGAGCCACCCGGCCATCGTGTCGCGGATCAATGTCGAGCTGGCCAACGATCTCGGCAATCTTGCGCAGCGGTCGTTGTCGCTGATCGCACGCAACTGCGACGGCATCCTGCCCGCAGCAGGCCCGCTGACAGAGGACGATATGGCCCTGCTGGATGCCGCCAACGCGCTACCTGACCTGGTCCGCGGCTGTATGGAACGACAGACCTTCCATGAAGCGTTGGAGGAAATCTGGAAGGTCATCCGGGCCGCCAACGGATATATCGATCGTCAGGCGCCCTGGGCCCTGAATAAGACAGATAAGCCTCGCATGGCTTTGGTTTTGCGGGTTTTGTGTGACGCGCAACGGGTTGTCGCGACCTTGTTGCAGCCATTCATGCCGGATTCCATGGCGCGGATGCTGGACCAGCTTGGTGTTCCGGATGAGGCCCGGTCTTTGGAGGCCTTGGCGGTTCCGTTGTCGGGTGGGGTTCAGTTGCCGGCCCCTAAGGGTGTGTTTCCTAGGTATGTGGATGCGGTGGCGTGAGGCAGGGCGGGGCTTCGCCCCGGACCCCACCAAGGGCGACGGCCCTTGGAACCGGATAATAGTGGAATGACACTCTTGGTTCGCGTCGCAACAGAATCGCATTCCAAAGGCCGCGCCTTTGGTGGGGTCCGGGGCAAAGCCCCGGCTCTCACTTCGAATCGCGTGAAGAAATCTAGGTAGACCACTGATGTTAATAGACTCTCACTGCCACCTGGACTACTTCACGCCCCAGGAACTCCCTGCCGTCCTAGCTCGGGCCAAAGCCGCCGGCGTTGGCGAGTTGGTTACCATCGGTACCACCATGGCCCAGTCCCGGACCCTGCCCGCCATCACCGATACCAATCCCGACATCTGGTGCACGGTCGGCGTCCATCCCCACAATGCGGCCGGCGCCCCGATCCCAACCCCGGAAGACCTCGCCGAACTCACCAACCATCCCCGCGTCATTGGCATCGGCGAATCCGGCCTCGACTATTTCTACGACAAATCCCCCCGCGACGTTCAGGCCGAGAACTTCCGTATCCATATCCGGGCGGCCCGCCTGGCCGGACTGCCACTGGCCATCCATGCCCGCGACGCCGACGACGATATCGCGAATATCTTGCAGGATGAGCGGGATAGGGGAGGGGACTTCAGCTTCCTCCTGCACTGTTTCAGCTCCACCCGTGCCCTCGCCGAAGCCGCGATCGCCATGGGTGGCTATCTCAGTTTCTCCGGCATCCTGACCTTTCCCCGCTCTACCGAGTTGCGGGACATCGCGCGCGACATGCCGCTCGACCGGCTGCTGGTGGAAACCGATGCGCCCTACCTGGCGCCGGTGCCGTTCCGGGGCAAACGCAATGAGCCCGGCTGGGTCGCGCATACCGCCCGTGTCCTCGCAGAGGTTCGGGGCCTGACACCGGACACGACCGCCGAACTGACCACCGAGAATTTCCGGCGCCTGTTCCGCAAGACCGCATGAAGATCACCCTCCTCGGCACCGGTGGCTCCGCGGGCGTCCCCTTTGTGGGGGGGGCGGATGGCGCCGGCCACTGGGGTAAATGCGACCCGGCCGAACCGCGCAATCGTCGCACGCGGTCGTCGATCGTCATCGAGGGTCAGGACGGCCAACGCCTGCTGGTCGATACATCGCCCGACCTGCGGGCCCAGTTGCTGAGTTGCCGTATCCCGCGCGTGGATGCCATCCTGTTCACCCATGCCCATGCCGACCATATCGGTGGCATTGACGAGGTCCGGATCCTCAACCGAATTGTAAACCGTCCTCTGGAAGCCTTTGCAACACAAAAGACTTTGGACGAGGTGATCCGCCGCTTCGGCTACGCGTTCGCCCCCTGGAAGCCACCAGGATTCTATCGCCCGGTGCTGGCCCCGGTCCCGGCCGAAGCCGGCGAGACCATCCGCGTCACCGGGCTGGACGTTCGTCTGTTCCGTCAGGGCCATGGGCGGATCGATACGCTGGGCCTGCGGATCGGGTCGTTCGGCTATTCGACCGACGTCGTGGAGCTAGATGAGGCGGCGTTTCAGGCCCTGGACGGCGTCGAGACCTGGATCGTTGGCTGCTTCCGCCGCTCGGAGCCGCACTGGACGCATGCGTGGCTGACCACAGTCCTGGAATGGGTGGATCGGCTGAAGCCCCGCCGCACCATCCTGACCCATATGAGCACCGAGATGGACTGGGCCTGGATGCGTGAGAACCTGCCTCCGGGGGTTGAGGGCGGCTATGATGGGATGGTCGTGGAGATCTGAAACGCGTCGAATCGAACCACGCGTCACGATCCACATTTAACGTATCATTCACAGAACATTACGGTTGGTGCGACCGGGTCGTGCAATTGTGCCGACATACGAAGTCTGGCAGCCAAACCGCGCGGTCTCAGCCTTACCTACCCAAGAGCGCGTTTACCCTGATTTGAAACGGAGAACGCGCTCTAACAGCTTGTTTCAGAGCATGATTCGCGGTCTGATACGTGTCTGCTCAGCCCAATCATGGTCAAGCCGGAGCAAGGGAGAGGGCAAGCGCGGATTGGTCTGCCCGGGTCCGGAAAACCTCCGGGCATCGCGTGAACACGAACATGTCGGGGAAAGCGATTCTGAACATGGAAACCCGTCGCTCGTTCCTGCGTTTTGCAACCGCCGGCTTCGGAGCCCTGGCTGCCGGGGCAACGTTCCCGTCGATCGCCGCCGATGCGACGCCCCTGGTTGATCGCGTTGTGACGGCTTGCCGGCGTTTGGCGCCGCTTGGGTGGCGGTCGTTACTGCTGGCTGTCACCGGCGGGGAGCTTGACCTGGATGCCGCTGACCTCGCGGCCCGTCTGACCCAGCCACTGGGCCGGATCGACCGGACGGCGCCCGGGTTCGGCGATTTCGACATCTCGGCCACGCGCGCCATCGAGCCGCGGATCCCCGAGCGCAGCCTGTTGTATCACGCTTTCGCCGCGCCATCCGTCGTCACCGACCGTAACGGCGTGCTCCTGAGGGGTTTTCCGACTCTCGCCGAGATCCAGGCAGTGGAGGATTTCGTCTACGGCGTCGTCCCGCCGTCGATGGAGGAGTTGCGCGCGCGGGCGGGCGGCTATCGGCTGGGCCTGGTCGTCTTCGCGACCCAGTACCACAACGCACCCGATTCCGTGCATGGACACCACGCGCAGCTGTGCTTCAGCCGAGCGGGAATTGGGCGATTGGGCACGAGGCCGGCGCTGTATGATGGGAAGACGCGAAATTTCACCGCGACGTTCGAGAACGATCCGTTCCAGTTCCGCGTCGTCCCGCGCCGTTACGCCGCCTATATCGCGGCGCAGGTGCCAGGGACCTGGAACAGCTTTGGACCGCAGGACCGCCTGCCGGACGACGACAAGCGGCTCTTCTGGGTGCCTCTGCACAAGTTGTTTTCCGGCAAGGAGTGCATTCGCGGCCTCGATCTGAACGTAATGTTCGAGCGCGGCCTGCGGAATGACGAAATTGCGATGTTCCACCGCTTCCTCGCGCTGCGCGGCATGCAGACCGAGTATCGCGGCCACGTGCTGGAGGAGTACCCGTTCACCATCAAGGACAATCGGATCGGTTCCCTCTCCGACCCGGATCTGTTCGGGGCCGGCGTGCTCACGCCTCGGCATCAGCCGATCATCGAGGTCGCCAAATACGACAAGAAGGATCTGACCTTCCGGGTGGATGGCCGCTACACATCCCAGCCGGAGAACCTGCAACTCGCGTCACTGCAGGTGCTGCCGGCAGCAGGGTGGTCCAATGTGCCGCGCTATATGAACGACGCCCAGCAGGACACTCAGAGACCCGCGCCGGAATACGTCAATATCCGCCATCGCGTGAACGACGACGGGACGATCACCAACCTGAACCATGAGCCCGACCTGATCAAGATCATCAACGAGGGTGGGTACAACACGCTGCATTACGTCGACGGCGCGGGGGATGGCTGGGTGAAGGCGACCTGCAAGGAACTGAACGGCGCCCTGGAGGAGAATATCCCCGCCTATTGCATGATCGGCTTGCCGGATTTCTTCCCCAAGGTGAAGCAACGCGACCTGATGCTGTGGTGGACGCATACCGTGCCGGAGCCGGTGCGCGCCGCCCTGTGGGTCGTTCCGCCAAAGGCCTTGTCGCAATCCCGTCTCGCCGCGAACATCACCTTGCCGATCGGCTTCAGCATCGACGACGATAGCGTGCCCGCCATCGTGACCGAGCCGCGTGCCACCCTTGGCCCGGTGCAGCAGCCAAACGGCGCACTCATGACCGAGAAAACCGGATTGCCGGATGGCTCCCCCGGCCTGTTCGATCCGGGGTGGGACACCAGCCAGGGCATCTACTTCTCGGACAAGGACGGCCCGCTGCAGAAATTTCTCGCCGGCTATGGCCTGGGCTCTCCGTTCATAGAGGACGCCAAACTCTGCGCGGCCCTCGGCGCCTATTGGCCCGGTGTGGCCCCCGATGCCACCCGCTCCTTTGCACCGGATAAGCAGATTGGCGGCATGCGCTACCCCTATCCGACGATCGCCCCGTTGACCGACGAGGAGGTGGGGATCGTTCCCAGCCCGCGCTACGGCAAACGGATGCCGTGGGATGGGGTGCCGGGCCCGACCGTGGTGGACGGCCAGTTCCGCTACGCCGAGTACATGGACGCCTGGCGCACCGACTATATCGACCTGCTCGGCACCATGACCGCGGCCTTGACGTCCTTGATCGATGCGGCGGAATACAAGGCCCGGATCATGGCCATGGCGGCGGTGTATTGGAGCCTCGGCATCCACGATCCGGACTTCAAGGACGATCCCAAGAGCATGGGGAAGGACGCCCAGACCGCGCCGCAAAAGATCGTGGCCGCCAAGGCGACCTGGGCCGTCCTGTCATTTCGGACTCTACCGGAGCCTGACGCGGGCATGACCGAGGCCTGGCAGCAGGTTGGAAGCCGGATCGCCCCGGGTCCCTATTACCGGTTCCACGTCTTTCGTTGGGGCGATCAAGTCCCGGCACCGAACGACATGTACAAGGTGCGCGTCCAGATGCTGGAAGAAGCCGTCGCCTATGTCGCGGGAACCAAGGTCTTGCTGCAACGCGACGGGGGATCATGGACGCTCGACACTTCGATGCCGACGTAGTCGTGGTCGGCGGTGGGCCGGCAGGAGCCGCCGCCGCGATCGCCTGCGCCATCCGCGGCCAACGCGTCATGCTGATCGAGCGTGACCGGTTCGTCCGGGAGCGTCCGGGAGAGACGCTCCATCCCGGCGTGGAACCATTGCTGGCGCAACTCGGCCTGGCTGACCGCCTGCACAGCGTGGTCGGCGCGCGCCATGACGGGATCTGGGTTGAGTGGGGCGGCCCGCCGCGGTTCGAAGCCTTTGGCAGCGACGAAACCGGCCCCTGGAGCGGCTTCCAGGTCTGGCGCGCTGATTTCGATGCCTTGCTGTTGAGCCGAACGGGGGAGGTTGGCGTGGATGTGCGCCAGCCAGCGACGGTTTTGGGGCTCTTGAGCTCCGGCGGAGTCAGGACGGATTTCGGCGACGTCGCGGCCCGCATGCTGGTCGACGCCACCGGCCGGAGTCGCTGGTTGGGCCGGTTGCTGGACATCGGGAGTTCAGCCCATTCCCCTCGCCTGCTCGCCCGTTATGGCTATGCCGAGGGGGCCTGTCCCGCCCGTGATGCGGCGCCGGCCCTGGTCGGCGACGCCGGCGGCTGGACCTGGACGGCTCGGGTCCGTCCGGGCACCTATCAGTGGACCCGCTTGTGCCTGGACGGGACGCCAGACGGTGGATGGGTGCCTGAAGAATTCCGCGGGCTGACCGCGACCACCCCGCCGCGGGGCGCTGACGTGACCTGGCGACTGGCGGCAGAGACCGCACGTCCGGGTTGGTTCATGGTGGGCGATGCAGCAGCAACGCTCGACCCGACGTCGTCGCATGGCGTGTTGAAGGCGCTCATGTCGGGGATGATGGCCGGGCACCTGATCGCGGCGGTGCTGGACGGCAAGGCCCCCGCGCAAGAGGCCGCCCAAGCCTATCACGACTGGATCGCCGGCTGGTTCCGGACCGATGCCGTTCGGTTGGCGGCGTTCTACCGCGACCTTGGCATGCCTGGGTTCGCCCCAGTCGCGGGCGCGTCTGTCGGGCAGACGCGCCCTTGATCGCTCCTACCCCTCATCCGTCGCCAGTTCCCGCCGCTTCTGGTTGAACATCGGCAACAACGGCGACACCAGGAGAAGCACGGCCAGAATCAGACACGTCGCGGAAATCGGCCGCTCCAGGAAGAACATGAAATCGCCCTGGCTCAGGATCAGCGACTTCCGCAGATTGTTCTCCAGCATCGGACCGAGGACAAAGGCCAGTACCAGCGGGGCGGGCTCATAGCCGTATTTCTTCATCAGCCAGCCCAGAATGCCGAAGCCCAGCATCAGATAGATGTCGAACACCTGGTTGGAGACACTGTATGCGCCGATGACGCAGAACAGCAGGATCATTGGGAACAGGATCTTGTAGGGCACTTTCAGCAACTGCACCCACAAGCCGATCAGTGGCATGTTCAACACCAGCAGCATCACGTTGCCGATATACATGCTGGCGACCACGCCCCAGAACAGCGTCGGCTGCTGGATCATCAGCAGCGGCCCCGGCTGCACCCCATGCACGATGAATGCGCCCAGCAGCAGCGCCATCACCACGTTTGGCGGGATTCCCAACGTCAGTAGAGGGATGAACCCAGCCCCAGCCGCCGCGTTATTGGCGGTTTCCGGCCCGGCCACGCCCTCGATCGCACCTTTCCCGAAGCGTTCCGGCGTCTTCGACAGCTTCCTCTCCAGCGCATAGGACAGGAACGAGGCAATCACCGCGCCGCCGCCCGGCAGGATGCCCAGGAAGAACCCCAGCACCGAGCCGCGGGCAATCGGCCCCGCGCTTTGCTGCCAATCCTTCTTTGTCGGCATGATGCCTTTGACGTTGGCCTCGAAAATCTGGCGGTCGAGCTTCTGTTCGATGTTCACCAGGATTTCCGCGATCCCAAACAGGCCCATGACAATCGGCACCAGACCCAGGCCGTCGATCAACTGCATCTTGTCGAAAGTCAGGCGGGGCAGGGCGGTGATGCTATCGATCCCGACCAGCCCCAGTACGACGCCGAGGCAGGCCATGATCAGCGCCTTCAGGATCGATCCCTGGCTCAGCCATACCAGGATGGTCAGGCCTAGCACCATCAGGCTGAAATATTCCGCTGGTCCAAATTTGACCGCGAACATGGCGAGGGTAGGGGCCAGGAACATCAGACCGATCACCGCCAACGTCCCCGCGATGAACGATCCCATCGCCGCCATCCCCAACGCCGGCCCCGCTCGGCCTTGCCGCGCCATCTGGTAGCCGTCCAGGCAGGTGATGACCGAGGCGGCCTCGCCGGGGATATTCACCAGGATGGCGGTGGTGGAGCCGCCATACATCGACCCGTAATAAATGCCGGACAGCATGATGATCGCGGCTTCCGGGGTTATGTTGAAGGTGATCGGCAACAACAGCGACATCGCCGCGACCGGCCCGATCCCCGGCAGCACGCCGATCAGGGTGCCGATGAAGACACCCGCGAAGCAGAACATCAGGTTGATGGGCTGGAAGGCAACGCCAAGGCCGAGCCAGAGGCTTGAGAAGACGTCCATGGGTGCCTATCCGATCTCGAACATGCCGGTGGGGAGCTGCGTCCCCAGCCACGCAACGAACACACCCCAGGCCGCCGCCGTGGTGAGGAATGCGCCAGCGAGGGAAACGCCCCAGCTTTGCGGCTCTACCGTCTTGAACAGCACCACCAGCAGAACGAACGTCGTGATGACGAAGCCCAGTGTTTCCAGCAGCGCCGCGTGCACGACCAGCAACGCCACGACATAGAGTACCTTGCCCCACCGGGAGTCCTGGAAGACCGAACCCAGGCTGAAGGTCGGGCCGCTGCCAATCAGGCTGCCGATCAAAACGCCAGTCGACAATCCGGCCATGACCAGGCCGGTCCAGAACAGGATGAAACCGGACCCTGGGTTGGACGCGGTTCCAAGGTCGAGGGCGTAGCCTTCATGCGCGATATACCCTGCAACCGCCAACGCGATCACCGAAGTGACCGTGTCCGCCTTCAACCGCGTCATCCGTTGTCCCCCGCGTTACCCTTTCGATCCGTATGGCATGCTGGGAGGGGCGACTCAATTCGCCAATCGGATGCGCAACCGCATACAGCCCAGGTCGAACAACCTGGTCAAACCGCCCGATGTCCTCGGGCGCCACATCCCCCTTGCCAGGCATCGCGCCCGCACCGTATTCCCCGCCCTGAAAAGCAACACGATGGAACGGGTTGGAGGACAGGGAATGGGTCGCACGGTGCGCCTTGGGTGGCTTGCGTTCGGTATGGTGATGGCGACGGTAGCGGGGCTTTCCACCCCAGTCCGGGCGGCCGATTTTCCCACGAAACCAGTGACACTGATCGTGCCGTGGCCAGCGGGAGGCGCCACCGACCGCCATTTGCGTGTGCTCGCCGAGGCCGCGAGCAAGCATCTCGGCCAGCCGATCGTGATCGACAACAAGCCTGGCGCCTCGGGCACCTTGGGCGCGGCAACCATGGCCGCGACCGCCAAGCCTGACGGCTACACGATCGCGCAGTTGCCCATCACCATCTTCCGCCTGCCCTACATGCAGAAAGTGTCCTTCGATCCGACGAAGGACTTCTCCTTCATCATCCACCTGACCGGTTACACCTTTGGCACCGCGGTCAATGCCAACTCGCCGTGGAAGACCTGGAAGGAACTGTTGGATTATGCCCGGGCCAACCCTGGCAAGATCCGCTACGCCACGCCCGGCACCGGTTCCACCTTGCACATCACGATGGAGCAGATCGCGTTGCAGGAAGGCCTGAAATGGACCCAGGTGCCCTTCCGCGGGGAGGCTGAGATGACGGCCGCACTCCTCGGCGACCATGTGGAGGCCGCGGCCGGCGGCACCGGGATGGGTCCGCTGGTGGATGCCGGCAAGTTCCGCATGCTGGTGGTGTGGACGGAAAAGCGATCCCCCCGCTTCCCGGACAGCCCGACCCTGGTGGAGGAGGGTCAGAAGATCATTTCGGCCTCTCCGTATGGTCTGGCCGGCCCCAAGGGCATGGACCCCAAGGTTATCAAGGTGTTGCACGACGCATTTCAGAAAGCGATGCAAGATCCGTCGCATTTGAAAGTGCTGGAGGACCTGTCGCAGCCGATGGTCTACCTGAACAGCGAGGACTACCGCGCCTTCGCCATGAAAATCATCGCCGAGCAACAGGAGTTGATCGCTCGGCTGGGGCTGGCGAGCAAATAAGGGCGTGAACCCGGGCGGCGGGGAGGGCGCATGACGCGCCATGTGCCCAGTTGGGCGCCCCGTTGGGCGCCCCGTTGGGACTGGTTGAAGGAAGGGTCTGGCAACGTGTGTGTTGGTCGGACCGGTGCCGATCGACAGCGCCCTGGCGTACCGAACCGCATCAGGCCGAGGAGGGTCAGGCCAACGGGAATCAGGGCGGCGGAGACTGATCCGGTATCTTCCAGGGGCGCCACCCCGGAATCACGATGACAACGGGCGTCCAGAGCAGGCTGAAGGAGCGGTTGGCCCGGATATCCATCGCTAACGGGTCCCCGGAATTGCCGGGTCTTCTTGCGATACCATAGCAGCTTCCATTGACCGGCGCGCGTATAGGCATCGGACGATGTGCTGTATTCGAATTGCCGGTCCTTGTCGTCCTTGACGTTGACCGAGCCGACACCGGCGGCGAAACCGCGCTGGGAGCCGCCGGACATTTTCCCGGACAACCCGAACTCGAACCACGGCGAAGGCCGGCGCGGCATTGCGTCCAGCAGCACGCGCGCATCGTCCACCGGGAATGTGGAGTCATTGCCGTAGATCAGCCGGTCCACGGTTGCCGCGATCAGGAACCGATCGATCGGAGGCTGACTGTCCTTGGGCATGGGCTTGGGTTGCCACGGACGGTGTGCCTGGGGCAAGCGGAAGGTCAGTCGCTGGCGAAGCGGATTTTATTTAACATAATATACATTATGCGGCTTAAGGCGCACACGCAGCGGTGAGATGACGCAATTGTGAAAGGTTGTGGTGACACTTCCGGGTTTCAGGGTTCCGCGCGCCCACCCAGCCCCACCAGCGCCCTCTTCGCGCCGGCGGGGCTTCCCGCATGCTAGTCAGAGACCGTTCAGGCCGCCGGCATACGATGCAACGCGCACAGCTTGTTGCCGTCCGGGTCGCGAAGATAGGCTAGATACATGGAGCCGCCCGGACGCACGCCCGGCGGGTCTTCGATCGATGTACCGCCATTCGCAACGCCCGCCGCATGCCAGGCTGCGGCTTGCTCGCCGCTGGCCATGGTGAAGCCGATGGTGCCGCCGTTGGCATGCGTGGCGGGCTTGCCATCGATGGGCGGGCTCACCAGGAACACTCCGCCGTTATGCGCGTAGATCAGGCGCCCCTTCGCGTCCTGCACCCCGGCCTTGCCGCCAATTGCGCCAAACACGGCGTCGTAGAAGGTCTTCGATCGGGCGATGTCGTTGCTCCCGACCATAACGTGGCTGAACATGCTGTCCGCTCCCTGAGAAAGTCACACGAGACCTCTGTCTCTGCTCCCTCACCAGACCACGGTTTCGAGGCTGGGAAAAGAGCCACCCCCCGTTCTCTCTGGACGTCACCGGCTGTGACCGCGGGGAAGACGATCACGTTCGAATAGCGCCCCGCGCCCAACCTTTTCGACAGGCATGCCGCCCAGCCGGCGACCGTGTCCCCGCTGCTGATATTGGCCCGCACCAGGCCGTCGATCACGCAGGTCGGTGACACGTGGATTGCCATCCTGGCGGGCATCCTTATCCAGCAGTTTTCATTTTGGCCTGGAGCCGTCTCATCCAAGCCCACCCGTCTCTGATCCGTCCGACCGGTCTCGAAAGCAGTCTTTTGCCCAATCCGCGTGCAATCATGAATGACAGGGTTAATCGCATGGAACCGGAACAATACCCCCCGAGTCCCGCATTGCTCCGTAACGAAATGCCCCCTTATCCGCGCCTGGTCGGAACGGGTTACTGAAAATCCATATTTGAAGTAGAATCTCAAGAGTGCCGATAAATGGTGTTATATCAGAGAGTCACAACGCAGTCCGAAACCTGAAACTGAGCTTCGGCGAAAATCGCCAACTGCCAGTCTCGCGCTAAATTAACCATTCGGGGTTTTTGTTAACCATCGCCCAAAATCCAGGCAAAACACCATCGACCTGACGGTTTTGACCGCCAAAACCCGTATGTTACCGCCGAAATCCACTTTTCACTTGCCACCGATACCGTGCCCGGCCTAGAACAAAAAGCAAACAATCGGCCGCTTCCGTTGCCCCAGGATCCCTCCACCACCCCAATGATCCCCGCTTCGAACATCAAAATCGCACACCCACAGTCGAAAACGGTGCGATGAAACCGGGGCAAGGCCGAGCATGACAAGGAGAATGCCGCATTTCGCCATGATGGGAACTGCTGCATGCTTACTGTGCCATTTGATTTCCTGGTCGAGGTCGGGAACCGTGAAAACCTCGGCCAGTTGGACGCCGCTGTAGCCCTTGATTCGCGCGATGAGGTCGTTGGGCGATATGGCAGACTTGTCCCAAGCGCTGCCGCGAACGGCCACTGACCTTGCATCCTGCCCGCGGGAGCGTCTATCCGCCGTCATGCCCCAGACCGACCACTCGGCCGAAGCCGAACTCCGCCGCCTGATCGACATCATGGCCGCCTTGCGTGACCCAGCGACGGGTTGCCCGTGGGACAAAGTGCAGGATTTCGACACCATCGCGCCCTACACTATCGAGGAAGCCTATGAGGTCGCGGACGCCATCGCCAAACGCGATGTCTCCGCCTTGTCGGACGAATTGGGCGACCTGCTGTTCCAGGTCGTCTATCACGCCCGCATGGCTGAGGAAGCCGGACATTTCGCCTTCTCGGACGTCGCAAAAACCATCAGTGACAAGATGATACGGCGTCACCCTCATGTATTCGGCGATGCCGCCGCGCGGGACGCTGCGTCCCAGACCATGGCCTGGGAGGCGCAGAAATCCACCGAACGCGCCGCTCGCCAGGAAACCGGAGCGCTGGCCGGAGTGCCGACCGCCCTGCCCGCTTTGACCCGGGCCGCCAAGCTGACCTCCCGCGCATCCCGCGTCGGCTTCGACTGGCCGGATGCCGAGGCGGTCCTGGACAAACTGGACGAGGAAATCGCCGAACTGAAAGCCGAACTGGCTGAACGGGATGCGGAACGGCTGAAGGATGAGGTGGGGGATCTGCTGTTCGTGCTGGCCAACCTGGCGCGCAAGCTGAACCTGGACCCGGAGACCTGCCTGCGCCATGCCAATGAGAAATTCTCCCGTAGGTTCAATGCGATGGAGCATGATTTTGAGACAAAAGGGCAGTCCGTTGCGGGCACGCCCCTCGATGTCCTGGAGGCAGGCTGGCAGGCCGTGAAGAGAGCGGAGAAAACCACATGACCGAACCCGAATGGCGCCGGCTGAACCGGGCAAACTGGGACGAACGGGCAAAGATCCATGTCGGCGCACCCAGGCATTACAACCAAAGCCGGCTCCGCGCTGGCAGCGCTCGGTTCGGCACGGTCACCTCGGACGTTCTGGGGCCGGTGGATGGGCAGAAAATTCTGCATCTTCAGTGCCATTTCGGCATGGACAGCCTGATCATGGCGCAGCAGGGCGCCCAGGTGGTCGGCGTGGATTTCTCTCCGGTCGCGATCGAGGCCGCGCGCAAACTGGCCGCCGAACTGGGATTGGCCGATCGCGCCCGGTTCGTGGAATCTGACGTCTACGACGCTCCGGCGGCGGTCGGCGATCCTGGCGGCTTCGACCGGGTCTTCGTCTCCTGGGGCGCGTTGTGCTGGTTGCCGGATGTCGGAGCCTGGGCCAAGGTGGTGGCACAGGCCCTTCGCCCGGGCGGGTACCTTGCGCTGGCCGAGGCGCATCCCGCGGCCTATGTGTTCGACAGCCGAACCGCCACGCCTGACGGGATGCCGGGATGGTACGCGCCCTATCTCGGCCGCGAGGGGATGGCCGAGGACGATCCTAGCGATTACGCCGATCCGGACGCGCGGTTGGTCAACTCGAAGACCATCCAGTTCCTGCATCCTTTGTCCGACGTTGTCATGGCGTTGATCGATGCCGGGCTGCGTTTGGACAGGCTGACGGAGCATGATTCGATCGTGTGGGAGATGTTTGCCAACCTCGCCGGCAACGACCGGGACGGTTATCGGTGGCCGGACAAACCCTGGCTGCCGCTGTCCTATACAATCCGCGCCAGTCGTCCCCTCAACGATCCTCGTCCTACTGGCCTCCCTTGACCGCAACCGTCCTTGGCGCACATTTCTGCCCCTCGCCAAGGAGAGTTCCGCACATGAGCACAGGCCCCCTCGCCCGCTTCCGGGTCATCGATCTGACGCGCGTGCGCGCCGGCCCCACCTGCGTGCGGCAATTGGCCGACTGGGGCGCCGATGTGGTGAAGATCGAGGCGCCGGAGGGCGATTCCGGCCTGGGCGGCGAGCGGCACGGCCCGGATTTCCAGAACCTGCACCGCAACAAGCGCAGCCTGACCCTGAACCTGAAGGAACCGGACGGGCTGGAGGTGCTGAAGCGCCTGGTCGCCAAGTCCGACGTGGTGGTGGAAAACTATCGCCCCGACGTGAAATTCCGCCTGGGCGTGGATTACGAAAGCCTTGCGAAGATCAATCCGCGGCTGGTCTATGCCTCGATTTCCGGGTTCGGTCAGGATGGGCCGTATCGGGACCGGCCGGGATTCGACCAGATCGCGCAGGGCATGGGCGGGCTGATGTCGATCACCGGCTTGCCCGGCCAGGGGCCGGTGCGGGTGGGCATCCCGGTCGCTGACCTCACCGCCGGCATCTTCGCGGCCATGGGCATCCTGATCGCCCTGCTGGAGCGCGAAGAATCCGGCAAGGGCCAATGGGTCCAATCGTCCCTGCTGGGCGCGCAGATCGCCATGCTGGACTTCCAGGCGGCGCGCTGGACCATCGCCAAGGAGGTGCCGGAGCAGGCCGGCAACAACCATCCGACCAGCATCCCGACCGGGGTGTTCCAGACCGCGGACGGCTATATCAACATCGCCGCGGCCGGCAACGACATCTACCACAGGCTGTGCAAGGCGTTGGACGCGATGCATCTGGCCACCGACCCGCGCTACACCACCGGCAAGGCCCGCTCGGACAATCGTGACGCCTTGAACGAAACGATCGAGGCGATCACCAAGGGCCGCACCTCCGCCGACTGGATTGAGCGGCTAAACGCTGCGGGCGTGCCTTCTGGGCCGATCTACAAGATGAACGAGGTGTTCGACGATCCGCAGGTGAGGCATCTGGGAATTGCCCGGACGGTCAACCACAAGGTGCTGGGGGACATCGAGGTCATCGGTCAGGCGATCGAACTCAGCCGCACGCCCTGGTCGATCCGCAGCGCGACGCCGGAAGCTGGGGAGCACACGGACGCCGTGCTGGGAGAACTGGGCTACAGCGCCGCGGAGATCGAGGGGTTGCGAGGCCGCAAGGTGGTGTGACCCGTCCCTCATGCTCGTGGCCGGCGTCGCGGACAAGGCGGCGGCCGGCGCCGTTTCCACGACCGGGTCCGGATGATCGCGGATCGGACGGCCGAGCGGATGGCAATGAAGGCGGCCATGCACCGGTGAAGCTCATGCAACCGCCTCGCGACGTCCTGGTCGCGCGAGGCTGATCCGCACGCTTCAGTCGTGGAAACCCGGTCAGGTTCAAGCAGATACGCAGCGGGGCATGGGCGGGTGACGCCCCATCATCCTGAATTAGGTAGTTGAAGGCTAACCCTTTGAAATAGCAGCGTCATCGTCAACTGCTCTGGTGTTGCATCAAAGCTAAGATTCCGACGTTATATCAACGCGATCAGGTCGGTTTTGGCAGGAAACTGCCGAATTTAGGATCATGGTACCGTGTGGGATCAGGTCTCGTCGGTGGTCAGTGAAGCGGGCTTCGCGGGTGCCGGCTCGGTGTGCGGCGGGGGCTGCTCTGCCGTCTGCTCAGGCCCCTCCGGTATGAGCTTCACCGGGCGGCCGGCGGACGACGGAGGCGCCTGAACGGTCGAAACCCCCGGTGTGGCCGTGGCGCCCGGTAGAGCCTCCTGCCCCGGCAACGTATAGTCCGGCACCACCCGTGCCTGCGTGCCAGCGATCACCAGTACCTTCATGTGCAGCGGCAGAGGGGTCGGGTCCTTTTGCGTCACGCTCACAAGTTCGTCATTGCCCTTGCGGACGATATACTCGAAGGCCTTGGTATCCGCCGCGATCTGTTCGGCCGCGACCCCGGCCAGGCCGCCGACCAGGCTGCCCCCCAGGGCACCGAATGCACTCGTCGGGCCGCTGCCCATTTGCGCACCGGCCAACCCGCCGGCCGCCGCGCCGGTCACCCCGCCAACCGCACCGGACGAGGCAACCGTGACCGCCCGCACGCCGATGATGGTGCCCTGCTCCACTTTGTTGGCTTGCTGGACGGCGCTGGTGGCGTAGGTGTCGGGGGAGTATTTGGGACCGCATGCCGCGAGGGCGGCAACGAGCGGAATGACGAATGGGAGTCTGACGTTCAAGGCCCGGCCTTTCGCGTGGGGGTTCAAGGGCGGGGCTTCGCCCCGGACACTACCAGGGACTTAGCCAGCCCCCGACCAAGTGGCAGAGCCCTGGGTCGGGGGGCCGTGACGGGAGCCCCACCCTTCCTCACTCCACCAAATTACGCCTCGCCGCAACCGCCTTCGCCGCACGTGCGAGCACCTGCATCGCCGCGAACCGCTCGGTCCGAGCCGGAACCAGGGTCGTGCCATGATCCTCCGCCGCCAGTACCATCGGCGTCATCAGGCTCGTCGCCCTCACCCGTGTGTCGACCGTGCTCGCTCGGCATGGCGACAGCACCTGATCTCCCCGGCAATGCTCCTTTTCCAGCAGCCGCAACGCCCCACGCCGACATCTGCTCACGCCGGGGGAGATCAGGGGCCACGGATCTGACGCATCGCCTCGGCAACCTGGTCGGGCGATGCACCGATTGTCCGGGCGTGCGGACGTGCAGTGGCGAACGCGACGATCAGGACGATTTCATCAGGTCGTGGCGCGCCTGGAATCGACACCTCCATCGCGTCCATCGCGTCGTAGTTCCAGGCATCTTCGGCGCCGCCGAAGATCAGATCGATCGCGGCCCCGGGTTGCGCGACCTTTTTCGTGCCCGGGATCAGGGCAGGACCCGCGCGCAGCCCCTGGCGCATCGCGAGGCCCAACCGCGCATGGATCATCGCCGCGCCATGCTCGCGGTCTCCGTTGATGCCGACAATCACCCCCTTGGAATAGGCGATCGGCGGCCGTTCGGGCGGAAATCGGTCCAACGCCCGGGCGGTCAGTTCGGCGCCGACCTCAACGGAGATTTGCGTCAGTTCCGTCAATTCGCTGTCGGAGGCGGATCGGCGGGCAGCATAGGGATTGGCCAGAACGGCGCAGGCCGCGACCTGACGTGTGCAGGGGACGATAGGATAGCCGGTCTCGATGCGGGTTTCTCGTTCTATGACAACGATCTGGCGGATATTGGTCACCTCGGCTCGGCCCTTCTGCATGCGGCGACCATGCTATGACGGTTTCGGTGGTCTCACCACCAGGGTTCCCCGCATCCGATTGAATGGGCGGGCGGATCTCCCTGACCGGGTTCGGCGAGCCACTCTGGCGGTCTGTCCTGGCGCCTCACTTCGTGTGATACGCCGTTCGACCCGGACACGCTCTATGCGCACCCGGCATTGACCTGGCGGCACGACGCGGCAAAGGCCTCGGAAACGAACGGTGGCTGTTTGTACAACCCCTTCATCCAACTTGCGAGCATGCAGAGTTCCTCAAGCCGCAACACCTCATCCAGCGTGCCATCCGGAAAGGCCACCTGGAAACTTTCGGCGATGATCTGTAGCAGGGCTTCCACCTGCTCGATCACCAGGCCGCAATCGGTTTCCAGAACGGCGGTGCGGACCAGGATTGCCTCATCGACATCGTACTCATCGCGGATCAGCTTCACGATCCAGCGGAACATGTTCATCCAGTTCTTCACATCGTCGATCGGCCGTGACATCGCGCGCCTTCCCTTGGGGGCGGCGGGATTGTGCCCCCGAAGCGTTCCCGGATGGTTAATTTCAAATATCGTCGTGTGCGGGAGGTCGCTTTTCAGTCGGTCGCACGCATCTTTTCGGCGTCAGGCACCCGCCCGGAGCTGTTGTGCGGTGCTTCAGCATCCATCCGAGATCGTTGCTCCTGGCGCCCGCGCCCCACCCCGGCCCGCGGCCAAGGTCACGTAGGGACGAAACGGTCCCCGCCACGCGGACGGAACGCCCGGAACCACCATGGATGCCACCAGCAATGCCACCCGCTTCGATGCCGGTGCCGCTCGGATCGAGCACCATAACCAGCGTCGTCCCTCCGACGGGCGGCCTCCGCGGATCAGTTCTCGCCCGACCACCCAGGCGGCATCCGCCTCGGCCCTGTGGCGTAAGGCCACCAACTGCTCCCGGGTCAGTCGGTTGGCCAGGTCCGGCACGGTAAACACAGCATCCAAGCACATCCGGAACGCCTCGGGGTCCGTCGCTCGACTCGCGTAGGCACCATCGGGACGCTCCCGCACCAACAACAGCGGCGCCCGTGTGCGCACCCTGGCGAATTCGCCCTGCAGGGCCACGCGTGTCCAATACTCCCAGTCCTCCCCGAACGTCAGATCCGTCCGGAACAGGCCTGCCCGCCGCACCGCCTCGGCCCGGATAAGCAGGTGTCCGCCATTCACATAGCGATTGCGCACCAGCAAGCGCTCCAGCACATCGCCCTCGGGCGGACGTGCGCCGGCATGAAGCGTCCCCACCGGATCGACCCTGGCCCAAGGCGCCGCGGCGGCGACGGCCCAGGGCGCATCGTCCAACGCGTGCGCCAACCCCGCCAGGGCAGTGGGCGCCAGTACATCATCGGCATCCAGAAACAGCACGCTGTCGCCATCGAGCAACCCGATGCCCAGATTGCGCGCGGCGGATACGCCGGCGTTGCCCTGTGTGACCAGTCGCACGCGTGGATCGGAGAAAAATCCCACCACATCGCCAGTCCCGTCCGTGGAGCCGTCATCGACAACAACCATGGACCAATCCGCATGGGTCTGCCGCAGGACCGATCGGACCGTGTCGCCGATGAAGCCTGCGCAATTCCAGGCAGGCGTGACAATGTTGATGTGCACGACAACACCGAAGCCAGAGACGGGAGGTCCGATCAGATAGGCCCAGGTTATGGAGATTCGGTTAACAGAAGCCATGATCCCTGATCGAAACGCCGCGGGTCGGGGACACGAACACCGGTTTCCCCAACGGCCACATCTAAAAAAAGATTAACCACCGCCGCCTTTTCAGCCACAAGAGTACCAGCCACCCTGACATTGATGCGCATCGTGTTTCGAGGATTCACCCGATTGTTCGCCGCCATCGGCATACTCATCTTGCTCCTGGCGGTGCTGATCGGCGCCGCCCTGTGGCTGACCTTGCCGCGCGGCAATCAGCAGGCACGCATTCCCGGCCTGTCCGCCCCGGTCGAAATCAGCTTCGACCAGGATGGCGTTCCCCGCTTCCGCGCGACAACCGAGCGCGACGCGGTCGCCGTCCTCGGCTACCTGCACGCGCGCGACCGCATGTTCCAGATGGAGTTGATGCGTCGCGCGGCGTCGGGACGCCTGTCGGAGATCGCGGGCGCGATCACCTTACCGATGGACCGCTCCATGCGCACCATGGGGTTGCGCCATCGCGCCGCGGCTGATTTTGCCGCGCTGCCCGACGACGCCCGCGCCTTGCTGGAGGCATACGCCACCGGCGTGAACGCGCGCATCGAAGCCCGCGGCCGCTTCATCGCGCCAGAATTCCTGGTTCTGGGTCGTCCGGAACCCTGGCTCCCGGTGGACAGCCTGCTCTGGGCCAAAACCATGGGACTGTGGCTGTCGGCGAACTGGCGGACCGAACTGTCCCGCCTGGCCCTGGCCGGCCGGGTGCCGCAACAGATGATCGACGAACTCTGGCCGCCCAAGGACCAAGCGGGCCGTCCGGAGGTTTCCCTGCCAACGCCCGCGGATTTAACGGAAGCAGCGGGGAAACTCGCCGAGGTGCTGCCGAGCTTCCCGGGAGCTTATTCGATGCCTGGGTCGGCGTCGAATGAGTGGGCGGTGGACGGGCGCCATACCGAAACCGGTGCCCCTCTGCTTGCCGGCGACCCGCATCTGGTACTCAGCTTCCCGGGGATCTGGTATCTGGCCAGAATCGAGCTTCCCGACCGGGTTCTGGCGGGTGCCACCGCGCCCGGCGTGCCCGCCCTGGTCATGGGCCATAACGGACATATCGCCTGGACCTTCACCACGACCGGGGCAGACGTGCAGGACGTGTTTGTCGAAACCGCGGCCGGTCCTGGGATGTATGAGACTCCGGATGGGCCTCGGCCATTCATTGTCCGGGAAGAACGCATTGCCGTCCGCGGCCAGCCGACCGAAGTCCTGACCATCCGTGAAACCCGCCACGGCCCGGTGATGAGCGATCTGAGGCAAGGACCCGGCCCCATCCTGGCCGTCGCGATGGGCAATCTTCAGGTTGGCGATACGGCCGCGGCCGGACTGATGGCGCTCAATCGCGCTCGGACGATGCGAGAAGCGGGTAACGCCGCGGCCATGATCTCCTCGCCGGTGCAAAACCTGCTGGTCGCCGACCGGCAAACCATCGGCCTGTTCGTCACCGGTCGTATTCCGATTCGACGCGCCGGGAAGGGAACCAGTCCGGTGCCGGGGGATGGCTCGCATGACTGGGTCGGCTGGGCTGAGGGGGACCGGCTGCCTCGCACGATTGCCCCGGATAGCGGGCGCCTGGTGAATGCCAATGATCGCATCGCACCGCCCGATTTCCCGGTCTTCCTCGGTCGTGACTGGTTCGGCGACTGGCGCACACGTCGCATCCGCACCCTGCTGGACGCGACGCGGCGCCACACCGCCGCCGGCTTCGCCCGCATGCAAGCGGACGTGACGAGCACCTTCGCCCAACAAATCCTCCCGACCCTGCTGGCGATAACGCCGCCGGGGGAGGCCGAAGCCCGCTTGCATGCCCTTCTGCGTGGCTGGAATGGCACGATGGACAGCGACGCGCCCCAGCCGCTGATCTTCAACGCCTGGGTAAGCCGGTTCTACCGCGCGGTGCTGAAGCAGGCTGGCGTTCCCCTGGAGCATGGCGGGCCGCGGTCGGATTTTGTCGCCTTCGTGCTGTCGGATGCCGGCAAGCACTGGTGTGGCGGCGACTGCACACAGATGTTGCGCGATGCCCTGGCGGAGACAGTGACCGAGATGACCGCGCGGTTCGGCGCCGATCCGACCGCCTGGCGCTGGGGGATCGCGCATCCCGCGGTGTTCGCCCATCCCTTGCTGCGGACCATCCCGATGATCGGCGGCCTGGCCACGTCCTCCATCGCCAGTCCCGGCGACGATACCACCGTCAACCGCGCCGGTCTGGACGCCCAATTCCACTCTGTCCACGGCCCGGGATTCCGAGGGGTCTACGATCTGGCGGATCTGGAACGCAGCCTGTTCGTCGTAACCCCCGGACAATCGGGAAATTTGCTCAGCCGCCATGCGCGGGATTTTCTCACCCGGTGGCGTGATGGTGCTACGATTACGCTGGCTGCCAAACCTGACAGCGTCCGCTCCATCACACGGATCGTGCCATGAGTTCCTCCGGCTACTCTCCCGACGAATATGAGATGACCCGAGGCGTGATCATGCGCCGTTGCCTGGCTTGGTGCGTGGACGCGGTGCTGATCTCCCTTCTGGTGTTCGGGCTGTGGTGGGCGATGGCCGCGATCGGCCTTCTGACCCTGGGGCTGGGGTTCGGGCTGATGGCCCTGCTGCCGTTCGTGCCGTTGATCTATCATCTCGTCTGCCTGATGGGTCCTGACAGTGCCACGCCGGGCCAGCGTCTGTTCGATCTGATCGTGCGCCGCGATCTGGATCTGGGACCTCCCACCCCGTTGCAGGCGGTGATCGCGATCGCAGTGTATTACCTGACCCTGGCAACCAGCGGGCTGCTGCTGGTCGTGGCACTGTTCACGACCCGGCAACGGACCTTGCACGATCTGCTGAGCGGTCTGGTCGTCGTACGACTGCATGCCTTTCGTGCGTTCAGCGACAACGCCCGCTTCTCCCAATTGACCCCGCCGTTCGGCTACGGGAACATGCCGCCACCCCCAACATCCGGATACCCACGGTCGGGTCCATGACCTACAAACAGCCCCGCCGCCCGCAGTTCTTCTACACCACCCCGCTGCCCTGCCCCTACGTGGCCGGGCGGGTGGAACGGAAGGTCGTCACCGAGATTACGGGACCGGAAGCGGAATCCCTGCACGACCGGCTGTCGCGCGCCGGGTTCCGCCGCAGCCACAACATTGCCTATGCCCCGGTTTGCCCGTCCTGTCAGGCCTGCATCCCCATCCGGATCCCGGTCAAGAACTTCCAACCCGATCGCACTCTGCGCAAAATCGTCAAGGCCAATGCACTGGTGGAGGGATTCGAGGTCTCATCCCGCGCCACGACCGAGCAATACCAGTTGTTCCAGCGCTACCAGCGGGTCCGCCACGGCGAAGGCGATATGGCGACCATGAGTTTCTACGACTACCGCGCGATGGTCGAGGATACGCCGATCGACACATTCATCGTCGAATTCCGCGACCCGGATGATCGCATGGTGGCCGCGTGCCTGTCCGACCGGTTGGGGGACGGTCTGTCGGCGGTCTACAGTTTCTTCGCCCCGGGTCTGGAGAAACGCTCACTGGGCACCTACACCATTCTGTGGCTGATCGAGCGAGCGAAACTGCTGGGGCTACCCTATGTGTATCTGGGCTATTGGGTCCCGGAGAGCCGGAAGATGGCCTACAAGGCGCGCTTCCGGCCAAGCGAGGTGCTGATCGGCGGGGCGTGGCGGATGCTGACCGAGCGTGACATCGCGGACGGGGAACCACTCGCCCCTGCGCTGGTCTCGGCGACGGCGGGATAACGCCGGCCGTGTCTTGGCATCGGCGGCGCAGGCTTGTCGCATTCGACCGAACCGCACGAGAAGCCTCGCCGACCGGCGATTGACCCCCCGCGGCATTTGCCGGATCCGACCTCGGGGCATGCGGCACTCGCGTCGTCTGTCCGAGGCGGGACGCGCGAGCGATGCCCAGGTTCCGCCAAGCCGTCTGTCTTGCAAGGCGCTGCAACCGGGTTCAGCCCGACGACATTCCCGGTCGTCCTCGATCACCCCGCCGCGGGGGACTTGGCGCGGATCAGAGTCAGAAGATCGCCGACGCTGCGCAAATTGTCGAGTTCGCGCGTCGACATCTTGATCGAAAAACGTTCTTCGACGGCCATGATGATCTCGATGTGCTTGAAACTGTCCCACCCTTCCACGTCGGCGGCGGTCAGGTCCAGGCGCAAGGTCAGGTCGTCGCGCAGGAATATTTCGCGGAATATTTCCGTCAGGCCGGCCAGAATTCTTTCGTCAATCATGCAGTCAGACCCGCTCGATGATGGTGAAGGTGGTAAATGGGGTGAAATGCCGCAGATCAAGTGCCGCTCGACTGCCGCCGTCGGGGGTTTCCCCGATAGTTGTGAACCCGAGCTTCTCGTAATGTTTTCGTACCATGGCGTTTTTCTTGGTGGGGACATAGTCGCCCAACAGCCGCCCGGCCCCCAGTCGCAGCGCCTCGGCGGCCAGGACATTGAGCGTGGCTTCCTCGACCTGCCGGCCGAGCACACGGCAGCTCATGAGCCAGGTGTCGATGAGAAAGTCGGCGGTGTTGGCCAGAAGCCGACCAATGGCGATGGCGATGATGCCGTTATCTCCGAAACGATCCAACAAACGGAGTTGCAGCCCGACGGCCCTAGGATCGTCCATCACCGCTTGCACCTCAACCTCTGTGTAGCGGCGGGTGGTCAGATTGAACTGGTTGGTCTTGTTAATGAGCTGCACAGTGCGGGCAAGCCCGACCCGGTCGAACGGGCGCCAGGTCAGCCGCATGTCCAGCCCGCGGAGATAGCTCTCCATGTCGGTGGCGGTTTCCTTCAGCGCGTCCCGTTGCAGGTTCCCCTGGTAATGCCTGGCGCGCGCATGGTCTTCATCGGTGATTGCCAGGGCCTCAAAATAGCCGGCATCGGCCATCAGGGTCGGCACCAACGCAGGGTCGTCCGGCACTTCCGGCACCGCCACCATCGGCAATTCCTGGCGCACCAGGTTCCGCTCGAACGGGTTGTCGTCCAGGAAAACCAGGCTATCGAGGCCAATGTTCAACTGCTGGGCGATGCGGCGGATATTGGTGGCCTTGTCGTCCCAGTTGGCCATGAAGCATGCGATATCGCCGCGCGTCAGCAGCATTTCCGGGTGTTTGTCGAAAACCTCGAGCGCATTCGCCGCATCGTTCTTGGAACAGACCGCCAGGATGACGCCCCGCCTGCCCTGCTCACGCGCATAATCCTGGACGGTGAGAAACCCCTCCCCGCTGGCGCTGCCCTGGCCGAGAACGATCCCCTCCAACCCATCATCACCGATGACGCCGCCCCAGAGCGTGTTGTCGAGGTCGAGCACCAGCGCCTTGAAACTGCGCCCCTGTTTGGCGGCCAGCAGACGGGCCACCAACTCGCCATAGAAGGGGGCGGCCGTCGGGATGACCTCTTGCTTGCTGCGATGCCAGAGCGCCGCATCATGCCACCCGGCGATACCGTCCTGAGCCGCCCGCGCGTCGAGGCCGACGATCTCCGCGCCCTGAGCGTCGGCGAGGTCTCGCAGCATGGCATTCAACCGCACCACGAAGGCGGCGCGCGAGCCCGGCAGGCGATGTTCGTTGCCGCCGATCAGGACCGGATGCACGGGAAGCACCGCCTGCTGGAGGATGATACAGCCGAACGCCGAGCGCGCGAGCCGCCAGCATTCGCCGACGCGGCGGCGGATTTCGGCCAGTGCCGCATCGGCCTCGGCGGAAGTGGCGCCCGCCGTAAGACCGGCGCACAGGTGATGGGCGTCGAAAGCGAAGAGAATGGCGGATGGTTTGAACACATGCAGGCTGGAGGCGGGATCTGCCAGTTCCTGCAGATACTGCCCGTACTCGCCTTCATAGCTCTCGATCCAGATCGATCGCCGGAGCCCTGCCACGCGGATGGCGGGCAGCAGATGCGTCATGGTCGCCGAACCGAGCACCGCAAGCCTGACGCGTGTCGAACCAAGGCCTTCGGGCATCAACGGCCAGTGCGCGCGCACCACCTGGTCGAGCGCGTTGGTGCGGATGAAATCAATCCGGGTATTCGCCAGGGCGATGGCGTCGTCGATCGTCGGCGGCTGCGCGGCTCGAAGCGTGGCCAGGCGGCCTCGCCAATCGACGACTGGCGGCAACCAAGCAAGTTGTGGCGCCTGCCCCACGCTGCGGTTCCTTTGCTGGACTTGCGGTGACGGCGAAGCCAGCCGCCGCGGTGCCCTCGGGGAGATAGAACGGACCGCGCCGGACACGCAAGAAAAAGGGGGATGATAATGGCTGTGTAACCTCGGCGCCGGAGCCCCTTCCCCTGCATGGGCTGAAAGGGACCCCTGGCCGCATGCGTGCGCACGCACATGCGTCTCCCGCATCCCAGCGGCCGCCGCCATATGTGCAACCGGCCGGACGCATTCCTGCGGGCGCATTCCCGGGGGAGTGTTTCCGGGCGCGCATTCCTGGGGGAGTCGCCCAACCGCCGTAACGCTGGTAGTTTCGCACCAGCCAACACACGCGCGGGGAAACCAAACCAATGAGCGAGATCCCAATGGGCCAGATCAAAGTGATCGCAAGCGGACTGCGCTTTCCGGAAGGTCCGATCGCCATGAAAGACGGATCCATCGTCCTCGGCGAGATCGAGCGGCAGACCGTCACGCGTGTCAAACCGGACGGCGCCACCGAGGTCATCGCTCATACCGGCGGCGGCCCCAACGGATTGGCCATCGGCCCGGACGGCGCCATCTATGTCTGCAACAATGGCGGTTTCCAGTGGCGGACGGAGTTGAACCTGCTGCGTCCGGCCGGCCCATCCAGCGACTACACCGGCGGCTGCATCCAGCGGGTCGATCCGAAGACCGGCGCCGTCACCGTGCTCTATGACCACTGCGGCCCGCACAAGCTGCTCGGCCCCAACGACATCGTCTTCGACGGTCTCGGCGGCTTCTATTTCACCGATCTGGGCAAGGCCCGCGCGCGGGATCGCGACTGGGGCGGTGTCTATTACGCGCTGGCCGACGGCTCGAAGATCGTGGAGGTCGCGCATCCGATCCTGACCCCGAACGGCATCGGCCTCTCGCCCGATGGCAAGACGCTGTATGTCGCGGAAACCGAGACCTGCCGCCTGTGGGCCTGGGACGTGCTGGCGCCCGGCGTGCTGGGCAAGGCCCCCTTCCCCTCCCCGCATGGCGGGCGACTGATGGTAGGCCTGGGCGGGTTCCAACGCTTCGACAGCCTGGCGGTCGACGGACATGGCAATATCTGCGTGGCGACCCTGGTTAATGGCTCAGTGAGTGTCATATCGCCGAAGGGCGGTCTGGTGCGGCAGGTGGCGATGCCGGATATGTTCTGCACCAATATCTGCTTCGGCGGCCCGGACCTGCGCACCGCCTACATGACCTTGTCGGGCACTGGGCAGTTGGTGTCGATGCCGTGGCCGGAACCGGGCCTGCGGATGGCACACGAAGCCTGATACCCAAGACAGGAGCACAGGATGTTCACGGACAAAGTCTTCATCGTCACCGGCGCGGCCGGCAATGTCGGCTCCGCGGTGGCGCATCTGCTGGCATCGCGCGGCGCTCGGATAGCCGCGGTTGATACGGTGGCCGACCGGCTGGCGACAACGGTTCAGGCGCTGCCAACGCCCGGCCGGCATCTGGCCTTGTCCGAATTCAACCTGTTAGACGCAGCCGCCTCCCATGCTCTGGTCGCGAAAGTGGTGGCCGAGATGGGCGGGTTGAACGGCGTCGCCACCACGGTGGGCGGTTTTGCGATGGCGAAGATCGAGGACGCCGGGCTGGACCAGTGGGATCTGATGTTCAACCTGAACGTCAAGACCACCTGGAACATCTACCGCGCCGCCGTGCCCGCCTTGCGCTCGCGTGGTGGCGGGGCGCTGGTGGGCATCGGCAGCGCGGCCGGGTTGCGTGGCAGCGGGCAGATGGCGGCCTATTCCGCCACCAAGAGCGCGGTCATGCGACTGACCGAAAGCCTGGCCGATGAGTTGTGGAAGGAGCGTATCCGGGTCAACGCGGTGTTGCCAACCACGATCGATACGCCGCAAAACCGGGCGGCGATGCCGGACGCGGATGGCTCGAACTGGGTGAAACCGTCGGAGGTGGCGGAGACCATGGCATTCCTGCTGTCGGACGCAGCCAGCGCGATTTCCGGGCAACTTGTGCAAGTGGGGCGCTAGTCATGAGGAGGCGGAAAGGCATTGCCGTCCGGCAACGTCTCGCGCGCCGTCCGATCATGCCATGGGTGGCGCGATTCGCTGTGGCCGTGGGCATCGCGGCCCTGGTGTCGCTGCTGTCACCGACCGGTGCGGCCTGGGCGCAGGACCGCATTAATTTTGGCCTGGACTGGAAGGCCGAGGCCGAATACGGCGGCTACTATCAGGCTCTGGCCACCGGGCTCTACGCCAAGCGTAACCTCGCGGTAACCATCCATGAGGGCGGACCGCAGATCAACCATATGCAGCTGCTGATGGCCGGACGTTTGGACCTCAATCTGGGGGGCGGCCGGGCGATCGAGTTCGCGGCCGAGGGGCTGCCTTTCCTGGCGGTCGCGGCGATTTTCCAAAAGGATTTGTCCATCCTGATCGCCCATCCCGGTCAGGGGATCGACGGTTTCGCCTCGCTGAAGGGCAAGCCGATCATGATCGGTGCGGACACGCGCAACGGGTGGTGGCGCTTCCTCGCGGCAAAATTCGGCTACGACGACAGCCAGATCCGCCCCTACACGTTCAACCTGGCGCCATTTCTGGCCGACAGGAACGCGGTACAGCAGGGCTATGTCTCCTCTGAACCCTATCTGATCCGCCAGAAAACCGGCATTGAGCCGGTGGTGCTGCCGCTGCCGGACTCCGGCTATCAGGGCTATGCCAATATCATTACCACCAGCAGCAAACTGGTGAACGAAAAGCCGGATGTGGTGCAGCGCTTCATCGATGCCTCGATCGAGGGTTGGTATTCCTATCTTTATGGCGATCCCACACCGGCCAACAGACTGATCCTGAAGACCAATCCGGAAATGCCCGCGGATCTGGTGGACTTTGGCCGCAAGACTATGATCGAGCGCGGCACCGTCGATTCCGGTGATGCTCTCACCCTGGGGATCGGCGCCATGACCGATTCACGGTGGCAGGCGTTCTATCAGTCTATGGTGGCAGTCGGCGTCTACAAACCGGGTATCGACCTGACCAAGGCCTATACCACGCGCTTCGTGAACAAGCGGGTCGGTATCGAGGGCAGACGTTAGAGTGCGACCACACGGAGCGGAACGAAACGGCGTATCAATCACGCGGCAAGCCAAACCCTGAGAGCAGTTGCCGCGCCCAATCACAGTGATGTCGCTCTGGAGGCCCCCTCGTCACCGATGACCCTGCCCCCGAACCCACCCTGGAAAGGCCTGCAAACCGACCGGATGCCGGTGTTCATCTCGTACGACCAGGCCGAACGGATGCTGGCCGCGCTGCTCGACCGCGCCAGTGCCTGGCAACCCGACGCAGTGGTGGGGATCGCCCGCGGCGGGTTGGTGCCGGCGACGATGATCTCCTGCATGATGGCCTTGCCCTTGGCGATGATCGGGTGGGAGCGGCGCAAGCGAGAGATCGGCTGGATCGGACCGCCGCCCGCGGGTCGGCGCGTGCTGCTCGTCGATGACTGTTGCGCCACCGGAGACACCATGGCGGCCATCCGCTCGGCCTTGCTGGCCCAGGGTTTCGACTGCGCGACGATGACCATCGTGCACGACCCCGACACCACGCGGTTTGTCCCCGACTACTCCCACCCCATGCGGGAGCTGTTTCGTTTCCCATGGGAGCGCGGCGAAGCCACCCCTCAGGCACGCCAGATGCGGGCCACCGGCGCCCCGGCCGACAGGTCCACCGAAGCGCCTTATTTCGGCTTGGATCTGGACGGCATCTTCCTGCCCGACGTGCCGCGATCGGACTATGTGCTGGACCTGGAAACCGCCCTTCGTCGGCGCCACGCGCTGGAGCCATTGCCCGTCCTGCCCTCGTTCTCTCCCGATCGCGCCGTCGTGATCACCGGCCGGCCGGAAATCGACCGCGCACCGACCGAAGCCTGGCTTGCCCGCTGGGGCCATGGCGGGTTGCGGGTCATCTGCCGCCCGGCGGAGATCTCCGACGACATCCAATCCGTGGCCCGCTACAAGGCCGAAACGGCGACCCGATGGGGCTGCACACATTTCGTGGAAAGCGAGGCGGAGCAGGCGATCCGTATCGCGGCGCTGGCCCCGCATCTGGTGGTCAGTTGGTGGTCCGC